>ERZ1645187.388-NODE-388-length-43083-cov-6.159571_pt1 | contig 43083 bp, 41 predicted proteins | sample MGYA00575352_ERZ1645187 | MGnify/ENA primary metagenome ERZ1645187 (study PRJEB40837, sample SAMN11349314) | freshwater sediment metagenome | isolation source: river sediment | host: Sediment | place: India: Wazaribad , New Delhi | collected 2017-02-21 ... | reverse complement strand
CTGCACGACCTGCGTGAGATGCTGCCGCCGCGCGGCTTTGTGGAAGGCTCGGGCGGTGCACCCGGCTCGTTTGTCATCGAGAAGGCCTTCGTCGAGCGCTGAAAGCGCACAATGACCGGATCGTGACAGACCTTGCGATTGCAGGGGCTGCCGCCTATGTCTGGCTCATCAGGCCAGCACAGAACAGAGATCCATGTCCGCTCATCCTTCCGACCCTTCTGCGGCCAATGCGCCGCTCCGCCCCCTGCCCAAGCTGATTTTCGGCTCGCGCTGGCTCCAGATGCCGCTCTACCTCGGGCTGATCGTGGCGCAATGCGTCTATGGCTTCCTGTTCCTGAAGGAGCTGGTGCATCTCGTCTCCCATGCGGCCAGCTTTTCCGAGCAGCAGATCATGCTGGTGGTGCTGGGGCTGATTGACGTGGTGATGATCTCGAACCTGCTGGTGATGGTCATCGTCGGCGGCTACGAAACCTTCGTCTCGCGGCTCGAGCTTGATGGCCACCCCGATCAGCCGGAATGGCTGAGCCACGTCAACGCCTCGGTGCTCAAGATCAAGCTCGCGCTGGCGATCATCGGCATTTCGTCGATCCACCTGTTGCGCACCTTCATCGAGGCCGGCAACCTCGGCAAGCCGGGCGCCACCTACACGGCCGAAGGCATCATGTGGCAGACGATCATCCATGTGATCTTCATCGCCTCGGCCATCGGCATTGCCTATGTCGACAAGCTGGGCCATGGCGCGCACGGCCCCAAGGATCACTGAAGCGTTAACGCCGCCCTTCCCCTCAGGCAGCGCGGCGTTAACCTCTGGATCAGCCGGGGAACAGGACCGGCACGAATCAGCGATCCGCCGAATCGGACCGCCGAAAAACCCCGGTAAACCACATCAGAACCGGCGATCTGCCGGGCGCAGCGAACAACGCCGGGCAAGCCCGGCGTCCAAATCCGTCACCCCTTCTGTGCCGGAACAGGTCAGCGCCCGCCGCGCGCCACGCGCTCGATCTCGGCGCGCACCAGCCGCTCGACCATCGAGGGCAGGTTTTCGTCCAGCCACGCCTTCAGCATCGGCCGCAGCATCTCCTTGACGAGATCATCCATCGTCCGCGCATTCTGCGTGAATACGGCGTTGGCCAGCGTCTGGAAGGCGGCGCCCGTTGCCTGCGCGGTCGAATCGGACAGAAGCTGCGGCGCAGCCGCCGGCGCTGCGGCGGCCGGCGTGGCAACCGGCTCGGGCTTGATCACTGGGGCGACCGGCGCCGGCAGGACAGACGGCGGCGCCACCTGCATCGGCGGCGCAAGCTCCAGCACGTCATCGGCATCGTTCAGCCCGGGGAACGGCGCATCCTCGCCCGCCGCCGCCTCGGCTGCGTTGTCCGGCCCGCCATCTAGCCGCGCTTCCAGCGCCTTCTGGTCATCGGCGATGATCTTGCGGATCGAGGCGAGGATTTCTTCCATCGAAGGCTCGCTGGCCCGTGCGGCGGACGACGGCTGACCGGCGGCTGCTGACATGCTCATGAACCCAAACTCCAACCCGAAAGAGAACACCACCCGGTGGCCTTCGCCGCCGGTACCCATCACTATTGCAAGCAAAATCCGTTCGGCAAGACGGGGCGCGAAATTCGCGGTGGATGGCGGGCCGTCAGCCCGTTATTGCCCGTCCGGCGTCCTCAGGCCCATCCACTTGTCGCGCACCTGATCGTAGTGGATCTTGGGATCGTAGGCAGCAACCTTGATGCCCAGCGTGCCAAGCGACAGCCGGCCAACGGCGGCCAGAACGTTGTAGGACGCCACCACCCGATCGCGCTGCGCGGTCACCAGCGCCACGCGCGCATCCAGCAAATCCTGCTGCGAGTTCAGAACGTCCAGCGTCGTCCGCTGGCCGACCTTCGCTTCCTCCCGCACGCCTGACAGCGCGATTTCCGCCGCCTTCACCTGCGCCTCGGCCGCGTTGATCTGCGCCTTGGAGGCTTCCAGCGCTCCCCACATCGAGACGACCAGCTGGCGCACCCGCTCGCGCTGCGTATCAACCGAAATGCGCTGGGCGGAGAGATTTTCCTTGGCCTCGCGCACGCGCGAATAGACCACACCGCCCTCGTACAGGGGAACGGTCAGCCGCCCCACCACTGTGCCCTGCCACTGCTCGACGCCGGCAGACTGCACATCGTACCGGCGGGTGAAAGCGGCGGAGACGCCGACCGTCGGATAAAGTTCGCCCTCGATCGCCTTGACCTGCAACTGCTGCTGGTCGACGCCGTGCAGCGTGGCGATGATCGCGGGATGCTCGCGCATCGCCATGCCCAGCGCTACATCGCGGCTCTTGGGCAGCAGCCCTTCCACCGTCTTGGCGGGGGCCAGCTTGTCCGGCGCGCCGCCGATGATCTGATGATAGGTGGCGATGCTGCTCTTGAGGTTGGCTTCGGCCACGAACGCATCCGAGCGCGCGCGCGCCAGCCGCGATTCGGACTGCGCCACGTCGGTGCGTGTCACTTCGCCCACGCGGAACCGGTCCGATGTCTGCCGCAGCTGGGTGGTCAGCACCTCGATGTTGTTGCGCCGCAGGTTGAGCAGCGCGGTATCGCGCAGCACGTTCATATACGCCGTCGCGGCATTGAGCAGGATGGTCTGCTCGGCGTTGCGCAGCGTCTCGCGCGCCCCCAGCACGCGGGATTCCGCCGCCCGCACCAGATTGGAGGTGCGCCCGCCGTTATACAGCGTCTGGTCGACACTCACGCTCAACCCGCGCGGACCATAATCGTCCTGCTTGTATTTCGTGCCCGCCGCATGGGACTGCTGGTTGGTGTAGCCAAGATCGGCCGAGCCGGTCACCTTCGGCCGGTAGCCGGAGAGCGCCTGCGGCACCGATTCGTCCGCGGCGCGGGCCACCGCGCGCTGGGAATTGAGATCGGGATTGGCGTGATAGGCCTTGGAAAGCGCCCCCTGAATACTCTCCGCAGAAGCAATTTCAGCAGAAAAAACAAGCGCGTACAAAGCCGCAGACAAAACGCCCGCAACCCTGATCCCCTGAGACACAGACATAAACCGCACCGGGACGAACTCCGCGCATTTTCACTCTCTTAACCCTTCTTTAATCATTCCTGCCGGGTTGTAAACTTAACAATCCCTCACATCGTTAATGGTCTTGCCCGTGCTTCAAAACGGCAACGCCCGCCGGTGCGGCTCGGCACGGGCGGGCGTCAGAAATCCATGGTCGTCGATTGTCAGAAGGTGAAAGTCTCCGGGCGGGCGAATTCCGCCATCGCCGGCGCCATCGCATCAAGCGCGCGCGCCTGGCTGGTCACCGCTCCGAGGCGGCGGAAGATCATCACCCGGCCCGAGCGGCCGGTGCCCATGACGATGGCAAGGCGTCCGCCATCCTTGAGCTGCGCCAGCAGCGATTTCGGCTCCACCTCCGCCGCGCCATGCACGACGATTGCATCGAACGGCCCGCCCGCGATTGCCGGCGTGCTGGCTGCCCCCTCGACCACCGGAACGCCGGCGATGCCGGCCTCGGCCAGCGCCGCACGGGCCGCAGCCGCATCGTTTTCGAGCGAGACGACGGAGACGCCACAGCCGGCCAGAACCGCCGCGCCATAACCGCAACTGCCGACGTCGAGCACATGCTCGCCTGCATTCAGCTCCAGCGCCTGGATCATCCTTGCGACGACGAGCGGCGGGATCAGCTGGGTCTTGCCGTCGCGGGCGCGCTGCAGCCGGTCGAGATAGGCGGTGGCCTTCTCCGTCCCGGCCACGAACGCCTCGCGCGGCACCGACGAGAAGCTCGCCAGCAGCGTCTGGTCCGTCACATCGTAGGTGCGGATCTGGTTTTCGACCATGGTGCGGCGGGCAGCAGCGAAATCAGTCATGGGACAGCCGGAAATGAGTGTTCGACCCCAGTGCTATTGCGGCACCCGCGCGCGAAAAGCAAGGCCGGCGCGGTGCCGGTCTGCTCAAACATTGGGGGGAGAGTGGAGGCCTCGCCCAGAATCGAACTGGGATACAAGGATTTGCAGTCCTCTGCGTAACCATTCCGCCACGAGGCCAATTCGCGGGGTGCCGCTGCGTATAAACAGACGGGAACGGATTGCAAGACTGAACACGACAGGGCCTTAAAATTTTGCTGACAACGGCCGGAAAACGTCGGATTTCCGCATCCTGCGTCAATCTGTCCGCAGCTTCAGGCTGCATTGCAAAACTTCTGCACCTGACCGCACCTTTTTGATTGCATCGGCGCGCGGGCTTGTCTATACGCACCCCCACATTCCCCGATAGCTCAGCGGTAGAGCATTCGACTGTTAATCGAATGGTCGTAGGTTCGAATCCTACTCGGGGAGCCACCATTTCCATCCCGTCTGCCGCAGTCTCCGCAGTGGGCCTGATCAAGGGCCGGACGGTGCTGTTGCGTCGCGCGTTCAGCGCCGCGCGAGGATGAGATCGGCTGCCTTTTCGGCGATCATGAACACCGCGCCCTGCGTATTGGCCGAAACGATGGCCGGCATCACCGAGGCATCCGCCACCACCAGCCCGTCAAGCCCGTGGACGCAGAGATCGGGCGCGACGACCGCATCCGGCCCCTGCCCCATCCGGGCCGTGCCGCAGGTGTGGTAGATCGTCTGGCCGTTCTCGCGGGCGAACTGCAACCACTCGGCATCGCTGTCGCACCCCGCGCCGGGGCTCAGTTCCGGCCCGCGATAGGCCGCCATCGCCGGCTGGCCGACAATCGCCCGCGCCATTTTCATGCCCTGGACCATCGTCGTCCGGTCGGTATCAGTATCGAGGAAATTGGGGCGAATCGCCGGCGAGACATCGATATCCGGTGCGGTGATGTGGATCGAACCGTGCGATTCGGGCCTGAGCTGCGTGACGCCGATGGTCATGCCCGGCTGCCGGTCCAGCTTGCGCTCGGCGGCGTTGGCATAGCTCGCGTGCATGAAGAAGTACTGCACATCCGGGCCCGCGAGACCGGGCCGCGTCCGCACGAAGCCGTGCGCCAGCCCGGTGCCGAGGGTGAGGATGCCTGTGCGGGTGGCAAAATACTGCGCCACCGCCTTGACGAGGCTGACGCCCCGCGTCTGCTCGTTCAGCGTCACCGGCTGCGTCACGCGCCAGTTCATCCGCGTGCAGAAATGATCGAAATAGTTGTTGCCCACCCCCGGCAGGGCGTGGACAGGCGCGATGCCCGCCGCCTTGAGCACCGCCGGGTCGCCGATGCCCGACAGTTCCAGGAGCTGCGGCGTCTGGATCGCGCCAGCGGTGAGAATAACCGCCCCGCGCGCATGCACGCGACCGGCACCGCCCGGCCCGGTGGTCTCCACACCGGAGACGCGCCGGCCGTCGAGAATCAGCCGAGTGGCCCGCGTACCGGTGATCACCGTCAGGTTTGTCCGCCGCATCGCCGGCTTGAGATAGGCCTCAGCCGCGCTCACCCGCCGTCCGCCCCGCTGGTTCACCTGATAATAGCCGAAGCCATCCTGTGCGTCGCCGTTGTAATCCGGATTGACCGGATGCCCGGCTTCAGCCGCCGCCGCAATGAACGCCTCGGCGATGGCCGGGCGTTCCTTCACCGTCGTGATCGGCAAAGGTCCGCCGCGCCCGCGGGTTCCGCCTGCCGGGCCGTCCCAGTCCTCCAGCTTCATGAAATACGGCAGCACATCGTCAAACGACCAGCCGGTGCAGCCCATCTGCGCCCAGCGGTCATAATCCTGCGGCTGGCCACGCACATAGATCATGCCGTTGATAAGAGTGGAGCCGCCCAGCCCCTTGCCGCGCGGAATGGCGATGACGCGGTTCATCGTCGCCGGCTCCGGCTCGGTGCGGAAGCGCCAGTTGAACGTATCGTCGACCAGCAGCTTGGAAAATCCGGCGGGAATATCGATCCAGAAGCCGCGCCCGTCGCCGCCCGCCTCCAGCAGCGCAACGCTGTGCCGGCCCGAGGCGGTCAGCCGGTTGGCCAGCACACACCCGGCGTTGCCGCCGCCGACGATGACATAATCGAAGGTATTCCGAGGGTCGCTCATGCCAGCCGCCCGAGAAAACCGGTGTCGATCGGCCGGCCTCGGGCCGCCATCACGGTGATGAGCCCCTCGCCCACCTCCCGCGCGCCGGCGAAGGCCGCCCGTTCGAGCACCTTGGAAATGGTGGGTGAGGCCTCCCGCCCGGTGACGCGCTGCACCGGCTGGTCCAGCCAGTCCATCAGCCGGCGCTGCACCTCGTCGGCCAGCATCGCGCCGTAGGAGGTGCCGCGCGCCCCCTGCTCGACGCTCAGCACGTTGGTGGTGCGGCGGATACTGGCGCTGATCGTCTCCCAGTCGAGGCTTGCGCGGTCGAGCGTCCTCAGGTCGATGATCTCGGCATCCACCCCCGCCGCTGCCACCGCCTCAAGGCTGTGGTGCACCATCGCCGAATAGGTGAGGATGGTCATGGCGCTGCCGGGCCGGACGATTTTTGCCATGCCCAGCGGAATGGTGAAATCCAGCGGCGCATCGGGAATGCGCTCCATCCGTTGATAGAGAGCGACATGCTCGATCACCAGCACCGGGTCGCGCCCCTTCAACGCGGCGTTGACGAGGCCGATATAGTCATGCGCACTCGATGGCGCGATGATCCGCCATCCGGCGGAGGTGGCAAAAACGCCTGCTGGATCAAGCGAATGCTGCGAGCCATAGCCGGTCCCCATCGCGATCTTGGTGCGCAGGATCATCGGCACGTCGACATCCTGGCCGAACATGTGCCGCGCCTTGCCGATCTGGTTGAACACCGCATCAGCCGCCACCCACATGAAATCCGGGTACATGAACTCGACAATCGGGCGATAGCGCCCGTCCATCGCCAGCCCGCCAGCCAATGCGGCAAAGCCCGCCTCGCTGATCGGCGTGCCCAGCACCCGACCGGGAAACGCCTCGGCCAGCCCGCGCGTCGCCCCGTTGGTGCCGCCCTTGAGCTTGTGGATGTCCTCCCCCATCGCGATCAGACCGGCATCGGTGGCAAAGCGCCGGTGATAGACATCGGCAATGGCATCGACGAACTTGACCTCCATCGTCGCCCCGCGCCAGTCCTCCCGCTCCATGGCGGCCGGCAGCACCGGCTGCGGCGCGCGCAGGCCATCGTCGACAATGCCGGGATCGGGCCAGAGATCGGCCCGCACGATGCGCCTGTTGCCCTCCGTCCGGGTCAGCCGCCCGGCAATCTCGCTCATCAGCCCGCGCGCCTTGAGCCGCAGTGCTTCAGCAAGATCGGCGCTGATCGTCCCGCGCGCGATCATCTCGCGCGTCACCCGCTCCAGCGGGTCGCGCGCCCGCCACTGTGCTTCCTCGTCCTTGGCGCGATAACCGAAGGCCGAGCCGGGCAGTGGCCCGTTCTGGTGGAAATAGCGATAGCATTCCGCCTCGATCAGCACCGGCCCCTCGCCGGCGCGGGCCAGCGCGGTGGCCTCCTCCATCGCCAGATGCACCGCCAGCGGGTCCATGCCATCCACCCTGTACGAGGGGATACCGAAGCCGATGCCGCGCGCCGCCAGCCGCGCCTCCCGCGTCGTCTCGGAAATATGCGTCGCCACCGCGTAAAGGTTGTTCTCGCAGAAGAAGATCAGCGGCAGCCGCCAGGCCGCCGCCAGGTTCATCGTCTCCAGCGCGGTGCCGATGTTCATCGCCCCGTCGCCGAAGTAGGTGACAGCGCAATCGCCTGTGCCGGCCAGCTTCATCGCCATCGCCGCGCCGGCGGCCAGCGGCACACCGCCACCGACAATCGCATTGGTGCCGATTGCCCCCGCCTCGCCCCACCTCAGATGCATCGAGCCGCCGCGCCCCCGGCCAAAGCCGGGCTGAAGGCCCATGATCTCGGCCAGCGCGCGATAGAGCAGGCGATCCACCTGTTCCGGCGTTGCCTTCACCAGCGCGTCCGGCCCCAGGCCGGGCGCGACAAAGCCGAGTGTCTTGGCGAGGAACTGGTGATGCCCCCGGTGCGAGCCGTTGACATGATCGGTGGCCCGCAAGCCGATGATCGAGCCGACCGCCGCCCCCTCCTGCCCGATGGAGGAATGGGCCGGGCCGTGCACGTTCCCCTCCCCCGCCAGCAGCAGCACCTCTTCCTCGAAGGCGCGGATCAGGTGCATCTGCGCCAGCATCGCGCCGGTCAGCGCCGGCCCGGCCCGGTCCCAGTCGTCCGCGCCGGTGCGGAGTTCGGTGAACGGAACGGACGGTTCAAGCGGCAGGCGGGCAACCATGGGCAAGGCTTTCAGAGATAGCCGTTGACCGTCCAGCCGCCATCGGCGGTGGCGATCAGGCCGGTCGTGGCGCTGGCCTCGTCCGAGACGATGAAGGCCGCCAGTTTCGCCACTTCCTCGATGCTGACGAACCGGCCCATCGGCGTGTGGGCGAGCAGTTTTTCCGGATCCACCCGCTTGCGGGCGATGAGATCATCCAGCAGCGGCGTCCGCACATAGCCCGGCGCCAGCGCGTTGACGCGGATGCCATGCGGTGCCCATTCGATGGCCAGCGACTTCGTCATTGCCGAAACGCCGGATTTGGATACCACATAGGCGAGACGATTGGGCGCGGCGACGACGCCGTAGATCGACGCCATGAACAGGATGCACCCCCTGCCGCGCGGGATCATCCGCCTTGCCGCCTCCTGCGCCGTGAGGAACGCCCCGTCGAGGTTGATCGCCATCACCCGCCGCCAGGTTTCAAACGGCAGATCGACGGAAGGGTCGCTCTGCGACACGCCGGCGTTCGCCATCGCGATATCGACCGGTCCTGCCGCCTCCGCCGTCTCGAATGCCGCCGCAAGGCTGGCGGGATCGGTCACATCGCCGCGGATGAAGCTGACCGCCGGGTTGCCGGCCAGCTCGGGCGGCAGCCCCTCCGCAAGGTCGACAACGACCAGTTCCGCCCCGCGCCGGAGAAATTCGAGCCCGATACCAAGGCCGAGGCCGGAGGCCCCGCCGGTGATCAACGCCCGCCGACCGGCAAGCGGCACGCTCATGCCGTCACCCTGAGATGCTGGAGAAAGAGATCGATCTGCGCTTCCAGCATCGGCTTGCCGAGGTGGATGCGGCAGCCTTTCGCCTTCGCGGCGATGAGGAGCGGCGTCATCTCCGGCGCCATGATCACCTCCCCGACGATCTGATCCGCCGTCAGCGCGGCAAAATCGAGCGGCGGCGCGTCGCCCTCCTTCATCCCCAGTGAGGTGGCGTTGATCACCAGATCATGCCCGGCCGGGCTTGCCGGCTCGGTGGACACCGGCAGGTCCGGCCGCAATGTCGCAAGGCGCCGCGCGAGATCATCCGATCTTGCGCGCGTGCGGTTGGCGATGGTCAGCCGCGTGATGCCCGCCTCGGCAAAGGCGAAAGCGATGGCATTCGCCGCGCCGCCTGCCCCAGCAAGATAGAGGCTCTTGCCCTTGGGCTCGATGCCGTGCCTGCGCATCCCCGCGACATAGCCGAGCCCATCCAGCATCGTTGCCACCAGCCGCCCGTCCGCCTCGCGGCGGATGCAGTTGGCGGCGCCGATCAGCGCCGCATGCGGGGCCACCTCGTCGCACAAGGCGACGATGGCGGTCTTGTGCGGCACGGTGACGATCATCCCGCCGAAGTTTTTCAGCCCCTTCAGCCCCGCCACCAGCGTGGCAAGATTCTCGGGCGCCACCTGCATCGGCACCACCACGCCATCAAAGCCGTGCCGGGCAAATTCCGGGTGGAGCACCTGCGGCGTCTTCACCTGCGCGATCGGATCGCCCAGAATCGCGAACACCCGTGTGTGACCGGTAATCTCGACCATGCTCCGCCCCTCAAATCCCGAGATAGACCTGCTTGATATGCGGATCGGCCAGCAGCCCCGCCCCGGTATTGGACATCGCGATGGTTCCGTTTTCCATCACATAGGCCCGCTGCGCGATCTTCAGCGCATGGAAGGCCTTCTGCTCCACCAGCAGCACCGTCGTGCCCATCGCACAGATGCGGTCGACGATATCGAACATCTGCTGCACGATCAGCGGCGCAAGGCCGAGCGAGGGCTCGTCCAGCATGAGCAGGCGCGGCCTGGCCATCAGCCCGCGGGCAATCGCCACCATCTGCTGCTCGCCGCCGGAGAGCGAACCGGCGAGCTGGTCCAGCCGCTCCCGCACCCGCGGGAAGAGATCGAGTACCTCTTCGAACCGCTGCTCGGCCCCGTCACGCACCGCAGGGTGGAACGCGCCCATCTTCACGTTGTCGCGCACACTCATCACCGGGAAAAGCTGGCGCGCCTCGGGCACCATGATCAGCCCCTTGCCGACGATCTCATCGGGGGACAGCCCGCTGATCGTCTCGTCGCTGAAGGTGATCGTGCCGGATTTCGGCTTGATCATGCCGGAGATGGCGCGCAGCAGCGTGGTCTTGCCCGCCCCGTTGGAGCCGATCAGCGTCACCACCTCGCCGGCCTTCACCTCGATGGAAACGTCTTCGAGAATGGTTGTGCGGCCATAGCCCGCCGTCAGGTTAGAGACCTTGAGCATGGACGAAGTCCTCCCCCAGATAGGCTTCGATGACGCGGCGATCCCGCACCACCGTTTCCGGCTCGCCCTCGGCGATCACCTTGCCCGAATCGATAACGATGATCCGGTCGGACAGGCTCATGATCGCCTGCATGTTGTGTTCGATGGCCACCACCGTCACGCCCGTACCGCGGATGGCGCGGATGATCTCCACCATCTTCCTGGTATCGGCCTGGTTCTGCCCGGCCATCACCTCGTCAAGCAACAGGATAGCCGGCTCCGTCGCCAGCGTGCGCGCCACTTCGAGCCGCTTGAGATCGCCGATCGGCAGGTTGCGCGCCTCGACATCCTTCAGCGTGTGCAGCCCGACGAGATGGGCGACGCGCAGCGCAGATTCCCGCGCATCGTCAACGTTGTGATGATGCATGAACGCGCCGATCATGATGTTCTCGATCACGCTCAGCTTGCCGAACGGCTGGACAATCTGGAATGTCCGCCCCACCCCGCGCCGGGCAAAGTCATCCGGCGTCGCAGGCTGCACCATCCCGGCGCCATCGCGCACGCTCACCGTGCCGGCGGTAGGGATGAGAAAGCCCGAGATCTGGTTGAACACCGTCGTCTTGCCCGCCCCGTTCGGCCCGATGATGCCGAGGATTTCCCCCCGCTTCAGGCTGATCGAGACATTGTCTGTGGCGGTGAGGCCGCCGAACTTCATGACGAGGTTTTTCGCTTCCAGCACCGTCTCGCCCGGCGTGCCGGTGATCTGGCGCAATGCCGGCGCTTCCCGGTCCTCAGGCTTGCGCGCGCCCGGCAGCCGGTCGATCAGCGCCGCCACCTTCCTGCCGAAGGTGCCGACCAGCCCGCCCGGCAGGGTCAGCGTGATCAGGACCAGCACGGTGCCGTAGACAAGGCCGTGCAGCCCGTTGGCCGAGGCGCCGAGCCAGCCGCGCGCGGCTTCCGCGATCGGCACCACAAACACCGTGCCGAGCAGCGGACCGGCAACGGTGCCGAGCCCGCCGATCAGCGCGAACATCGCGATCTCGATGGCGGCGGAGAGCGAGAACATCGTCCCCGGTTCGAGGAAGGTGAGATACATCGCATGGAACGTGCCAACGAAACTCGTCAGCGCGGCGGAGATCATCACCGCGATCAGCTTCACCCGCGTGGTCGAGATTCCGGCGGCCGAAGCCGCATCCTCCCGCTCGCGCACCGCAATCAGATAATAGCCGAGCCGCGTCGCCCGCACCGCCCAGGAGACGAACAGGCTGAGCACCAGCAGGCCGAAGGCGATGATCAGGTAGTTGAACTTGTCCTGGAAGATCATCCACGCCCAGCCGATCTTCAGCGGCACGATCAGCCCGGCCGAACCGCCGGTGAACCCGTGGAAATGGATGACGAGCAGCCGGATCACCTCAAGGAAGGCGATGGTGGCAAGCGAGAAGAACGGCCCGCGCAGGCGGAAGGCCGGGTAGCCGATGCCCACCGCGATGCCGACCGAAAGGATCGCCCCGGCCCACATGCCCAGCCACGGCGACAGGCCGAAATGCTGGATCAGCAGCGCCGCGCTGTAGCCGCCGACGCCGTAGAAGATGGTGTGGCCCAGCGACAGCTGGCCGGCATAGCCGCCGACGATGTTCCACGCCGTCGACAGCGCGCCGAAGACGCAGATGGTGACAAAGATGTGGATCGCGAACGGCGAGTCGAGCAGCAACGGGATGACCAGCAGCAGCGACAGCGCGAGGAACGAGACATAGACGCGCGGCTCAGTGAGGCGGAGGAGCAGCGTCAGCGGATTGAACGGGGACCGATGCGGGCTCATGGCTCACTCCGTGCCGCGGCCGAAGCCGAACAGGCCGGTCGGCTTGAAAATGAGGATGAGGATGAAGATCGCGAAATAGACCACTTCCTTCAGGTCCGGCGCGATGTAGTAGCCTGAAAGGCTGTCCACCACGCCGATGATCAGCGCGCCGAAGAACGCGCCATACATCGAGCGCATGCCACCCAGAACCACGACAACGAAGGCGGTGAGAACAAAGTAGCTGCCGATGGTCGGCGAGACGGGGTAGAGCGGCATGATCAGCGCACTGGCAAGGCCCACGCAGGCCGCGCCGAGGCCGAAGGAAATGATGTAGATCCGCTCCACCTTCACGCCCATCAGCTGGGCGGCATAGCGGTTCTGCGCCGTCGCGCGGATCGCCGAGCCGAGCACCGTCTTCTGCATGAAGATGTGCAGCCCCGCCACCAGCGCCAGCGCGGCGGAGAAGATGACGATATGGCCGATCAGCACGTTCATCGGGCCGAGGGCGATGGTCTTGCGCACCTCCGGCGCATTGACCGAGAACAGATCGGCACCGAATACCATCAGCGCGCCGTTGATCAGCGCGGTGGACAGGCCGACCGTGGCGAAAATCTGGATATGCTCGTCGGCGTTCAGCAGCTTCTGGATGATGAACCGCTGCACCAGCGCGCCGATGGCGAACAACAGCACCATCGCCGGCAGCGCCGAGACATACGGGTGAACCCCCATGTGCTTGGAGATCAGGTAGACGGCATACATGCCGACCATCAGGAATTCGCCGTGCGCGAAATTGACGACACGGACAATGCCGAAGATCAGCGTCAGCCCGACGGCGATGATCGCATACATCGAGCCGAGCATGATGCCGTTCAGGATCAGCTGGACGAGAACGTCCATCGGGTCACCCTCCGGGGAAAAAGGAAAGAGCGGGATTGTCAGGGCAGGACGGCCCCGCCGCGGCGAGGCCGCAACGGGGCGCATCAGGATACGGAATTACGGCGCGCCGCCGCCGGTCTTCATGTCGGCCACCGCCGCTTCCTTCGGGAAGACGGTGACGAGATCGCCCTTCTGCCACTGCATGATATAGGGCGAGCCGCGCTCGTTCTGGCCCTTGTCGTTCAGCTTGACGCCCCAGCCGGTCGCCGTCTTGCCCGAGGGGATGTCAATCTTCATCATCGCCGCGCGCACACTGGCGCCGCTCAGATCCTTGGCGCCGGCCAGCGCATCGAGAATGACCTTGGCGCCCATATAGTTGGCGAGGCTGTGGCCCGAGCGCGGCGCCGAGCCGTACTTGGCATTGTACTTGGCGACGAATTCGTTGATGCCAGGCGCGCCGGCGGGGTTGGTCTTGTACTGGGTGAAGTCAACGTTCAGCGCCCCTTCGAAGTTCTCCGGCCCGATCGCCTTCATCGTGTCGGTCAGCGAGTAGCCGCCGCCTGCGCCGATGATCGCCTTCAGCTTCAGCCCCTGCTCCTTCATCTGGCGGAAGAACAGCACGGTGTCGTTCTGGTATGAGGTCTGGAGCACCACATCGACGCCGGCCGACTTGAGGCGCAGGATCACCGGCGTCAGGTCAACGGATTTGGCAGAATACGGCAGCGTTTCGACAAGGTTGAGGCCCTTTTCCTTCATCCGCGCCACCTGGAAGCCCGTGACCGTCTGGCCATAGAGCGAATCCTCGTGAATGATCGCGATCTTCAGCGCCTTGGCGTCGGTCTTCAGCGCCGGAGCGACAGCATCGGTCACCGCATCGACGATCTTGTTGGCGAAGTCCTTGGCCGTCGGGTTGGTGCGGTAGACGTTCTTGAAGCCGCGCTCGGTAATCGGGTCCGAGATCGCGCCCATTTCGAAATACGGGATGCCGGCCAGCTCGGCCACCTGCGTCGCCGCCAGCGAGATCGACGACGAATAGGAGCCGAACACCACCGGCACCTTTTCCACCGACGTCAGGCGCCGCGCCTCGCCCACTGCCTGATTGGGATCGACCGCATCGCCCTTGACGATTTCCAGCTTCTTGCCGTTGAGACCGCCCGCCGCATTCCGCTCGTCCACGGCCAGTTCCAGCCCGCGGAAGCTCTCGTCGCCCAGCAGCGCAAGGCCGCCGGAGAACGGATAGAGCGCACCGACCTTTACCTGAGCCAGCGCCGTCTGCGACGACAGCGCAACACCGGCGGCCAGAGCCGCCCCGAGAATGACCTTCATCGTTTCCTCCATGGCCCTTGCCGCAGCCGTTTGCCCGGCCGCAAGGTCGCCTGTTCCGTTATCGGATGTTCCCCCGATGATCCTCGAATTACAGGTTACCAAGTTGCCTGACAAGTTGATTCTTGCTAGTCCTGTGATCAACACCGCTGGACTGGCCGCGACAGCCGGGACAAACAGGCGGAACTGCGGGGAAACGCCGGCAAATGGAAGGGTCCGCCCCTCCTCCGGCTTTCCCGCGCCACACGGGTTTTGAACGAGGGGATGACCATGACGTTGCCGGCAACGATGCGCCAGATCAGGTTTAACGGGGCCGGCGGGCCCGAGGTGGTGGAGCTGGAAGCCGCTGCCCCCCTGCCCGTGCCCGGTCCGGGGCAGGTGCTGGTGGAAGTCGCGGCGGCCGGCATCAACCGGCCCGATTGCCTCCAGCGCGCCGGCAACTATCCCCCGCCTCCCGGCGCCACCGCCATTCCGGGGCTGGAGATTGCCGGCACCATCGTCGGCGTCGGCCCCGGCGTGTCCCCGTCGGAGATCGGCCGCGCGGTCTGCGCGCTGGTCATTTCCGGTGGCTATGCCGAATATGCGATTGCCGACCTGCCGCTCTGCCTGCCGATCCCGAAAGGCATGAGCATGGTCGAGGCCGGCGGCGTGCCGGAGACGTACTTCACCGTCTACGACAACGTGTTCACCCGCGGACGGCTGAAGAAGGGCGAGACGCTGCTGATCCACGGCGGCTCCTCCGGCATCGGCTCCACCGCCATCCAGCTGGCGCGCGAGGCAGGCGTGACGGTCTATGTCACCGCCGGATCGGATGAGAAATGCGCCTTCTGCCGCTCGCTCGGCGCCAGTGCGGCGATCAATTATCGCACGCAGGATTTCGTCGAGGAGGTGAAGAACCTCACCGGCGGCAAGGGGGTGGATGTCATCCTCGATATGGTGGGCGGCCCCTATATCCAGAAGAACCTCGCCATGCTGGCGCTGGAGGGGCGGCTGGTGCAGATCGCCTTCCTCCAGCCCTCGGTGGCGGAGGTCAACTTCATGCCGATCATGCTCAAACGGCTGACGATGACCGGCTCCACCCTCCGCCCGCGCTCCGTCGCGCTGAAGGCGGAGATCGCCGCAAAGCTCAGGAGCGACATCTGGCCGATGCTCGATGCCGGCAAGGTCCGCCCGATCGTCGACAAGGTGTTCGAACTGGCCGACGCGCGCGCCGCCCATGCGCTGATGGAAAGTTCCACCCACGCCGGCAAGATCATCCTTGAGGTGAAACGGTGAGCGCGATGACCCACGTGGGCGAGGTCGTTCTCGTCACCGGCGCGGGGCGCGGCATCGGCCAGGCGATGGCCGATGCCCACATCGCTGCGGGCGCGAAGGTGCTGTACCTCGATTTTGACGCCGCACTGGCCGAAGGTGCTGCCGCCGCGGCCCGCGCCCGCGGCGGAGAGGCGCTGGCGCTGACCGCCAACGTCGCCGATCATGACGCGGTGGCCGCCGCTGTCGCGCAGGGCGTGGCAGCCTTCGGGCCGATCACCGCGCTGGTCAACAACGCCGGCATCTCGCCGAAATCCGGCTCCACCGGCGGCAAGGCCCCGGTGTGGGAGATGTCGCCGCAGGAATGGGCCACCGTGCTCGGCGTCAACCTCACCGGCGCGTTCAATTGTTCCCGCGCGGTCGTGCCCGGCATGATGGCGTTGGGGCGCGGCGCCATCGTCTCCACCGCCTCGGTCGCGGGCAAGACCTATTGCGACATCGTCGGCGTGCATTATGCAGCGACGAAAGCCGGGCTGATCGGCATGACCAAGCATCTCGCCGGCGAGCTGGGCCCGCATGGCATCACCGTCAACGCCATCGCCCCGGGGCGGATCGATACGCCGCTGATGCGCGGCACCGCGTCGGCCGCCAATGATGCGGTCAAAGCCATCACCCCGCTGCGCCGCTTCGGCACGCCGGAGGATGTCGCCGGCACCTGCCTGTTTCTCACCTCCCCCGCCGCCCGCTTCGTCACCGCGCAGGTGATCGATGTCGCCGGCGGCTGGCTGATGACCTGAGGCGACAATGACGGCCGGCCTCGATTTTACCGGAAAGACGCTGCTGATCACCGGCGCGGCAGGCGCCATCTGCCGCCCCATCGCCGCCCTCTATCTGGCGCTGGGCGGCAATTGCGTGCTGACCGACCGGGACGAGGCGGCGCTCGCCGCCACGGCGGCAGAGCTTGACCCCGCCGGCACGCGCACCCTCACCTGCCGGCACGATGTCACCCGCCCGGAGGAGGCGGACGCCGCCGTGATCGCTGCCGTCATCCGCTTCGGCGGCATTGATTCGCTGGTCACCGGCGCGGGGCTTTACCGCGATGCGGCGATTGCCTCGATGAGCGACGCCGAGTGGCGCCAGTCCATGGCCATCAATCTCGACGGTGTGTTCTACTCCTGCCGCGCTGCCATCGCGCACCTGAGACCGGGCGGAGCGATCGTCAATCTCGCCTCCATGGCCGGCCATCGCGGCAGCCACACCCACGGCCACTACGCGGCGGCGAAAGGCGGAGTGCTGACCCTGACGCGCACGCTGGCGCTGGAGCTGGCGCCCGCCATCCGCGTCAACGCCGTCTCCCCCGGGTTGATCGACGGGCCGATGGTCCAGCCGCTGCTGGCCGTCAAGGGGCCGGCGCTGATGGCCCAGACGCCGCTCGGGCGCCTCGGCACCGGCGATGAGGTGGCGCGCGCGGTGTGCTTTCTGCTGTCGGATTGGGCAAGCTTCATCACAGGCGAATCACTGCATGTGAATGGCGGCCTGTTCATGGATTGACGGGACCGGCACCATGGCAACCGCGAGGACAGGAAAGGGACAGACGATGGTGGACCGTGCACGACGCGCCGTGAACCTGGAGCGCGGCCCTTCGCTGGCCGATACGCTCGCCTCCCGCCTGCGTGAGGAGATCGGCGAGGGCCGCCTCGCCGCCGGGGCGAAGCTGCCGAGCGAACACGAGATTTCCGATGCCTACGGCGTCTCCCGCCCCACCGTGCGCGAGGCGATCGGACGGCTCAAGCATGATGGTCTCGTCGTCACCCGGCAAGGCTCCGGCGTCTTCGTGTCGGAATCCGGTGCCCCGCCGGTGTTCCGGCTGGAAGTGACCGATTTTGCTGACAAGGATGACATTGCCAATGTCGTTGCGTTCCTGATGGCGGTGGAAGCGGCGGCAACCGAGCTTGCCGCCCGCCGCCGCAGCGCCGCCGATCTGGCCGCGATCCGCGCGCAGCTTGATGCGATGCAGGCGGCCATCGAGCGGGGAGATCCCGGTGTCGATGAGGATGTCGCCTTCCACCGCGCCATCGTGGAGGCGACGGGCAACCCCTATTTCCGCGAGTTCTCCAATTTTCTGGATCGGAAAGTCCGCCATTTCATCCGCACCGCGCGGCAGAATTCCGCCCGCCACGAAGGCCTGACGCAGGCCGTTCAGGTGGAGCATGTGCGCATCTACGAGGCCTTGGAAAAAGGCGACCCCGCCGCCGCCCGCGAGGCCGCCGAGCAGCATGTGCGCAACGCCGCCGCGCGGCTCCAGCTCTATCTGGAGCGCTGATCCCTTACGCCGCGCCGTTCCGCTGCGAGGGGTGGCCGATCTTGCTCACCCCGTCCGGCCCGAGGGAGACCCGCTCCCACACCGCGACCACAACGAGAACGAGACTGGTCGCCAGCGTCATCTGCCACGGCTGCATCACCGATGCCGCCGGGATCAGCAGCCCGAGGAACACCATGCCGGCCAGATGCGACAGCGGATACCATCCGGCCGTCGCGCGCTTGAACAGCGTGCACCCCAGCACATAGGCGAACGGCCCGCCGATCAGCGACGCCAGTGTCTTGCCGTCGATGGTTCCGGTCGGATGCGCCAGCACGAATTCATCCGCAACCGCGGTGAAGATGATCCCGCCGACAATGAACAGGTGCACGTAGGTATAGGCCCGGCCGACAGCGCCCACCTGCGCCGCACTCTTCATGGCAATCGCGCCGCGCTCCTGCCCGATGTTGAAATAGATCGCCCACATCGCCGCCACGGCGACGAACGCGGCGAAGAATGCCGCCGCGGCCGCTCCTGTCCACTCCGCCGCGGCAAAGGTGGTGCTGGAGACGAGGATCGATTCGCCCAGCGCGATGATCACGAACAACCCGCACCGCTCGGCGAAATGCGCGGGCTCGATGGTCCATTCATCCACCTTCGAATAGCCCATCCCCGGCACGAAGAACCGCAGCGCCGGCCCGGCGTATTCGAGCGCCACCGCCGCGATCCAGAGCACGATCTGCGCCGCACCGCCCGCCAGCGCACCGGCAATCCACAACGCGCCGGAGGCAAGAAACCAGTAAAGGATGCGCAGCATGTTGAGGCGGGCAGCGGGCGAATATTCCGCCATCACCGCCACCATGAACCCCGTTCGCCCGGCCTGCATCGCCACATAGGCCAGCGCGAAAATCAGCGCCCGCCCCTCGAACGCCTTGGGAATCGCCATCGACAGGATCAGCCCGGCCAGCATCAGCGCAAACATCATGCAGCGGACGGCCGGCTTGTCCGGGTCGGCCCAGTTTGTGGCCCAGGAGGTGTAGATCCACACCCACCACACCGCCATGGCGAGGATGGTGACCTCCAGAAGCCCTACCGGCGTCGGATGATGGATCAACGCATGCGACAGCTGCGTCACCGCGAAGACAAAGACGAGATCGAAGAAGAGTTCGAGAAAGGTAACCCGGTGATGTCCGTGCTCGGCGGCAGCGCGCCGGTGGCGGTGGCGGGTCGGTTCGGTCGCGGTCGTCTCGGTCATTCCCTCACCGTCTCATGGTGCCAGCACACGGTAAAGCCCGTGCGCCGGCGCGGCATCGGCCCCGCTCCGCGCCTCGGCGATCAGGCTCACCAGCCGGTCGGCGATCGGCGTGCGGAAATGCAGTTTGTCCCAGTAGTTCAGATCGTTGCGGGTGATGTCCGAATCGATCCGGAAGTCGATCACCCGCGCCTTGTGCCGCTGCGCCAGCGCCACCACCTGCTGCTTGCAGGCCTCCTCCTGCGCGGCGGCGGCGGAGCCGGCCACCGGCTGGGCGATCAGATGCACCGGCGTGAACAGGATCAGCTTGTCCGTTTCCGCCGGCAGGCGGGCCAGCAGGTCGTCCAGCCAGCCGAGCGCGGGAAAGCGCCAGGAGGCGCGCATCGCCTCGCTCACCGGTTCGGGCGGCTCGCGCCGCTCGATCCTGCCCGAGGTCTCGGCATAGATATGCCCGCGCGCCCGCGCCGCGTCATAGCTTTCCTCCGGCGGCACGAACCGCTCGTAGCCATCCCAGCCGATGCGCTGCGGCATCAGCCCGAGGTGATGGCCCACCAGCCGCCCGGCGATTTCCAGCGTCTTGCCGTTGAGCAGATAGGCCAGATCGTTCCACCGGTCATCGTCATACATCCACGGCGGGAACGGACGGAAAGTGAAGCGTTCCACATCCGCCTTGCCGCTGCACCATGGCGCATCGAGGCCGAAGATCACAGCCTTCGGGCGCGGCGTCCTGCGCAGGAAGAGGTCCGCGAGGCGATACTGCTCATAGGCCGTCGCCGCATTCATCGCGAGGTTGGCAAACCGCCCGCCGATGGCCGCGTTCAGCTGGTCCGGCACCAGCAGCCGCGAGGTCGAGGTGCCGAACACGGCGGAATCATACGCCCCGCGCCGCACGATCGCGGGGTACATGAAGCGCTGGTTGATATCCATCGGCGGCCGCGCCATCGGCGGCGAGAACGGCACGACATCATAAGGATCGACCAGCGCGACAAAGGCGAACAGCATCAGCGGCAGGCCGAAGGCAAGGCCGATCAGCAGCTTGGTATAGCGGGTCCAGCCGGTGAAGATGCCCATCGCCGCCTCAGAACTGGAAATAGATGAACGAGACGGGCTTGCCCTCGCCCACATCGAGAATGGCCGCCACCGCCAGCCCCGCCAGCGCCACCGCGACCGGCCAGTTGGCAACCAGCCGCCGCTCGGCAAACTCCGCCGCCGTCGGCCGCACGACGGACAGGGCCGCCGCCAGCAACAGCAGCCACGGCAGCTTTTTCAGCGTCAGGGCCACGGCAGCGGGGTGAACCATTGCCGCCAGCACCTGCCCGGCATGGGCAAAATCCGGCGCGCGGAACAGCACCCAGCCGATCAGCACGAACAGCATCGTCACCAGCCAGGCCAGCGGCGCCGGCATCCGCCCCCCCGCCCCCTGCCAGAGGTGGACGACCAGCAGCCCGGCCCCGTGCATCGCGCCCCAGACGACGAAGGTCCACGCCGCGCCGTGCCATAGCCCGCACAGCGTCATGGCGATCATCGTCGCGGCGATGTATCGGCCCGTGCCATGCCGGTTGCCGCCCAGCGGAATGTAGAGGTAATCGCGGATCCAGCGCGACAGGGTCATGTGCCAGCGCCGCCAGAACTCGCGCAGATCCAGCGCGCGGTAGGGCGTATCGAAATTGCGCGGCAAAGTGATGCCGAACATCAACGCGATGCCCAGCGCCATGTCGGTATAGGCCGCAAAATCGAAGAACAGTTGCAGCGAAAACGCCAGCGCGCCTTCCCAGGCGGCGCCGAAGCCGGGTTGCGCGCCGGGCGCGAACACCGGATCGGCGATCTTCGCCAGCCGGTCGGCCAGAAACACCTTCTGCCCCAGCCCGAGGATCAGCAGGCTCAGGCCCCGCCCCATCCGCTCGGCCACGCCGGGGCGCAGGGGTGAGGCGGCAAGCTGCGGGATCAGTTCGTTGTGCCGCACGATCGGCCCGGCGACGAGATGGGGAAAGAAGAACGTATAGAGACAGAAGGCGCGGAAGCGGTGCAGCCCCACCTCGCCGCGCTTCACATCGACGAGATAGGAGATCAGTTCGAAGGTAATGAAGCTGATACCGATCGGCAGCGCGATCTCATGGCGCGGCAGGGCAACACCAAGCAGCGCCTCCACCGTTTCCACCGCAAAGCCGGCATATTTGAAGAAGGCCAGCACCACCAGATTGAGCGCGATGCCGAGCGTGAGGAGGCCCCTCCGCCCGGTCCGCAGCGCCAGCCCCGCCATGCCCCAGGTGAGCAGCGTCTGGCCGATCAGCAGCGGCACGAACCGCGCATCCCACGCGCCGTAGAACAGCACCGAGGCGAGGACGATCACCCATTCGCGCGCCGCCGGCCGGTTGGCCGCCGCATAGAACAGCGCCAGCGTCACCGGCAGGAAGAGAAGCAGGAAGCTCTGCGTCTGGAACAGCATGCGCAGCGCTTAAAGGATAATCAGCCGGTTGGGCAACTCGTTGATGTCATCGGCCACCGGCGGCACATGCTGCGTCAGCACCGCGCCGCACAGGCCGATGGCGGCGATGAACCCGTCCGCCGCCCGCCCCGCCTTCAGCGCATCGGTCAGCGCGACGATCGCCCGCTGCCACACCTCGGGGTCCACCTTGCTGGCAATCCCCTCATCCGCCAGCACGGCGGCATAATGCTCGGCCTCGGCCACATAGATCAGGCAGCCGGTGCGCCCCGCGGTCTGCACCAGATCGTTGGCCTGAAACTGCTCGCGCGCCGCCCGTGCCGCCCGCTGGCGTTTCAGCGCCCCGGGCACCATCCTCATCCGCACCGGCATCGGCAGCGCCCAGAGCGCAACGGCAAGGATGAGGAACACCGCCATCTGGATCAGATGCACCGTCTCGATGCCCAGTTGCGTGAAGCGGATCAGCCCCCATGGCAGCATCAGCGCGATCAGCGCCGCCCAGAGAATCGGCACATAGCCATAGCGGCTGGCCGAACGGTGGACGATGCACACGATCTCCCCCGCCGTGTGCTTTTCCGCCTCGGCAATCGCGGTGATGATCCTCACCTTGTCGTCCAACCTGATCAGCGCCATCACCAGCTCCCCGATGCGCCGCCGCCGCCGCTGTCCCCGCCCCCGCCGGAAAAGCCGCCGCCGCTGTCCCCGCCGCCCCAGCTGGAGCCGCCGCTCCACCCGCCGGAGGACGGGCCGATCACAATCCAGTCTCCGCCGCGCTTGCGATGCATCCCCCCGCCCGGCCCGCGCGGCCGGTTGGCGTTGGAGAGCATGATGAACACGACGATGATGATGAACACGAACAGGATGAACAGCACCGGATCGTAGCTGTCATCCTGCGGGCTGGCGCGCAGTTTCACCCGCTCCTGCCACTCGGTTCCGCCCTGAAGGGTGGAGACGATGGCTTCCACCGCCGCCTCGATGCCGCCGGCAAAATCACCGGCGCGGAACTTCGGCACCAGCGCAGCCTGGATGATCATGCTGGAAACCGCGTCGGTCAGCTGCCCTTCGAGGCCATAGCCGACCTCGATCCGCACCTTCTTCTCGTTCGGCGCCACCAGCAGCAGCACACCGTTGTTGGTCTTTGCCTGCCCCAGCTTCCAGTGTCGGAACAGCCGGTTGGCGTAATCCTCGACGGAGGTGCCCTGCAACGATGTCACCGTCGCCACCACCACCTGATCGGAGGTCTTGGCGTCATGTTCGGCCAGCTTCTGCTCGATCTTGCCGCGCGCCGGCCCGGTGATGATCCCCGCCTGATCGACAATCCGCCCGGTCAGATCGGGAAAGGTCATCCCCTGCGCCCAGACCGCAAGCGCCAGCACCGCCGCCAGCACGAGGCCGGCGGGCAGCGACAGGCGGGCGGAGGACAAAAGCCGCGAGGGCCGCATCAGCACCACTCCACATCAGGCCGCCCGGCAGGCGGGCGGCCCGGGAGGCCTCAGAACTTCACTTTCGGCGCGCTCTGCGCCTCGGCCGAGGCGGAGAACGTTTCCATCGGCTTGGCGCCCCAGAACAGCTTGGCCCACAGCATGCCGGGGAAGGTGCGCACCTCGGTGTTGTAGGCCTGCACCGACTGGGTGTAGTCGCGCCGCGCCACGGCGATGCGGTTTTCCGTCCCCTCAAGCTGGCTTTGCAGCGCCAGGAAGTTGGCGTTCGATTTGAGATCGGGATAATTCTCGGTGATCGCCAGCAAGCGGCCGAGCACGCCGGAGAGGTTGTTCTGCGCCTCCTGGAATTCCTTGAACTTGGCCGGATCGGTGATCGTCGAGGCATCGACCTTCACCGAGGTCGCCTTGGCGCGCGCTTCCACCACGGCGGTCAGCGTGTCCTTCTCCTGCGTGGCATAGCCCTTCACCGTCTCGACAAGGTTGGGGATCAGGTCTGCCCGGCGCTGATACTGGTTCTGCACATCGGCCCACTTGGCCTTGGCCGCCTCTTCCAGCGTGGGCGCGTTGTTGATGCCGCAGGCCGCCATCGGCAGGGTGAGGGCGAGCACGGCCAGCAGCCGGGTCAGAGGTTTGAAGGCGATCATGGGCATCCCCCGTTGTCGTCGAGCCAATCGCGTCGCGGCTGGCGCCGCGCGCTGAGCCGTCATATGGGCATGGGCGGCGGCATTTGCCAACCGGCGCTGGCCGTCCGTACCGATGCATGCAAAGTTTCCAACATGAACAACGCTCCCACGCTCTACTGGTTCCGGGCCGATCTGCGCCTTGCCGACAATCCTGCGTTGACCGCCGCGATGGCGCGCGGGGCGCCGCTCGCCTGCGTCTATGTGCTGGATGACGGGCCGCGCCGGCCGATGGGCGGCGCCTCCCGCTGGTGGCTGCATCATTCGCTCGCCGCGCTCGATGCCGCGCTGCGCGCCCACGGCAACCGGCTGTGGCTCTTCCGCGGCGACCCGGCGAGCCTGCTGCCCGCCCTCGCCGGCCATCTCGATGCCGGTCTGGTGGTGTGGAACCGCCGCTATGGCAAGCCCGGGCGTGATCTCGATGCCGCGCTGAAGGCGGAACTGAAGGCCGCGGGGCGCACGGTCGAAACCTTCAACGCCGCCCTGCTGCGCGAGCCGTGGGAGGTGCGCACCACCACCGGCACGCCGATGAAGGTGTTCACCCCGTTCTGGCGCGCCGCCCGTGCCTTGGGGCCTTTCGCCCCGCCCCTGCCTGCGCCCGCCGCGTTGCCGCCGGCGCCGCCGGCCCTGCCCGGCGCTGTGCCGCTGGAGGCGCTGGGTCTGCTGCCCGTCAAACCCGATTGGGCCGGCGGCCTCCGGGCCACATGGCAGCCGGGCGAGGCCGGCGCACAGGCGCGGCTGACGGAGTTCCTTGAAGGCGGCCTCAGCGGCTATGCCGAGTTGCGCGACCGGCCGGACCGCGACAACACCTCCCGCCTCTCGCCATATCTCGCCTTTGGCGAGATTGGCCCGCGTCAGATCGTGCAGGCGGCGGATCTTCTCGAATCAAGCGGAACAGCGCGGTTTTCGCCCGCCGACAACGCCAAGTTCCAGTCCGAACTCGGCTGGCGTGAGTTCGCTCATCACCTGTTCTTCGAGCAGTTCGACATGGCAACCAAGGGCATCAACCCGAAGTTCGATGCCTTCCCCTGGATCAGGGACGAGGCCGCCCTCGCCGCCTGGCAGAAGGGCCGGACCGGCTATCCCATCGTCGACGCCGGCATGCGCCAGCTCTGGCAGACGGGAATCATGCACAACCGCGTGCGCATGGTCGTCGCCTCGTTTCTTATCAAGCACTTGCAGATCGACTGGCGGGAAGGCGAACGCTGGTTCTGGGATACGCTGGTGGATGCCGACCCCGCCAATAACGCCGCCTCATGGCAGTGGGTGGCCGGCTGCGGGGCGGATGCCGCGCCCTACTACCGCATTTTCAATCCCATGCTTCAGGGCGTGAAATTCGACCCGAATGGCGATTATGTCCGCACATTCGTGCCCGAACTTGCCCGAATGCCGGCCGAACATATCCACGCCCCGTGGGAAGCCCCCGCCGCTGTCCTCGCCCGCGCCGGCGTCAGCCTGGGCAAGACCTATCCGCGCCCGATGGTGGACCATGCCATGGCCCGCACCCGGGCGATGGAGGCCTATGCGAGCCTCGCCTAGATCTCCTTCACCCGCGCCAGCCGCATCAGCCGGATGTAGAGCGCATACGGCAAGAGATTGAGAATCTTGAGGAAAAAGCTCATCCGGCGGGGAAAGGTGATCTCGAACCGGCCATCGGCAAAGCCCTTGAGGCAGCGCTCCGCCGCCGCTTCGGGCGTCATCAGAAACGGCATCGGAAAGGTGTTCTTCCGGGTCAGCGGCGTATCGACAAAGCCGGGGTTGACACATTGAATCAAAAGGCCGAGCGGGCGGCAATCAATGGCCAGACCGACAGCCGCCGAAATCACCGCCGCCTTGGAACTGGAATAGGCGGTGGAGCGCGGCAACCCGCCATAGCCGGCGACCGAGGCACAGAGCGCGATCTGCCCGCGCCCGCGCGCCGCCATCACCGGCATCAGCGCGGTGATACCGTTGAAAATGCCCATCACATTGACCTCGTAGATCGCACGGATGGCTGCGATATCGAAACCGGGCACGCTCATGTGGATCGACCGACCGGCGTTGAGGAACGCAAAGGCAATCGCGCCCTCGCGCGCCTCAACCTCGGCGACCATCGCTGAAAACGCAGCAAAATCCGTGACGTCGCAGGGACAGGCGACAATCCGCCCCGCGCCCTCGGCGGCCAGTGCGGAGAGCAGCTCCGCCCGTCGCGCCACCGCGATCACCCGCCAGCCTGCCTGTGCCATCGCCAGCGCGACCGCCCGGCCGATGCCGGTGCTCGCGCCGGTGATCAGCGCCACGCCATCCCCGGGCGTCTGCACGCGCGGGGTCATGCCCGCCTCACACGGTGCGATTGGGGCTTTACGAAAGGGGTGCCGGGTTCGATCATGGGTGTCTCCGATGCGCCGAGTATCCAGCGAATCGCCGTTCTCTTCCAGCTTTACGGAGCCTGCCTTGGCGACCGATCTTGTCTTTCGCGCCGATGCCTATGCCACGACGACGGCAGCGACCGTTCTTGCCCTCGACGGCAAGGGCATCATCCTCGACAGAACCGTATTCTATGCCACCTCCGGCGGCCAGCCGGGCGACAGCGGCCGCCTCACCCGGGCGGATGGTACGGTGCTCACGCTGACCACCGCCGTGTTCTGCGATCCGGCGAAAACCGTCATCGCCCACGTTCCCGCGCCGGACAGCCCCTTGCCGCAGCCGGGCGAGACGGTGACGGTCGAGATCGACTGGCAGCCGCGCTACAACCGGATGCGGATGCACACCGCGCTCCACCTGCTGTCGGTCGTCCTGCCCTATCCGGTCACCGGCGGCGCGGTGAATGATGGCGACAGCCGGCTGGATTTCGATATCCCCGATGCCGGGCTGGACAGGGACGAGATCACCGTCAAGGTCAATGGCCTGATCGAAAAGGACGCCGAAGTGACCGACCGGCTGATTTCGGAAGCCGAACTCGACGCCAATCCCGGGCTGGTGAAGACCATGTCCGTCCAGCCGCCGCGCGGCGCCGGCACCATCCGGCTGGTCGAGATTGCGGGGCTCGATCTCCAGCCCTGCGGCGGCACGCATGTGCGCCACACCGGCGAGATCGGCCGCATCGTCGTCAGCGCCATCGAGAAAAAAGGCAAGCAGAACCGCCGCGTGCGGATCGCTTTCGGCTAGGCTCAGCCCAGCCGGATGAGGATGGCCGCCAGCCCGAAAAACCACACCGCGAACACCATGAAGGCGACGGTTGATGACGATTGGCTTTCCATGGCGGTCATTCCGGCGCACCCCTCGGGGCGACGGGACAACCCCGCCTCGAAATAACCCCCGGCGGCGGGTTGTGTGGCCGCTCACCCGCCGTTAACCATGATTTAACCAATCGATCTTGTCAGAACTGTGAACGGAACCGCCATGAATGTCTTTGTCTCCACCGAATGGCTGATGATGCACGGCGGCTCGGCCGATCTCGTCATCGTCGATGGGTCGTGGCACCTGCCGCCCACCGGCCGCAACGCCCGCGCCGAATATGAAGCCGCGCACATCCCCGGCGCGGTGTTCTTCGATATCGACACCATCGCCGACACCTCTTCCGGCCTGCCGCACATGCTCCCCTCGCCCAAGGCCTTTGCCGAGGCGGCGGGCGCCATGGGCATTTCGGAAAAGACGCCGATCGTCGTCTACGATCAGAGCGGGCTGTTCTCCGCCCCCCGCGTCCGCTGGATGTTCAAGGTCTTCGGGGCCAGACACGTCATGCTGCTGGAGGGCGGCCTGCCCAAATGGGTGGCGGAAAAGCGCGTCGTCACCAACGAGGTGACAGCCCGCCGCGTCACCACCTTCACCCCGACATTCGATGAAACAGCCGTGGCGGCGACAAAGGATGTCAGGACCGCACTTGAATCGACCGGCACGCAGGTGGTCGACGCGCGCCCGGCGGATCGTTTCCGGGGCGATGCGCCCGAGCCGCGCCCCGGCGTGCGCGCCGGCCACATGCCCGGCGCATGGAACGTGCCATTCGGTTCGCTGGTGCAGAACGGCATGCTCGTCCCGCCGCCGGTGATTGCGAAAACCTTTGCCGACGCCGGGGTCGATACCGACAAGCCGATCATCACCTCCTGCGGATCGGGCGTTTCGGCCGCGATTCTGGCGCTGGGGCTGGAACTGACCGGCAAGCCGGTGCCGCCGATCTATGATGGCTCGTGGGCGGAATGGGGCTCGCGCAAGGATACCGAGGTCGAGACCGGGAAAGGCAACCAGCGGGGCTGATCGTTCAGGCCTGCCACACCTCGCCGGGGCGGAAGGCGCGGAAGCGCTCCGCCGCGTGTCCCCCGGCTTTCAGCGCGGCGGCAAGCGCCTCCGCCGGGGCGGTGATCGGCTCATCGGTCAGTTGGAAGGTGCCCCAGTGGCAGCCGATGGCGTCCATCGCGCCGCAATCGGCGAAGGCCTTCACCGCCTCGTCCGGCGCCATATGCTGTTCGCCCATGAACCAGCGCGGCTCATAGGCACCGATCGGCAGGATCGACAGCCGCGGCCGGCCGAACCGCGCGCGCACCTCGGTGAATACCGGCGCATGATAGGCGGTATCCCCCGCGATATGCACGATGCCCGCCGGTGTTTTCAGCACGAAGCCGCTCCACAGCGCATGCCGCCGGTCAAACAGCCCGCGCGCCGACCAGTGCTTGGCCGGGATCAGCGTCGCCGCAACGCCGGTGGACAATCGCTCCGTCTCCCACCAGTCGCCGGTGCGCACCGCCAGCGGCACGCCGGCCGCGGCGAGGATGGCATCGTTGCCGAGCGGGGTGAGGATGCGCGCCTGCGACCGTGCGCCGAGCGCGCGCAGGAACTCCACATCCATATGGTCGTAATGGTTGTGGGTGATCAGCACCCAGTCGACCGGCGGCAGATCCCCGGGCGCGATGCCCGGCGCGTTCACCCGCTTCGGCCCGGCAAAGCCGACCGGCGAGGCGCGCTCGGCAAACACCGGATCGACGAGGATATTCACCCCGCCGGTCTGGATCAGGAACGAGGCATGGCCGATCAGCGTCACCCGCAACCCCGCGCCATTGACGCGCGCGGGCGGCTTGTCAGCCGGCAGGCCGGGAAAAGCCTCGGGCCAGTCCGCCTTGCCCCCGGCCATCCGCCATTTCCACAGCTCCGCCTGCGTCTTGTCGCGCGTCTGCCCGGGCAGGAAGAACCGCGTGCCGTCGAAATGATCCGACACCGGACCGGTGTAATAGAAATTGCCGGCCCGCGCCCGCTGGATGAAGGCGAACACGCCCGCACCGCCGAGCACGGCGGGAATCCCGATCAGCTTGAGAAGGCGGCGACGATTCATCGCGGCCAAGATGGGTCGCCCTGCCCCCGCGCGCAAGGGCACAAACGGCAAGGGGCGCCCGAAGGCGCCCCCGCAGTCCGTCACATCACGGTGATCTCACGGCCGGCGACGGCCACCGCCGGTGGAATTCAACGCAGCCTTGCACGCCTCGGACACCTTGGCGATGTTGGTTTCAAGGCAATCGCGCAGCGCGCGGCCGCCATGCTCCTTGCCGGCGCAGAACTTGGCCATATCGTCGTTGCACTTCTCGGCCACCGGGCCCATGCCGGGCTGGCCCCGGCCCTGCCCCATGCCGCCTTGCCCCATGCCGCCCATGCCCTGCTGGGCAAAGGCCCCGCCGGCCAGCGCGACAACCGCAACCGTGGCAACCGCGAACCTGATCGTTTTCATCAAACCCTCATCATGGCCGCCCGTCGCGGCCTTGCCGGGTGAGCCCCCGGCTGGCGTGTCGCCCATGCCGCAAATCTAATCATATTAGATTTTCATGATATGACGTGGATCAATCCACCCGGCCTTTCCCCGCACCTGCCGATTTGACATCGCTGCATCCGCCCCCTAGTTGCCATTGAATCCGGGAAGGGGCCGCACGCATGAACATCGTCATTGTCGAATCGCCAGCCAAGGCAAAGACGATCAACAAGTATCTGGGGCGCGATTACGAGGTTCTCGCCTCGTTCGGCCATGTGCGCGACCTTCCCTCCAAGGACGGCTCGGTGGAGCCGGACAATGATTTTGCCATGTCGTGGGAGGTGGACGGCAAGGCCGGCAAGCGCCTCACCGACATCGCCAAGGCCGTCAAGGGCGCCGACCGTCTGATCCTCGCGACCGACCCGGATCGCGAGGGGGAAGCGATTTCCTGGCATATTCTCGAAATTCTCAAGTCGAGGCGTGTTCTCAAGGATGTGAAGGTTGATCGCGTCACCTTCAACGCCATCACCAAGCAGGCGGTCGCCGAGGCGATGGCCGCCCCGCGTCAGATCGATCAGGCGCTGGTCGATGCCTATCTCGCCCGCCGCGCGCTCGATTATCTCGTCGGCTTCAACATCTCCCCCGTGCTGTGGCGCAAGCTGCCGGGCGCCCGCTCGGCCGGCCGCGTCCAGTCGGTCGCGCTCAGGCTGGTGTGCGACCGGGAGCTGGAGATCGAGAAGTTTGTCCGGCGCGAATACTGGTCGCTCGTCGCCACCCTGCTGACGCCCGGCAACGAGGCGTTCGAGGCGCGGCTGGTCGGCGCGGACGGCAAGAAGATCAACCGGCTCGACATCGGCAACCCGCATGACGCCGCCCAGTTCAAGAAAGATCTCGAAACCGCGAAATTCTCGGTTGTCTCGGTAGAGGCCAAGCCGGCCAGACGCCACCCCTACGCCCCCTTCACCACCTCGACCCTGCAACAGGAGGCCTCGCGCAAGCTCGGCATGGCGCCCGCGCAGACGATGCGGATGGCCCAGCGCCTGTACGAGGGCGTCGATATCGGCGGCGAGACCGTCGGCCTCATCACCTATATGCGAACCGACGGCGTCGACATCGCGCCCGAAGGCATTGCCCAGATCCGCAAGTACATCGGCGGCGCCTATCAGAGCCGCTATCTGCCCGGCGCGCCGCGCATCTACAAGACCAAGCAGAAAAACGCACAGGAAGCGCACGAGGCGATCCGCCCCACCGATGTCGCCCGCACACCGGCGGAGATGCGCAAGGTGCTGGAGCCGGAAGCGTTCCGTCTGTACGATCTGATCTGGAAGCGCACCGTCGCCAGCCAGATGGAATCGGCCGAGCTGGAGCGCACCACGGTCGATATCCTCGCCTCCGTCGGCACCCGCCGGCTCGATCTGCGCGCCACCGGCCAGGTCGTCCGGTTCGATGGCTTCCTCGCGCTCTACACCGAGGACCGCGACGACGACGAGGACGACGAGGACGGCAAGCGCCTGCCGGCGATGAAATCCGGCGATGACCTGAAGAAGAAGGACATCGCCGCCACCCAGCACTTCACCGAGCCGCCGCCGCGCTATACCGAGGCGAGCCTCGTCAAGCGGATGGAAGAACTCGGCATCGGCCGGCCCTCCACCTACGCCTCCACGCTGGCCGTGCTGCGCGAGCGCGAATACGTCCGCATCGAGAAAAAGCGCCTCGTGCCCGAGGACAAGGGCCGCATCGTCACGGCTTTCCTCGAAAGTTTCTTCACCCGCTACGTCGAGTACGATTTCACCGCCGCGCTGGAAGAGAACCTTGACCGGATTTCCAACTCGGAAATCGACTGGAAGCAGGTGCTGCGCGATTTCTGGGCCGAGTTCAACGCCGCCATCGGCGGCACGAAGGAGCTCCGCACAACCGAGGTGCTGAATGCCCTCGACGAGTTGCTCGGCCCGCATTTCTTCGCCGATCGCGGGGATGGCAAGGATGCCCGCGCCTGCCCGCGCTGCGGCAATGGCCGCCTGTCGCTCAAGCTCTCGCGCACCGGCCCGTTCATCGGCTGCGGCAATTATCCCGAATGCCGCTACACCCGTGCGCTCGCCGTCGTCACCGATGGTGGCGAGGGGGACGGCGGCGCCGGGGCGGATGGGGATGGCGTGCGCCGCCTCGGCACCGATCCCGTCACCGGGCTGGAGGTGACCGCGCGCGATGGCCGCTTCGGCCCCTATGTGCAGCTGGGCGAGGGCGACAAGCCCAAGCGCTCCTCCCTCGCCAAGGGCCAGTCGCTGGCCGGCGTGACGCTGGAACAGGCGCTGAGCCTGCTCGCCCTACCGCGCGAGGTGGGCAAGCACCCCGACAGCGGCGAGCCGATCCTCGCCAACATCGGCCGCTATGGGCCCTATGTGCAGCACGGCAAGACCTACGCCAATCTCACGCCGGGCGATGATGTGCTGACCATCGGCCTCAACCGCGCGGTGGACCTGATCGCCACCAAGGAGGCCAAGGGCTTCACCCCGCGCACCGCCACCGGCGCGCCGGCCGGCCGCGCGCTGGGCGATCATCCCGATGGCGGCGCCATCACCGTCCGCCCGGGCAAGTACGGCCCCTATGTCAACTGGGCCAAGGTCAACGCCACACTGCCGAAATCAATGAACCCCGAGGCGGTGACCTTCGACGAGGCGCTGGCGCTGATCCGCGCCAAGGAGGCCTCGGGCGGCGGCGGCAAGCCCGCCCGCAAGGCCCCGGCCCGCAAGGCCCCGGCCAAGGCGGCGGACACTGCCGCGGACAAAAAACCGGCAGCCCAAAAAGCCACAGCGAAGAAATCCACAGCGAAGAAGGCGCCAGCCAAAGCTGCCGGGAAGAAGCCGACGCCAAGGAAGGCCGACGCGGACGATACGCCGTTCTGAGCCGGAACAGCGCCGGCAAGACAACCATCGGCGCCCGGCTGCCGGCCCTGCCCCTGGCCATTCTGCCCGATGTTGGCTTTGCCGATAAGGATCGCAAGCCCTACCGGCTCAGCGCCCGCATCGCGTTGTCCAGTCCCTCAAGCGTCAGCGGGAACATCCGCCCTTCGAACTGCTTCTGGATCAGCCGGGTCGATTGCGCATAGTGCCAGTTCTGGTCGGGCAGCGGATTCAGCCACACCGTCCTGGGGAAATGATCGAGCACGCGCTGGAGCCACACGGCTCCGGCCTCCTCGTTGAAATGCTCCACCGAGCCGCCCGGCTGGATGATCTCGTAAGGGCTCATCGAGGCATCGCCGACGAACACCACGCGGTAATCGCTGCCATAGGTGCGGATCATCTCCAGCGTCGACAGGCTGGAGGCCGCGCGTCGCCGGTTTTCCTTCCACACCGTCTCGTACAGGCAGTTGTGGAAGTAGAAATGTTCGAAATGCTTGAATTCGGCCTTCGCGGCGGAGAACAATTCGTCCACCTGCTCGATGTGCCAATCCATCGAGCCGCCGATATCGAGCAGCAGCAGCACCTTGACCGCGTTGCGCCGCTCCGGCCGCATCTGCACATCGAGAAAACCCTTGTGCGCCGTCCCCCGGATCGTGCCGTCGAGATCAAGCTCATCCAGCGCGCCGGTGCGGGCAAACTTCCGCAGCCGCCGGAGCGCGATCTTGATCGTCCGCGTGCCGAGTTCCGCCTTGCCGTCGAGATCGCGGAACTCCCGCTTGTCCCACACCTTGACCGCGCGGAAGTTGCGGTTCCCCTCCTGGCCGATGCGCACCCCCTCGGGGTTGTAGCCATAGGCGCCGAACGCCGATGTCCCCGCCGTGCCGATCCATTTCGAGCCGCCCTGATGCCGCCCCTTCTGCTCGTCCAGCCGCTGGCGCAGCGTCTCCCACAGCTTGTCCCAGCCGAGCGCCTGGATTTCCTGCTTCTCCGCCTCGGTCAGAACCTTTTCGGCCAGCTTGCGCAGCCATTCCTCGGGGATCTCGCTCGCGGCCACCCCGTCCGCCCCCTCGCTTTCCAGCCCCTTGAACACGGTGCCGAACACCCGGTCAAACTTGTCGAGGTTGCGCTCGTCCTTCACCAGCAGGGCACGGGAGAGAAAGTAGAAATCCTCCACCGATGTGCCGGCGAGATCGCGCTTCAACCCGTCCATCAGGTTGAGATATTCGCGCAAGGTGACCGGCACCTTCGCCTCGCGCAGCGCGGTGAAGAAATGGAGGAGCATGCTTCTTCATGCAACCGGCTGGGCGATGCGGTCAAGCTCGGGGCGCACCAACCTGCTTGCGCCGCCCGCAACGGCGTGCTAGCAAGAGAACAAACAAGGAACTTTTCATGTCATCGCTCACGCTCTATTCTCACCCGATGTCGCGCGGCCGGATCATCCGCTGGATGCTGGAGGAGATCGGCGCACCGTATGAGTACACGGCGGTGGATTACGGCCCGGCGATGAAGGGACCGGCCTATCGAGCGATCAACCCGATGGGCAAGGTGCCGGCCCTTGTCCATGGCGAAACCGTCGTCACCGAATGCGCCGCGATCTGCGCCTATCTGGCCGATGCCTTTCCCGCTGCCGGGCTTGCTCCTGCGCCCGCCAGCCCGGAGCGCGGGGCCTATTATCGCTGGCTGTTCTTTGCCGCCGGCCCGCTGGAGCAGGCAGCTACGGCAAAGGCCATCGGCTGGAGTGTGCCCGAAAAGCGCTCGGGCATGGTCGGTTTCGGCTCCTACGGCGAGACGATGGACGCGCTGGAAGGCGCGGTGAAGGATCGGGAATTCATCGTCGGGGGCCGGTTTTCGGCGGCGGATGTCTATGTCGGCTCGCACATCGGCTGGGGGCTGCAATTCGGCTCGATCGAGCATCGTCCGGCGTTCGAGGCCTACTGGACGCGCCTCGCCGCCCGCCCCGCGCATGTGAAGGCCAACGCGCTCGATGATGCGCTGATCCCTGCCCATCCCGTGCCCGGCATGCCGCCGCAGGGTTGACCGGGCCGGCGCATCGTTCCAAACACGTCCTGACTGTTATTTCTCGGACGGACCCCAGCGATGCGCTTTGCCGGCACGGACAATTATGTCGCCACCGACGATCTCAAGGTCGCGGTCAATGCCGCCATCGTGCTGGAGCGGCCGCTGCTGGTGAAGGGCGAGCCGGGCACCGGCAAGACCGTGCTGGCCGAGGAGATTGCCCGCGCGGTCGGCGCGCCGCTGATCACCTGGCACATCAAATCCACCACCAAGGCGGCGCAGGGCCTTTATGAATACGATGCCGTCTCCCGCCTGCGCGACAGCCAGCTGGGCGATCCGCGCGTCTCGGATATCGCCAACTATATCCGCCGCGGCAAGCTGTGGGAGGCCTTCACGGCCGAGGCGCGCCCTGTCCTGCTGATCGACGAGATCGACAAGGCGGATATCGAGTTTCCCAACGATCTGCTGCTCGAACTCGACCGGATGGAGTTTCACGTCTACGAGACCGGCGAGACGGTGAAGGCCGCGCGCCGGCCCATCGTCGTCATCACCTCGAACAACGAGAAGGAACTGCCGGACGCATTCCTGCGCCGCTGTTTCTTCCATTACATCAAGTTCCCCGATGCCGAGACGATGCAGAAGATCGTCGAGGTGCATTTCCCCGGCATCCGGCGCGAATTGGTCGCCAACGCGATGAACATCTTCTTCGGCGTGCGCGAGGCACCGGGGCTGAAGAAAAAGCCCTCGACCTCCGAATTGCTGGATTGGCTCAAGCTGCTCGTCTCGGAGAACATCGCGCCCGAGATGCTGCGCGAGCGCGACCAGCGCAAGCTGCTGCCGATCCTCCACGGCGCCCTGCTGAAGAACGAGCAGGACGTCACCCTGTTCGAAAAGCTCGCCTTCCTCTCCCGCCGGGAACGATAAGTCTCGCCCCGTGGCGCCGCGCCGCGGCGTCGCAAACCTGAAAGCGCCCCCTTGGCCCGCAAACAGCGCCCTGACGACACCTTCACCCTGCCGAGCCGCGAGGAACTGCTGAAGTTCATCGCCATCACCCCCGGCAAGGTGGGCAAGCGCGAGATCGTCCGCCATTTCGGCATCGGCGGCGGCGCGCGCGTCGGGCTGAAGCGCCTGTTGAAGGACCTCGAGGACGACGGCCTGCTGACGCATGACCGGAAGGCCATCCACCACGCCGGCGAACTTGCCTCCACCACCGTCGCCGAGGTGACGGGCCGCGACCGGGACGGCGAGCTGATCGCCGCGCCGCTCGAATGGGATGAGGAGCGGATGGGCGCCAAGCCGCGCATCACCCTGTTCATCCCGAAAAAATCGCGGAAAGGCGATATCCCGCCCCCCGGCATCGGCGACCGTGTGCTGGTCAAGACCGAGCGCGACCGCGAGCATGCCAACGGCTATATCGGCCGCGTCATCAAGCTGCTCACCGCGCGCAAGGACCGGACCATCGGTATCTTCCGCGAGGACAAGACGCGCGGCGGCGGCCGCCTCGTGCCGGTGGACAAGAAGGCCCGCGGCACCGAGCTGATCATCCGCCCGGGCGATGAGGAGGATGCCGAGGATGGCGATCTCGTCGCCGTCGATGTCGACCGGCAGGATCGCTATGGCCTGCGCTCGGCCCGCGTGCGCGAGCGGCTCGGCTCGCTGAAATCGGAGCGGGCGGCGAGCCTGATCTCGATCCACCAGCACAATATTCCCAATGTCTTTTCCGATCAGACGCTGGCCGAGGCCGCCAACGCCCGCGAGCCGACGCTGGAGGGCCGCGAGGACTGGCGCGATATCCCGCTGCTGACCATCGATCCGGCGGATGCGAAAGACCACGACGACGCCGTGCATGCCGAGGCGGACCCCTCGCCCGAAAATCCCGGCGGCTTCATCCTCCACATCGCGATTGCCGATGTCGCGGCCTATGTCCGCCCCTTCACCGCGCTCGATGCCGACGCGCAGGAGCGTGGCAACTCGGTCTATTTCCCCGATCAGGTGGTGCCGATGCTGCCCGAGCGGATCTCGAACGATCTCTGCTCGCTGAAGCCCGGCGTGGCCCGCGCCGCGCTGGCGATGCGGGTGGTGATCGATGCGCGCGGACGCAGGAAGGCGGCGAGCGTCCACCGCGTGCTGATGCGCTCGGCGGCGAAACTGGCCTATCCGCAGGCGCAGGCCGCCATCGACGGCAAGCCCGACGATGCCACCGGCCCGCTGCTCGAACCGGTGCTGAAGCCGCTCTGGGCGGCCTATGCGGCACTGAAGATCGCCCGCGCGCAGCGCGAACCGCTCGATCTCGACCTGCCGGAGCGCAAGCTCGTCCTCAATCCGGATGGCACGCTGAAGGATGTGATCCTGCCCGAGCGGCTCGATGCGCACCGGCTGATCGAGGAGATGATGATCCTCGCCAACGTCTGCGCGGCAGAGATGCTGGAAAAGCAGCGCGCCCTGCTGCTCTACCGCGTGCACGACGAGCCGAGCCTTGAGAAGATGAACGCGCTGCGTGAGTTTCTCGAAACCATCGGCATCGATCTGCCGAAGGCCGGCGCAGTCAAGCCGGCGCTGTTCAACCGGATTCTGGCGCGGGTGAAGGACACGCCCAACGAGCACCTCGTCAACGAGATCGTGCTGCGCAGCCAGGCACAGGCGGAATATGCCCCCGGAAACTACGGTCATTTCGGCCTCAATCTGCGCAAGTATGCCCATTTCACCTCGCCCATCCGCCGTTATGCCGATCTGATCGTCCACCGCGCGCTGATCCGCGCCTTCGGGCTGGGCAAGGACGGGCTGCCGGATATGACGCTCGACCAGATGAGCGAGATCGGCGCCACCATCTCCGCCGCCGAGCGGCGCGCCATGGCGGCCGAGCGCGACACGGTGGACCGGCTGATCGCCTTCCATCTCGCCGATCGCGTCGGCGCCAGCTTCTCGGGCCGTGTCACCGGCGTCACGCGTGCCGGCGCGTTTGTAAAGCTGGACGGGCTGGGGGCGGATGGCTTCGTCCCCGCCGCCACGCTGGGGGCGGATTACTATCACTTCGACGAGCGCAGGCATGCGCTGATCGGCAGCCGCACGGGCGAGACGTTCCAGCTGGGCGATCCGGTCAAGGTGCGGCTGGCCGAGGCCTTGCCCATTGCCGGGGCGCTCCGGTTCGAAATACTATCGGAAGGGCGGTATTCCAAACCGTCCGGCGGGCGTCCGCGCCCGGGTGGAAAGGGCCGGCCGCCGATGCGCGGCGGGCCGAGGAAAGGGCGATAGATGCCGGTTGATTACAAATCCAGCGCGGATGATGCCCCGCGTGATGTCGCCCTCGCTGTCCGGCGCGGCTTGACCTGCAAGTGTCCGCAATGCGGGCACGGCCGCATCTTCGGCAAGTTCCTCAAGGTGAACCCCACCTGCGACAGCTGCGGCCTCGCGCTGGAGGGCCACCGGGCGGATGACATGCCGCCCTATCTCGTCATCATGATCGTCGGGCACATCGTCGTCGGGCTCAATCTGGCGTTCGAGCAATCGGCCGAATGGCCGTTGTGGGTGCATTTCGCCATCTGGCCCACGCTCACTGTGGTCAGCGCGCTGTCCCTGCTCCAGCCGGTCAAGGGCGCACTCATCGGCTATCAGTGGGCGCTGAAGATGCACGGGTTCGACCCCGGGAACAGCGGGCGCGATCCTGCGCTTCCGGTGCCGCCGCCCTCCCCCGCCAACCACTGAGGCCGCGCCCCCCGCGTCCTTATTGCGTCTTGCCAGCCCGCGCCGTTTGTCCGATGGCTGGATGGTCCCCTGTTTCCGGATGTGCCCGATGACCCAGCCGCTGATCGAGATCATCAACCGCAAGTTCGTCAACAACACCCCCGGCAAGCGGGCGGTGAAGCCGGTGGATGCCTCGTCGATCGTGCTGATCGACCGGTCCACTGGCGTGCCGCGCTTTCTCATGGGGCGGCGCAACCCGGCGGCCAGGTTCATGCCCGGCGTCTTTGTTTTCCCCGGCGGGCGGGTGGAAAAGACCGATGCGGACGTGCCCTATGCCGGCTCGCTCGATGCGCATGATCTCAGCCGGATGATGCAATACGTCACCCGGCCGACGGAGCGGCGCATGCGCGGCCTCGCGCTGGCCGCCATCCGTGAACTCTACGAGGAAACCGGCCTGCGCCTCGCGGTGAAGACCGCCGAGCCGCCGCGCATGGCACACAACCCCTCCTGGGCGGAGTTCGAGGCCGGCGGCTATATCCCCGATCTCGATGGCCTGCGCCTGCTCGCCCGCGCGGTGACGCCGCCGGGCCGGCCGCGCCGGTTCGATACGCGCTTTTTCGTCCGCGAGATTGCCGAGGGGACCGACCTGACCACCATCCGCCCGACGCCGGACAGCGAACTGGTGGAACTCTGCTGGGTCGGCTTCGATGACGTGAAGGACATCGACACGGTGGAGATCACCCAGTTGATCCTGTCGGACCTGAAAGTGCAGGTGGAGGCGGGTCTGCCGATCGATCAGCCGCGCCCCTATTATCGCCTGCGCCATCGCCGGTTCGAGCGTGTCATCTTCTGACGCCGGAACGCTGGATCGCGGCGCCCGCGCCGTCATCATCGCCGCCATCCTGACGATCAGCGCCGTCGGCACCGGCCTCAGCCTGATGTTGCCGCTGCTTGCCATCGAGCTGGAGCGGATGGGCGCTTCGGCCACGCTCAACGGGCTGAACACCGCCGTCGCCGGCCTTGCCAACATCGTCGTCGCCCCGCTGGTGCCGCCGTTCGCCGCGCGTTTCGGCCAGCGGCGGCTGCTGCTGCTTTGCCTTGCCGGGTTGATCGCCACCATCCTCGCCTTTCCCCTGTTGCCGAGCGTGGCGGCGTGGTTTGTCCTGCGCTTCGTCTTCGGCCTTGCCATCGGCGCGCTGTTCGTCCTGTCGGAGTTCTGGATCACCGTCAGCGCGCCCGAGGCGCGGCGCGGGCTGATCATGGGCATCTACGCGACGGTGCTCGCCCTCGGCTTTGCGGTCGGCCCCGCCGTGCTCGCCCTCACCGGCACCGCCGGCTGGCTGCCCTATCTCGCCTGCGCCGGGCTGATGGCGCTGGCGATTCCCCCCTTTGCCCTGCTGCCGGGCGCGATGCCGCCGATCGGCGATGCGCCGCATCCGCGCGTGCTGCCGCTCATCCGCCTTGCCCCGGTGGCAACACTCGCCGCCCTGATGTTCGGCGCGCTGGAAACCGGCAGCTTCAGCCAGTTGCCGCTCTATGGCCTGCGCCGCGGGCTGGACGACAGCGGCGCCGCCCTTTTGGTGACCTGGCAGGCACTGGGCAACCTCGCATTCCAGATTCCCATCGGCTGGCTGTCGGACAGGGTGGACCGGCGCAAGGTGCTGCTCGCCTGTGCGCTGGCCGGCGCGGCGGGCGCGCTGGCGCTCATCGTGCTGCCCCTGCCCGGCCTGGCCTTCATCGCCGTGCTGGTGGCCTGGGGCGGCATCACCGGCGCGATCTACACAGTTGGCCTCGCGCATCTCGGAAGCCGCTTTGCCGGCGCCGATGTCGCGGTGGCCAATGCGGTGTTCGTGATGCTGTATTCGACCGGGATGATCCTCGGCCCCCCGCTCGCCGGGCTGGGGATGGACCTTGCCGGCCCCTCCGGCCTGCCGCTGACGCTGGCGCTGCTGCTCATCGCCTACGCCCTGCTGGTGGCCGCGCGCATCCGCCGGCCGGCGGGCTGATGGATGCCTTGACTTTCGCAGCCGTCCTCGTCATAAGCCGGTCAACAGCTGCGGGTGCGAGCCGGCGGCAGAACCTGTTTTGACCCCTGGGGCCCCTGCGGCCGGAGGATGATACCATGGCCAAGGCCGCCACCATCAAGATCAAGCTGCTCTCGACCGCTGATACCGGCTACTTCTACGTGACCAAGAAGAACGCCCGCACCGCGACCGAGAAGCTCTCGATGAAGAAGTACGACCCCGTCGCGCGCAAGCACGTCGAGTTCAAGGAAACCAAGATCAAGTAAGTCTGGTCAGGTTTTCTGATGCAAAGGCGCCGCGAGGCGCCTTTTTTGTTGGCCGCGCGCTGGCTTGATCGGCTGTGAGCCGGCAAAAACGAAAAAAGGGCCGGCGGAACAGGCGTCTGGAGGCCACTCCACGCCTGCCCGGCCGGCCACCCGTCAGCGGTTCAATCCGGCCGGCGATGCGGCGCCGCCGGTACGCATGCCCCGCGCCGGGCTTGACGGGCGAAGGATCTGACGCCCCCGCCTTGGGCACGACCCTGCGCCCGGCCGCATACCGCGCGCAAGAGCCCGCGCCGGGCGTCCGCCCGTTTCTTGATGGTTTACCTTAAGTGTTTGACTTAACAGGTGGAACAGCGACCTTACGCCGCCGCCATCACCACCCGGTTGCGCCCTTGCCGCTTGGCTTCATAGAGCGCTTCGTCCGCCCGCTTGGCCAGGCTGTCCACCGTTTCCACCCGCCCGTCCATGGTCGCAAGGCCGAAGGACGCGGTGATCGAGATCTGCCGCGCCCCCTTGTGGATGGTGTAGGGCGCGGTTTCGATGGTCGCGCGCAGCCGTTCGGCCACCCGCGCAGCGGCAAAGCGGTCCGTCTCCGGCATCACCACGACAAATTCCTCGCCGCCGAAGCGGGCGAGCAGGTCGATCCCGCGAATCGACTTTCTCAGCCGCGCCGCGGTTTCGACCAGCACCTCGTCGCCGGCATCATGGCCGTAGGTGTCGTTGACCTTCTTGAAGAAATCCACGTCGAGAATCGTGAACGACACCGGCGAGGCGCGCATCACGCTGTCGTTGATCAGGCTGGCGAGCTGGCTGGTCAGGTAACGCCGGTTGTGCAGCTTGGTCAGCGGATCGATGATCGCCATTTCCATCGAGGACTGGACATTCTGGCGCAGCCGGTCGGCATAACGCTTGCGGCGGATCTGCGTGCGCACGCGGGCGACAAGTTCGTTCCGGTCCACCGGGCGGGTCAGGTAGTCGTTGACGCCGAGATCGAGTGCGCGCAGCACGCGCTTTTCATCATCGAGATCGGCAAGGACGAGAATCGGCGTGTTGCGCGTCCGCTCCAGCGTGCGCATCTGGCTGCACAGGCGCAGGGCGTCGAAATTGGCCAGCCCGAGGCTGACAATCGCCATGTCGTAGTCTTCTTCCTGCATCCGCATCAGCGCGGCCTGCGGGTTCATCTCGACATCCACCTTCTGCACCTGCGACAGGCTGGCCGCCATCCGCTCGGAGGAGTTGGAGCGGTCGTCGACGATCAGCACCCGGCCGTTCAGCCCGTCTTCGGCGGCGGCGGCGGCCAGCGGGTCGGCCCCGCCCATCTGCGGCGAGGCGAGCGCGCGGGCGCGCAGTTCGTCGGTCAGCGTCTTCAGCCGGGCGAGCGAGCGCACCCGCGTCAGCAGGGCGACATCGTTGACCGGCTTGGTGAGGAAATCGTCCGCCCCGGCTTCCAGCCCCTTCAGCCGGTCGGAGGGCTGATCGAGCGCGGTGACCATCACGATCGGCAGATGCGCCGTGGTCGGCGAGGATTTGAGCCGGCGGCACACCTCGAACCCGTCCATCCCCGGCATCATCACATCGAGCAGCACGAGATCGCACGCCCCGCTTTCGCAAATCTCGATCGCCTGCATCCCGTTCATCGCCGAGAGCACATCGAAGTACTCGGCGCTCAGCCGCGTTTCCAGCAGCTTGATGTTGGGGAACAGATCGTCGACGACCAGAACACGCGCCGTCATGCCAGCTTCTCCTTTGCGGTGGTCCCCTCGGGGCCTGCCGCTGTCAGTTCCATCAATGCGAGACGCCGCCGAGATACGACTGGACCGTCTCCACGAATTTGCCCACCGAGATCGGCTTGGAGAGATACCCCTCGCAGCCCGACTGGCGGATCCGTTCCTCATCGCCCTTCATGGCGAAAGCGGTGATCGCGATGACCGGGATGGACTTGAGCGCCTCGTCGTCCTTCAACCATTTCGTCACCTCGATTCCCGAAACTTCCGGCAGCTGGATATCCATCAGGATCAGATCGGGATGGTGCGCCCGCGCCAGTTCGATCGCTTCCACGCCCGAGCTGGTCAGCAGCGTCTTGATTCCATGGGCCTGCAAAAGATCGTTGAAGAGCTTCATGTTCAGCTCGTTATCTTCAACAATCAGGACCGTTTTCGACATTGTACTCGTCCTCTTGGCGCGCTGCGCCACCCCCTGCACGTCGGATCAGGCCTTGCATTGCCCCCGCCTGGCCCGCATCCTTCCTAGCAGCCAGAAATTAAAGTTTGCGGAATCGCCCCGATGTCTCTCCGCCCGCTCTCCCGCCGTGCCGCGCCCGATCCCGAGGCTGTTGCCATCGAGGCGCTGTCCTTCCTTGCCGGCGATCCCGAGCGGCTCGCTCGCTTCCTCTCCCTCAGCGGGCTGGGGCCGGAGACGCTGCGCGCCGCAGCGGCTGAACCCGGCTTCCTTGCCCAGGTGCTCGATCATGTCGCCGGCGACGAATCGCTGCTGCTTGCCTTTGCCGCCACCGCAGGCCTCGCGCCCGAGGCGGTGGCCGCCGCCCATCACCGCCTGACGGGCCCACCCCCCACCTTCTGACCCCGGACCCCGCCATGGCGCGCGCCTGCTGCCGCGATTGCCTGACCGACCACGAAGCGACACCCGCGCCACAGCGCT
>ERZ1645187.387-NODE-387-length-43095-cov-6.317542_pt1 | contig 43095 bp, 33 predicted proteins | sample MGYA00575352_ERZ1645187 | MGnify/ENA primary metagenome ERZ1645187 (study PRJEB40837, sample SAMN11349314) | freshwater sediment metagenome | isolation source: river sediment | host: Sediment | place: India: Wazaribad , New Delhi | collected 2017-02-21 ... | reverse complement strand
GCGTGGCCATGGCCTTCGAGGCCTATTCGCTTTATCCGCCGCTCACCATCGGCGACAACATTGCCTTCGCCCTGAAATCCTCATCACTCCCCGCAGCAGAACAGCAGAAACGAGTCAAAGACATGGCGGAGATGCTGGAGATTTCCGGCATCCTCAACAAGTATCCGACAAGTGTCTCCGGCGGCCAGCAGCAACGTGCCAGTCTGGGCCGGGCCCTTGTCCGCAGCGCAGGCCTCTACCTGCTGGACGAGCCCATGGGCCAGCTTGAGCCGCAACTGCGCGCCGTGCTGCGCGGGCGCATCAAGCACTACCTGCGCGAACACAATTGCACGACGATCCTCGTGACCCACGACCAGACGGAAGCCAACGCATTGGCCGACCGCATCGCCGTGATGGAAGGCGGCCTCCTGCAGCAATATGCAACACCCGCCGAACTGAAGGCCCGACCCGCCAACCTGTTCACCGGCACCTTCATTGGCGAACCGCCGATGAATGTCTTTGATGCCGGCGTCACGGTGGACGGCAAAGCCGTGACATTCACGAGTGAAGGTGCCGAGTTGAGCTTTGCGGCATCGGCATTTTCTGGCGATCTGCTGAAGCTGCTGGCCACGCAGAAGGTGATCACGCTCGGCATTCGCCCCTATGCGCTGCATGTGGGCAAGGGCCCCATCACGGGCAAGGTCATGTCCTGCCAGTGGCTCGGTGACCAGACCCATGTGGCAGTGGATGTGGGAGGGCGCACGGTTGTGTCTGTCGCCCATGAGCGCATCCGTGAGAAACCGGGCAGCAGCCTGTCGTTGCACGTCGCCGCCAATGACCTGCATATCTTCGACCGCGACACGCAGCGCGCCATTGCCCACGGAGGCGCACTGGCATGAGCAGCGATGCCATCCTGATCGGCATTGATGCCGGAACCTCCGTCATCAAGTCGGTGGCCTTCACGGCTGACGGCACGCAGATCGCGGCGGCAGCCATTCCGAACGTTTACGCCACGCTCCCTGATGGCGGTGCCGAACAGGACATGGCCCGCACCTGGGCCGACGCCGCAAAAACCCTGAAGCAGTTGACGGAGATCATCCCAAACCTGGCGGAACGGCTGGTCGCCATCTCCGTGACAGGACAGGGAGACGGCATCTGGATGATTGATGCCAGGGGCGAGCCCGTGGCCCCCGCCTGGCTGTGGCTGGATGCCCGCGCCGTGCAGGAAGTGGAGGAATTCACCTCCACGCCCGCCTATGACGCCCACTACGCCCGCACCGGCACCGGCGTGAATGCCTGCCAGATGAGCGTGCAGCTGACATGGATGAAACGGCACCGCCCGGAGGTTCTGGCGCGGGCCACGCATTCTTTCCATTGCAAGGACTGGATCTACTTCAACCTCACCGGTGACCGGGTCACTGATCCGTCCGAAGGCAATTTCACCTTCGGCAACTATGCCGGCCGCGGCTACCAGCTCGACATCATGGACAACCTCGGCTCCGGCGACCTGAAGCGCCTTGTGACGCCGATGGTCGATGGAACAGCGGAGAACGGTGCGCTCACGGCAGAGGCTGCAAGGCTCACCGGCCTGAAGGCGGGTACGCCCATCTGCCTTGGCTATGTGGATGTGCTCTGCACCGGACTGGGCGGCGGCCTTTATGACCCCACCGGGCAATCCGGCTGCACCATCGTCGGCTCCACCGGCATGCACATGCGTCTGCAAACCGATGTCGCAAAGGTCAAGCTCAACAGCGAGAAGTCCGGCTACACCATGGTCTTCCCGGCACCCGGCATGGTGGCACAAATCCAGTCCAACATGGCCTCGACACTCAACATCGACTGGCTGCTCGATGTGGGGCGCGGCGTCCTCAAGGACAATGGCATCGAAAAGAGCCGGAGCGATATGCTGAAAGGCATGGACGCGAAGGTCGCGGCCCGGGCACCCGCCGCGCTGCTGTACCATCCTTACATTTCCAAGGCGGGTGAGCGCGGCCCCTTCCTTGAGCCTGCGGCACGCGCCATGTTCAACGGCCTTGATACAGGCAGTGACTATTTCGACATGATGCGCGCTGTGTTCGAAGGCCTGGGATACGCCGCCCGCGACTGCTACTCCGCCATGGGGCCGATCCCGGCGGAAATCCGCATCACCGGTGGTGCCGCGCGATCGGGCGCGTTGCGCAGCATTCTTGCCAGCATCCTCAAGTCGCGAATCCGCAGCGTGGCGCGCGAAGAGGCAGGTGCGGCAGGAGCGGCAATGATCGCCGCCGTCCAGCAGAAACTCTACCCGGACATGACCGCCTGTGCCGCACGCTGGGTGGAACCCCATCTCACCACAACCACCGAACCCGAAGCGGCATGGACCACCACCTATGATGCCGCCTTCACCGCCTATGCCGACGCCCGCAAGGCCATGCGCCCCGTGTGGCGCGGACTGTCGGGCGTGCGGCGCTCGGCAGCAGGAACCAAACCATGACGAAAACAACTCCCCGCAAGATCGCCGTCATCGGCGACCGCTTCATGCTCTCCTCCATGTTTGAGGAGGCCCTGCGCGAGCGCTGCAAGCTCACCGACATCGCCATCTCCACCCATGACCTGCCCTGGCCGGACGAACCGATGGAGCATGGCTACGCTGTCTCCGGCATGGATGGCCTGAAGGAATACATGGGCTCAGCCGACCTGGTTGTGGACCTGACTGGCGATGCCGAAGTGCTGGTGACGCACCTCGCCCCCCTCTCGGCCTCGATCATGGAACGCCTGCCCAACCTCAAACTGGTGGCGGTCTCCCGCGGCGGCCCGGTGAACATCGACATGAAGGCCGCCCGCGACCGGGGAATCACGGTGGTCAACACGCCGGGGCGCAATGCCTCGGCGGTGGCGGAGTTCACCATCGGCGCCATTCTCGCCGAAACCCGCAACATCACCCGTGGCCACGATGGCCTGCGCAAGGGCGAATACCGCGGCGAGCTCTACCGGGCCGATGTGACGGGCCGCGAACTGTCCGAGATGACGGTTGGCCTCGTGGGCTACGGCGAGGTCGGGCGGCGCGTCGTCAAATATCTCAAGGCCTTCGGCTGCCGCATCCTCGTCAGTGACCCTTACGTGCAGCTTTCGGCCGAAGACCTGAACGACGGTGTGATCCAGTGCTCCTTTGAGCGCATTCTCGAAGAGTCGGATGTCCTTTCGCTGCACCCCCGTGTGACGCCTGAGACAACGCGCATGATGAATGCCGACACATTGCGCCGCATGAAAAAGGACGCAACGTTGGTGAACACGGCCCGTGGCCCACTCATGGACTACGACGCCCTGTACGAGGTGATGAAAGATGGCCACCTGCGGGGCGCCATGCTGGAAACCTTCTCGGTGGAGCCCGTGCCCCCGGATTCCCCCCTCCTGCAACTGCCCAATGTGACACTGACACCCCACATTGCCGGTGCATCGGTAAAGACGGTGCGCTATGCGGCAGGTCTGGCAGCCGAGGAAGTGCGCCGCTATTTTGCCGGTGAGGGCCCCCTCAACCGCTGCTGATGGAGTGAACATGAAGGACCTGGGCGCAGTCGATCTGGTGGTGGTGGGTGGCGGCATCAACGGTGCCGGCATCGCCCGGGACGCTGCAGGCCGCGGCCTCTCGGTGATTCTCTGCGAAAAGGGCGACCTTGCCGAAGGCACGTCATCACGCTCCGGCAAGCTGATCCACGGCGGCCTGCGCTATCTGGAATACTACGAGTTCCGCCTCGTCCGCGAAGCCCTGATCGAGCGGGAGGTGCTGCTGCGCGCCGCGCCTCACATCGTCTGGCCCATGCGCTTCGTGCTGCCCCATTCGCCGGAACAGCGCCCGGCCTGGCTGGTCCGCATGGGGCTGTTTCTCTACGATCATCTCGGTGGCCGCGAACAGCTGCCGGGCTGCCGCCGCATTGACCTGCGCCGCGATCCCGAAGGCAAGGCGATCAAGGACGACTACACGCTTGCCTTCGAATATTCCGATTGCTGGGTGGATGACGCCCGCCTCGTGGTGCTGAATGCCCTGGATGCCAAGGCCAAGGGCGCGCAGGCGCTGGTGCGCACCGCCGCCAGCAAGGCCCGCCGTGTGAATGGCGCTTGGGAGGTGGAGTTCACCGCCGCCAATGGCGAAACGTCCCGCGCCACTGCAAAGGCACTTGTGAATGCGGCAGGCCCCTGGGTGGAGAACGTCATCAACGGTGTGGTTGGTTCCAATTCGGCGCGCCGCGTGCGCCTGGTCAAGGGCAGCCACATCATCGTGAAGAAGTTCTGGGAAGGCTCAAACGCCTATCTCTTCCAGAACCACGACAAGCGCGTGATCTTTGTGAACCCCTATGAGGGCGACAAGGCGCTGATCGGCACCACCGACATTCCGTATGAAGGGCGGGCCGAGGATGTGTCCATCGCGGAAAGCGAGATCGACTACCTGATCAACGCGGTGAACCGCTACACGAAATCACAGCTGCGGCGCGAGGACGTTCTCACGTCCTTCTCTGGCGTGCGCCCACTCTATGACGACAACGCCGCCAATCCGTCTGCTGTCACCCGCGACTATGTGTTCGACGTCGAGGGCGCCCCCCCGTTGCTCTCCGTCTTTGGCGGCAAGATCACCACCTACCGCAAGCTGGCGGAACACGCGCTGCAGAAGCTGCGCGGTACCTTTCCGGCCATGGGTCCGGACTGGACCTCGGCTTCGTCCCTGCCCGGCGGCGACATGGGACCGGGCGGTTTCCCCGGTTTCCTGAAAACCCTGCGTGAACGCTACAGCTGGCTGCCCGCAGATGTGGCGCTGCATTACGCACGACTCTACGGCACCCTGACCTATGCGCTGCTCAACAATGCCAAGGGTCTTGCAGATCTGGGCCAGCACTTCGGCAGCACGCTGTATCAGGCCGAAGTCGACTATTTGCGCGGCCAGGAATGGGCCATGGCACCAGACGACATTCTTTATCGGCGCACGAAGTCGGGCCTGCACATGACCGACACCCAGCGCAAGGCTGTCGCGGCACAGTTTTGAGAATCCATCAGGGTTAACCCTACCCTAATTCCGCCACAGCAGATTGCTGCAAATGACTTCCAGTCCATGAAGGGAATGGAAAGCCCCTTGTGGCAAAACCGCTCTCCAGTTCTGGGCCACCGGGGAGAGACAACAGATGACCATTCAGCAGGACCGTGAGCAGCTTCTGCTCGAATTGGTGAATCGCGCCCGGCTTGATCCAGCTGCCGAGGCAGAGCGCTACGGTCTGGCCGACCTCAGTGCCGGAACGGGCACCACCATCACCACGGCAGCAAAACAGGTGCTCGCGTGGAATCCCCTGCTCTACAATTCCGCCACGACCCATGACCAGTGGATGATCGCCAACGACGCCTTTGATCACATCGGGGCGAACGGCACGTCCCCCGCCCAGCGCATGGTGAGTGCGGGTTACGGTACAGGCAATCCGACGTCAGGCTACAACTTCGGTTCTGCCGAAAACATTGCCTGGAGCGGAACTTCCGGCACGTTGGATGCAAATGCCGAAGTCTATTTCCATCACCGCGACCTCTTCCTCAGCGCAGGCCACCGCAAGAACATCCTGAATGCCAACTACGAAGAGCTTGGCGTCTCCACGATCACCGATCCAAGCTATCAGGGCTGGGACGCGCTCGTCACCACCTTCAACTTTGCCTACAAACTTTCCAGCCCCATTTTCGTGACGGGCGTTCACTACACCGATCTCGACAACGACGATTTCTATTCCATCGGTGAAAGTGCCGCGGGCCGCACCGTACAGCTCTACAGCGGCAGCACCCTGGTTGGATCAACGACGACGGCCGCGGCCGGCGGATACCAGATCCAGACCTCGACGGTCGGCGCTCTTGAAATTATCTATTCCGGTGGCGGGCTTGCAACGGCACGTGGAGCGTCCTTCACGGCAGGCACGCTCAACATCAAGTTTGACCTCACTGACGGCAATACAATCGAGACCAATGTCTCAGCCACACTCACCCGCGATTCCGCCAATCTCACCCTGCTCTCGATTGACAACGTCAACGGCACGGGCAACGCCCTCGACAACGTCATCAAGGGCAACAAGGGCAACAACATCCTTGATGGCGCAGGCGGCAATGACACGCTGATCGGCGGCGAGGGCAATGACACGCTGATTGGCGGCACCGGCCACGACACCTTGAGCGGTGGTGCCGGGACGGAAGACAAGGCCGTCTTCACAGGCAATCTCGCGGACTACTCCTTCACATATTCCGCCGCGACACAGACCTACACCGTCAACAACCCCGATGGCAGTATTGACACGGTCACTGCCGTGGAACTCTTCCAGTTTGCTGACGGCACGCGGACGGCCGCCCAGTTGCCACTCGGAGCCACGCCAGTGCGCACGGCCTCAATATCCATCTCCGCTCCGTCACAAACGGAAGGCAATGTGGGCACGACCATCTACACTTTCACGGTAACACTCAGCGGGCCGGTATCAACTTCCCAGTCCGTCAATTTCACGGTTTCTGGGAATGGCGCGAATCCAGCCGATGCCGCCGACTTCGCCAGCGCACTGTCTGGCACGGTCACTTTCCTTGCAGGCGAATCGAGCAAGCAAATCGAAGTAGCTGTCGTCGGCGACGGAGGATTTGAGGCGGATGAAGGATTCACCGTCACCCTTTCTTCGCCTTCTTCCGGTCTTTCAATCGGAACCATCGCCGCGGCCGCAACAATTCAGAATGATGATGCCGCTGGCGTCAACACGGTGACAGGAACAGCATTGGCCAACACCCTGAATGGCACTGCCGGTATTGACGTCATCAACGCCCTGGGTGGCAATGACACCCTGATTGGCGGGGCAGGTGCAGACCAGTTGAATGGCGGCAGCGGAATTGACATTGCAAGCTATCTCACCGCAGTTGGTGGCGTGACACTCAATCTCACGACAAACGTGAACTCGGGTTCCGACGCCGAAGGAGACATCTTCTCGGAAATTGAGAACCTCAGGGGAAGTGCCCATGTGGATTCGATCACCGGTGACGGGGCGGTCAACATCCTCTACGGCGAAAACGGAAGCGATGACATCAGCGGTTTGGCAGGCGCAGACACCCTCTATGGAGGCCTGGGCGACGATCGGATGGAAGGTGGCGCAGGCGCCGACCGGATTGACGGCGGCACCGGAATTGCCGACACCGCGACATACAGGAATTCGGCGGCCAGCGTGCGGGTCAACCTCTCGACCAACATAAACACCGGTGGTGACGCCGAGGGCGATTCGATTGCCAGGGTGGAAAATGTCGACGGATCGGACTGGGGCGACACCCTCACCGGAAACACAGTAGCAAACACTTTGAGAGGATTTGCCGGCGCTGACACCCTGAGCGGCCTTGCCGGCAACGACGTGCTTGACGGTGGTGCGGACAACGACCAGCTGTTCGGTGACGGCGGCAATGACATCCTGACCGGTGGTGCAGGCGATGACACCCTCGACGGTGGCATTGGCACCGACACAGCGAGCTACGCAGATTCCGACCTCGGTGTGACTGTCAACCTGTTGACCAATGTGAACACAGGTGGTCATGCGGCAGGCGACCAGATCAGCAATGTCGAGAACGTGACAGGCTCTGCCATTGCGGACACGATCACGGGCAACGCTCTCGCCAACACGCTCAATGGCGGCGGCGGCGATGACACCCTTGATGGCGGTGAAGGTGTTGACGTGCTCATTGGTGGCGGGGGTGCCGACCAAATGACCGGCGGGCTGGGAATCGACTATGCCAGCTACAGGGAGTCGTCCGCAGGCGTTACCATCAATCTGACGAGCAACCTCAATATAGGCGGTGAAGCCGAAGGCGACACCTTGTTTAGCATCGAACGCGTCTGGGGATCAAATCACAACGATTCGATCACGGGCAATTCTGCGGCGAACTATCTCTACGGATATTCCGGGCAGGATACACTCAACGGCATGTCCGGAAATGACTATCTGGTTGGTGGAGGTGAAGCCGACACATTTGTGTTTTCGGGAACGGCCATCGGCCGTGACACGATCGCTGACTTCGTGGATGGCACCGACAAGATTGCCTTCGGCGGACTGGTGGGCATTGACTATTCAGACCTCGTCTTCACAAATCAGGGAACAACGTCCGTCACTGTGACCGGGTTCCAAGGCACGAGCACCATCACGGTCAAAAGCCTCACGGCCTTCACGCTGGATGGATCTGATTTCCTGTTCACCTGAGTTGCAACCGGCGTGTGCTCAGAGGCTCCAGTAGGTCACCTCACCGGGAACCTGTCCGGGGGTGAACACGGACTTGACGTCTGCGAAAATGCCGCCGGGCGTGAGCATCGCCATGAGTTGGGCCGGGTTGCGGACATAGTCGTCGTGACCGACAGCAAGCACCAGCGCATCCAGATCGCGGAAGGACTCGAGTGAAGAGAGTGCCAGCCCGTATTCTTCGTGGGCAGCCTCGACGTTCGCCATGGGATCATGCACCAGCGGTGCAATGCCGAACTCACGCAATTCGGCAATGATGTCGGGAACCTTTGAATTGCGCAGGTCCGGGACGTTTTCTTTGAACGTGAGGCCAAGAATGCCAACGCGCGCGCCGCTCACGGGCCTCTTCGCCTGAACGAGCAGCTTGATGATCTTCGACGCCACAAAGCGCCCCATGTCGTCATTCAGCCGTCGTCCGGCCAGGATGACCTGCGGATGATAACCGAGCGCTTCGGCACAGGATGTGAGGTAGTACGGATCAACGCCAATGCAGTGCCCACCAACAAGGCCGGGCGAGAAGCGCAGGAAATTCCATTTGGTCCCGGCGGCCTCCAGGACGTCCTTGGTACGCACATTCATGCGATCCAATATGATCGAAAGCTCGTTCATCAGTGCAATATTGATGTCACGCTGCGTGTTCTCGAGAACTTTTGCAGCCTCGGCGACCTTGATCGATGGTGCTTCGTGCAAACCGGCCTTGATGATCGCGCCGTAGACATTGCGAAGACGCTGGAGCGAGGCTTCATCTTCGGCCGAAATGATCTTTGTGATGGTTTCAAGCCGGTGTTGCTTGTCACCGGGATTGATGCGCTCGGGAGAGTAGCCGAGAGTGAAATCCCTGCCGCGCTTCAGGCCTGAGTATTTCTCAAGGAGCGGGCCACAGAAGTCTTCCGTGACGCCAGGATAGACAGTGGACTCGAAGACCACGATACCGCCTTTCGACAGTGCGGGCCCCACAAAGCGGCACGCGCCGTCAAGCGGAGACAGGTCTGGCCTGCGCTCGCGGTCGATCGGCGTCGGCACGGTCACAATGAATATACTTGCACCCGCAAGATCTTCGGCCTTGTCGGTGATGCGGATGCCGCATTGTTTCAAAGTCTGTGACTCAATCTCACCGGTCCAGTCCTCACCGGCCTGCAAGGTCGCGACCCGACGCTTTGATATGTCGAATCCGACCGTCCCAGGGAAAGCCCCCGCCAGCGCGACCGCAACGGGCAATCCGACATAACCAAGCCCGATGACTGCAACTTTCTCCGCCATGGAATACCCCTTCTTGCCTGTCTCGCCTCAACGGCACCTTGCCTGCGCCACATACCAGGGCATGGCCAGCCTGAGACCGGCCTTCACATCAAACTGTGGATCATAGCCCAGCAGTTCCCTGGCCTTCGAAATGTCAGCCTGCGAATGACGCACGTCTCCGGCCCGGAACTCGGCGTGCTGCGGCGCGCGGCTGTAGTGAACCTGCAGGCGGGAAAGTTCGTCCTTGAGAAGGCCGAACAACTCGTTCAGCGTGGTACGGTGCCCGACGGCCACGTTGTAGACTTCACCCTGACCTTCCTCACTGGCCAGCGCCGCGCGGATGTTTGCCTCCACGGCATTGGCCACAAAGCAGAAATCCCGGCTTGTCTTGCCGTCACCATTGATGGTGATTTCGCGATCAACCAGCATGGCCGCAGTCCATTTCGGGATCACGGCCGCATAGGCACCGTCGGGATCCTGGCGCGGACCGAAAACGTTGAAATACCGCAAGCCCGTGGCGCGGAAACCGTAGCAGCGCTTGTAGTTCCGCGCATAGATCTCGTTCACGAGTTTGCTGACCGCGTAAGGCGACAGGGGATCACCAATGCGGTGTTCGACCTTTGGAAGGTTGGGCTCGTCACCATAGGTCGAACTCGACGCCGCATAGACGAAGCTCTGCACGCCCGCCCGCCGTGCCGCTTCCATCACATTCAGGAAGCCGCCGACATTGACGTCGTTGGTTGTGAGTGGATCAGCGAGCGACCGCGGCACGGAACCGAGGCCGGCCTGGTGAGAGACATGTGCCACGCCTTCCATGACGGCGACACAGGCGCCCCGGTCTCGGATGTCACCCTCGACGAATTCGAGGCGCTGTGCTGCATCTGGTCCGACAGCGGCTTTCACCGCTTCGATGTTGTGCCGGAAACCCGTTGCAAAATTGTCCAGGGCCCTGACCCGCTGGCCATCCCGCAACAGGGTTTCGACGATGTTCGAACCGATGAAGCCAGCTGCGCCGGTCACAAGCCAAAGCCCGCCAGTGTAACGATGTGCCGCTGCTGCCATGCCTTGACCCGATTCCGCCACCTTCACCGCTGTGCGGTCCGCAGCACATCCTGCAGAGCCGTGCAGGTACGGCTGATCTCTGCCTCAGTCAACGTCGGATGGACAAGGAACATGATGCTTGTTTCGCCGAGCGCCTTGGCCTGTGGCAATCTGTCTCTGGGCCTGCTGGAGGTACCTTCAAAGGCCTTCTCCAGGTAAATTTCGGAGGCCGATCCATGATAGACGGGTACGCCCTTCGCATTGATCTCGTCAACGATGCGGTCGCGGCTCCAACCTTCCTTCAAGCTTTCAGGCCGCACGAAGACATAGGCGCGGTAAAAGGCATGTGTGACGTGGCGGGGAATGACAGGCACCCTCACGGCAGAGAAATTTGACGCAGCTTCGAAGATGGCCTCAGCATTGCGGCTGCGGGCGGCGTGCCAGTCCGGCATGCGGCCCAACTGGATGCGACCGATGACCGCCTGCATTTCCAGCATGCGCCAGTTTGTGCCGATCGTGTCATGGACGAGACGCGGGCCAGGCGGATGCTGCCGGTGGAACACGGCATCCCAATCCTTGCCGTGGTCCTTGTAGGACCAACCCTTGCGCCACCACGCCTCTTTCGACAGCGTGACCATGCCGCCCTCGCCGCCTGTGGTCATGATCTTGTCCTGGCAGAACGACCAGGCGGCCATGTCCGACTGGGAACCCACCGGAGTGCCGCGCCAAGCAGCGCCATGGGCCTGCGCACAATCCTCGACCAAAAGAAGGTTGTGGTCCTTGGCGAGCGCCCGGAAGCCATCCATGTCGCAGGGCCAACCCGCAAGATGCACCAGCAACACGGCCCTGGTGCGGGGACTGAGGACGCGTGCCACCGTTTCCGGCGTGATGTTCTGGCTGTCCGGATCGACATCGGCGAAAATGGGCGTGGCACCTGCCGTCACGATCGAGGAGGCTGACGCCATGAAGGTACGCGGTGTGACCACCACTTCGTCCCCCGGGCCAATGCCCAACACCTTCCAGCAAAGGTCCAGCGCCAGCGTGCCATTGGCCAGTGCAATGGCGTGCGGCACCTTGCACCAGGCGGCAAACTCCTTCTCGAAGGCCTTGACCTCGCCGCCTGTCCACTGGTTCACCCGGTTTGAGAGCAGAACACGGGAAACCGCATCAGCCTCTTCCTGCGTGAAACTCGGCCAAGGTGAAAAAGAAGTATTCAGCATTCAGGTTCTCTCGTTCGCCGGAACGCCAAGCACGCAGGCACCATCAGGCACATGCGACACAACAGCCGCCCCGGCACCCACCATGACATTGGCCCCGATCCGGATGCCCTCCCGGACCACCGCACCAATGCCGATCCAGCTTTCATTGCCCACACTCACGCCACCCGCCAGATGGGCCCCGGGCGATATGTGCACACCATCACCAATGTGGCAGTCATGGTCAACCGTGGCCCCGGTATTGACAATGACGCCCGTTCCAAGACCAGCCCCGGCATTGACAGCCGCCATTGGCATGACCACGCTCCCGGCTCCGAGCTGCGCATGGCGCGAAACATGGGCCGTGGGATGAACCAGGCGCACGGCATCGAAACCGGCCTCATGCAGCTGTTTCAAAATCAGAAGCCGCTTCCTGCAATCCCCAAGCGCGACAAAGACCTGGCTTTTGGGAGGCAGATCGGCAATGCCGCTTCCGGCCACTGGCCACGCCAGATTCCGCTGGAGCGCGGGCCAGCGCTCATCCAGGAAACGGATGTCCGTGTGACCGAGCGCTTCCGCTATGTCCGCAACCACGCGCCCATGCCCGCCGGCGCCGATGATCCAGAGTGAGTGGGTCACAGTCATGATCCGGCCCGCCCGGATGGTCCGGCGAATGGTGGCATGGTGGCATGACCTTCATTGCTGATGCCATCCCGTTTCATCACCGTCATCAATGTCTTCCACAAAATCCCGATATCCAGCCAGAAGGTGCGATTGTCCACATACCAGACATCAAGTTCGAACTTTTCATCCCATGACAAGGCGTTTCGACCGTTGACCTGCGCCCAGCCGGTGATGCCCGGCCGGACCTTGTGGCGGCGGGCCTGCCGGGCCGAATAGAGGGGCAGATACTCCATCAGCAGGGGTCTCGGACCGACGAGGCTCATGTCACCCCGCAACACGTTCCACAGTTCCGGCAATTCATCAAGGCTGCTGGCGCGCAGGAACCTGCCGAAGGAGGTGAGACGCAGGGCGTCAGGAAGGGGCTTGCCGTCAGGCCCGTCCGCCACCAGCATGGTGCGGAACTTGTACATGCGGAATGGCTGTCCCTGCAATCCAGGCCTGACCTGAGAAAACAGGACAGGCGAACCCAGGCGGCTCCGCACCAGCACCGCCAAACCCAGAACAAGCGGGCTGAGCAGGACCAGAGCTGCCAACGCGACGACGACATCGAAGACTCGTTTCATCATGGGTCTGGCAGGATACCTGCCTTGCGCAAGGTATCCAAGGCCACTGCCTTGGCATCATATTTTTCCTCGGCGATGCGCCGCGATTCGCGGCCCATGGCTGCCACCCGGGCCGGATTTCCCGCCAACTCCGTCATGGCACGGGCCAGGGGACCTGCGTCCCTTGGCGGCACCAGCAGACCGTTCACGCCATGCACAACCGTTTCACGGCACCCCGGCGCATCGGTTGTGATGATCGCCCGCCCCATGGCCATGCCCTCCAGCACAGACCGTGGCGTCCCCTCCCGGTAGGAAGGCAGCACCACGACTGACGCCTGGGAAATGGCCGGACGGACATCAGAAAGCCTGCCCAGGAAATTCAGTCCATCTGCCTGCCATGCCGACAATTCGGCTTGTGTAACGGCATCAGGCGAACTGTCGATCCAGCCTGCAAGTGACGTGATTGCATGAGGCACTGCGCGGCGCAGTTGGCGGGCGGCTTCGGCATATTCCCGGACCCCCTTGTCCTTGAGCAGCCGGGCAACCATCAGAAAATGCGGGACACCGGGCAGAGCAGTGGAAGCATAATGGCCACATTCGACACCTGAGCCATTGACCAGGTTCACAGGCGAAGACCCGCGCAATATGCCAACCGACCTGAACAGTGCCACGTCATCCGGATTCTGGAAGATGAGCGATGTGGCCTGAGGCAACGAACACCGGTAAAGCGCACCCGCCGCGAATCGTGCAACACGGCGTCTCGGTTCCTGTCCTTCGGTGAAGGCATAACCCAATCCTGTGATCATGGCCGCCCGCACGGGAACACCCGCGAACCGCGCTGCCAACAGCCCGTAATTCACGGGCTTTGCCGTATAGGCAAGCACGGCCTGCGGCCTGTACTGGCGGAAAAAACGGTAGAGCGCGAAGATGCCCCGCGCATCCGCAAACGGATTCATTCCTGTTCGGGCAAAAGTCACCAGCGCAGGTTCGGCCCCCAAGGCTCTGATTGCCGCACGGCTCTTATCATCAAGATCGGGGGCAACCGCGATCACCCGAATGCCGCGCGCCACAAGTTCACGCACCAGCGGGGCACGGAAGTTGCTGACCGACTCTGCAAGGGAGGCCACCAGAACAACAGTCACCGCCATTGCTGCCGAATGGCCCTGCCAGCCGTGGCCTCAGACGGCCAGCCCATCGGCTGATAATGTGACATGGGAGGCGTCATGCCGCTCCGCAGCACGGTTTCCCGCCGCCTCGCAGCGCGGGCTTTCTTGACAACATGGCTGCAAACAAGCGTGAACACAAACATGATCCAGAATTCGCGCTTTCGGAGATGATAAGTGTAGATCCACGACACACCCAACCCCACCAGGAAGGGCATGAAATAAGACAGAAACCGCTCCTCCACCGTCGCCTTGCCGCTGTATTTGAACAGGCCGGCCACCCAGACGCCCATGAAGGTCAGATAGAGTGCCATGCCGAGCAGGCCGGTGTTCGCCAGCACCGCAAGATAGGTGCTGTGGATCTCGTACTTTGTTGTGTACTGACCGATGATATTGCCCAGCCCTGCCCCAAGCAGGGGGTGATCGTTGAGCGCAAGGAATGTTGCGGTGATATTGTCAGCCAGAAAACCCTCGCTGAAATCCTCGAGCGCATCTTCCCGGAATTTGTGTTCAAAACGCCAGCGCATCGACGCCACATTCTCGATGCTGTACTGAAAGAGAAGATAGAGTGCAGGTCCTGCAAACAGGCAAATAAGAAGAAAGCCCACAGCGACCTTCCGGTCCCTGCCCGAGCCTGAAAAAGCCAGCCGAAAGGCAAAGAGCAGGACTCCGATGGCGAGACCGATCAACGCGGCACGCTTGAAGGTAAACAGCAAAGCCGTCAGTGTGATCGCTATCGCTGTGATGTTCAGGGCATTGCGCTTGATCAGCCCTGACATCAGGGCCGGAATGGCAACGGCCAACGCGACACCAAAAAAAGCACCGGCCTGGCCGGTATTGCGGAAAGTGCCGGTAACAGCACCGCCAGATTTTTCCGCGAATAGATTGGGGATGAGAAAGAACTGGACGAGTCCTGCCATGGCCAGAATGGTAGACCCCAGCACGAAGAGCCGCACGACAGTTCCGATTTCAACTTGCCTGTTGTTGATGATAAGATTGAGCAGCGCCAACGATACGGACCAGTTGAATGCCAGAGCAATCAGTTCAACCGCCCCGGCAGCAGGATTTCGGGCGCCGAAGACTCCGACCAATGCAAGAGCGAGAAAACACATGTAACTGAAATGCTCTGAGGTGAAGACGACCTTGCGCAACGTCACCACGCCAAAGACAGCCATGACCACAGCCAACATGTCAGCAGCGGTGATGCGTCCCGCCATGTTTGCCGCGCCTTCGTAGTTCTCCGAAATTGTGTATCCTGACAACACGAAGTAGGTGAACAGCAAAAGGGCCGTGAAGTACCTCATTTCAGCTCGCCCTTGGTTTGAATCAACCTTGCCTGAACGTATTGCAACTTTCGCGCAATTCTGCAATCCCACCTACTGACTGGGAAAATCACCGTTCGGCACGACACGCAATCTATTGTGCAACATTCGCTTGTCGGCATCAGAACGCCGTGAAAAACAGCAAGGGCGTTGCTGACGCATTTTCATCAGCTGACATAGGGCAAAATGGCCGCACTTGGGCTGTATTGACTGAAGAGGAGCGCTGCACAGAAATGAATGATGACGGAAATCGCGCACTATTCATCAGCTATGCGTACCCCCCTTCATCGGCCCCTGGCTCCGTCAGGGTGACACGGCTCGTAACGCGGTTGCCCAGTCATGATTGGCGTCCCTTCATTTTGACAGTCGGTTCAGCGATCCGGAGGTCTACCGGAAGCAGTGACCCGTTCGATGGAGATCACTATCGGGTAAACAGAATAGATGACCCAATAGCAGTTGCCATTCAGAAATCGCCATCTCGTGCAGGCCCCAAGGGTGGCAGAACATCCAGCCTCCTGCGCCGTCTGGCTGAACACCTCATCTTCCCGGACCGGACAATATTCTGGGCCTTGCGTTTGAAACGGGCGAAGGGTTGGGCCAGAAACGTCAATCCCAAGATCATCCACTCGACTTCACCGTCTCTCGCGACCCATTTCGCCGCGAAGGCCATGGTGCGCGCGACAGGTGCGAAATGGGTGGCTGAATTCCGCGACCCCTCCAGCTGGCTGCCCCGGAACGACAAGACCCCCGCCCTGAAGCGCTGGCTGCTCGCGAAAGCCGAAGCACACATCGTCAACCGTGCCGATGCGACCGTCGTGATCTCGGAAGCATTTGCCGAGTACTTCCGGGGCCGTTACCCTGGTCGCCCCATCCACTCCATTCCGAATGGCGCGGAATTCTCTGAGGCGGACCTGACAGCCGCAATGGCCCGACGAACCGCTCGGCGAAACAGAAGCAAAGAGGCCCCCTTTGTGCTTGTCCACGCCGGAGAACTGTATGGAGGTGCCCGCAATCCCGAACCGTTGATCCGGGCAGCCCAGATTGCACAGGAACGGCTATCCCGTCCCCTCCTGCTGCGCTTCCTCGGTGCAGACTCCCATATCGCTGGAGATGCGGCACGCAAGTTGGGCGCAGACAAGCTTGTCGAAGTTGTTGGTCCCCTGTGCCACGCAGACTCAGTTCTGGCCATGCAGGATGCTGACGGTCTCGTTGCCCTGTTGCACGACGATCCGGTCGGACGGATTGGCATCATGTCAAAGTTCTTCGACTATGCCGCGTCCGCCAATCCGGTGCTCGTGGTGGGCGAGAAGGTCGCAATGCTGTCCCGCATCGTCGAAGAGCACAGCATGGGCATCGGTTGCGAATACTCGGACATCACAGGCATGGCAAACTGGATGGCGGCATTGGCAAATGCGCCGCAGGACTTTGACTATGACTGCATCAGTGTCTGCAGGCACTGGTCCGCCGACGCAATGGCCGCATCCATGGCACGGCTTTTTGAAACACTCGTCTGACGGACACTTCGCATGGTGGCGGTGAACAGGCGCGACACGTTGAAGGCCTTGGCCATGGCGGCATGTGCGACGTCAGCGCCACGTAACGGGCAGGCACGTACGGATTCATCTGCGACTATTGCGAAGATGGCGGCCATCATCGTTGCCGACATTGACGCGTTCTTTCACTTCGCACGCACTGGCGGACTTTCCACCCTCCTCCCAGACCAGGAGATAGTCAGCACAGCAGAAGGGGTGCGCTGGCAGGTGTTGGATCCAGCCGCCACGATCTTTGATCTGGATTTCGATGGACAGAAACTCGCGGTTCTGCCGGTTGTCGGCACGCTGCAACTCGAGGCCTTTGGTGTCAACGGCTCGGCAACCGCAGACGACCACGCCGCATGGCTGTCGGCAACCCGTGCCGCCCTTCGCAACGGCACCCGGCTTCTGGGCCGGAAAGGTTCCACCTACCGTTTCGACCCCTTCAGCAATGGCACGCTGACAGTTGTTCCCATGAACGGCCAGAGCTTCTGGTTGGATTTGCAGGGGGCAACCCTGCAGTTTGCCGATAACCTGGCTCCGCCAAAGAACACCCGCTTCTTTGCGCATCAGCTGCTGATCGCAATGAGACGCGAGACTGGTGCATCACGCCAGGCCGCCAAGCTGGTGCGCATCGAGAATGTTGTCACAGACGGCAATCTGCGAAACCAGCATGATCCACGGATCGGCACGGTCGCCGCCGAACAGATGGCGCATGTCAAGATCATTTGCCGTGCCACGGACGGAAACAGCCTTGAACGTGTGGAGGTTCGCAATTTGCGCAGTGTCGACCCGGTCGCTGATTGCGTCTTTGTGGGACCATCGGAAGCAAGGGCCCTGCCAGACAAGCAGGCTGCGGTCAGTCACGTACACCTTGAGAACATGCACGCCGGGCGCCGCAAATCAGTTCGCGCCTTCATCGCCCTGGGCTCAGCCGTCAATAGGGCGACGATCCGCAACGTGACGTGCGACCCGCGCGGTGATGGCGATGGCAATTCCATTGAAACCGAGTTCTCTGCAATTGGATCCCAGCATGTTTCACTGGACCTCGCGAACTGCGATGTCGACGATCTTGAATTCGGAGGCGTCCGCAACAGGGAAGCTCAGTTGCAAGTGTCCCTGCGGCACTGCACGGCGCGGCGCTTTGCCCTTTTTGTATTCTGCAACGTCGACGCCCGGGACTGCAGTTTCGGAGTATCACTCAGAAACGCCTGGCAGTTCCGCCAGGCAACGCTTGAAAACATCATCTTCCGGCATGCCACATACCAGTCGGGCGGGAGGGCCGAAGTCCACTCACTCTATTTCCACTCCACGGCAAACGGACCTCACCAGATATTGCTCAGAAACTGCCGCCATGAAATCCAGGGCGAACCAGCTCGGGATCACCGCAACCCGCTGATCCGGTTCGGGACTGACCCCATGGACAATCTGGGCAGCAAGCAAGCAGACATTGAAGCCGCCTGGTTTGATCCCCGCGCGGCAGTGTCCGTGCACAACCGGAGTGGCTGGGCCCTGCGGACGACAGGTTGCACCTTCGCAGGCAGCCGGACAGGTGTCTCCACCGGCGGCTTCCGCAGCGGGTCAACCACCTATGCCGGGCGATGGCACAGCAGAAACGATGATTTTGCGGCCGTGTCCGGACTCCCGTTTGAGATACAGGACGTTCCAGGCATGCCAACGGCCTGCCATCTTGCAGGCGGGATCTGGCCTACGCTGGACTTCGGTTTCATCGGCGATACCTGCAGCGGCGTTGCCCGAGCCACTGGCCGCATGCTCACTGCAAGGGGACTGCCACGGTTTGCGGGTGGTTTGCCCGGCGACCAGATTTGGCTCGCTCCAGACGTTCGCCAGGGCGCGCGCCCTGGCAGTCCAGTCAGGTGGATGTGCCTGCGGTGCGGACCTGGCGGACGGTTGCGGAAAGCGGCGAAATATCGCGTCATTGCAAGAGCCTGATTATGCTGTTAGAGGCATCAAAGTCTCGCCTTGGAGCTTGCATATGCAGTCCCGGAGCGAGCTTACTGTTGAGGCCGGGCGGCAGTCCGCCGCTCTCCTTGGGTAAAGAAAACTGGGGCAGGCTGAATACACACCATGGGTAATTTTGCTTTGATAGGGGCAGCTGGATACATCGCCCCACGCCACATGCGCGCCATCAAGGACACAGGCAACGCCTTGACGGTGGCATTCGATGTGAACGACTCCGTTGGCATCATCGACAGCCATTTCCCGGACGCCGAGTTCTTCACCGAGTTCGAGCGCTTCGACCGTCATATCTACAAGCTCGGCCGCAACAAGTCTGACAAGGCTGTGGACTTCGTTTCGATCTGCTCGCCAAACTATCTGCATGACGCCCATTGCCGGTTTGCCCTGCGGTCCGGCGCGGATGCAATCTGCGAAAAACCGATCGTGCTCAATCCTTGGAATCTCGACGGCCTCATCGAGATGGAGCAGGACACCGGAAAGCGCATCTACACCATCCTGCAGCTGCGCCACCATCCCGCGATCATCAAACTCCGCGAGCAGGTCGCCCACGCCGCCAAAGACAGCAAACACGAGGTGGACCTCACCTACATCACGTCACGCGGCAGATGGTACCTGCAAAGCTGGAAGGCCGACCTCAACAAATCTGGCGGAATCGCCACCAACATCGGCGTGCATTTTTTTGACATGCTGCACTACATCTTTGGGCCGCTGCAGGAGAACAGGGTTCACCTCCACGAAGACCAGCGCGCCTCCGGCTATCTGGAGTTCGAACATGCCCGCGTGCGCTGGTATCTTTCCATAGACATCAACGATGTACCCGCTGATGCCCGTGCCAAGGGACAAACGACCTGGCGCTCAATCACGGTTGACGGACAGGAAATCGAATTCTCCGGCGGTTTCACGGACCTGCATACACTCTCCTATCAGGCCATCCTCGCCGGAAAGGGATTCGCCCTTGAAGAAAACCGCTGCGCCATCGAAGCGGTCGCCACCATCCGCAAGTCGACGCCTGTCAGGGACGACAGCATGCACCCCATGGTGAGCAAGAGATAACATGCGGATTCTGACCGTCGTGGGCGCGCGCCCGCAATTCGTGAAGGCAAGCGTGGTCAGTCTTGCGCTGGCGAAACAGGGTACCATTGGCGAATGTATCCTGCACACCGGACAACATTTTGATGACAACATGTCAGACGTCTTTTTCCGTGAATTGGGCATCCCCACGCCTGAGATCCGGCTTGATATCCATGGTGGCAACCACGGTGACATGACGGGCCGGATGCTGGCGGAGATTGAACGGGCCATTCTCGCAAAGAAGCCAGACGCCGTTCTGGTCTACGGCGACACCAATTCAACTTTGGCGGGCGCGCTTGCTGCGGCCAAGCTTCATGTGCCAGTGGCACACGTCGAAGCCGGACTGCGCAGCTTTGACAGGCGCATGCCAGAAGAAGTGAACCGCGTTCTCACCGATCACCTGTCGAAGTGGCTGTTCTGCCCGACAGATGTTGCCGTCAGCAACCTGAAGTCGGAGGGAATTCCCTCGGATACCGGTATCGGCACTGTCCACAAGGTGGGGGACGTGATGGAGGATTCCACCCGGCTGTTCGTCAGGCTCGCTCGCCAGCCGGAGTTTTCCCTGCCCCGGGAACCCTTTGTGCTGGCAACCATTCACCGGGCCGAAAACACCGATGATCCGGAACGGCTTGCAGCACTTGTGAATGCGCTCAACACTCTTTCGCGCACCACGCCGGTGGTCTTTCCCATTCATCCAAGAACCCGGCAGGCCATCGAACGGACAGGGCAGATACCGGCATTCGTCACCATGCCGCCAGTCGGCTACCTGGAGATGCTGTGGTTGATCCAACATTGCGGACTGGTCCTCACCGACAGTGGAGGTCTCCAGAAAGAGGCTTACTTCCTTGGCAAGTATTGCCTCACATGCCGTGAGACAACGGAATGGATTGAATTGGTGCGGGTGGGTGCGAACAGCCTTGTCGGCACATCCGGTCGCCAAATTCTTGATCTCGCCGCAGCCAAGTTCAACACGGCAGTCAAACCTGACGCAGCCCTCTATGGCGGCGGTGCGGCGGCAGGCCGAATCGCCACCATCCTGGCGGGTGCCGCATGAACTCCACCGTCATTCACCCTACAGCCATTGTTGATGTCGGCGCTGTTGTCGGCGAAGGAACCCGCGTTTGGCACTGGGTTCATGTTTGCGGTGGAGCGAGGATTGGCCGCGGCTGTTCGCTCGGACAAAATGTCTATGTCGGAAGCCGGACCGTGATCGGCGACGGCGTGAAGATCCAGAACAATGTGTCCGTCTACGATGACGTCATTCTGGAAGACGCCGTCTTCTGCGGTCCTTCGATGGTTTTCACCAATGTCTACAATCCCCGCGCAGGTGTGGAACGGAAATCGGAATACCGGACAACGCACGTGCGAAAAGGTGCGACCCTTGGCGCCAACTGCACCGTGATGTGCGGCATAACCATCGGCAGCTATGCCTTTGTCGGCGCAGGCGCTGTGGTTCTTAAGGACGTGAAGGACTTTGCGCTGATGGTTGGCAATCCGGCGAGGCACATTGGCTGGATGAGCGCCCATGGCGAAAGGATCGATTTGCCATTGAGTGGTGAAGGCAGGGCAACCTGCAGGGCCACAGGAGACCTCTATACCCTTAGGAACGGCACAGTGATCCGCACACCAGGAGCAGTTGCATGATTCCATTTATTGATCTTGCCGCCCAGCAAGACCGCATCCGCACGTCGCTTGAAGCGCGGATCGCGCGCGTGCTTGCTGCCGGACACTACATTCTTGGTCCGGAGGTGGAAGAGTTGGAAGCAGCTCTCGCTGGCCACACGGGCGCGAAGCACTGCATCTCGGTGGCGAACGGCACGGATGCCTTGCAGATTGCCCTGATGGCTCTGGGTGTCGGGCCCGGAGACGAGGTCATCACGCCGTCTTTCAGCTACTTTGCCACGGCAGAAACAGTCGCACTGCTTGGGGCAAGACCGGTCTTCGTCGATGTTGATCCGCACACCTATCTTGTGAATCCAGCAGGCATTGAAGCTGCCATCACGCCACGCACCAAGGCCATCATTCCCGTATCGCTCTATGGCCAGTGCCCGGATTTTGGCACCATCAACGCCATTGCCGAACGGCACGGCCTGACGGTCATCGAGGACGCAGCGCAGAGTTTTGGAGCGACCCAGAATGGGCGGAAGAGCTGCAACCTCTCTCACATTGCTTGCACCAGTTTCTTCCCTTCCAAGCCGCTGGGCTGCTACGGCGACGGTGGTGCGGTGTTCACCTCGGATGACGGACTGGCCAGGATCATCCGCCAGATCGCCCGTCACGGCCAGGAGCGCCGCTATCACCATGTGCGCATTGGCGTGAACAGCAGGCTTGACACGTTGCAGGCCGCGATACTCCTCGCAAAACTTGAAGTCTTCGACGAAGAGATCACCGCCAGGCAGCGTGTGGCGGATTCCTATGCGAGCCTCCTGCGGAGTCACACACAGCTCGAGCCGCCGTGTCTGGCGGAGGGCAACACCTCGGTCTGGGCGCAATATACCATCCGTGTTCCAAACCGCGACCAGCTTGCAGAGCGCTTGAAAGCCAAAGGCATTCCCACCGCCATTCACTACCCCCTGCCTCTTCACCAGCAGCCAGCGATCAGGGACACAGGCTGCATCGCCCCCGAAAGCGAAAAGGCCGCACAAGAAGTGATCAGCCTGCCGATGCATCCTTATCTTGCACCTCCGGACATTCGGCGCATTGTCGAAACGCTGCAGTGATGCGACATGAACAGTCTGCTGAAGCACATTCAACAGGGACGTTTTCTGAATCAGGTTGCAATCATTGGATCTGCGTCAGCAATCGCCCAGGCACTTCCTGTGTTCGCAAGTCCGTTTCTGCTGCGAATGTATAGCGCCCACGACTATGGCATATACTCTATGTTGCTTGCTTCATCGGCAATCCTGCTGCCGATACTCACACTAAAAATGGACGCTGCACTGGCACAAGCCAGATACACGATTCAGAGGGCTTCGCTCTTTCTGCTTGGTTCATGTTTTGCATTGGGTATTGCCGCCTTCTCAGCAGCAGCCATCACACTGATGCATACAACCGCCTTGCTTCCCACTACCCTTGAGCAAGGATCGTATTGGTTCTTGACAGTCCCATTGCTGGCTTTGGGCAATGCACTTCAGAGCATGTTGATATTTATCAGCCTCAGGGCGAAAGCCTTCCGCGACATATCGATCACGACCATTCAGAAAGCTGTCGCAATGATCGTCGTCCAATTCATCGGAGGTCTCATGTCCTGGGGCGTGGCAGGTCTCGTGGCCGGCTCTCTGCTTGCATCCCTTGCTGCCAACAGCAGACTCCTGAGACACTGCCGGCCGATGCTCGGCACCCGGATGCCCTCTCGCTCGCACCTGCGCGCCTCATTTCGGCGCTTCTCCGCGTTCGCCAAATACACAACCTTCTCAGCTCTGCTGAACGCCCTCTCGCTCAACATTGTTGTGATGGCTGTCGGTGCCATGTACAACCCCGGCATGGCCGGTCAATTCAGCCTTGCACAGCGAATCCTGGCCGCCCCCCTGAAACTCATCTCCGATGCTGTAGGCCAGGTTTTTCTACAGAGGCTGACTGCATTGAAACGAAACGACATCGGTGGAATGAAGATGCTCTACAGACGAGTTGCGTTGGGACTCGCACTGACTGGACTTATAGCACTGACCCCGGTGGGCATCTGGCTAGAGAGCATTTTTGTCATTGTGTTCGGTGAGGATTGGCGCCTTGCGGGAATCATCGGTACAATTCTCGTACCACTGGTCTGCATTAGGTTTGTTGTTTCCCCGATCAGCATCGTCAATCAGTTTCACAACTCGAATTTTTTGGGGATGATGATGCAATTTGGAATCCTGATTGGCACGACAACTGCCCTTCTGCTTTCCTATCTCTATTCATTTGAACTAGTTGACACCATCCGTGCTTTCGTTGCCGCCAGCTGTACTATTTATGTCCTGTTCGGTTTATTGAGTTACTTGAGACTAATATATGTGGGAGTGAAAAGTGGCTGAGAGATATGTGTCATCTGAGTGGACGCGCCAGCTCGAGTCCCGCATGCATTGGGAATTCTACTGGAACCAGCAGGCGCTCATGGCAGAGTATCTGAAGACCGGTCCCAGGAACCTGGTCGAGATCGGTGTTGGATCTGGATTTGCGGCCAACTATCTTCGTTCAAAGGGCCACAGGGTAACGACTGTGGATCTAGATGCAGCAAAGTTCCCAGACATTGTGGCCGACATTTCAACATTTCAGCCTGAAGAGTCTTACGACGCCGTGTTGGCTTTTGAAATTCTTGAACACATCCCGTTTGATGTTGTTGTAAGAGCTGTTGGGCGTATGGGGACATACGTAAGGGACGCCGCATTCATCTCCGTTCCAAGGCAGCAAATCAGTTTGATGAGCGTCAAACTGAAACTTCCAGTCGTAAGGGAGTTATCTTGGAGAATCGCGATCCCACGCCGGAAGCTGAAGATTCGATCGCACTTCTGGGAGGCCGGGATGGCAGGCGTTCCAGTTGAAAAGATTGAGTGCGCTTTTCAATCAGCCGGGTTCAAGGCGGCAAACCGGTTTGACTACCTGAATCAAATGTTCATGCACTGGCACAAAGATGATATCAGCCAAACACAGATCATTGAGTGAATGCCAAATCGCCGTTAGCCTAAATTCCAGATTTATTGTTACAGCAAATCACGTTGCTGTTCAAGCAGCGAATCTTCATTTTTGCGCTCAGTTTGAGAAACAGTATCCCACCCCCGAGGGATCATGTCATTTGAACTTCGCTCGAGGGAATTGAAGACATGGCCTGCCTGATCTGGCCGGTTGAATTCACAAGTTTCTCTATTCTTCGAAATGGGAGATGGGTACTGATAGTTTCATCAGTCTCACCTCTATCAATCTCACGCAAATAACAAATGGACAACTGATCTGACAATTCTTCACCAAACTCGGAGCAAGTCATGACCACGCCCCTCAAAAGAAATTTGCGGAAGTTAAGGGATCATCTGAACAATAGGGTAATTTCCAAGCTGGAGAAAAGATCAACTGAAAAGCGAGCCATTCTCACAGAAAGACCACCCGTATTCATTCTGGGAGCCCCCAGATGCGGGAGCACTTTACTAATGCAGACAATGGCAAAGTGTCTTGATATTGGGTACCTTTCCAATCAGCATTGCAAATTGTATGGCGCGCCATCAGCCATTCACTCCATATTGGCAAGGGGGTTTGCAAGTCGGGAGATCACTTTCGTTTCGAAACATGGAAGTACCCCAGATGTTTATGGACCTTCCGAGTGTCCTGGTTGGTGGTACCGATTCTTTCCCCGTGCTCCGGAACACATATCAACATCACAAATGGATCCGAAGGCTCTACAAGAATTTCGAATGTCAGTGGAAGCACTTGCCCACAGTTTCGACCGTCCGTTATTTTTCAAGAACCTCTATGCTTCGCTTAGATTAAAGCCAATCATGCATGCACTGCCGGAGAGTCTCTTTATTGTCATCAGACGTGATCTCGGCGCTCAAGCGCACTCTATCCTTGAGGCACGATTCCGCAACACTGGCGACTATGGCGCTTGGTTCTCCATGAAAATTCCTGACACTCAATCAGTTGTAGAGTTGCCACCGCACGAGCAAGTGATATCGCAAATCACTGGAATACACAAAATTATCGATGAAGACCTTCCAATCGACAGGTTTTCGGAACGTCGAATGGACGTTTCCTATGAAGATTTCTGTCGTTCGCCAGCTGGAGTTTTGCAAGGAGTCATTGACTTCGTTTCTCAGTCGGGCGTCATTCTGCGGGAGCGCGCACCTCCGCCGGAACCTTTCCCAGTCAACTATGATGTGAGGATAGACCCAGAACTGTATAAAAGACTCCAAGAGTATCTTGGGACAATGAAACTCTGATGACGTACCCGTTAGCGAGAAACCATGACGATGAAAGAAACTGAGTCAAAGAGGAAGTATCGAGCTCACTGTGATTCGAGCTTGGATATCCCTCTGTTCTCCAAGGACTGGTGGCTTGACGCTGCAGTGGGTGCGGAAAACTGGGATGTTGCAATTGTGGAGGAGAATGGTCGTCTCGTTGCTTCCATGCCCTACGCATTCTCAAAGCATGGTCCATTCTTTCAGATTTATCAGCCGCCATTGACACAGTGCCTAGGTCCATGGGTCGATTCCGCCCTGCTTGGCAAGGAGAGCGAACTACGCCTTCATAGAAGCCTGATCAGTCAACTTCCTGCCTATGACAAATTTCAGCAGTCATGGAACTTTCAGAATCTGAATTGGTTGGCATTCCACTGGTCTGGTTTTAGACAGACAACACGTTATACATATCGGATCGAAGACATATCGGACACGAAAGAAGTCTGGCAGGGTTTCAAAGATAGCGTAAAGGGTGATTGCAAGAAGGCGGAACGCCGTTTCGGTGTTCAAGTCCATGAGACGGAGAGCACCAGCGAGTTTATCCAGCTTCACAGCATGGTGTTTTCTAGAAAGTCACTAAAGCGAGGATACAGTGACGCGCTCATCAATAGAATTGACAATGCTTGCGGGAAAAGAAACGCGCGCAAAATATTCATTGCAAGAGACGCAGAAGGAAGAAGTCATGCTGCTGCTTATATTGTCTTCGACAGTAAATGTGCGTATTATTTATTGAGTGGTAGCGATCCAGATCTTCGTTCCAGCGGGGCGTTGAGTCTGTGTCTCTGGAAGGCGATACAGGAATCGGCGACACGCGTCAGGTCTTTTGACTTTGAAGGATCAATGATTGAGAACGTGGCCAGATCATTTCGCGCGTTCGGAGGTGAGCAAACTCCGTATTTTTTTCTGTCCGACTTTCCTTCGATTTCTTACCGTATTCTTGAATTCATAAAGCAGGAAGTACGGAACGCCAGCAAGCGACGTTAGTGGTGCTGCTATGATTTTGCTACTTGTCGAAACGGGTGAAGCAAAGTTGGGATCAATCGCCAACTTTGAAAGTGTCGAGGGAAATACTGCTGGCAATAGGCGAACGCGATGCACGCGAAACTGCTATTTCGCCGCCTCTCGATCCGGGAATACTCGGTTTCTGTTGCTTGCGCGAACGACTGGTAGAGTTGGAGTGAGAACTGGTTGATGTTTCTCGCAGCAGGAACGGTGGACGTGACCCCGGAGGTGAACCTTCCACTCAGTGGCGCCGGTCGTGGGAACCTGCCAACCAGTGGCATTCACTCGCGACTGGAATTCAATGCGGTTCGGATGGTCTTGGGCGCAAGCGAAATCGTCCTTGTTTCGGGCGACTTTCTCTCAATGGGGCATGTTCTCCGCCGGCAGGCTGAAGAGAGCCTCTCGCTCGATTCTGCGCGAATATTTCTTCTCGCCTCCCACACACATTTTGCACCGGCCGTGGATCCCCGGCTTCCGGTGTTGGCCGAGGTTGATGCAGATTACCTCGCTCTATGCCAGGAGAGACTCCACCAGTTGCTTTCCAGCTTGATGTCAGCAAAGCCAAAGCCCGCCATTCTAAAGTACCATGCAGGCGACCATGGTGAGAACATCTACAGGAGGCGGCGTGCTTTGAACTGGAAGAAAATGCGGATGGAAGTGCGCATGCTTCCTGATTTTCGCGTGCCAGTCCCGGGCCAGATTGACGTTCTCGTGTTTGGCGATATTGCAGGTAAGCCACTGGCAATCGTCTGGTCGTGGGCCTGCCATCCCACAACCTTTCCAGATCGCACGTCTGTCAGTGCTGAATTTCCTGGAGTTGTGCGAAGCGCATTGCGAACTACTTTTGGTGACATTCCGATCCTGTTTCTTCAGGGATTTTGTGGCGACGTCCGTCCAAACTTGATCGACAACGGACAGGGAGCCAAGTCAGGGATCAAGAAAATACTCTACGGCACCACTTTCGGCCATGTGCACATGCAACACTGGCAGAATTGGGCAGACCGACTGGCCAAGAAGGTGGTGGGCATATCGGATTTGGCGATGGATTCAAAGCCGATTGAGCCGGAAGCCATGAAACCATGGCGAAAGGTACTGCCGTTGTCTGAACTGCAGGATATCGCGCACCCTGAACGTCCGCTTGTGATTCAGGGCTGCACGCTGGCCAGCGGACTCGATCTGGTTTGTCTGGGGTGTGAACCGGTCAGCGGATTGGCGCGGCACTTTCAGACTCAAGGACGGCGAACGCTTGCCATCGGCTACGCTGATCACATTTTCGGCTACCTACCGACAGAAAGCCAGTTTGCCGAGGGTGGCTATGAGGCTGAGGGTTTCAGAAGAAACTTCTCGCTGTCCGGGTCCTACTTTCCCGATATTGAACGGCGGCTGGTGAGCTTCCTTAACTCAAGTAACTAGAGGCATTCGAAGGTGTTGTTCAACACGGCAAAATCCCCACCACGGCCACGCAGCTTGCCGTTTGCACTGCGTGGCAGGTTGCCGTCATGCGCGACAGGGCGGATATTCATATCGACATTGCGCGAACACACGTCATTCTTGACCAGCATCTTGTGCTCCGCCTTGAAGGTTTGAGCGTCTATCATTTGAAGTGACTTGCGCGCGGGATGATTCACTTTCCAAGACCTTAGGGTCCAGATGGTTCTTCACGAACCTGAACTTTCCGCTCGCTTCTCGTGGAATCTCACTCATTCGGTGGATATCGATCGTCATCTTGTCGCCAAGCCTCTCCCGGAGATCACCCAAAAGTGTCATCTCTTCCTGCCCATCAAACTCTTCAGTGGCGGCAACGTTCACCGTCACTTCATTGATGGCTCTCTGTATCAGTTGAAAGCTTTTGATCCCTGATACATTCTTCGTGCAGTTGCTCAGGTTTCCCTGATTCACCCGGCCATTCTCCGGCGAGTAAATAAAGTCCAGGTTCCTGCCCTCAATACGCTCCACGATCGGGAAGAAAGAACCACAGGGGCAGAAAGTTTCAGGCGGTGCAAGCTTGATGCGATCCCCGATCCGGTATCTTATGAGCGGTGTTCCCGATGTCGTGAAGGATGTCACCAGTATTTCACCTTCATTGGCGCGCTCAAGCCGCTCGTCAACGACTTCGAACACGCCTGTGAGAGGATGAATATGCTTGCTGCCACTGGCACACTCAAGGATGAATGGGGCTCCCTCGGATGAAGCGTACTGGTCTGCAATCCGGCAAGAGAATGTCTCCTCAATGAGGACTCTGCTTTCGGGAAGAACCATCTCCGCTGTGGGAAAGACCGCAATGACTTTTCCAGCGTACTTCAGATTTCGTGCACAGGCGATCCGGCACAGATCCGAAATGGAAGACGGAAAGCCGACAATGAACTCCGGATCAAACTGCTCCAGACCCCTCCAATAGTGTTCAAATGTATCTTCGTTGATGTGGAAAGTGGAGTAGAACCTGATCTTGTTGATGAAGTCATCTCGCCACAGGCTCCCCTTCTTGACATCGCCCGCAGTGACCAGGGACTTTCCACTGAACCATGCACATCTCTTTCCCAGCGTGTAACCAAACTTTTCCCGGAAGTGGTCAAGAAGTGCAAACCGCTCCTGCATGTCATGCAAGGCGTAGACGACCTTGAGCGACGCACCCGTTGTTCCACCAGTATGGCTTTCCCATCCAGCGGCAGCAGGGATCGTGCAGATTTCGTCAAAGTGTTGCACCAAATCGTCTTTGGTCATGATTGGAAATTCATGCAGAGGCCGATCGCGATACAGGGAAAACCAACTGGATCTTGAGGTTGCTCCATCAAGAAATGCCCGCAACCTTGAGGCTGCTTCAAACCCCAACTCTGCTCGCGAAAGGGTTTCGGCACGGGAAAAATAGTCTCGCCTCTCGGCGTACACACCGCGTCGCCTGTGCCAATACTGCCATGTGTTGTAGAGAGAAATTGCGATGTTTTGCACGCTTAGTGGCGCGTGCCGCAGAATGAGATCTTTCATTTCATCACCAGCATGAACTGCACCCTTGCCACCCATATTGCAGACTGCCGACCATGCGACTGGCAATCCATATCCACTGTGATCACCCGTTGACCAGCAGTTGTTCGTCCATGTTCTGCGCGGTCACAAGACCTCCCGACGCAACCGCTTTCCATAAGTCGAAATCCCTCGGACATGCCCCAGTCTGAATGGATTGGCTCGCATCAGCAACAGCTCTTGCACACTCCAAACGGAGTTCAGGTAGCACGCGCCATCTCAAATATATCCGACACCGGCGAGGTATTCCGGTTGTCCACCCCATTCTCGATTCGATCCAGTTTCCTGTGCAATTCCCGCATTGGCAGCATGAACTCCCTGCTCTGTTTGATGCGCGGGTGTGAAGTGGGAGAGATATCAGTTCCGATGTTGAGCTCTTCATACAGCTTCTCCCCGTCCTTCAGGCCCGAGATCCTGATTTCAATGTCGCCGTCCGGGTTGCTGTCATTTTTCACGGTCAGCCCGGCGAGTTCAATCATCGATTCTGCCAGTTTCATGATCTTCACGGGCTCGCCCATGTCGAGCACAAACACCTCGCCGCCTTCCGCCATGGCCGCAGCCTGGATGACGAGTTGGGCCGCTTCCGGAATGAGCATGAAATAGCGGGTGACATCCGGATGCGTCACCGTCAACGGGCCGCCATTTGCAATCTGTTCGCGGAACAGCGGAACGACCGATCCGGTGGAACCAAGCACATTGCCAAAGCGCACCATGGCAAACAAGGTTTCGTGGTTCTTTTCCGCCGCAAGGGCCTGGATCACCATTTCCGCCACCCGCTTGGTGGCCCCCATGATGCTGGTCGGTCGCACGGCCTTGTCTGTCGAGATCATGACGAAGCGGCGCACTTTGTTCTCCATGGCTGCCTCGGCCACTGATCTCGTTCCGAAAATGTTGTTGTCAATTCCTGCTGCCGCATTCTCCTGCACCATGCGCACATGCTTGTAAGCGGCGGCATGAAACACGATGTCAACACCATGTTCGCGCATCAGCACGGACATTGCTTCCTTGTCGCGTATGTCAAGGAGACAGGGTACAAACTGGCAGGTTGCCGCCTTCAGAGCAGCCGCCTGGCCCTCGATGGAACGATGGATCTCGAACAGTGCAAACTCGCTGCTTTCAACCAGGATCAGCTTGCGTGGCTGATAGGCGAAAGCCTGCCGGACCAGTTCAGATCCAATGGAACCCCCTGCCCCCGTGACCATGACGACCTGGTTCTTGATGACCTTTTCCATCAAAACGCGGTCGGGAGGAACCGGATCCCGGCCCAGGAGATCTTCCACCTTGATGGGTCTCAACTCTGTGAGCTTGACCTGGCCATCGACAAACTCGTTGGGCGGAGGCACCATCTTGACGACGAGACCTTGCGCCAGGAGATGATCAACCAGCAATCGTCTGCTGCTCCTTCCGAGATCGGACCGCGCCACGATGACCTCCCGTGGCTGCTTCACTTCCATGACGGCGACAAGTTCCTCGGGCGAATAGACCTTGAGACCTGATATGGTTCGTCCGACCAGCGTGTAGTCGGTGTCCATGAAGGCCACCGGACGGTAAACGCGGTTGCGGCGCATCGCTTCCAGCAGAAGTTGCCCCTCCTGACCTGCCCCGTAGATCAGCGCAGGAATCATTTGCCGCGGACGGGCCTGCTGAGCACCGGCACCAAAGACCAGGGCCGCAAGTTTGCGCAACAGGATCATCGCACCAACGGCCAGCAACAGGTAGATCAGCACCACCGAGCGCGCAAAACCTGGCGTGCCTTGGGCAAACACGAGAGCGATCCAGATTCCGGCCGCAATGACCTGGGAGAGAAGAATGCGCTGCTCCAGAATGCTAGAATAACTGCGAGATGCCGCCCAATAGATGCCGAATGGGAATGCACTTGCCACACTGATGAGGGGGGCAAAGAGATAGAGGTGGATGCGTGCCGCATCCGGAAATTCCAATGCAGAGAGCCGGAGGGCGTAGGCTGCGAGAACCGCGAGATTCAAGGCTAGAAAATCTGCCACCGCGATGATCGCGACTTTGCTCTGGCTGGGCAAGTTCTGCAGGAACGATGCAAGAGATCGTACCGCCGTCATGGGTCAGTTTCCTTCCTTGCCGGGAACCTGGCCAGAAATGGGTTCCACCGTGATGTCATCAATATAGAGAATGCCAGACAGCTTCGTGTCCAGGCCCGAACGGGCAACAGTTTCAAGTTGCAGCAGCTGCGTGGAACATCCGGTTTCAGGCACGCTGAAAAGCACATTTGATGGCACCCACGGGCCACTCGTTCTGATTTCAGGAGACTCCGCCAGGAGCCCGTTTTTCTCTGCGCACCTTATCCTCCAGAGCAGGCCACGGGACGCTTCGAGTTTTTGCACGAGAACAGTGAAACGCAGGGCATAGGTCCCCGGCAACAGCCGCAGGTGCTGCGAAACACCGGCGTAGAACCCCTGATGTCCGACGAATTCTGCCCGCAGCGCAAGATTGGCTGAGCTGCCGGGCCTGGAAACGATGCTGGCCACGGCGTTTTTGGAGGGACGGATGTTCCAGTCAAAATACTGGTTCAGGGGTTCCATGTCGAACCCGCCATCAAACACGTTCTGGACACGCGCAAGTCTTGCCTGGTGGAGTGAGTCCAGCCAGACGTAGTGGGCCTGCTCGAAGTTCTTTTGCTTGATCAGGCTGGCAACAAGCTGGCGCACTTCACCGGCCTCGGTCTCTCCACCCGATGCACGCAGGGCCGCAAAGAGCTTCTGTGCGGTTTGCCAGCCATCAGGTTGTTTGACGAGATGGTCGAAGAGCGGTTTGCGCCAAGGCGGCCGCGTATTCAGGGTTCCGGCCAGAAAAGAAACGGCATCCTTGTCGTCCACAAGCTTTGAAAGAACCGGAAACAGCTGTTCGCCAAGCTCAGGCCGGGAACGCAGCAAACCATCGAGATGGCGGAGTGCCTCGTCATGGTTCTTTGCCTGAAGGGCGATGTTCACGGCGCTCAACTGCGTTCGCGGATCACGCAGGCTGAGGCGGGCCGCCCCGAGAATGAGCGCTTCCTGCTGGCCGCTTTGCTTTCTGAGACCCGCTACAATTGCGAGATACAGCAACGCCTGCTGGTCGAGCGCATCATTCTTGAGGCGGGCCAACGCCGCATCCTCGACATTCGCCAGACCTGCTTCGTCCAACGCGGACAGATGGTCAATGATCGCCTGACCGCTCAGATCCTGCGGCAGGAGACTGGCAGGCTCAGACCGCCAGATCCTGGGAAGGCCAGCAACAGCCGTAAGCCCGGCAGCCGCAACCAGCGCTAGAAGCAACAGCCCCCGCAGCAGCGACCGCACTCGGACGATGCTGCCTCCCCTTTCTGCAGCCGGTTTAGTATCCTGCTGTCTGGTCGAGGTCATGTTCACGGACCTCCCTGGGGGCCGAACCGGAACCAAGTGATTGCGGCAATAGCGACTGTGCAGCCCGCAAGCAGCATTGGCACCACGATCAGCCGCAAGACGTCTCGTTTGCGCATGCGTGCAGGTTTCAAGGGGGTTCTTGAAGGTTTGGCCGGATGGCGGGCCAGAGTCCTGCGGCGGTTTGCATCCCGCTTGCCACTGAAGGCCTGCGCAGACGGCTTCTCTTCCGGTTCGCGCCCTGCCCCATTCTCAAGGCGTGCAGACGCCTCCTTGACGCGATGGAAGAGATTGGCCTCCCATTTGCTCGGGTTGCGGTCGGGATGCAGCCACTTGAGCATCCACCGCTTGTGCTCACGCACATCATTTGCCGTCGCACTGCGCGAAAGACCGAGCACAAGCCGGTCGCTGCCGTTGGCATGGGTTACGATGTGCTGCAGATACACGCGCGCCGCATCCCGGATGCTATCCTGGTGCAAACCCCGTTCGAGGCCATAGCGGGCGAGCGTCATCTCATCCCCTGCTGCACACTTGATGACGTCCAGCATGTCCGGAGGCAATGGCTGCGGTGATTGCCGCAGCAATTGCTTCGGTTGCCGGGCGGCTTCCAGTGCACGGTCGACGGCGAGCATCATCCCCGCCTTCAGCTGCGCGCGGACGGCAACTGCGGAGTGTTGCCATAGCTGTGATAGTCATAGTCGCCATAGCCATAGCCATAACCGTATCCGGTTTCCTTCGCATCAAACTTGTTGAGCAGGGCCCCGATGACATTGGCACGCGCCATTTGCAGCCGCTTGAGGGCAATTCTTGCCGTCCTGCGCCGGGTCTCGTTGGCGGCGACAACGAGCATTGTGGCCTGCACCAGGCGAGACAGGAGTGGTGCATCGGCAAGACCCATGATCGGCGGTGAATCAACGATCACGATGTCGAATGACTCAGCTGCAAGCGTGAGCAGCGATGGCATCCGCGCACCCGTAAGAAGTTCCGCCGGATTGGGTGGCAGCGGTCCGGAAGTCATCAGGACCAAACCCTCGGTTGTGGAGGCCTGCACAACCTCCTCCGGCAACTTGGCACCTGAAAGGTAACTGCTGAGGCCAACCTCATTGCTGATGCGCAGGCGCCTGTGCAGAGACGCATTACGGAGATCGGCATCAATCAGAAGTACGTTGAGGCCGATCTGCGCCAGGGACACCGCCAGCGAATGCGCCGTGGTTGACTTGCCTTCGGCAGGCTGGCTGCTGGTGACGAGAATGGAGCGAGGCAGGCCTTCGCTGGTGGCAAACTGCAAGCCGGTACGCAATGAGCGGTAGGCCTCTGCAATGCCGGAACGCGGATCCGACAACTCGATGTCCAGTGAGCGGCCTGCCCTCGGCTTCGGAATGATGCCCATGACAGCCAGACTGAACTCGCGCTCAATGTCCTCCGGCGACTTGAAACTGTCATCCAGCAGATCAAGGCCAAGAGCCGCCATCACTCCCAGGAGAACACCGACAACAAACGCAAGTCCCATGTTCAACAGGAGGTTGGGTGAACGGGGGGCACCCGGCTTGATGGCCCTGTCGACGATTGAAATATTGTTGGTCCCCACGCCACCGGCCACGCCGATTTCCTTGTAGCGCTGCAGCAGCCCGTCATACAGGGAACGGTTGGTGTCAACTTCACGCTGCAGGATGTTGTACTGTATGCTCCTGTTGCGCTGGTCAACAACCTCGGCCTTGCTGCCCTCAAGCTGCTGTATGAGGGTCTCTTCCTCCTCCTTGGCGGCAAGGTAGGATGCCTCAAGCGAGTTCTTGATGGCGGCGACTTCGGTCTGGACTTGCCGGTCGAGTTCCTTGATCTGGTTGCGAAGCTGAACCATCAGCGGGAAGGCCGGCTTGTAGATCGCGAGTTTCTGCTGGTATTCCGCCGCAAGTTCGGTACGCAGCTTGCGGTTGGCCTTGATGGCGTCACTGTCCAGAATTTCCTTCAGTCCCAGCCCGTCTGTGGACTGCGCCTGTTTCCACACGAGTTCCTTCTTGATGCGGTCACTGCGCACTTCCGCAAGCTTGTCATTGATGGCCTGAAGATCGGAGGCAGAGAGGCTCTTGTTGTCATCCAGCCGGATGATGCCCTGTTCCTCGGCATACCTGACCAGCTGCTTTTCCGAATCCTCAAGCTTTGACTTGAGTTGCTGCAGACGCCCCTCAAGGAATTTCCGCGCGTAGGCAGTGGCCTCAAAGCGCCTGTCGAGATTGTCGGCAATGAATACATCTGCGTAACCATTCGCAATGGTCTGGGCCATGGCCGGGTTCGGGTGGTCGACACTGACTTTGACGATCCGGGAGCCGCGCACGGGGGCAACGCTGAGCGAGCGGATCAAACGGTCAACGCCGGCGCGCGTCACATCTTCCTGGCTGAAGCCCTTCTCGGCCGTCGAACCTTCCTCTTCCCCCATGACAAGGGCCTTGACGACATCCAGTATCGACTTGTTCTTCACATTGAAGGTCTTCTCGGCCCCAAGCCCGAGAGTGGTAACGACACGTTCTGCCAAGGCCCGGCTTGCCAGGAGCTCATACTGGGTTTGAAAGAACTCCATGCCGGCAGTGCCCTCATCCGGCTGGACACCGTCGACTTTGACAATGTTCATCGTTTCGCGGTCAATTTGCAGGGAAGCGGTCGCCCGGTAGATTGGCGTCATCAGGAAGGTAAGCACTGCAGCGACAAGCAGGGACGTGAGCACGATGCCGGTGATGAGCCAGCGGTATTTCAGCGCAATCCGGACATACTTCCAGAAGTCAAAACCCTGCTCACCGGTTTCGGTGTCAACATTTGGAAAATACGGATAGGGGTTGGCACCGAGGCGATAATTCTGCGGCACGGCGGCCGCAGATGATTCAACGATCGCTTGACCGGACCCTGGCGGTGGAAATTGTCTTTGCGGCTGGTCCATCTGCTCTTTGACCTTAAAGCAACATCAGCCGGAACAGGCCCGAAATCGGCAATGCATCCTTGATGTCGCGCAGGGTTGTGCGGGCCGCACTTTCATCCACCATCACGATATCGCCTGCCTGCAGTATCGGATCATCGACCTTGCCACCACGGATTTCACGGATGTCAAAACGTGCGGCCATTCGCTTGTTGTCAACCGTTCTGAACAGCAGGACGCCACTCGGGTCAGCGATGACCGTCAGTCCTTCCGCGAGGGCGATGGCCTGCAGCAGCGATATCTGGCCCGTCGTGGGGAAGATGCCCGGCTTGTTCACGGCACCATCGACGGTGATGCGCTGGCTGTTGTATTCCTTGACGAACACCGACACCTGCGGCGATTGCAGGTATCCTGCTTCAAGTTTCGAGGCGATGTCGCGTTCGAGTTGAACCTGCGTTCGGCCGCCAGCTTTCACTGTCTTGATGAGAGGCAGCGTGATCAGGCCGCTGCTGGTCACCTGTACGGTTCTGTTGAGTTCGGTTACACCGAAGACCGTGACGTCGAGGACGTCAAGAGGCGCAATCTTGTAGTCCTGCTTGTCAGCTGTCGCTGCGGAAGAGTTGGCGGCAAATATTTTCTGGGCATTGGCGGCAGCGTCTCCCTTGATCGCGCCCGACGAGCCGCCCGTCTCCTGAAACGTGCCGTTTGCCGCTCCTTTTTCGAGTGAGCTGCCACCTGCGCAGGCTGTAAGCAGCAACAGGCAGAGCATCACAAGCATTCCGGTGACTCTGGATGTGAGCGGGATCATTGTGTTGTGGCTCCAAAGAGCCGCTGCCAGAACCCCGGCTCGCGGCGGGCCACTGCGGGCCGCAATTCCATCATTGGCACCTCTTCCGGCGGCCTGTTTTCGAGAATCATTGCGGGGCGAACACTTACCAGATTCTCAGCCTCTGCAGGCCCGATGCGGCTCACAGCAAGATCGCGGGCTTCCGCAAGAAGCGGCGGGCGTGATTTCGTGTTGTGCGCGTCAGTTGCAAGAAGCGACACAAGACCTTCCGACAGCATGCGCTGCGCCCAATACTGCGGCCGCCTGCCAAAACGACCCGTCAGAGAGCCTGCCGTGATCTGCATCCAGACTCCTGATTGGGCCAGCTTCTGCACCGTGGCGTAATCCTGCTCGATCCACTTGAGGCGCTCCGGATGTGTCAGTACCGGCACATATCCGCTGACCACGATGCTGAACATGAGTTCACCGAGCCGTTGTGGCATCACGTGGTGGGGAGGCTCGACGAGCACGTAGCGGCTGTCATGCAGCGTCAGTATCTTCCCCTGTTTCAGGCATGTGACAAAATCGGGCCGCACATGGGCGTCGGCGCCAACCACAAGGGCGACTTGCAGTCCTTCCCGCTCGAAAATGTCGTTCAGGTGCTTGACGCGCGCACGTATGTCGCTGGACTGGTTGTCGTAAACACCAGGCATGAAGTGGGGCGTGCAGGCCATCACTCCAATGCCGTCGGCCTCGGCCATCCGCCCGATGGCAATGGCGTCCTCAAGCGTCTGCGCGCCGTCATCAACGCCGGGCAGGATATGGCTGTGAAGATCAATCACAAATCCCGGCTCCGCCTGCAGAATATATTGGCTGTCTGCCCATGGTCCGCCCCCCGGATGACGGTGCATCGCCTGCCTGCAAACCATGACAATTGTGAGGCCTCGGCATTATGACCCTTGTTCCGTAGACGGCTTTCGGCGAACCCCGAAGGTTCCCGGGACAAACGGTCGCAGAGACCTCGGGGCTTTCGGCAGCCCCGGATCAGCGGCGGGGCGGTGTTGCTGCTCCCGTCCGCGCAACACGGCACCCGGCAGCGTCACCATTCCCATCAGAACTGCAAAAAGGGACATGAGCGCGGGCGTTCTCAGACCGAAATCGACGAGGGCATGGACCATCAGCAGGAAGGCAGAAACTGCCGCAGCCCGATAGAACGCACTTCCGTGACTGAACATTCCCAAGCGAACAAGCCGAACTGCCGCAACAACGGTCAGGAACAGGAAAGCCATAAGCAGAAGCAACGCCGGCAGGCCACCATCAAACACAAGCTCCAGCCAGTCGTTGTGGGCGTGGTTCACGTAGTTGTCGACAATGTCTGCCGGGCTTTCAAAGATCTGGTAGACGGAAGCGAAACTTCCAAACCCACCCCCCATGGGAAAGAGTGCATAAGCCCCCTTTGATGCCACCGCGTAGATGGTGGTGCGAAAATCAGCCAGAGGATCACGTTCGGCAAGCCGGAGGATACCAACCATGCTGGCCTGGCTGATAACAAAGAATGCGGCGAGCGTAGCGAAAATGGCAGCGCCAGACTGGGCAAACCTGTGCCAGCGGAAGACCAGTGCGAATGTCAGAAAAACACCGAGCATGGCGAGCAGGACGCCGCCCCTGGACCCAGATGCCGCAAGGCTCGTGAGGAGCATGCCAGTATAGGTGGCTGCGAAGAGAGTCGAAAGCCAAGGCGGCATACGCCAATGGTCAGTGACGTGCATGGCGGTTGCCGCCACGAACGGAATGGCCGCAAAAAGCTGCGCGGCAAGGAAATTTCGGTTGTTGAAAGTGCCAGAGGCAACAGCGTTGCTCTCCTTGCCATAAAAATGGAGATCATAACCGAACCCGGCGTATCTCTGCGCCAGTGCCAGCACGGCCGAGAACAGGGCACAGCTGAGAATGATCAAGGCAATCCAAGTGAGACGCCGGGAATCCAACGTGAGCACTGCCAGATATCCGGCAATCGCCGGCAAAAAGGCCATGGCAGCACCGTAACCGGCAGAGGGCTGGAGATTGAGCGGCAACCATGGCAACGGTCGGCCGGAGGCTGTGTAAATGTCAACGACGAGGTTACGCTTTGGCAAGGCCGACCAAACGTCTGGAGGCAGCGGAACCAACTGAGCGACAATCAACAGGAGGCCAAGGAGAATCAGAACTGCACCGGCAGCAGCGACCCATGTGGGAAACCCACGGCGCAAATGCCAAGCCGCCACAGCGATGATGAAAATACTTGAAACGGAATGAACGGTTGTGACCAGCGCTGAAGGCAGGCTGATCCCCCCGGACACGATCATGAGTATGAGCCAGCCGCATACAGCTGTTTCCCACCACAATGCGGGCGGAGACCCTTGCGCTGCTCCATGGTGTGAAAGCGGCATGGCAACCCTGCTCCTCGCCAGATTGATTCGAACGACCGCACACAGCCGTCGCGATTCGCCCCTCTTAAACGAAGGCCCAGCTTAACACGAGAACCATGGGTGTCCGCCTACCCGCCCTCTTCAGTCGGCGCTCGTTGGCGTTTCTTCATTGTCCAACAAGTCACCGCACTTGACCGCACAGCCAATCGCAACAGGCCCAACAAAGGCCAAGGTGGTGATAATCGGTGGAATGACGGGTGCGGGTGCGGCGGCGACGGGCGGTACACCAGCGCCACCAGGAGGATAGGCACCGCCACCGGGAAGATCAGCCACGGGTTGAATGACCGCTGCGTCGCAGGGTGCCACGTCTGAAACTGTGAAGACCGTTGGTTCTGTCAGGGCCACATCACAAGTCTTGAACGACAAGGTTGCAAAGGAGTTGTTCCCCACCAGCACGCGATCACCAGGTTTGAGAACGACATTCTGGAGGGCGGGAGCAAAACCTGAACCGGTACTGACCAGCACTTTGCCACTCAAATCTGACACAGTGGCAATCTTCTCAGACGAATTGTCGGCAGCCATGGCACCTGAACAGGCCATCGCCGATACGAGAATGAGCCCACCAACCTTCAAAATCATAAGCATCCCCCCCAAACCGGACACAGCCTGAAGTCCCTCTAAACAGTTAAGACCTCACGTGTCAACAAGACGAACACCAAAATGGAGATACATGGCTCGGATGACACATCAAGTCGCAGTTGCGAGGGTTGACAGCAACCGAAAGTACATTTTTTGGCTGTTGATTCAGCTTCAAAAAACTACTTTTAATTGTATTTCTGCAGGAAGCGCGATTCATGGGTACAAAACCTGTGGTCAGCATGGCGGGAACCCGAACAAACTGTTGCAGAAACACCCACCTTCCAACAATGACCGAAGAGAGTTCCCAAGAGCTGCAACGCGCGCAATACGGCAGTTAAAATATTGAAATTACTTATAAATACACGCCTACTCAACAGAACAAGTTGAGACGGCACCAAAGCGACGGCGCAAGCAGGACAGCATCAGCAGATTGTGCCAGTCCCGCCCTTCGCAAGAGCCAATGCCTCGGTCACGGCGATGGCCGACATGTTGACCACCCCACGGGAGGTGACAGAGCCGGTCAGGATATGGGCAGGCTTGGCCGTTCCCAGCAGGATCGGACCCACGGGAAGGGAATCTCCGAAAACCTTGATTGTCTGGTAGGCAATGTTCGCGGCCGAGAGATCCGGCATCACCAGCAGGTTGGCCTCGCCGCTCAGCGTCGATCCCGGCAGCTTGCGTTGCCGCACTGCAGCAATGAGCGCGGTGTCGGCCTGCATTTCACCATCAATCTCAAGCGCGGGCGCGCGCTGGCGCACCAGCCCCAGCGCGGCGCGCATCTTCGTCGATGACGGCGTGTCGAAATCGCCAAAGTCGGAATGCGACACCAGCGCCACCTTGGGCGTGAGGCCGAAGCGGGCCACATGGTCGGCACACAAGAGAACCATGTCCGCAATGGCTGCTGCGGATGGGTCCGGCTGCACATGTGTATCGGCGAGAAACACAATGCCGCGCGAGGTGATCATCAGGCTCATGGCCGCCAGTTCGTTGACACCTGGCGCAAGGCCGATGATGTCACGGATGTGCCGGAGCTTGGAGCGGTAGCGACCCTCCAGCCCGCAAATCATGGCATCCGCCTCACCACGATGCACGGCAAGGGCCGCAATGACGGTCGTCGAGGTTCGCACAAGTGTGCGTGCGGCCTCGGGCGTGATGCCCTTGCGCCCGCCGACCTCGGCCAGCGAAGCCACATAGTCCCGGTAACGCGGATCGTCTTCCGGATTGATGCACGTCACATCGCTGCCCAGCGCAAGCGAAAGGCCATAACGCTTGATGCGGGTTTCGATCACGGCAGGGCGGCCCACCAGGATGGGGCGCGCGATCCCCTCCTCGATCAATACCTGGGCCGCGCGCAACACGCGTTCGTCCTCACCATCTGCATAGATCACGCGGCACGGCGCTTTCTTCGCCTCGGCAAAGATGGCACGCATCACGAAACCTGACTTGAAGACGAAGCGCTGGAGATTGTCCACATAGGCGTCAAAATCAGCAATCGGGCGCGTGGCCACGCCGCTTTCCATCGCCGCCCGGGCAACAGCGGGTGCCACCCTCAGGATCAGGCGCGGATCGAACGGCGAGGGGATGAGTGAGTCCTTCCCGAACAACCGCGTTTCCCCGCCGGACGCCCGTGCCACGATGTCGGATGGCGCTTCCCGCGCCAGTTCGGCAATGGCGTGTACGGCAGCCCTTTTCATCTCCTCGTTGATTGTCGTCGCGCCGACATCCAGGGCGCCGCGAAAAATGTATGGAAAGCACAGGACATTATTGACCTGGTTGGCATAGTCCGAACGGCCGGTGCAGATCATCGCGTCAGGCCGGGTCGCCAGCGCGTCTTCCGGCATGATCTCGGGCGATGGATTGGCAAGCGCCAGCACCAATGGCTCGGGAGCCATGGCCTTGAGATATTCCGGCTTCAGGACACCACCAGCGGAAAGCCCCAGAAACACATCCGCGCCGGAGATGATCTCGGCCAGGCTGCGCAGCGGCGTTTTCTGGGCAAAGGCTGCCTTCCACTTGTCCATGAGCACGGTCCGGCCTTGATAGACCACGCCTTCCAGGTCACTCACCCAGATGTTCTCGCGCCTCGCCCCAAGGCTGACAAGTTGGTTGAGACACGCCAGCGCCGCGGCACCGGCACCGGAGGCGACGATCTTCACCTTGGCAATGTCCTTGCGGGACAGGCGCAGGGCGTTGGTAACAGCGGCACCCACGATCACGGCGGTGCCGTGCTGGTCGTCATGGAAGACCGGAATGGCCATGCGCTCGCGCAGGCGCTCTTCGAGTTCAAAACACTCCGGTGCCTTGATGTCTTCAAGGTTGATGCCGCCGAATGTCGGCTCAAGCGCCGCAATGGTCTCGACCAGGGCGGACACGTCGGTCTGGGCCAACTCAATGTCAAAGACGTCGATATCGGCAAACTTCTTGAAGAGGACAGCTTTGCCTTCCATCACCGGCTTGGCGGCAAGCGGACCGATGTTGCCAAGACCGAGCACGGCTGTGCCGTTGGACACGACCGCCACCAGATTGGCCCTTGCCGTGTAGCGCGACACGGACGCCGGATCGGCATGGATGGCTTCCGACACGGCAGCGACGCCGGGAGAATAGGCCAGCGCCAGGTCACGCTGGTTGCCAAGCGGCTTTGTCGCCCGCACCTCGAGTTTTCCGGGTCGCCCGCCCTCGTGATAGATCAGGGAACCGCTCTTGAGGTCAGTGGAAATCGATGACATGGAGAAACCAAAGGCCTTTCAGGGTTGATCTGGAACGAAACGCGGCGTCACGAGGGCGCGTCAGGAAAAGACACTGTGCCAGTGCCGAGCAATGTCAATCCGCCGCGGGATCCAGACCCTGTCTTTCGACTGCACATAGTCGATGAACTTGGCAAGGCCCAGGGCACGTCCGGGCCGTCCGGCAAGACGGCAATGCAGCCCGACCGACATCATTTTGGGTGAACCCCGGCGGCCCTCCTCGTAGAGGCAATCAAAGCTGTCCTTGAGGTACTGGTAAAAGTGCTCACCCGTGTTGAAGCCCTGCGGCGTCGCGAACCGCATGTCATTGGCATCAAGCGTGTAGG
>ERZ1645187.386-NODE-386-length-43110-cov-9.931413_pt1 | contig 43110 bp, 35 predicted proteins | sample MGYA00575352_ERZ1645187 | MGnify/ENA primary metagenome ERZ1645187 (study PRJEB40837, sample SAMN11349314) | freshwater sediment metagenome | isolation source: river sediment | host: Sediment | place: India: Wazaribad , New Delhi | collected 2017-02-21 ... | reverse complement strand
AACGGCAATATTAAAGGTAAGAACGGCAATATTAAAGGTAAGAACGACAATATTAAAGGTAAGAACGGCAATATTAAAGGTAAGAACGGCAATATTAAAGGTAAGAACGACAATATTAATGATTAGACCGGCGATATTAAAAGTTAGACTTTCGATGTTAAAGGTTGGACCCGTTGTTACTTTGCCGCAATATGGCTTTCTTTGCGGCTGATTTAAAAAAAGAGCATGATTTCAGTTGACGGATTGGCCGTAGCGTTTGGCGGCACCACACTTTTCAAGGATATCTCATTTGTAATTAACGACAAAGACCGCATTGCGCTGATGGGTAAAAACGGCGCAGGCAAATCGACTTTGCTGAAGATTATTGCCGGGGCACAGGCCCCCACACGCGGCAGGGTGGCTGCCCCAAAAGATGCAGTAATTTCCTATCTGCCGCAGCACCTGATGACCGATAACGACCGTACGGTCTTCGAAGAGACAGCTCAGGCCTTTGCCCATATCCACCGGATGCAGGCCCGTATCGATGAACTGAACCACGAAATGGCCACCCGTACCGACTACGAATCGGAGAGCTATTACCAACTGATTGAAGAGGTTTCGGCCTTAAGCGAAAAATTCTACTCGATTGAGGAGACCAACTACGAGGCCGAAGTAGAGAAAATTCTGCTGGGTCTCGGTTTCGAACGCGAGGAGTTTCAGCGTCCGACCAGCGAATTGAGCGGTGGCTGGCGTATGCGCATCGAGCTGGCCAAGCTTTTGTTGCAGAAGCCCGACCTGATTTTGCTGGATGAGCCGACCAACCATCTCGATATTGAATCGATACAATGGCTCGAAGAGTTCCTCACCAACAGCGCGAAGGCGGTAATGGTTATCTCGCACGACCGCGCCTTTGTCGACAATATCACCACGCGCACCATCGAGGTAACGATGGGACGTATCTACGATTACAAAGTCAACTATTCGAAATATCTCGAACTGCGCAAAGAACGTCGCGAGCAACAACAGAAAGCTTACGATGAGCAACAGAAAATGATTGCCGAAACCGAAGAGTTTATCGAACGGTTCAAAGGCACCTATTCGAAGACCCTTCAGGTGCAGTCGCGGGTAAAGATGCTCGAAAAACTGGAGTTGGTAGAGGTTGACGAAGAGGACACTTCTGCGCTGCGGCTAAAGTTTCCACCGGCCCCGCGCTCGGGTAACTTCCCGGTCATTGTCGATGGAGTATCGAAAAGCTACGACGACAAGCTGATTTTCAAAGACGCATCGCTCTCCATCGAGCGGGGCGAAAAGGTAGCTTTTGTTGGCCGAAACGGCGAAGGAAAATCGACCCTGGTAAAAGCCATAATGAACCAGATTGATTTTGAAGGCAAGCTCTCGCTCGGCCATAACACCATGATTGGCTATTTCGCGCAGAACGAAGCCTCGCTGCTCGACGAAGAAAACAGCGTGTATCAGACCATCGACGATGTGGCCAAAGGGGATATTCGTACCAAAATCAAAGATATTCTGGGTGCCTTTATGTTTGGTGGCGACAGTTGGACCAAGAAAGTCAGGGTGCTTTCGGGTGGCGAACGAACCCGTCTGGCAATGATTAAACTTTTGCTTGAGCCAGTCAATCTGCTGATTCTCGATGAGCCTACCAACCACCTCGACCTGCGAACAAAAGATATCCTAAAAAGCGCTTTGCAGGATTTCGACGGCACCTTGATTCTGGTCTCACACGATCGTGATTTTTTGAGCGGACTGGTATCGAAAGTGTATGAATTTGGCCATAAACAGGTAAAAGAACACCTGGGCGATATCCACGATTTCCTTGAAAAGAAAAAAATGGAAAACTTACGGGAAATTGAAAGAAGATGATGAATTTGGAATGATGAGTTAGGAACGACACGACACCCCAGTTGTTCATTCGACTTACTTTTCCGCTGAAAGTTGCACCACCTTCATCTCGGTCCTGCGGTTTTGGGCGCGCCCTTGTTCGGTGCGGTTGTCGCCTGCCGGCTGCGAATAGCCATATCCGCGACTGACCATTCGCGATGAATCAATCCCACTTTCCTTTAGCCTGACGACAACTGCCTCAGCCCGTTTTTCCGAAAGGGTGATGTTATGGGCTTCGCTACCGGTAAGGTCGGTATGGCCGCCAATTTCAATTTTAAGCGTAGGGTTTTGCTGCATAAAGGCAACAATTTCGGCAAGCTGGAGATCCGATTCCGGCTTCAGTTGCCACGAGTCGGTAGCAAAAAAGATATTGGAGAGTACGGTAGATTTATTCAGTTCAATTTTTTCCAGTCCAATTTCGAGAGTCAGCGGGTCATTAACGGAATGAATATCCTGCAGGTCGAAATGGAAAGAGCGAAAAAGATAACCGGGCTGCGAGATACTTAATCCGTACAATTTGCCTGCCGGCAGACAAAAGAGAAACTCCCCGTCGTTTTCGAACGGGTAGATATGGCGCACCGGCAGTTGGTCGTTCAGATTATTCAACAACAAATCGGGTTTTAGCAACGCTTTGTTTTGGGCATCGACTACACGGCCTTTCACATAAGCAACTTTTCCGGGTTGAACCATTTCGGGCAAATTGAAAAAGAGAATGTCGCGCCCCTGCGTCATTTCGTTATCGGCAGTGTACCAGGCTTTGCTACCGGAGACCTCTACCACCAGCCCCTCCTCATGGCCATGGGTATTGATGGGGAAACCCAGATTGAGCACCGAATCGGTTGTTGCTCCGGTAATCTCTGTTTTAAATAGGTCGGCACCACCCATTCCGGGCCAGCCATCCGAAGCAAAATAGAGCGAACGGCCATCGGCATGGATAAAAGGCGAAAAGTCGTTACCCGAAGTATTGACAACTTCCACATTGGTCACTTTCCCGTAAACCGGTAACCCTTCGGGGGTAACACCCAGCTTCTCGGCCCGCCAGATATCCATTTTGCCTTTTCCTCCTGCCCTGCTGCTGACAAAGTAGAGAAAACGTCCATCGGCAGAGATAGCGGGTTGCGACTCCCATGATTTGCTATTGACGGGTTCGCCAAGGTTTACCGGCTCGCTCCACGTTCCTTTTTGATTGACCGACATATAGATATCGCAGCTTCCTAATCCATCGCTACGGTTACATGCCGTGAAAAAGAGCAATCGCCCGTCAGCCGAGAGAGACTGAGCCCCCTCGTTATCGTCGCTGTTGACTGGTGGCCCCAGCAGGACAGCGGTTTGCCAGTTTGCACTGTCGCAAACAGAGATCCAAAAATCCTCCTGAGGTTGGGCAATGGTACGCCCCAGCGAATCGGCTTTCACCAGGCGGGTAAAAACCAAACGGTTAGCCTCGCCATTCAGGCTTGGCCAATATTCGTCGTTGGCACTATTAATGGCTGTTCCCGGGTTAACGGGTCGAAAAGCAACCGGATGGTCTGCCGCTTTAGCCGCAAAGGCATAGCAGGCTTTCAAGGCTTGTTCTTCGACTGTAAGATTGGTTTTAAGCCGGTTATAGTTGTCGAAGCTGAGTTTTGCCGCGGCATAATCGCCCTTGAGATAAAGTAATTCCGACAGAAACTTGTATCCGTTGGGATATTGATCTCCCGAAACTTGAAGCCCATCGGTCAACATGGCCACCTCTTCATCAAAACGATTATCGGCATGGTAAATATCGGCCAGCGCAAAATAGGCCAAATAAAAACCGGGGTCAGTTTTGATAAGTTGTTGCAACATGGCAGCCGACTTTTTTGCATCTCCTTCTCGGTAGCTTTGTAGTGCCTCGTTGTAACTGATCGTTGATTTGGAAAGCGGTTTAGCCTTTGGCTGTGCGGGAAGAGAAAGGGAGGCCAGCCAAACGGTAGTCAACAATAAAATATATCGAATGGAGAATGTCATCAATTGGTTTTTATAATCGTTCCGCTAAAGTACAATTTAGGCGTTAACTGTCAAACAGAGCAACAAGAAGGTGTAGCGGCAAGAGAGTTAAACGGTGAAATCAAGTATATTAATTCACCATTAATTTTAGGTTTAGCAGGGGCTTCAGGTTCGAAATGCGGTATAAATTCATTATCTTCGCCATGAAAATTCAAATGTTATTTATTAATCTCAAATTCTGATATTAAAATGGCAATTAGCTACAAAGAATTAGGTTTGGTGAACACCAAAGAAATGTTTGCCAAAGCGGTTGCAGGCGGATATGCTATTCCGGCTTTCAACTTCAACAATATGGAACAGTTGCAGGCCATCATCAAAGCTTGTGTTGAAACCAATTCGCCGGTCATCCTTCAGGTATCTAAAGGAGCCCGTGAATATGCCAACCAGACATTGTTGCGTTATATGGCGCAAGGAGCTGTTGAGTACGCCAAAGAAATCAGTGGCGGCGCAGGTATCCCGATTGTTCTCCACCTCGACCATGGCGACAGCTTCGAAACCTGTAAAGCTTGTATCGATTCAGGCTTCTCTTCAGTTATGATTGATGGTTCGCACCACCCATACGAAAAGAATATCGAATTGACCAAACAGGTTGTTGAATATGCTCACGCCCGCGGCGTAACTGTAGAAGGCGAACTGGGTGTTTTGGCCGGTATCGAAGACGATGTGGTAGCAGCCAAATCGGTTTATACCCAGCCCGATCAGGTTGAAGATTTCGTGAGCAAAACCGGTGTTGACTCACTGGCAATCTCTATTGGTACTTCACACGGAGCCAACAAATTCACACCTGCACAGTGTACCCGTAACGAAGATGGCGTATTGATTCCGCCACCGCTCCGTTTCGACATCCTTGAAGAGATCGAAAAACGCCTTCCCGGCTTCCCGATTGTTCTTCACGGTGCCTCTTCTGTTCCTGCCGATCTCGTTAAATCAATCAACGAAAATGGTGGGGCATTGAAAGATGCAGTAGGTATTCCTGAATCGCAACTTCGCAGGGCGGCGGCTTCGGCAGTTTGCAAAATTAACATCGACTCAGATGGTCGTTTGGCAATGACTGCTGCTATTCGTAAAGTATTCGCCACCAATCCGGCCGAATTCGACCCACGTAAGTACCTCGGTCCTGCACGCGAATCGCTGAAAGAGTTGTACAAAGCCAAAATCGTTAACGTATTGGGCTCAAACAACGCATCGAAATAAGCGTTATAAATTCATAAAAAGAGCTGTCTCCAATTGGGGGCAGCTTTTTTTTTACACCTAGCCGTGCTAAAAAGGTCACTTAAAATTTGTTTTTTTTTATTTTTTTCTAATTTTGAGAAGAGTTGATTTTCACTGCCGTACAAACAACCAACTTGCACAAAGGACAGCTTATGCTTACCGACACTTTGACAGTGACTAAATGCAAATTGCAAAACAAAATGGAATGGAGAAAAGAATAGTTGGCACCTTGCACGATGAAATTTCGCGAGGGGTAAAGAAGGAGGATAATCAACCTGATATTCCGACAGAATTGAATCTTTTACCGGAAGATATAGGTGCTTTGCAGCATAAAGTTCTTGAACTCATGCACGAGCAGGAAAAGACTCAACAGGAATTGAACCATTACAAAAGATTGGTTGACAATATCGTTGATGTTGTTTGGCAATACAATTACTCCAAAGGTAAAATAACCTATATCAGTCCATCCATTTTCCAGATGTGCGGCTATCAACCAGACGAGATCCTAACCATCAATTCAAACAACCTGATGCCCCCCGAATCGTGGCAGAAAATTGCTGAATTGGAAAACCTCTTTAGCCAACGCGGCAAACTTGCCAGCCATGAACCAAGCGTACTCAATCTTGACATGGCCCATTATCACAAACTGGGTCATACAATTTGGATTGAGACCACCATTAGACTAATTACGGATAGTGAAGAGAATATCATCGAAGCCATTGGTGTAAGCCGTGATATAAATCAGTGGAAAAAAGATCAGCGGAAAATGGCTTTTTATGCCGAAGAACTTGAAAAAATCAATCTGGTCAAAGATCGGTTTTTCTCGATTATCGCCCACGAACTGCGCGGCCCGGTAGGCAATATGGACAATTTTCTCGAATACCTTATCCGCAATTACGATTTACTGCAAAAAGGAAACCTGCTTGACGATATTCAATTAATCAAAGAGTCGTCGCAATCGGTTTACGATCTGTTGGAGCGGCTTTTGGTGTGGGCACGTTCGCAAAAAAGCGAAATTGCGTTCACGCCGAAAATGCACAATATTTCACGGATTGTCGATTCGAACGCAAAACTTTACAGTATTGCTCTTAACGATAAAAAAATCAGGGTTGTCAATAATATATCGCCCGATATTGTTGCTTATTTTGATTACGATATGATTAAAACAGTCATTCGAAACCTGATTAACAATGCAATTAAGTTTTCGCATATGGGTGGCGAAATTATCGCCTCAGCCAAATTTTTCAGCAAAGATATGTTGGTTATCAGCATTAAAGACAGTGGAATTGGGATTGACAAAAAAACAGCCGAAAACCTTTTCAGGCTTGATGTGAACCAAAACAGCAGGCCAGGAACAAAAGGGGAAAAAGGGACAGGACTGGGTCTGATTCTTTGCAAGGATTTCGTTAAAAAACATGGCGGGAACATTTGGATTGAAAGCGAAAACGGAGCCGGGAGCTGTGCCAGCTTCACCATTCCGGTCGATCACAACTAAAGAATAATACCCTGAATTATAACTATTCGAAAATGAAAAAACAGCCGCTATTCTGATCGCTTTAGTTATCGGGTCGGAAAAAAATACTACGGCATTCAAGCAAAAAAGGCTGTAAATCGTATAATTTACAGCCTTTTTCGTGATCCAACTTGGACTCGAACCAAGAACCTACAGCTTAGAAGGCTGTTGCTCTATCCATTGAGCTATTGGACCATTGCTAATGCGGTGCAAAAATAGAAAAAAACGCTCAACAAGAAAGTTGCGGGGCGTTTTTTTCTGTTTAATCGTGGTTTATACCATGAAAATATTACGCTCGGCACATTGTTTTACCATCTCATCGGGCCAAATGCTTGCCTGGACTTCGCCAATATGGGCTTTCCGTAGGAAGAACATACAAAGGCGTGACTGACCAATACCACCACCAATGGTAAGCGGAAGCTCATCTTTCAATAACTTTTTGTGGAAGAACAACTCCTTACGTTCCTGAGCACCCGAAATCTCCAACTGCTTAAGCAAAGCCTCCTTGTCGACCCGGATACCCATCGAAGATAATTCAAACGGCTGCTCCAGTACCGGATTCCAGACCAAAATATCGCCGTTCAGGCCCAAAAAACCATCACTGTTAGGCGTTGTCCAGTCATCATAATCAGGAGCACGGCCATCGTGAATTTCACCATTCGTAAGTTTTCCTCCAATACCTATAATGAATACCGCACCATGCTCTTTGGTGATTTCGTATTCCCGCTGTTTGGGTGTCAGTTTTGGAAATTTTGCCAGTAACTCTTCTGCATGAACGAAATAAATTTCTTCCGGCAATATCGGTTTAATCGTCGGATAATTTTCATAGACAATAAATTCGGTGCGAAGCAAAACCGCATAAATCTGCTTGACAACCTTTTTCAAAGTATCGACATTGCGTTGCTTGGCCGAAATCACTTTTTCCCAGTCCCATTGATCGACGTAGAGTGAATGAATATTCGATAGCTCTTCGTCGGGCCTGATGGCATTCATATCGGTATAAAGTCCATAGCCAGTGGGGATTCCATAATTGGCAAGCATCAGTCGTTTCCATTTGGCCAGCGACTGAACCACTTCGGCTTGCTCACCCCCCATATCCTTTACGGCAAACGAGACTGCCTTTTCGATACCGTTAAGATCGTCGTTAATACCGGTACCTTTTTTAACAAATAGTGGTGCGGTTACCCTGCGGAGGCGAAGTTCGGCCGAAAGGTTCTCCTGAAAAAAATCTTTGATAAACTTAATGGCTTTTTCGGTCTGTTTCAGATCGAGTTTTGCCTTATAATTCTCCGGGAAAATTAGTTTCATCTTATGGTTAAATTAATTCATTGATTTTTAAACGAAGGCAAACTTAAAAAGTTTTCTTTATCAAACCACAATTCAGTCAATTAGTTTGAAGGCATTGAAAAATACATATAAATGGCAAATGTTGCCAGCCAGTGTGTTCCCATATAGTTTTCGGTAACTACATGAGGTAAAGCGCTCTCTGCATGGCGATAAGCCGCCTCTTTGAGTTGTAGGGCCATCGTGCTCTCTGGCTCCAGAGCAGCGGCAACACTGAACATACACCATCCGCGGCTCAGATTTAACCCGTCGAGATGAACGCCAGTCGGATCTTCACGGGCTGTAACTTTAGCCGGATAAGAAAGATTAATAGGCAGCTCGGGCATAAAACGGGCAAACCAGCTATTGAACTCATTTGGAGGTAGAACACGTCTCATCAAATCGGCCACCATCAGCGAAGGCGAAAGAAAATCATCGCCTTCGGGTTCCCACGAAGCAGGAATATTCTGGTCGTTGCCAAAATAAAAAAGGCTGCGCTCAGTCAGCATTGCTTCAAAATCCTTGTCCCCAACCGTTCGGGCATAATCAATTGCAAAAGAGAGCCCCAGCGCCGTATTGGCATGCACACCCCTTCGCAACGGATAATTCAACTTCGGGAGGTACTTTTTGTAATTGGCTACAATTTGTTGCTCCAACGGGCGGAGAGCCACATACCATTTCTCGCCTATCGGGTTGTTCCATGTCGCCAGCTCTTCGCTAAGTTTCAATAACCAGGCCCAGCCATACGGGCGTTCAAAACTGGCCCTGTCGGGTGCCTGAAAATATTCGACCTCGCGTTGGATATTCTCAGGGGTGAGATTTTTATCGATAGCTGCCATGATTGAATCACGACTCGGAAACGATGGATATTCTTTCAGTATTTTAACCAGCAACCAGTGACCATGCACTGACGAATGCCAGTCGTAACAGCCATAAAAAGCTGGATGTAATTGCGATGGTGTACCAACATCGCGACCATTTTGCATGGTGTGCGAAATATGGTTGGCATATTCGTTCGAGATACACGAAAAGGCCAAACGGGCCAAACGACTGGCTGTTTCAACATTTAAAGGAGGCAAAGTATTACTGCGTCCCGAAACGTTTATCTGGGTAATAAATAAGATAACAATCAACAATATAGCTTTCATACCAAAATATTTATTCAACCATAATCTCGAGTCCGTCGAATCCAGGTTCAACGCCTTTAGGGAGTTTAGATAATAAATCGACATGCTTCCCGATACCGTGACTCATGTGGGTAAGATAAGCCTTGACCGGTGCGATTTGCTCAATCAAAGAAAGCGCCTCACTAAGGCTTAGATGCGAAATATGGCTTTTGATCATTAACGCACAGATCACCAATACCTCTACGCCTTGCAGTTTAGCAAGCTCTTCGGGTTCGATGCGGTTAAAGTCGGTCAGATAGGCAAATTTCCCAAAACGGAAACCGTAAACCGGTAATTTATGATGATATAACCTGACGGGAATTATTTGAAACGGACCCAGTGAAAGCAAGGAACCGTCAAGTTGAAGGAGGTTCATTGACGGCGTTCCCGGATATTTGTTTTCAGCAAAGGCATAATTAAAAATGGTACGCAGATTATCAGCAACACGCTTCTCGCAATAGATATCCATTGGCGACGACTGAAACCAATTAAAACTTCGGATATCGTCCAGTCCAAAAATATGATCGGCATGGGCATGTGTCAGTAGTAACGCGTTGAGTGTTTTTACACGATACGTCAACATTTGCTGCCTAAAATCGGGACCGGCATCAATGACCACTCTGAAATCTTCCGTTTCAATCATCACCGAACTCCGCAAACGTTTATCGCGCGCATCGACTGAATGGCAAACTTCACAATCACATGCAATTACAGGAATACCTTGCGAGGTTCCAGTACCCAAAAGCGTTATTTTCATTTTTCGGTTTCGTTGTGTACCAAACTTACATCAAAAATCGATGTCTCCGATTTGGTTTTGCATTTTCCGGCAAAATTGATTTTAATGGCTACTTTTGTGAAAAATTGCAGTATGGCCAAAATATATCTGATTCCGGTCACCTTGGGTGAATCGTCGGTCGAAAAGGTTATTCCTTCTGATATCAAAACAATTGTCAGTGGAATTAAATTCTTTATTGTCGAAAATATTCGCTCGGCCAGAAGGTTTTTGAAGAAAATCAATCCGGAAATCAATATCGATGAACTAGATTTTAAGGAACTTAATGAGCATACTCCCGCTCGGGGAATTGAACAGTTTCTGGAGCCACTGGCCAAAGGCGCTGATATTGGAATTATTTCGGAAGCCGGATGCCCTGGAGTAGCCGATCCTGGTGCCGATGTAGTAAAAATTGCCCATCAAAAAGGGTTCACGGTGGTTCCCTTAGTCGGCCCGTCTTCCATCCTGCTATCGCTGATGGCTTCGGGAATGAATGGGCAAAACTTTGCTTTTATAGGTTATCTTCCCGTTAAGCCAGTTGATAGAAACAAAGCCATCAGAGAGTTAGAAAAACGCTCATTTTCAGAAAGACAGACCCAAATTTTTATCGAAACACCTTATCGAAACAATAAGTTAATCGACGATTTGCTGGCCAACTGTCAAAGTCAAACACGGCTTTGTATTGCCGCCGATATTACACTCGACACTGAGATGATAAAAACAGCCACCATTGCCGACTGGAAAAAAACTAAACCCGACATAAACAAACGCCCGGCAATATTTCTGTTGCAGAAGGATTTTTAAACGGATGTTGACGGGGTAAAAGCGCCTAAATTGTCGAGCATCCTGAACTCATGTTCGAAATTGGGGGTAAAAACCGCTTTTCCAAGCTTATCTTTGATTTCGTCAAATGACCAAAACCGGCCTTCATCAACCTCGTCAGAGTGAACGTTAATACCTGCACTGTCGTGTGTGACGAACGTAAAAACAAGTTCCGATTCAATTTCCGAATCCCAACGGTAACGCAATGCCAGTTTTGCTTTAAAATCAGTCAAGCCAATCTCTTCCAATGCTTCGCGCCTCAGCGATGTTTCCAACGCTTCACCAAAAGCAATATGGCCACCTACTGCCGTATCCCACTTGCCGGGCTGAACCAGTTTGGTTATCGGCCGTTTTTGTAAAAAAAGTGAACCATCAGGGCCAATCACCTGTAAGTGCACTACCGGATGAAGCAACATCCTGCCATTGTGACATTCCGAACGTAACGATTTTCCAATGGTATTGCCCTGATCATCAACCACTGGCAACCACTCTTCGGGATCAATCAACTGCTTCTCAATCATGATACTTCACTTCAGCCGTTTTATTGTAGTCATCAGTTGAATTCATAAAAAACCACCTTCGGGCACCAACAATCGAAGAAAGTTCAACAATTGAGGAGACGAAGATGGTTTTTTATCTGCCCGGAAACCGTCAAGGATTCTAAACAGATATTCAGTTAGCGTATTAAATCGCGCATGGTTTTCGAAATCTCAGGGATTTCATCATCCTCACGATAGACTTTATATAATTCTACATAAAACACCAACGTTGAATATCGGGGAATATAACCGGTAGTGGTAGAACCATATCCCAAACTGGAGGGAATAATCCATTTGGCTTTGCCGCCATCTTTCATATACTTGATGGCTTCGTCCCAACCGGTAATAACCTGACCTGCACCTACTGTGAAGGTAAATGGCTCATAAGTTCCTGAGCTATCGAATTGATAACCGTCCTGAATACCTACAGTGTCATTTTCTTCAATCAAATAGCCTTTATAAAAAACCTTAACGATATCGCCGGCCACGATGGAATCTTTGGCAGCATCACCAGCAACTTCTTCGATATAATAGAGACCCGATGGTTTAGGGTCAACATCAGAGTGATATTTGGCAATATATTTTTTGAGCAACTCTTTTTCGTTATCCCTGAGCTCCTGGTTATTCGTTTTTTTACACGAGGTAAATGCAAGAACAACTGCGGTCGTGATAAAGAGTATTTGAATAAATCGTAATTTCATTTTCTGCTATTTGATGCTTTGCGAAGCCAGGCAATAAGCCTTGCAACACTCCATTTTTATTGTATCCATGCAAAATTAATCTTTTTTCGCTGAGCTACAAACCGACACTGGAATCAATCCAAGGGTTCATTCTTTAACAGTTCAGCATAATCGGGCAAAAGTGCTTTAAATTTCTTAACGACTTCTGCAAGCGGCAACTTCGATTCACCACCGGCAGCGTTTCGATGTCCTCCACCATCGAAATGAACCGCAGAGAACTCGTTGGCCGGAAAGTTACCTTTTGATCGGAAAGAGGCTTTTACCAAATCATCTTTTTCGATAAAAAAAGCAGTAAAAACAACTCCTTTTATGGAAAGCGGATAATTGACAAACCCTTCAGTATCGCCAACTTGAAAATTGTAACGCTCCAATTCATCTTTCGACAACCAGATAACTGCCGAACGCATCTCAGGAAAAACCTCCATCTTTTCCGAAAGGCAATAACCGAGTAAACGCATCCGCTTCTCAGTAAAATTATTGAAAATCGTTTCATTAACCTTCTCTTTATCTGCCCCTTTCGAAATCAGGCGAGCAACGGTTTCGTAAAGCTCTGGACGCGAAGCATTGTGGTTAAACGAACCGGTATCGGCAATAATGCCTGTCAATAACGCATTAGCCCCCATCTTGTCAAGATGGCCATCAAGCCCCGATTCGAGCAGAAAAGCGGTAACCAACTCGGAAGTCGAACTAAAATGGGTTTCAGAAAACTGGTATTCGGCCTTAATTGTTGAATCCGGGTGATGATCTATCAATACCAATGGTTTGTATATTGAATCGATGTATCGGTGAAGTTTTCCAAGCCGCTTCATATCATTAAAATCGAGAAAGAAAAGAATATCGCATTGGGATATTGCCTGCTCGGCAACCGATTGGTTCTCTTCGTAAACCATCGATTTGATTCCTTTACATAGCCACCGGAAAGTTTCCGGAAAAGCATTGGGGAATATTACGGTCGTATCGAAACCCGCATTTTGCAAGGCACGTCCCAATCCCAGCGATGAACCAACAGCGTCGCCATCGGGATTAACGTGGGGAATAATCACAATCCGCTTCACGTTTTTGAACAAACGCTCACTCACCTGTTTACAAAGTATTGCATCAATTTTCACCGGATTTTTTTTTGACAGTGGCAAATATATCATAAATGTCAACATTTTGAATGAAAATCGAGAACAAACGAACGTAAACTTTTACGCCAAAGCTGGATAAGAATATCGAAAAAAGTATATCGAAAAAGTTTGGTCTGTAACATATTTCGCCTATTTTTAAATGTTGAATTTTGAAATAATTTTTAATATCATACAATTATGGCAGGAAATATCACATTTACAATGATTAAGCCTTGTTCAGTAAGCAAGAACCACACAGGCCCAATCCTGAAAATGATCAACGAACGTGGTTTTAGGATTAAAGCAATGAAACTAACCCGGTTGACGCGTGAAAAAGCAATCGAATTTTATGCCATTCACTCCGAAAAATTCTTCTTCGACGAACTGGTCGATTTTATGTCGTCAGGGCCCATTGTTGCCGCTATTCTTGAAAAAGACAATGCCATTGCTGATTTCCGCGAATTGATTGGCAGTACCAATCCGGCCAATGCTGCTCCTGGAACAATTCGTCAACTTTTCGCCGAATCGTTCACGGCCAATGCGATTCATGGTGCCGACAGCGATGAGAATGCCCGCCGCGAAGGATCATTCTTCTTCTCTGAACTCGAAATGTATTAAACGAAAACGATAAAATAGAAAAGGGAGCTCTGTGGCTCCCTTTTTATTTTGGTCCGAAAAGCAGGCATACCGGCTTCTGCGCATTGATTTCATCAATAAAAGTGAGCTTCCCGCTGAGGACATCACGTTTGAATGATACAATGTTATTGCTGTTCTGATTGGCGACCAGTAAATAATCACCGTCAGGCGATAGCGTGAAATTTCTTGGGGTTTCGCCTCGTACCGGTTCCTGCCCTATTAATTTCAATTCGCGGCCACTTGGTGAAACCTCAAAAATGGCAATCGAATTCAACCCTCTGTTTGACACATACAAAAAGCGGCCATCAGGCGAAAGATGAATATCCGCACATGTATTCTCCGATTTAAAATCTTCAGGCAAGGTGGATACCGCCTGGAGCAGTTTAAAACTTCCGTCATCGGCCAATATTACCGGAGCAACCGTGCAAGTAAGTTCATTCACCACATAAAGCATCTTTTTTTCGGGATAAAAGGCCAAATGTCTCGGTCCGCTTCCGGGTGGTAGTTTAATTTCAGGATATTTACACACCACTAATTTCCGTGAAACAGTATCTATTCCATAAATTTTCACCTTATCAATTCCAAGATCTGCAACAAATGCCCGATTGGCACCTGGCTCAAAATAAGCACTGTGTACATGAGGCTTTTCCTGACGTTTTGCATTTAGGCCTTTACCAAAGTGTTGCTTTACGTTAAGCGTATCAGAAAGCATTCCCTGTTTGTCGATTTCGAAAAGGGCAACAGTTCCGCTGGTGTAATTCGCGGCCAAAACATACCCATCAGGATTGACTGAAACAAAACAGGGATGTGCACCACCGCTATATACTTTATTCAGCGAAGTAAGCGTTCCTTTTTCGCCAACTGAGAATAATTCGATATAACTCACTGGTGTTTCGGTGTTTTCAATCACTTCGTGAACGGCTATCATCTTTTTCCCGTCACCCGTTATTGCAAGATAAGATGGATTTTCGGACATTGCTGAAAGTCCATCAAAATGAAGCATTCCGCTCTGTATGTCCAACCCGAAACGATAAATACCTTCGCTTTCACCGTCGGTGTAGGTTCCCACAAAAAAGTGACGAATATTTTCTGTTTCCTGAGCTATAACTGCATGAAGAGTCAGCCCCAAAACAACCATTAGCAATATTTTTTTCATTATCTTGAAATTAGTGGTTCTTCAGAATCAGTTTTGTCAAAACCGGAAAATGATCGGAAATAACACGCCCGTCGGCTTTTAAATCATTCAAAACATGATACTCAGCCACGTCAACAATCTGGTTCACAAAAATATAATCAATTCGCTCTGTCGGTATTACATCTGGTTTAAAACCATTAAAAGTTCCGTCAGTGCCGGTAGGTTTTGCCTTTGATACCTGTCTCGAATCCGACATCTGTTTTACAATCAACTGAATCGGCAATTCATCAGGCGTAAGATTAAAATCGCCGGTTAAAATCACCGGTTTATCCTTCAACGCTAATTCATTTATTTTCTGAAGAATCAGATTGGCAGATTCGGCCCGGGCTTTCACACCAATATGGTCGAAATGAGTATTGAAAACACAAAAACACTGACCGGTTGCTTTATCTTTCAGTTCGGCCCACGAACAAACACGGTTCAGCGCAGCATCCCAACCTTTTGATGGAATTTCCGGCGTTTCCGACAACCAAAAAGTTCCACCATCAAGTAGTTCGAAACGCGATTTTAGAAAGAAGATTGCCGAAAACTCACCTTTTTCCTTACCGTCATCACGTCCGGCTCCCACCGACTGATATTCCGGCATTCCTTTTCTTAAATCATTCATTTGGTCAATAAGCGCCTCTTGAACACCAAAAATGTCAGCCTGATACATTTTTAGCTGATCCATTACAGCCTCTTTTCGGTAAGGCCAGCCGTTTAGTTCGTCAGATGGCGTATTCAGCCTGATATTATATGAAATTACGTTCAGGGTGGTCTGTGCACTCGCAATTGGCAAAACCATTGTCAATAAAAAAAATCCAATCAGATATTTTGTCATGGTTATTTTTTCGGAAAGGTAAGCAATTCGATGCAGAATCTGAATAAAAAAGCCCTCTTCCCGAAGGAAAAGAGCCTCTTCAAATTCAAAACCAGTAAAATCTATTTCATCAATTCGACACTTCGCTTGACAAAATTACTGAGTGCTTCGCCGCGCAACATATTGTTAGCCAATAAAGCGAGGTCAACAAGTTGTTTGGCTAAATCGTTCTGCAGCCCGAAATCTTCAAGGCTTTTTCGTTTTTGCTCTTCAACTTCGGCAATTTTGATTTCGGTTTCTTGCAACAAATCTTTCTCATCCTGCGGAATCTCTTCTTCTTTCTTACCTTCTTTAAGTTTAACCAACGACTCCTTCTCACTTTTGTACTTGGCAATTTCGCCGTTAAACCTGCCCAATTCTGACGATAAAACAGTGTGTTTTTCATCGATAACACGTTTTACCAACGGATGGGAAATATTAACAACCAGATTGTAACTATCAGGCATTTCGCCATAGAAACTCATTCCTGCCTGCATTTTCGACATATCTTTCATGCGGCGCATAAACTCGTTCTGGGTAATTACCATTGGTACACCCGCTTCGCCCATATCCTGAAAATCGACTATAAAATTTATCTTCTCTTTAGGCACAATCGCTTGAAATATGGGGCTTAACTCATTTTTCTCATCAACTGAAAGCGATTTTTCGGTATGATTTTCCTTGACAATCAATTTATCAACGACATCACTGTCAACACGGACAAAATGAGTAGTCGGGAATTTCTGTTCGAAATGGTTGAGTAGCGGTGTTGAAAGTACATCGTCCATCAGCAACACATCGTATCCCTTGTTTTTAGCCGCTTCGATAAAGGTATACTGTTCATCGGTGTTGGTGGCATAGAGGTAAACCAGCCGATTGTCTTTATCGGTCTGATTGGCTTTAATCAGGTTCTCATATTCTTCCCATGTGAAGTTTTTTCCATCAGTATTGGTAAACAAGAAGAATTTCAATGCCTTTTCATAAAATTTTTCATCAGTCAACATTCCATATTCAATGAAAAGTTTCAGGTCGTTCCACTTTTGTTCCAACTCTGAACGTTTATCTTTGAAGATTTCCTGTAACCTGTCGGCCACTTTTTTGGTAATGTGGCTGCTGATTTTTTTCACATTAGAATCGCTTTGCAGATACGAACGTGATACATTCAACGGAATATCGGGTGAGTCGAGAACGCCATGCAGCAGCGTAAGAAATTCTGGCACAATTCCTTCAACAGAATCGGTCACAAAAACCTGATTGCAGTAAAGTTGTATTTTGTTCTTTTGAACTTCGAAATTATTTTTCAGTTTGGGGAAATAAAGAATACCCGTAAGGTTAAACGGATAATCGACATTCAAATGAATGTTAAATAGCGGCTCATCGCCATACGGATAAAGCTTCTGATAGAAATTATTGTAATCTTCGTCTTTAAGGTCAACCGGTTTTTGAGTCCAGGCCGGGTTTGTGTCATTTATCTGATTATCATCTTCTGTATCAATATATTTACCATCTTTCCACTCTTTCTTACGGCCGAAAACTACCGGTATGGCTAAGAATTTGCAGTATTTGTTTAGCAATTCCGATATACGGTTCTCTTCGAGAAACTCAACCGATTCGGCATTAATGTGCATAATAATATCTGTACCAACATGCTCTTTTTCTGTCTCTTCAAGAACATATTCAGGCGAACCGTCACAAACCCAACGAACCGCTTTCGCATTGTCCTGATATGATTTTGTTACAATTTCAACCTCTTCTGAAACCATAAACGACGAATAAAAACCCAATCCAAAATGACCGATAATGGCGTTGGCATCATTTTTATATTTCTCAAGAAACTCATTTGCTCCCGAAAAGGCAATCTGGTTAATATATTTTTCGACCTCTTCAGCAGTCATTCCAATACCGTTATCAGATACAGTAATGGTTTTGGCCTCTTTATCGACTGAAATACGAACTTTCAGCTGGTCAATATTGCCTTTATATTTTCCTGAAGAAGCCAGAATTTTAAGCTTCTGTGTGGCATCAACTGCATTCGAAACAATCTCCCTGAGGAAGATATCGTGGTCGGAGTAAAGAAATTTCTTGATAATCGGGAAGAGGTTTTCACTCGAAACGCCAATTTTTCCTTTCATAACACAATATTTATGGTTTTAAATGAATTAAAATTTTGCCTTTTGTCGAGCAAAGTATGTGCCAACAACCCGTTTATGACGATATGTCAGCCACGAAAAGGGATTTCAGGCCAAAACAGTTGTCATGGCTGAAAGATTGACATTAAAAAATAATGGGGATAAAAAAACCTCAACCGGGCTGGATTGAGGATTAGGCACGGGAGGAGCGACTCGAACGCCCGACACTCGGTTTTGGAGACCGATGCTCTACCGACTGAGCTACACCCGTTTGGGCGGAGAGAGAGGGATTCGAACCCCCGGTACCTCGCAGTACAACGGTTTTCAAGACCGCCGCAATCGACCACTCTGCCATCTCTCCTTGTTTGCGTGTGCAAAAGTAAACCTTTTTTCTATTCAGCCAATAGTTCGACAAAAAAAATCAAATCTTTTTATGATAAAAAAAAGTTAAAAATATTTTGATTTTATCTTTTATCTTGTGAATTTAGTGCTGAAAACATTGGGAATTTGAATTTTAAGCTTAATATTTTCAAACAACTACAGACACAAAAAATTGACCTTGAAAAATAACCCGAAGAACAGATAATTACATAATATCTTTCGAAACAAAAATTTATCATTTTTTTAACCTTTTACACTATGAACAAAGCGCAATTAATTGATGCAGTGGCTACTGAAGCCGGTTTAACTAAAGCTGATGCCAAAAAAGCACTTGATGCTTTTGTAAAAACTACAACCGAAGCATTGAAACAAGGTGATCGTTTGTCACTGGTTGGTTTTGGTTCTTTCTCTATTTCTGAACGCCCTGCACGTCAGGGACGCAACCCTCAGACTGGAGCAAAAATTAAAATCGAGCAGAAAAAGGTCGTTAAATTCAAAGCAGGCAGTGAGCTTACTGATGCTGTTCAATAACGAACCTGAGATTCAGCAATTAAAAAGGGAGCAAATTTGCTCCCTTTTCTTTTTCTTTGTACCAATGAAATTTGAATTAATTGCATTCCTCTCTTCATTTCTGACAAAAAAAAGAAATGATTTGTTCAACAAAGTATTGGAGCAGAGAAGCCAATATATTACTGTGGTTCTTGAAGACATCAACCAAGGGCAAAATGCAGGTGCGGTATTGCGAACTTGCGATTGTCTGGGTATCCAGAATATATTTGTAGTCGAAAACCATAATCACTTTAAAATCGACCGGGAAGTAGCTTTAGGGGCATCAAAATGGTTGACCATTCGTCATTTTCATGCCGAAAAGGATAAAATTGAAAAGGAACCAAATGATAACCATTCAAAAACCTGCATTGAGACGCTCAAAAATGAAGGATATCGAATTTTAGCCACTACTCCTCACGAATCGGGTGTTCCTCCCGAAAAGATAGACCTTAGCAAAGGAAAAATTGCAATTGTATTTGGCTCAGAAGTCAATGGTATTTCCGATACTTTCAGAGATCAGGCCGACGAGTTTATCCGCATCCCTATGTATGGTTTTACCGAAAGCTACAATATATCGGTTTCCGCAGCTATTATTTTGTATCAGTTAAATCAACAACTTCGCGAATCAAAAATCGATTGGACACTTAGTGCCGATGAAAAAGAATCAATCAGGCTCGAATGGTTGCGGCGCAATTTGAAAAGAGCCCGCCAGCTCGAAGAAAAATTTTATCAGGAACGACAAATACTCAGTAATGAAAAATAAACCATTTAATTATAAAGTTGAACATTTTGCCGACATTAAAGTCCTGCGTTATCGTATTGATGGGTTCGAAAAACTGACGCTTCGGCAAAAATGCTACAGCTACTATTTGGGTAAAGCCGCTTTATGTGGTCGCGATATACTATGGGATCAAAATAATCGATACAATCTTCGCATCAGAGCCGTTCTGGAGACGATTTACACCACCTACAGCGGAGATAGAAGCACGCTCCAATTTATTAAATTTGTTACCTACCTGAAACGGATTTGGTTTTCAAACGGAATTCACCACCACTACTCCACCGATAAATTCGCCCCAGATTTCAGTATTGAATATTTTCATTCATTGGTTGCCGCCTCAGCATGGACCCATTTCCCCGGTGGAGATAGGAATGCAGCTGCCACAATTGAACAAATATCACCTGTAATTTTCGACCCGTCAATTGAGGCCAAACGCGTATCGCTTAACCCCGACAATGATTTGATTCTTCAATCGGCTAATAATTACTATTTCGGAGTAACACAAGCAGAGGCTGAAGGCTTTTACAAAAAAAATAAAGAGCAGTGGCCCAATGATGAAACCCCTTCGTTTGGGTTAAACTCGAGACTCGAAAAAACTAACAATGAGATTACTGAAAATGTGTGGAAAGAAGACGGACGATATGGTAATGCAATTTCCAAAATCATTTTCTGGCTTGAGAAAGCCTGTCCATATGCTGAAAACGCCAGCCAGTTAAAGGCAATTCAATATTTAATTGAATATTACCGAACAGGAAACCTTCAAACATTCGACCAATACAGCATTTTGTGGGTACAGGAACGGGAAGGGACAATCGACTTTGTCAACGGTTTTATCGAAGTGTACGGCGATGCCCTGGGCATTAAAGGAAGTTGGGAATCGCTGGTCAATTTTAAAGATTTCGAAGCAACACGCCGAAGCGAAATCATCAGTCAAAATGCGCAATGGTTCGAAGATAATTCTCCAGTCGACAAACGTTTCAAAAAAGAAAAGGTAAAAGGGGTAACAGCCAAAGCCATTAGCGCTACCATGCTTGGAGGCGATTGTTATCCGGCAACTCCCATCGGCATCAATCTGCCAAATGCCGAATGGATTCGTGAAAAATTTGGTTCCAAATCGGTTACAATTGGGAACATTACCAAAGCATATCACGAAGCAGCCAAAGGTGATGGATTTCTCGAAGAGTTTGCCTGGAACGATGACGAAATCAATAGAAACCGTCAGTTTGGTTTTTTGGGGAACGAATTGCATACCGATCTTCATGAGTGTCTTGGTCATGGCTCGGGAAAACTATTGCCAGGTGTCAATGCCGAAGCGTTAAAAAACTATCATTCAACAATCGAAGAGACCCGTGCCGATCTTTTTGCACTTTATTATATCGCTGATTCCAAAATGGTAGAACTCGGTCTTGTGCCATCAGACGAAGTAGCTAAAACCGAGTACGACAATTATATAAGAAACGGGTTGATGACACAGTTGGTTAGAATTGAATCCGGGAAAGATATTGAGGAGTCGCATATGCGTAACCGTCAACTGATTGCCCATTGGGTTTTCGAAAAAGGTGCTGCCCAGAAAGTAATCGGAATGCAAAAACGCGAAGGGAAAAGCTATGTAGCCATCAATGACTACAAAGCATTGCGTGAACTTTTTGCCCAACTGCTGGCCGAAGTTCAACGCATCAAATCTGAAGGTGATTTTGAGGCCGGAAAACAGCTTGTAGAACGTTACGGCGTAAAAGTTGACCCCAATCTTCATGCTGAGGTCTTGGAACGTTACACAAAACTCCAAATTGCCCCTTATTCAGGTTTTCTAAATCCAGAATACACACTTCAAATCGAAAACGGAGAGGTGACCGATGTTTTGGTTGAATATTCAGGTGACTTTGCCTCACAACAACTTCAATATTCGCGCGAATACTCGTTTCTCCCACTGGAAAATTAATTCCAGTGTATTGTCTCAAAAAACAAAAAAACCGCCTTTAAAGCGGTTTCTTTTATGGTGTGTTATGCTATTTTAGTTCGAACATTGTCCGCCGGTAATCTGACCCCATGTTGGAGAATAACCATTCAGGCTAATGTAAGCCGTTCCGGTTAGCTTGACATCCTTAATTCCGCAGTAGCTTTTCAACGAGGAGTTATAGTAGATTTCAATATCACTTCTGACATTGCGCAACAACTCAAGGCCATCGAGGCTTTGCAGATTATCGTTTTCAAGAATCAACAATTTGCCGCGAATAGTTTTGGTCGCGCTAAACCCGTTAAGATTTTTCAATGCGGCATTGTCATTAATTACCAAATTTCCGCCAATACTATCGAGGCGCGTTAAACCCGGGAATGAGGCCAAGGCATTACATTCGGCAACCCTGAAGTCTTTACGGATATATTTTAACTTAGACAAACCGTTAAAAGCGCTGAGGACATTGAGTTTGCTCAATTCGAAACGACCACCGATTGAATCGAGTCGGGTCAACCCATTTAAATTGCCTAGAATATTACAGTTCGAAATAACCAAATCAGTTGATATTACCGGAATACTGTCAAGACCTGTCAAATTGGACAATTTTGGCAAACCTGTCAAATTCAGGGCAACTACGGTATCGCTCAAATTGACGAGTGCCTTCAAATCCGACAATTCGGGCAACGAATTCATCACAATGGTACCACCAACTGTTTTGAGTTTATTTAATCCGTCAACTGATTTCAACATTTCATTTTCGGCTACAGATATATTTCCTGTAATCTCAGTCAATGAAGAGAAACCTGCAAACGATATAAGCGATGAGTTTTTAGTTACCGAGAAATTGCCCTTGACGGTTGTTAAGCTGCTTAACCCCTCAAACGACTCAAAAGCAGGCGAAGCATAAACCGTCAGATCGGTTATTGTCTTCACTTTCTCGAGCCCTTTCAGATTTTTAATTTTGGGATTTTGATCGATAAAAAGGTTGCCCAATGTATCGAGGTTATTTACGCCTTCGAGCGAAACCAAATTTGGACAGGCCGAGATTTGTAACGTACTGGAAATCCGGGTCACGGTTTTGATAAAGCTAAGGTCAGCGTTCGGGATTTTATATAGTTTCACTGAGCCGCCCACCTTCTTCAGGTTTACCAAATATTTTCCATAGTCGATGGCATCAGACGTATAAAGCATTAGCGAACCAGAGATGGTATGGTAATCACCTTCAAGAAAATTCTTCAACGTAGTATCATTGGCACTTGAATAGATGGCAATCGAACCTGAAAAAACTCCTGGATCAGTCTCTGTTGTTGAATCTTCTTTGTCTTTTTTGCAGGCTCCAAACAAAATTGTTGCAACGAGTACTGTCAAAAAAAACAAACGGCTAACTTTCTTCATGAATAGATGATTTCAAATAATTATCAAATGAATTGAATCTGTATGCAAAGAAAACAAAATTATGCCATTGTGAAACATGCTCCGGTTCACTTTCGACGGTCAATCTCATTATCCGCCAGTTATACCGAAAGTTCAAGCATTTTTAGAATAGGCTTTTCGGCTTTCAATATGGTTTCGTCGTCCAGTTTAATTTCAGGCATTTCATATTTTAAAGCCAAATAGAGCTTCTTTAAAGTATTTAATTTCATAAAACTGCAATCGTTGCACCCGCATGTCGAATCGATTGATGGGGCCGGCAGAAACACCTTTTCAGGGCAGGCCTTCTTCATTTGGTGAAGAATTCCGCTCTCGGTTGCCACAATGAATTTCTGTGAATTACTTATACTCACATAATTCAGTAATGCCGTAGTCGAACCGATATAATTGGCGACCATAAGTACCGGTTTTTCGCATTCAGGATGTGCAATAAATTCGGCATCAGGATGTTGTTCGATCAATTCGATAATCTTCTCGAGCGAATACTGTTCGTGCACCATACAAGCCCCATCCCACAAAACCATTTCCCTACCAGTGACAGCATTCAGATAATTGCCCAGGTTTTTATCCGGTGCAAATATCAGCTTCTCTTCCTTCGGGAACGAATTGACAATTTTCATCGCATTTGATGATGTTACGATCACATCTGAAAGGGTCTTGATATCAGCTGAACAATTGATATATGAAATCACCTTGTGTCCGGGGTGGGCATCGACAAAGGCTTTAAATTTATCTTTCGGGGCCGACTCGGCCAACGAACAACCGGCATTCAAATCGGGAACAATTACCTTTTTACCCGGATTAAGGATTTTGGCCGTTTCACCCATAAAATGAACACCAATAAAGAGGATTACGTCGGCTTCAGTAACTTTGGCCTGCTGAGCTAAAGCAAGCGAATCGCCGAGGAAGTCAGATATGTCCTGAAGATCAGGGGTAATATAATAATGTCCGAGAATGACTGCATTTCTCTCTTTTTTAAGCCGGTTTATTTCATCAATCAAATTGATTTCGGCAGGCAAAGATAAATCCACAAATCCACAACGGGCAACAATTTGCTCCAACTCTTTTCTTTCCATTTGAGCTTCATTTCGTTTTAACGGTGCAAAATTACAAATTCATTGCTATTTTAATATCAACCTACCGACACAGATAGCAAATGCACAACAATGCAAATTAAATTTAGCGCAAACGCACTTGCAAAAAGCTGACTGACTGATAGTTTAAATAAATTTTAAACAATTACGACAGAGTCCGAAGCAGATTTGCTTAGATAGTGAAAATTTGTGGATTACAAAACACTGTTTTTCATAATTTTGAAATTCTTTTTTAATATTTTATTAATATTTAGCTGATGATTTTACCAAACAAGCCTTCTATTTTTGTGTAAAAATTTGTTAAATTTCCTCCGAAAAGGAAAAGTAAGGTTCCAAAAATCAAAACAATAAGCTAATAATTAAAATATCAAATATTTACCTGTTTGTAACTGTTAACTTTAAAATCACTTTTAATGAAAAACAATTGTCGAAAGCTCTGCTTATCCGTAATGCTATTTCTCGCAATGGTGCCTGCGCTGTTTGCTCAGGTTACAACATCCGGGATTAACGGTAAAATTACCGGCAACGGCGAAGTACTACCTGGTGCTGCTGTTGTTGCAATCCATGTTCCGTCAGGAACCCAGTATGGGACAATAACCAACTCCGATGGCCGTTTTACCATTCAGGGGATGCGTACAGGTGGTCCGTACACTGTTGAAGTTTCTTTTATCGGGTACACCAAATCGACCCTTACCGACATTACCCTTTATCTGGGTGAATCGTACACGGTAAATACCGATTTAAAAGAAAGCACAACTGAAGTTGGCGAAGTTACCGTTGTTGGTATCAAAAGTTCATCTTATTCGCAAAAATCGGGAGGCGCCGTTAACATCTCCAGACAAACAATGGAGTCGTTACCAACCATCTCCCGCGGGTTAAAAGATTTTACCAAACTGAGCCCATTGGCCAACGTTTCGGGGAACGGAACATCGTTTGCCGGATCAAACAACCGCTATAACCAGTTTGCTATCGACGGTTTGGTTAACAACGACGTTTTTGGCCTCTCCAATTCAGGAACCAACGGCGGACAGACCGGTATCGAACCCATCAGCCTCGATGCTATCGAAGAGTTTCAAATTAATATTGCCCCTTACGATATCCGCCAGAGCGGATTTACCGGCGGTGGCATCAATGCCGTAACCAAAAGCGGTACCAACAAATTCTCGGGTTCGGCTTATTACTACGGCAACAACGAAAGCCTTGTTGGCAAAAACGAGCCAGTCAAACACACAAAATCAGATTATCCCGATTATAAAGATTATTTGGCTGGTTTCACCCTGGGTGGGCCAATCGTAAAAAACAAACTCTTCTTCTTTGTAAATGGTGAAATTTCTCGTTCAAAAACGCCTCTGGCAAGTATTCCAGGAACATCGAGTTCAAACATCACAGTCGATGAAATCAACCGGGTATTGTCTGTTTTAAACAGAATTGCACCCAACTATGATCCCGGAGACTATGAGACCCTAAACAACGAAACCAACAGTAACAAACTGCTGTTCAAAGTTAACTGGAACATCAACGATCACCATAAACTGGTTCTCCGCCACAGCTATACTTATGGTGAAAACACCAGTATCAGCCGATCAGCCAACTCGTTACGCTTTGCCAATAACGGCATCTATTTTCCAAGCACCACCAATTCATCAGGTCTGGAATTGAACAGTATTTTCAGCAATAACAGCTCCAACAAACTGTTGATTGGTTATACTACAGTTCGCGACAACAGGGATCCGCTTGGAAGTCATTTCCCAACTGTATTGTTGAATATTGGCAGCGGCCGCTCTATCACTATTGGCAGCGAATACTCGTCTGTAGCCAACGAACTCAATCAGGATATTATCACGGTTAGTGACGACTACAGCATTTACAGAGGAAAACATACTTTGACCTTTGGTACGCACAACGAAATTTATCGTTTCTACAACCTATTTGTACAAAATATTTTTGGCAGCTATGCTTACCGCAGTCTGGCCGACTTTGAAACTGTCGGTACGGCAGGCGAAGTATCTCCTACCTATTATGCTGTAGGTTATTCGTTCGACGAAAATGACAATCCGCTGCAAACCAAGGGTGCTGCCGAGTTTACGGCTTATCAGTTTGGTTTATACGGACAAGATGAATTTTATGCGCACGACAAACTGAAGTTCACGCTGGGTTTGCGTATCGACGTTCCGCTTTTCCCTGAAACCCCCGGATCAAATGAAGCATTTAATACCGCATATGCGGCTCAAGACGTAGCCACTGGCGACTTACCCAAAACGCGCGTAATGTGGTCACCACGTTTTGGCTTTAACTGGGATGTCAATGGCGACAAGTCTTTCCAGATTCGCGGTGGTACAGGTTTGTTTACGGGCCGGGTTCCATTTGTTTGGGTCTCAAACCAGTATTCAAACAACGGTCAGTTGAATGGTGCTTACAGTGTAGGTAGCTCATCATCGAGTGGCACCCCAATCACCAACCCTGCTGGTATTAAATTCAATGCAGATCCATATGATCAGCCTCTGGCCGAGGATCTTGGTAAAACTGCCGGTCGTGGGGCAATCAACGTTATTGACAAAGACTTCAAATTCCCTCAGGTATTCAGATCAAACATTGCGATTGAGAAAATGTTGCCATGGGGCATTAAAGGTACGGTTGAAGCTATCTACAGCAAAACCCTTAACAACATCAATTTCATCAATCTTAACCGTCAGGTCAGCAATACGTTCACCTTTATCGGGGCCGACCATCGTCCTCGCTACACCCCTGCAAGTACCAGTACGACCAACAGGAACTATAACAGTCCGGCACGTTTGGATGCCAATTACGAGGAAATCGTTAAACTGGAAAACACCAACAAAGGTTACACTTATAACTTTGTTGTTCAGTTGCAGAAAAACTTCAGAAACGGATTTGACGCTTCGGCAGCCTATACCTTTGGCCGTTCAATGGATCTCAACTCAGGTACTTCAAGTGTAGCTTATTCAAACTGGAGATATGTCAACAATGTAAAAGGCTTGAACAATCTCGAACTTACCCGTTCGAACTACGACCTTGGTTCAAGGGTTATCGGGTATGTTTCTTATAAAAAAGAGTACTTTAAAGGTTTAATGTCAACTCAGGTTTCACTGTTCTACAACGGCCAGTCAGGTCAGCCGTATTCATACATCTATAAGGGCGACCTCAACAACGATGCTACAGACAATGACCTTATCTTTGTTCCTGAAACAAGAGATCAGATAAACCTTGTCAACTATTCGGCTACAGTCAATGGTGGAACTGTTACCATCAGTGCTGATGACCAGTGGGATATGCTGAACAGCTTTATTGAAAGCGATGATTACCTGAAAACCCGTCGTGGCAAATATGCAGAGCGCAACGGTGCACGCCTGCCATTCTCTCATCAGTTCGACCTCAAAGTTTTACAGGAAATTAAAGTTAAAACCGGCGGTTTAACCAACAGGTTCCAGGTTTCGCTTGACGTAATGAATATTGGCAACTTGTTGAACAAAGAGTGGGGTATGCAGTACTATGCTTCGAATCAGCAGTTCAGCCTGATCGAATACAAAGGACTTCAGGATATGGATCCATCATCTTCAGGTTACCGATATATCAATGCACCGACTTTCAACTACACAGGTTCGGGCATGACCAACTCGAAACCTTATACCCCATCTGATTTCAGTTCACGCTGGAGAGCCCAGATTGGCTTCAGATATTTCTTTTAACAGTACTTAATCGTTCAGATTATACCCGGAAGAGGTTGCCGTCAGGTAACCTCTTTTCTTTTATTTGATTATTTTTGCAACTGAATTTTTAAAATCAGTAAAATGGCCCAGAAACCTTCGATACCCAAAGGCACCCGCGACTTCTCGCCCGAAGAAATGGTTAAACGCAACTATATATTCGACACCATCAAGTCTGTTTTCAAACTTTACGGCTTTCAACCCATCGAAACACCGGCGATGGAGAACTTATCGACTTTGTTGGGAAAATATGGCGAAGAAGGCGACAAGCTGCTTTTCAAGATTCTCAATTCAGGTGATTTTCTGGCCAAAGCCGACGAGACCTTACTTACTGAAAAGAACAGTGCTAAACTTACTTCACAAATCTCGGAAAAAGGATTGCGTTACGACCTGACTGTTCCGTTTGCCCGTTTTGTTGTGCAATATCAAAACGAAATCACCTTCCCCTTCCGAAGATATCAGATTCAACCTGTATGGCGGGCCGACCGGCCGCAAAAAGGACGCTACCGCGAATTTTACCAGTGCGATGTCGATGTAATTGGATCCGATTCATTACTGAACGAGGTAGAACTGATTCAAATTGTCGATCAAGTTTATCGCCAACTGGGCATTAATGTTGTACTGAAAATCAATAACCGAAAAGTATTGGCCGGCATTGCCGAAACCATCGGGGCTGTTGAACGGATAACCGATATAACGGTGGCTATCGATAAACTTGATAAAATCGGTATCGATAAGGTAAACGATGAGTTAGCGGAGAAAGGTATTTCGGCCCAATCCATAGCCCAACTGCAGCCAATCTTATCGCTCAAGGGCAATAACCGCGAAAAACTTGGACAGATTGCCCGGGTAATAGCACATTCCGGAACAGGGATAAAAGGTATTCAAGAACTAACTACCATTTTCGACTATGTCGAATCGCTGGGTATTGCTACAGAAGTGGAACTCGATCTCACACTGGCCCGTGGGCTCAACTATTATACCGGTGCCATTTTTGAAGTTAAAGCGAAAGATATGCAGATTGGCTCGATAACCGGCGGAGGTCGTTATGACGATCTGACCGGAATATTTGGCCTGCCGGGAATATCTGGAGTAGGAATTTCATTTGGTGCCGACCGGATTTACGATGTGATGACACAGTTAAACCTCTTTCCTTCCAGCTCTGAAACTGCCACACAAGTATTCTTTATCAATTTTGGCAACGCGGAAGAACGCTATTGCCTTCCGATAATTACTGGATTGAGGGCTGCAGGCATTTCGACCGAAATTTACCCGTCGGCCGAGAAGATGAAAAAACAGATGGCCTATGCCAATAAAAAAGGGATTCAGTACGTAATTATGGCTGGCGAAAACGAAATGGCCTCGCAACAACTTACCGTAAAAAATATGGTTACAGGCGAGCAGCATTTGGTTCAGGCAACCGATCTTTTAGCTTATATCCGATAAAAAAAAGGCAGCATTGAAAACGACTTCAATGCTGCTCTGTAAACTCAACCTTGCTAATTTAAAAACTCCTGTTTCTGTTTTAATTTTTTCCTTTCTGTTCCTGGTTTTTACGCATTTCGTGGAAAAGATAGGAACGGAATTTTATTTCGGCTACATAAAGTTTAACCACTTTGTCTGCAGGCAATATCCCAAGCAATTTGATATTATACTCTTCGGCCAGCTTACCCTCTTTGAGCTGAATGGTTACAAAATCGGTAGCCATTTTTTTATACTCAGCTTCGCTCCGTGTTGGAGTGGTAGACTGAAATTGCTCTTCGAGCTTTCGCTTTTGGTCCAGAAGGTTATAACGTTCTTTTTCCAACTGATTGTAAACCGGCCAGAATTTTTCTGCTTCCTGCGAAGTCAGTCCCACTTTTTCGGTGATAAAAGCAATCTTCTTGGTTTTTATCATTTCGATGGTAGCCTCGTCGGTACGTCGTTGAGCCCAAAGCAGAGTGGGCAGCAACAGCAATGTAAATACTAATATTTTCGTTTTCATAGGCTTAATTATTTTCAATTACAATATCCCAGTCCGAACAGTTTAAAGCCAGTAAGTCGACGACATCGCTGTTCACCACCATCGTTTTTTCGTATTCATCGGCACCGTCGATTACCGACAAAAACTGACTCTCGGTAAAGTAGGCCAATACAGTCCCTGCTTTATCCGTACTATCGCCAGCTTGCTCCTGTGTAGCTGCCGAGTCGCTTCGGTTGGCCATATAGTCTTTCCCTGGCATAAACTTCACCAAAGGAACGTAAACCAACATAAACACCAGTGCAAACGCGGCTGCCAGACCGGCTACAGGTTTTAAATAGAGCCAAAGGCGGCGAACCGCGGGTTGCTCATTCTCTTTAATGCGCCCGTTCAGCTTTTCGTTGAATGTTTCGAAATAGCCATCCGGCACCTTAAAGGGGTTGGGCTTTTTGTAGCTTTCGAGTATTTGTTCAATATTTTCGTCTATCTCTTTCATGGTAGTCATTCGTTTATTCAGACTGCAAATCACATAAATGGTTTAACGATCATAATCCATTATTCTCTTTTTTCATAAATTCTTCCACTTTTTTAACCGCATGATGGTAAGATGCTTTCAGCGCACCTACCGATGTTTCCACAATCTCGGCAATCTCTTCATATTTCATTTCGTCGAAATATTTCATGTTAAAAACTATCCGTTGTTTTTCGGGAAGATGCAGCACCGCACGCTGTAGCCGACGTTGAATCTCGTCTCCATCGAAATAGTCGTCTGCTTCGAACGATTCGACCAGGTAATCGGTAATCTCGTCGGCCGAAAAGACAGAATATTTACGTTTCTTCTGCAAAAAAGTAAGCGATTCGTTAGTGGCAATTCTGAAAAGCCAGGTAAAGATGGAAGAATCTTCCCTGAAATTTTCCACGTTTTTCCAAACCTTGATAAAGACATTTTGTAAAATATCATCTGCATCATCATGGTTCATCACCAACTTACGGATATGCCAATACAAACGCTCCCGGTAGGTTTGTACCAGAATGTGAAAAGCCATCTCCTTCTTCCCTTCGGTTTTCAGGTGGGCAATCAACTCGCTTTCGTTGGGCAGCGCCGTCATTTTGCAGTTCGTAACTGTTTGTCAAGTAAGACATAGTTCGACAGAAATGGTTTAATATCTCTGCCATTCAACGGCCAAATATCAGTAAAATAGCCCGATTATCTATTGTTCCGATAGATTTTTCCTTGTTAAAATAGTACCTTTGCAGCTGATAAAAACAGAAAAAATTAAAAATGGCATTACAGTGTGGTATAGTTGGTTTGCCCAATGTTGGCAAATCGACCCTTTTCAATTGTTTGTCGAATGCAAAGGCGCAATCGGCCAATTTCCCTTTTTGCACCATCGAACCCAATGTGGGGGTGATTACTGTTCCCGACAAACGGCTGATTCAACTGGCCGAAATCGATAAGCCCAAACGGGTAGTTCCCACTACTGTAGAGATTGTCGATATTGCCGGTCTGGTAAAAGGGGCCAGTAAAGGCGAAGGGTTGGGCAACCAGTTTCTGGCCAATATCCGCGAGGTGGATGCTATCATCCACGTTTTGCGTTGTTTCGAAAACGAAAATATCACCCATGTCGATGGCTCAATAGACCCGGTGCGCGACAAAGAGGTTATCGATATCGAACTCCAGTTAAAAGATCTGGAAACCATCGAAAACCGGATTGCCAAATTGCAGAAACAGGCAAAAGTGGGTAATGATAAAATTGCGCAAAAAACCCTTTCCACTGCCGAACGGATAAAAGAGGCCCTGCTTCAGGGAAAATCGGCCCGTACGGTCGAGCTTACCGAAGAGGAAGAAGCCCTCACGCACGACTTCTTTCTGCTGACCTCCAAACCGGTACTCTATGTTTGCAATGTCGACGAAGCCGCTGCTTCGACCGGCAACAAGTTTACCGAAGCCGTTAAAAATGCCATTGCCGACGAAAGTGCCGAAATCCTGATTATTGCAGCCGCCACCGAAGCCGATATCGCCGAACTGGAAAGCTACGAAGAAAAGCAGCTCTTCCTCGAAGATTTAGGACTCGACGAGCCCGGTGTAAACAAATTGATTCATTCGGCTTACAAGCTGCTCAACCTTCAAACCTATTTTACCACCGGTGCCGACGAAAGCCGCGCGTGGACATTCACGAAAGGCATTAAAGCCCCCAAGGCAGCCGGGATTATCCATAGCGATTTCGAGAAAGGGTTTATCCGCGCCGAAGTGATCAAATATGACGAATATGTGAAATTAGGTTCCGAGTCGGCCTGCCGCGAAGCCGGTAAAATTGCCATCGAAGGAAAAGAATATGTAGTCCAGGATGGCGACATTATGCACTTCCGTTTCAACGTTTAATTCCAGGGCCAATGGCCTCTTCCCAATAACAAAAAAAGTCCGGTTCCCCGGACTTTTTTTCTTTGTTACCATCTGTCGGTTATTCGTTAATCTCTTCGTAAGTTACATCCTCGACCGCATTGCCCTGATAAGTTTTTGGCGCACGCGAAAGTTTCCATGCCGAATAAAGTTCGGCTAAACTGTACAAAACCATAATCCCACCTAAAATAGAGACAATGGTTTGGGTCGATGTTTCGGGCTTTGCCAACAGAAACGAACCACCCAAAATCATGATTAACCCGCTTACCAATAAAAACCAGGGCTTGTTGGGCATGGTCATTGCATTCAGCGCACCAACAAACTGTAGAAAGCCAAAGAGCAGCAACATTATCCCAATTACAATAATAAAAAGGTTCACCACCATTTCGGGGGCCAGCACCAGCACTAACCCAACGGCGGCATTAAAAATCCCCTGCGCTACCCTGAAACTTCGAACTGCCGATGATTTCTGACGAAACGACAACAGCAGGGTCAGTAAAGCGTTTAGCAGCAATATCCCGCCCAAAATCATTACAACAGTTTTAACGGTGAGTTCGGGGGTGAGCAACAGCAAGAGGCCGGTTGTCAGCGTAATCAAACCCCGCGTGACCAAACTTCCCACCGTTGGGGCAAAAAAATTTTTCATCTTACGATTTTATTTAATGTTATTCGGCTCGATAAAAATAAGCTATTTGTTTTTCTTTTCCTCTGTTTCGTGAACCGGAGAGTGCAACTCTTCGCCTCCTTTGGTTTTGGCCAGCATCGATGCCAGAACACCAATGGCCAAACTACCCAGAATAAAGACCAGCGAAACCATTGGCGGAAATTTATAATGGTTCACCAATATCATTTTTACGCCCACAAAAATCAGGATAAATACCAGACTGTATTTCACATAGCCAAAACGGCCCATCATACTGGCCAGAAAGAAATAGAGGTTACGCAAACCTAAAATGGCAAAAATATTGGAGGTAAATACCAGAAACGGGTCAGTTGTAACGGCAAAAATAGCCGGAATAGAGTCGACGGCAAAAATCACATCGGTAAACTCGATAACCACCAATGCCGCGAAGAGGATAGTGGCATAGCGCTTGCCCTCTTTCACCGTGAAATAACTGTTGTCCTTTGCCTCCCAGTCGATGGGAATAAATTTACTGATAAAACGGAGTGCCGGGTTTCTGTAATAATCCACATTGTCGTGACGGGCTGTCATCATCGAGAAGGCTGAATAGAGCAGGATGCCGCCAAAAACATAGGTCGACCAATGAAATTTGGCGATTAAAGCCGTCCCGAGCAGAATCATTATCCCACGGAAAATCACGGCACCAATAATCCCCCAAAACAATATGCCATGTTGATTCTTTTCAGGAATCGAAAAGTAGGAGAAAATCATGGCAATCACGAATATATTGTCGAGACTCAACGATTTTTCAATCAAATAACCGGTATAATATTTCAGCAAAGCATCCGATGGCAAAGTTCCATTTGGATTGACAGCAAAGATATTTTCTTTGTAAACCCAATAAATCACCCCACCAAAAAGCAGGGCAAAGACAATCCAAACCATGGTCCAGAAAAGCGATTCCTTCATCGAAATCACATGTTGTTCTTTATGAAAAACCCCTAAGTCGATAACCAGTAAAAGGGCAATCAGCGCTAAAAATGCTATCCACAATACAACCATAACGATTTATTCAATTTAAATTCATTTTAAAAAACGTCGCAAACATACAAAAATAACAACTATGCCGCCTTAGGGTTCATCCCGGCAATAAAGTCGAAAGAAATGGCGGAAAATCATACCTCCCTGAAGTGAAGTCAGGTTTTCCCGGTTTCGGGATAGGGCAATATAAATCCATTTGGCAGTTGCTGAAGTTCAGCAAGGGCACTTGAAAACCATTTGGCAGTTGCTGAAGTTCAGCAAGAGTGTCTGAAAACCATTTGGCATTTGCTGAAGTTCAGCAAGGGCACTTGAAAACCATTTGGCATTTGCTGAGGTTCAGCAAGGGCACTTGAAAACCATTTGGCATTTGCTGAGGTTCAGCAAGAGTGACTAAAAACCATTTGGCGGTTGCTCCAATGGAGCAAAGACTATTTTATCGTGTTGCTATGGGTTTCGAACGATAGAAGCCAAAGCGTATTGGATATCGGAGTAGTCGAAACGGAAACCTTCGGCTACGATTCGCCCCGGCTCCACAAACTGACCACCCAAAAGGGTTACAGCCCCTTCGCCGTACAGCATTTTTAGGGCAAAAGCAGGAACGGCAAACCAGGCCGGGCGCTTAACCACCCTTGCCAATGCTTTGGTGAAACCGTAATTGGTGGTAAAGTGGGGCGAAACAAAATTATAAACCCCCGAGCTTTCGTTACGCGATAGCAGGAAAAGTGCTGCCCGGCAAAAATCGTCGATATGGATAAACGAGAAACCTTGTCGTCCGTTGCCCAGCTTCCCGCCCAGACCGGCTTTAAAAATGGGGAGCAGTTTTGGTAAAGCACCACCGTTCTTTCCAAGCACCAACCCTATACGGATAATGCAAAGCCTCACTTCAGCCTCCACAACCGGGCGAATAGCCGCCTCCCATTGCCGGCAAACATCAGCAAGAAAACCGGTGCCGAAATGGGTCGAGCTTTCATTGTGCACCTTTTCGTCATCATAAATCCCAATGGCCGAAGCCGACAAAACCACCGGCGGCCTTGCCTCAGACGGACAATTGATAATGGCTTCGGCCAGCATACGGCTTACCGATACCCTGCCCAACAAAATTTCATCCTTGTAAGAAGGGCTCCACCTTTTCACAACAGGTGCTCCCGCAAGATTGACCACGGCATCGGTACCGGCAATTTTGGCCGCGATGGCGGTAACGCCCAACTGAAAATCGGCTCTTGTCAACGCAATAACCTGATGTCCGTTGGCCGTTAAAAATGCGGCTAAATTTTGTCCAATAAACCCTGTAATACCTGTAATTGCTACTTTCACGATAGTTCAGATTAAATCATTGTAAAATAGCCTCTGCTATTTCGGCTGTTCAGTGATAAATAATCGGTAAATTATGACAATTTTGTACTGAACAAAGAACAGGTAAGTTACTAAATGGCCGCAAAGAAAACAACCCCTTCAACCACAAAGAAAAAGAGAACGCTGTTCAGCCGAAGCGGAAGTTCAAAGAAACATCCGTTGTGGAAAAATGTGCTGTTGTGGATGGTCAAACTGGGCTTTTTCTTTCTTTTTCTGATGGTCATTTTGTTCGGGTTGGTCTATATTGGTGCGTTCGGCCGGCTGCCCGATGCCGAAACGTTGATCAAAATTAAGGAACCGGTCGCTTCGGAAGTCTTCTCGCAGGACGGCAAGCTGCTGGGCCGCTACTATGTCGAGAACCGGAGCAATGTCAACTTCAAGGAGATATCGCCCAATGTAATTAATGCCCTGATTGCTACCGAAGATTCGCGGTTTTACGAACATCGCGGCATCGACGAATGGGCGGTGCTCAGGGTCTTTGTCAAAAGTATCTTTCTGGCCGACCGAAGCTCGGGGGGCGGCTCTACCCTATCGCAACAGATAGCCAAAAATATATTCGGCCGCGAAAAACTTGGCCCGTTGACATTGCCTGTCAGTAAAATCAGGGAATCGATTATTGCCTATCGTTTGGAAAAGCTTTATTCGAAAGAGGATATTCTTACGCTTTATTTGAATACGGTCCCGTTTGGCGAAAATACTTTTGGAATTGAAACGGCAGCCGAACGTTTTTTCAGTACTTCGCCCGCGAAGCTATCCGTTCCGCAGGCCGCCACGCTGGTCGGCATCCTCAAGGCCAACAATGCCTACAACCCGAGGCTCAATCCCGAACGATCGCTTCAACGTCGAAATACCGTTATCCGGCAGATGGAAAAAAATGATTATCTCACCAAAGCCGAAGCGGACAAATATTGCGACCAACCATTGGGATTGAAATACAATTATCTGGTTTACAATACCGGTTTAGCCGCCTATTTCAGGGAGATGGTGCGGCCCGAAATGGAGAAATGGTGCGCGGCCAACACCAAACCCGACGGGACTCCCTACAACCTCTACACCGACGGCTTGCACATTGTTACCACCATCGATTCGCGGATGCAGCGTTATGCCGAAACCGCGATGAAAGAGCAGATGAAGCAATTGCAGGAAACTTTCGACCAACACTGGAAAGGGAAAAACCCGTGGGGCAGCGACAATAATGTAGTGGTTCGGGCCATGAAACGCTCCGACCGTTACCAGCGGATGAAAAAGGCCGGCAAAGTACAGAAAGAGATTGACCAGGCGTTCAAAACCCCGGTCAACATGAAACTATTTGCCTGGGACGAGGTGAAGCAGGTCAAGATGACACCGCTCGATTCGGTCAAATATTCGCTGAAACTGCTTCGTAGTGCATTTCTGGCTATAAATCCGAAAAATGGGGCTATCAAAGTATGGATTGGGGGCAACGATTTCCGCTTCTTCCAGTATGATAACGTCCGTTCGTCGCGCCAGGTAGGCTCAGTTTTCAAGCCAATCGTCTACACTGCCGCCCTCGAAAGCGGAATGCAACCCGATAAGTATTTTGCCAACGAACTGATAACCTATCACGATTATCAGGATTGGACCCCGCAGAATGCCGATGGCAAATATGGCGGTTTCTATTCGCTCGAAGGGGCACTGACCAAATCGGTCAATACCGTTTCGGTACAGGTACTGATGGAAAGCGGAATATCCGAAACCGTTGGCCTTGCCCGCAAAATGGGTATCGAAGCCGAACTGTCGGAATACCCTTCACTGGCGCTTGGGGCAGCCAACATTCCGCTTTATCAGTTGGTAAAGGCCTATTGCTGTTTTGCCAATAATGGCATGACGGTGAAACCGTATCATCTTATCCGTATCGAAGACGGCAACGGGAAAGTGCTCGAGAAATTCAGCCGCGACAGCGAAAGCAACGAAGCGGTATCGCCCGAAAACACCAGGATTATCAACCGTTTTCTCCAATCGGTGGTCGACGAAGGAACCGGTGCCTCCATCCGGACCAAATTCAACATTACAGGCGACTTTGCCGGAAAAACAGGTACTACCCAAAATTATGCCGATGGATGGTTTATTGGTTACACGCCTGATATCGTTACCGGCAGTTGGGTCGGTGCCGACGACCCGGCCATCCATTTCCGCTCCATAGCATACGGCTCAGGCTCTTACATGGCCCTCCCCATCGCCGGTGGCTTCTTCCGCCGACTGTACAGCGATCCGGCTTTTGCTTCATGGAAAGAACACACCTTCCCGCTGCCCGACGAGGAAACGCTGGCCATGCTCGATATTCCACCTTTCGCCGAAACCGTAAAACAACGCAAACAAGGTAGTTTCTGGGATATTTTCAAAAGCGACCGCCCGAAAACGGAAACGAAAACCGAAACGAAAAAAGAGAGCGAAAAACCGGCTCATCCGGCCAATCCACCCAAAGAAGAAAAGAGCAATATCTGGCAGAAAATCAAAGATGCCCTGAAAAAGAAATAAAACAGGAGACTTGAGTTTCGGCAAGAATTGCATCCAAGTCATTATTTATTGAGGGAGCAGGAAAAATTTTATCTTTTCCTGCTGATAAGGTTAAACCAATTGGGTTTTGTTTTATCTAAAAAGTTTAGATAAATATTTTTTCAATTAAACAACCCAACAGGTTATGCCATATTGCCTCAAGCCTGACACTCGAAAGCGGAGACCAATTGTTGATGCCGTGGTAACCCTATTTCTGCTGATTTTGTTTTTTTCATGTCGAAATACAGATATTGAAAAACAATTTCAGCTGCTCACCAAAAATCAACTTCAACCTTCGGGGATTACCATTATCGCCCCACTTCCCGGAACAATCTTTCCACCTGAGTTTCCGGCTCCGCTCTTTTCGTGGAATGACATGTTAAACGCCAATGGTCAGTGGCATATTAAACTTTCGATGGCTGATGGCCATGAGCTATATCGTGGAACCACGGAAAAACCCACATGGCGCCCCGATTCGACAATCTGGCAAAAAATAAAGTGGCAGTCGGCGACAGGGCAAATTTCGCTTACCATAGTAGGATCTGGAAACAATATCTTCTCCGGCAAATACACTTCCGCCCAAAGCACCTTTTCGTTTTCCAACGACTCAGTGGGCGCCTCCATATTCTTCAGGGCCGTTCCCTTGCCTTTTAGCCATGCGGTGAAAAATGTCAGGGAAATAGAATGGTATTCAGGGAAGGTCGATGGGGGGAAACCGCGCAAAGTACTGACCAATATTCCCGTTTGTGCCAACTGTCACTCTTTCTCCCAAAGCGGGAATATTGCCATGGACATTGACTATGCCAACGACAAAGGCTCCTATATCATCGCCAATATTGAAGACACGGTTCAGTTGACCTTCGATAAAATCATCACCTGGAGCGACTATAAAAGAGAAGATGGGGGAACAACCTACGGGCTGTTGTCACAAATATCGCCCAATGGCCGGTATATATTATCGACCGTTAAAGATCGCTCAGTATTTGTTGCTGTCGACAATCTCGAGTATTCTCAGCTCTTTTTCCCCATCAAGGGAATCGTTGCCTGGTACGACAAAACAACCAAAACCTATCACGAGCTGCCCGGTGCTTCCGACAAACAGTATGTGCAAAGCAATCCCAACTGGTCGCCCAACGGCGACGAAGTTCTGTTTACCCGTGCCAATCGTTATCTCTCTTCCAAAATCGACAATTCAGAAACAGTTTTGCTAAAGCTGGAAGATGCACAGGAATTTATAACCGGTGGAAAAGAATTTAAATTCGACCTCTGCCGTGTCCCGTTTAACAACGGGAAAGGCGGCGAAGCTGTAGCCGTTTCAGGAGCATCAAAAAATGGGAAAAGCAACTACTTTGCCCGATATTCGCCCGACGGCAAGTGGCTGGTCTTTTGTCAAGCCGACAACTTTATGTTGCTCCAACCCGACAGCAAATTGTATATAATGCCCACAAACGGTGGTACTCCCCGCCTGATGAAGTGCAATACCGGCAATATGAATTCATGGCATTCGTGGTCGCCAAACAGCCGATGGCTCGTTTTCTCCTCGAAAGCACAGGGACCCTACACCCAGCTTTACCTGACCCATATCGACGAAAACGGCAACGACTCGCCTCCCGTGCTGCTCGAAAACCTGCTTTTCGATAAAAAGGCAGCCAACATTCCGGAGTTCTTTCCCAATGAAAAGAGCAACATCGAAAAGATGCTTGACCAATTTTCGCAAAACGCCCTTTATTACAACAGGCTGGCAGCATTGAACATTCAGGAAAAGAAATACAAAGATGCACTGCTGAATATCGAAAAGGCCATCAAAGCCGACAGCACCTTTTACGAAGCCTACAAAAACAGAGTGGTGGTTAACCTGACACTTGGACAATCGGGCTCGAAAAACGATCTGCGCGACAAAGCCATCCTCCAAAAGTTAATCGATAAACAAATTCGGCTTTTGCCCAATGACGATGCGCTAATCACCAAACGCGGCGAACTAAAACTGTTAACCGGTGATACCGAAGGGGCTTTACAGGATGGCCTCCGCGTAATCCGGGCAAACCCGAACAATTACAACGGCCTCGATTTGGTTGCGTCAGCCTTTCAACAAACAGGTCAATGGGCAAAAGCGCTCCCCTATATCCAAAAAATGGTCGAACTACAGCCAGACAATACACATGTATCGTACAATCTGGCCAATGGCTACCGGAATACCGGACAACTTGACAAAGCCCTCGCCTTGCTCAACAAAATCATCGATCGCTATCCCAACGCAGCTGTTTATTATCTGGCCCGGGCCAATATGCTTGCCGCGAAAGGCGATATTGGCTCCGCAAAAACGGATTACGATAAAGCCGTACAGGTTGACCCCAAAAATTACAACGGCTACCGCGAACGCGCTTTCTTTGAAAAAAGCTGTGGAAATACGGAATCGGCCCGTAAAAATCTGAACAAGGCAATTGCACTGCTCAGCAACGAGATAGAGCAAAACCCGCAAGATCCATCGTTGCAAATCCAGCGTGCCGAATTGACCGAACAAACCGGAAATCCGGAAAAAGCACTTCAGCAGTACAACGACTATCTGAAAAACTGGCCTGTAAACTTTTCCGTATTGAAAAACAAAGCGCAGATACATCAGTCACGTAAAGAGTGGCCCCAGGCTATCGATGCCTATACAACGATAACCGATAACTTTCCGGACAACGCGAAGGCCTATTTTAGCAGAAGCCTGGCCTGTCAGCAATCGGGAAACCTTTCCAGTGCAATGGAAGACCTCAACACAGCTATCGTTCTCGATTCGAACGAATTCACCTATTTCTACTTCAGGGGGCGCATCAAAAAACAGCTCAACGACAACAAGGGTTACGAAAGCGACCTAAAAACATCGGCTGTCCTGTTAACCCGGCTCAAATCGAAACGAGAACTCGAGCGAATTGAACAGGAGATGTTCGCCGCCATTCAAAAAGAGTTAAATGGTATTCGAAAATAAAAAACAGTTGAGATAGGTTGCACCGGCACTATAAATCGTCGGGTACTAACTTCTTTCAATCCGCTATAAACCATTGACCGACCAGTGGGGTATATCTCCTGAAGCCTGTCAATCTCGTTCAACGGCCAGTTTCTCAATGTAAAAACACCCAATAATATCAGGGAAACGAAAAAATCATATAAAAACTCTACTGTTCACTATTTTTTGTAAATTGGTAAACGGCAAAACGTTATAAAGAGAGAACAAACAACTCGCGATTTTCCTTTGTCATGTTGGGCCAGACAAATTAAACCCAAAAACGATGAAAAAAACTGGATGGTTATTTTTGCTGTTTCATCTTGTTTCAGCAACATCTTTTGGCCAGGAATCGCTCTCGCAAGCGGAAAAAATTGCCAATTACATTCGCAGCCACACCGAAGCTGATTGTCGAAAACTGCTCGACGGCAACGGTTTTACAGCCCTTAATTTCATGAAAGGTTGCCCCGAATGCCTGAATGGATATACTTTTTACGCCGACTCACGTAACATTGGCGGCGAAACCGTTACCTACCCCCTTGCCAAACATTGTTACATCGAAAAAGGCAAAATGATATCGTTGCTCAGCGAAAAAATGGGGGGCGAAATTGCCTTTACCCTGACAGCCAAAAACCGTCTGTCGGCCGACTGTATCGTTTTCATCACCACAACCGGTTTCGCCTATATCTATAATATCTTCAAATTCGATAAAGTGGTACCCGTTTCGCTCGAACTGTGTGGCATTAGTTTTATGGACAACACCATTAAATCAGGGTTTTCATTCGGCACCCTCGACAATTCCGATCAGGAAAAGAACGATAGCTACAACTTTGCAGCACTGGCCAGCAACTGGAACTGCCGGGTGATCTCAAAAAACATTATCAACCCTTATCTTTTTGGCGACAAAAACAGTTTTACATTGCCGGTAGCTTTTACCGATCAAGTAGCCGATGTACGGCAAAAATATGGTGAACCTACGGCAAAACTGGAGAACCCATCCAAGGATTTCTTTGCCCGTGGGGAAAATAGCTTTATGGTTACTTACAATACCGATGGGAAAGTGGAGAAAATCGAATTTTATGTCACCTACGGCGACAACAATACCTTTGTGATGTACAACAAACCCATCTATGGCATATTGCTGCTAAGTTATATGGACGATATCATCAAAGCCCACGGCGAACCCAAAGAGCGCAATATCCCCGACAAAATCTTTCTTCCGGGCGAAGCAGTATGGTTGATTGGAGGACACCGAATAGCCGTTGAATACAGGCGCGAGGATATGACCCTGGGCGAAGGCGACAACCAGGTAATCCTGAAAGTCAATACCATTTCGCGGATTACGGTATCCCAATCCATCTAACCATTTTATCAAATACAAGGTAAAATGCCCCATGTTAACAAGATAGTTTATCACGACATGGGGCATTTCTTATTTTGGCACCAACAGGAAAAAATCGGCACACCCCATCCATTCTATTGTAAATCCCAATAATTCAAAAGAACTTAGGAGGCGAAACAATTCTTTTGGTCACTTCAAACAATTGAAACAATGACGGAAAATCTTTACGCCTTTATCCAACTGATATTTATTGGGTTCATCGCCCTTTTTCCTGTCGTGAACCCCATCGGGGGCTCTTTTATGGTTAATCCCTATTTCACCGATCTCTCGCGCCGCGAACGTAAGAAAGTGGTCAAAAAGGTTGCTTTCTATGCTTTTATTATCTCTGCCGTCACTCTTTTTGTAGGCCGATGGGTGCTTCAACTTTTCGGGTTGACCATTCCTGTGGTACAATTGGCCGGTGGTATTATGATTTGCAAAATAGGCTGGGAATTTCTCTCCTCCGACAAACACAGCGACTCGGCTGAACAGACATCAGAGAAAAAACCGGCTCAACTTCGTGCCCGCCTCTATGAAAGTCTTTTTTATCCGATAACCTTCCCGATGACCACCGGGGCCGGAACCATCTCGGTACTTTTTACCCTCAGTGCCCACGGCAACGTAAGCGATTTCTCAGGCTATCTGATCAACGTGGGCGCCTTGCTGATATCTGTAATTGGAATATGCATCCTGATATATTTTTTCTATGTCAATGCCAACCGGCTGATAAACTATATTGGGTCGCACAACGAAAAGATTGTCAACCGGCTGATGGCCTTCCTGATTTTCTGTGTCGGACTGCAAATTGCCGTCGAAGGGATCAATAACCTGATAAAGATTTAACCGGGTACACCTTCTTTTCCATCAATTCAAAGAACGTGTAGCTTTGTAAAAAAGCAATACCGAAACCAGGATAATCAACCGGGCCGTCAGGCGGAATGCCAACCCTTTCCCGGTAGAGTTTATGTTTCAGCTCAAGGTGCACGAACGACCAATCTCTTGCTGCAAAAAAAGGGGCAGCGGGGAACCAGCAGTAGTTT
>ERZ1645187.385-NODE-385-length-43126-cov-10.770217_pt1 | contig 43126 bp, 42 predicted proteins | sample MGYA00575352_ERZ1645187 | MGnify/ENA primary metagenome ERZ1645187 (study PRJEB40837, sample SAMN11349314) | freshwater sediment metagenome | isolation source: river sediment | host: Sediment | place: India: Wazaribad , New Delhi | collected 2017-02-21 ... | reverse complement strand
CAGCAAATCAGACGCTTTCACTCCCCCGCTTTGCCCTTGTGGGATGATAGTGAAATTTTTCCACACCGTGGAAAAACCGTTTCCACGCTACGTAAAACCCGCAACCATGCCGGAGCCGCGATTCCCCGGAAAAGAGGGCCTAGGCGCGGAGCCGGTGGCGGCCGCCGCCCTGGCGGGCGACGTTCAGCAGGACGCCCGTCATGAACAGCGTCACCACCAGGCTGGTGCCGCCGAAGCTGATGAACGGCAGCGGCAGGCCCTTGGTGGGCAGGCGCCCCGTCACCACGCCGATGTTGATCGCGGCCTGCAGGGTGATCAGGATCGTGATGCCGAAGGCCATCAGCCGCCCGCCGACGTCCGCCGCGCGGCCGCTGATGCGGATGCCGCACAGCAGGAAGACCACGAACAGCCCCACGACGCCGATCGACGCGGCGATGCCGAGTTCCTCGCCGATGATCGCGAAGATGAAATCGGTGTGGGCTTCGGGCAGGTAGAATCGCTTTTGCAGGCTCTGGCCCAGGCCCGCCCCGCCGATGCCGCCGGCCACGAAGGCGTAGAGGGCGTTCATGAGCTGGAACGCCTCGCCCTGGGCATAGTCTTCCGGGTGGAGAAACGCCATGATGCGGGCCATGCGTTCCGGGTTCTGCTTGATCATCCAGGCGAGGCCGCCGGCCGCCAACGCGCCCGCCGGTACGAGGTAGAGAAACGGCGCGCCCGCCACGAACATCATCAGGCCGCCCGTCGCGCCGATCAGGATGGTCGCGCCGAAATCCGTCTCGAACACGATCAGACCGAGCATCGAGCCCAGGATCGCGCCCGGGATCGCGATGCCGCCCACGAATCCGCCGCGTTCGCGCCGCTTCGTCCCGAACCAGAAGGCCAGCGCGTTGATCGCGGCGAATTTCGCGAGTTCCGAAGGCTGGAAGCTCAACCCCAGCGGCAGATGCAGCCACCGGCGGCTGCCTTTGACGGTCAGGCCGACGTGCGGCACGTAAACGAGCACCAGCAGCACCACGACCAGACCCAGCAGCGGCCACGCCAGTTTCATCCAGCGGTGGTAGTCGACGCGGGCGCCCACGAAGGCGGCGACCAGGCCGAAAGCCAGCCAAACCGCCTGGCGCTGGACGAAGTAATAGGGATTGTGGGCGATTTTTTCGCCTTGGGGGCCGCTGGTGCTGAACAGCATCACGAGGCCGAAGATGACCAGCAGTCCCACGACCAGGATCAGGATCACGCGCGCCGACACCGTTGCTTCCTTTCGCAAAAAACGCCCGGCCTTCAACGGGCCGGGCGTCCAAACCATGCCCCGCAGGGCGGTCGATTACATGCTGGACGGGGGAATCTTGATCTTCTGGCCCGGCTTGACGTCCGCGCCGGCGGGAATGCCGTTCACGCTCAGGATGTCGTCCTTGCTCACCACGAACAGACGGGCAATGCCTTCCGCCGTGTCGCCTTCCTGGACCGTGTAGTCCAGCATGGCGTCTTGGTTGACGGCCGGGACGTCCACGGCGGGAACGGGCGCCATGGCCGGAGCCGCCTCGGGAGCCGGCGCGGGAGCCGCTTCCGGCACGGGAGCCGGCAAGGGCGCCACGGGAGCTTCCGCGGGCTTCTTGGCTTCGGACTTGGCCGGCGCCGGCTTCTCCGCCGCTTTCGCGCCGGGGATCACCAGCTTCTGGCCGGCGCGGATCTTGTTCGCGTCGGTAATGTTGTTGGCCGCCATCAAATCCTTGGTCTTGATGCCGTGGGCCGCCGCGATCTTCGAAAGGGCGTCGCCGGATTTCACCACGTAGGCATCGCCGGAAGCGGTCGCCTTCGCCGCCGCCTTGGCCGGAGCCGCTGCTTTTTCCCCGGGCTGCGACTTGGAGGGCTGGGCATAGTCGGGCAGGATCAGCTTCTGGCCGACGCGGATCTTGTTGATGTCGGCGATCTGGTTCAATTCCTTGAGTTCCGCGGCCTTGACGCCGTGGGCCACCGCGATTTTCGAGAGGGAATCGCCGGGCTTCACCACGTAGACGTTTTCCGCGGCGACGGAGGTCTTCGCCGGAGCGGGTTGCACGGGGGGCTGGATCGCCGGAAACGACACGGGCTGCAGCGCGGGCGCGGCCATGACGTCGGCGGACGGCGGCATCGGGGGCACCGGCGCGGTTTCCACCTGATCCGGAACGGCCGAGACCGCTCCGCTCTTCGTGCTGGTGCACCCCTGGGTCATCACCACCGAAGCAATCACCGCCACATGGACCCCCACAATCATCCCGGCAACGACAGATACCCTCATCTTCAAACTCCTTGGCTCTTCTTTAAATTGTTTTCCAACGTTTCGGGCGGATTATGCCCCCCCGCCCCCGCGGATTCAACCCTTTTCCAAGACGATTTTGCGAAACGCATCGCCGCGTTCGCCGTATGCGCGGAACTGGTCGTAACTGGTGCAGGCCGGCGCCAACAGCACCGCGTCGCCCGGACGCGCGGCGCGACGCGCGGCCGCGACGGCGCGCGGCAGCGTGCCGCACGATTCGCACGGAACCGCCGCGCCCCAGGATGCCGCCATCGCCGCGGACGCTTCGCCGATCAAGAAAACGCCGCGGACGCGTTCTTTCAGGATCGGAATCGCCGCCGAAAAGTCGGTTTCCTTCGGGCGGCCGCCCGCGATGAGCCAGACGGGCCGGTCCTGCATGCGGACCGAGGCGATCAGGGCCGACAGGTTCGTGGCCTTGGAATCGTTGACGTAGCGGACGCCGCCGAACTCGCCGACGGGCTCGGCCCGGTGCGGCAGGGACTCGAAGCGGCCCAGCGCGAGTTGGATCGCGGCGGCCGGCACGCCCGCCGCCCGGGCCGCGCCGTAGAGCGCGGCCGCGTTGGGCCCCAGCACCTCGTTGTCGAAATAGGAGCCCTCGAAGCAAATGCCTTCCCCGTCCCGTTCCTTGATCCAGTGGGAGGAGAAAACGTAATCCAGATCCCCCGCCCCGCCGAAGGTTTCCCACCGGCCGCCGCCGCCCGACCACGCCCGGAAACGTTCCTGCCATTCGGGCGGCGTCAGCGCGACGTCGCCGGCCCGCTGGCGCGAGAACATCCGCGCCTTCAGGCGGGCATAGGCCTCCAAGGTGCCGTGCCGATCCAAGTGGTTCGGCAGCACGTTCATCAGCACCGCGACGTCCGGACGGAATTCCGCGCACGTTTCGAGCTGGAAGGAACTCGCTTCGATCACCAGCCAGTCGGCGGCGGGCGCATCCAGGACGGCCGCGCAGACCGGCAGGCCGTAGTTGCCGCAGGGAACCGCGCGGCTGCCCGTCATTTCCAGGCATTCGGCCAGCGCCTTGACCGCGCTGCTTTTGCCGTTGCTGCCCGTCACCGCGATCGTCCGGCCGCGGAACCGGCTCCAGCCCAGTTCCATTTCGCTCACCAGCGGAATCCCGCGGCGACGGAGGCCGGAAAGAAACGCGCCCTCGACCGGCAGGCCGGGGCTGACGATGGCGACGTCGAAATCGCCCGCGGGCGGGTCTTGCGCGCCCAGCGCGACGGCGCAGCCCCAGGCGGACAGCGTCTCCGCGGCTTTGCGGCTTTCGGGCGCATCGCGCTCATCGATGGCGCAGACGTCGACGCCCTCCGCGCGCAGGAAGCGCGCGGCCGCCGTGCCGCTCGCGCCGAGCCCGCAAACCAACGCCTGCCGCCACGAACCCATCGCCGCCTCAGCGCAATTTCAGCGTCGCCAGCCCCAGCAACGCGCAGACGATCGACACGATCCAGAAGCGGATCACCACGGAATTCTCCGCGGCATCCGGCGAACGGCCCTCCGCCTTCGCGCGTTCCTTGGAGATGATTTCGAAGTGGTGGTGGATGGGCGTCATGCGGAACGGACGGCGTTCCGGCGGCAGCCCTTCGCCGGTTTTCCAGCGATACGTCTTGCAGGCGGCGCGCTGGATCAGCACGCTGGCCGCCTCGCCCACAAACACCAGCCCCACGATCAGGAGCGTCAATTCCTGCTTGATGAGGATGGCGACCATCGCGATCGTGCCGCCCAAGGCCAAGCTGCCCGTGTCGCCCATGAAAACCTTGGCCGGATAGGCGTTCCACCACAGGAAGCCCAGCCCCGCGCCCAGCAGGCAGCCGCAGAACACGGCCAGTTCGTGCGCGCCCGCGATGGAAGGCACCTGCAGGTAATTGGCGAAAACCGCGTTGCCCGCCACGTAGGCCAGCGCCAAATAGGCCGCCGACACCGAATTCATGCACCCCGCCGCCAGCCCGTCCAGGCCATCCGTCAAATTCACGGCGTTGGTCGTGCCCACCAGCACGAGGAACATGAAAATCCACGCCCCGAGAACCGTCAGGTCGGCGACGACGGGCGCCTTGAAAAACGGCACCATCAGTTCCCGGGCATAGGGCCGCGTGCCCGGCACCGCCTCGATCGCGGCGAACGCGACGACGACCCACAGCCCTTGCAGCGCCATTTTCTGCCATTCTTTCAGGCCCTTGGAATTCCGCTCGCGCAGCTTCAGCCAATCGTCCACGAACCCGATGCCGCCCATGAACCACATGGTCGCCAGCGCGATCCACACCTGCGGATTCGACGAATGGCACCAGAGCAGCGCGGCGAGCGTCGTCGTGAACAGGATCAGCAGCCCCCCCATCGTCGGCGTGCCCGCCTTCCGGCCATGATGCTGGAGGGCGGCTTCCACTTCCTGTTCCTGCCGCACCACCTGCCCGATCTTCAGCGCCCGCAGCTTGCCGATCATCCACCGCCCCAGCAGCAGCGAGAGGAAGAAGGCGGTGCCCGCGCCCATGAACGCGCGAACCGTGACGTAGCGGAACACGTTCAGCGGCGTGAACAGGTCGGACAAGAGGGAGAGGTAATACAACATGGCTCAGTTTTCTTTCTTCAAGGCTTCCAAGACGGTTTCGATGCGCACGCCGCGCGAGGCTTTGAGCAACAGCGCGTCGCCGGGACGCAGCCGCGCGCGCAACCAGGCCGCGGCCGCCGCCGGGTCCGCGGCCAGAATCGCATTTTCCTCCGGAAAACCCGCCGCGCGCAGGCCCGCCGCGATGGCTTGCGCGGCGGCATCCGGCGCGCCGCCGGCGGACGCGCGCGATACCACGGCCACGCCGGCCCAGCGGCCTGCGGCGACGAAACGACCGAGCGCTTCGTGCTCCGCCGGTCCCCGGGCGCCGAGTTCGAGCATCGGACCCAAGGCCAGAAACCGGCGGCCCGTTGCCGGCCCGGCGGCGAAGGCCTGCAGCGCGGCGCGCATGCTGATGGGATTCGCGTTGTAGCCGTCGTTGACCGCGCGCCAGCCACCGACGTCTTCCACGGCCCAGCGCATGCCGACGGAACGGAAACCGCCCAGCGCCGTTTCGATCGCGCTCCAGGCGGCGCCGCATTTTCGCGCCACGGCGACCGCGCGGAGGACGTTTTCCGCCATGAATCCGCCCGGGGGAGGCAGCGGCAGCGCGGCGCTCTCGCCCGTCGCCCGCTCGATCACCCGCAATTTGCCGTCGATCTGGAGTTCGCCGGCATAGTCCGCCTCCCGGCTCTTCAGCGAACACGTCGCCACCGGCGCGGAGGCGTGCGCGCGCAGCACGTCGAACTGGTCGTCGTCGCGGTCCAGGACCGCGAATCCATCCGCCGGCAAGCGCTCCAGCAAGACGGCTTTTTCCTCCGCGATGGCGCGGACCGAATCGAAAAACTCGATGTGGGCCGGACCGATGCGCGTCACCACCGCGACGTCCGGGCGAAGGACGTCGCGCAGCGGCGCCATCTCGCCCGGATGGCTGATGCCGGCTTCGATCACGCCGAACGCGCAATCGCTGTCCACCCCCGCCACGCTCAGCGGCAGGCCGATCTCGTTGTTGAAATTTCCCGACGTGCGGGCCGTCTTCCCCAGCGCGGCCAGCAGATCCGCCACGAGTTCCTTCGTCAGGGTCTTGCCCACGCTGCCGGTCACGCCCACGATCCGCGCCGAAAGCGTCGCGCGGTATTCCGCCGCGAACCGGCCCAGCGCCGCGAGCCCGTCGTCCACGCGCAGGAAGCAGCCGCCGGCGGGAAGCCGTTCCGGCGGGAAATCCGCGCGCACGACGGCGCACGCCCCGGCGGCGGTCGCCGCCGCGAGGAAATCGTGGCCATCGGCCTTCTCGCCTTTCAGCGCGAAAAACAAATGGCCCGGCCGCGCCTGGCGGCTATCCACGCCCAGCGTGCACAGCGGTTCCGCCGGCCCGGCGGGATGCCACCGGCCGCGGCACCAGGCCGAAACGAGTTCTGGGGAAACGGGGTCCATATCGAAGGGGGATTTGTAGAAGTTTCGGCGCCCTGGCGCAATCCATTTCCGGCCGGAATTACGCCCCTTCGGCGAGCGCTTCGCGAACGGCTTCCCGGTCGTCGAAAGGCAGCATCCGGCCGGCGATTTCCTGGTAGGGCTCGTGACCCTTTCCGGCCAGCAGGACGACGTCGCCGGGGCGCGCTTCCCGCAGGGCGGCCCGGATGGCTTGCGCCCGGTCGGGCTCGACGAGATGCGGCTTGCTCCGGTCCATCCCCTTCAGGACGTCTTCGAGAATGGCCAGCGGATCCTCGTTGCGGGGATTGTCGCTGGTGACGACGGAAAAATCGGCCCATTCGGAGACGACGCTCCCCATGCGCGGGCGCTTGCCCCGGTCGCGGTTGCCGCCGCAGCCGAACAGGCAGATCAGGCGGCCGGGCGTGGTTTCGCGCAGGGTCCGCAGCACGTTGCGCAGGGCGTCTTCCGTATGGGCGTAGTCCACGAAAACGTGGCGGCCCCGGGGATCCGCGATGCGTTCGAGCCGGCCGGGCACGACCGGCATTTTCGCGAAGGCGGCGACCATGGCGTCCAGCGGCACGCCGAGCGCGCCGCAGGCGGCCATGGCCGCCAGCGCGTTGGAAACGTTGAACCGGCCCGCGAACCCCAGTTCCACGTCCGCCGGCCCCCACGGCGTGACGGCCCGGAACGCCGAAGCGGTCTCCGAAAGGCGGACGTCTTCCGCGCGCACCATCGCCTCCGGCCCGCAACCATAGGTCACGAGCTGCGCGGCCAGGCGGGGGTCCGCCGCGAGGCGGCGGCCGTAGGCGTCGTCGACGTTCACGATGGCCGGCGCGGCCAAGCCGTCGAACAGGCGCTTCTTGGCGTCGAAATAGGCTTCCATCGTCTTGTGGAAATCGAGGTGATCCACGCTCAGGTTGGTGAAGACGGCGGCGGCGAAACGCGTGCCGCGCAGCCGTTCGGCGGCCAGCCCCTGCGACGACACTTCCATCGCCACGGCCCGGCAACCGGCCTGCTGGCTTTCGAAGAACATGCGCTGCAGATCCAGCGATTCGGGCGTCGTGCGCGCGGCGGAGATGTGCCGCCCGCCGTACTCGTAGTGGATCGTGCCGATGAGCCCGCAATCCGTGCCGGCGGCGCGCAAAATATCGCGGATCATGAACGTCGCGGTGGTCTTGCCGTTGGTGCCGGTGACGCCGACGACCTGGAGTTTCTTCGACGGATGCCCGTAGAATTCCGCGGCCAGATCGGCCATGGCGACGCGCGCGCCCGCCACGACGACGTCCGCCAGCTCGCGCGGCGGACGCAGGCCGTTTTCATGGACGACGGCGACGGCCCCGCGGCGCGCGGCTTCCTCCACGAAGAGCCCGCCGTCGGTTTTCTCTCCCGGCAGCGCGAAGAACAGGAACCCGGGCTGGACCGCGCGCGAATCGCAGGCGAGCCCCGCGATTTCCGTCGTGGCGCCCCCCTCCCGCAGGCGGGCCGAGGGAACGGCCTGCAACAGACGGCCCAGCTTCATCGGGCGGACTGAATTTGCGCGTCCGTCCCGGTTCATGGTTCCCCGTCCAGGATCTTGTTGTAATAGACCATTTCGGCGGCATCCACGGGGCGGATGTCGAGGTAGCGCGCGACCGGCTCGGCGATTTTCGCGAACACGGGCGCCGCGGTGATGCCGCCGGTGCGCAGCTTGGTTTCCGGATCCGTCGGATTGTCCAGCACCACGATGATGCCGATTTCGGGCCGCTCGGCCGGAACCAGCCCCATGAACGAGGAAATGTTGGCGTTCTTCACGTAATGGCCGGCCACGAGCTTTTCGGCGCTGCCGGTTTTGCCGGCGACGTTGTATCCGTCGATCGCCGCATGCCGGCCGGTCCCGCCCGGCCGCGTGACTTCCATGAGCATTTGGCGCATCTGGGCGGCCGTCCGCTCGGTGATCGGCCGGGCCAGGGCTTCGGGCTTGTTTTCCTGCAGCACGACGCCGTTCTTGTCCACCACCTTGCGGACGACGTGGTTTTTCATCAGGAAGCCGTCGTTGCCGATGCAGCACAGGATGTTCAGCATCTGCAAGGCGGTGACGGCCACGGTGTGCCCCATCGCGATGCGCGTGACGTCGATTTTGGCCCATTTCTCCACCGGACTGAGGATGCCGGTTTCTTCGCCCGGCAGCTCGATGCCGGTGAGCCGACCCAAGCCGTATTCCGTCAGATAGCGGTACAGGCGCTCTTCGCCCAGCATCACGGCGATCTTGGCCGCGCCGATGTTGCTGGACTTGCGCAGGATGCCCGTCACGTCGAGTTCGCCGTACGGATGGAAATCCTTCAGCGGCCGGCCGGCGTAGAACCACATGCCGTTTTCGCAGTCGAACAGGTCGTTGGTGGAAATGATTCCTTCGTTGAGCGCGGCGGCGACGACGCCGACCTTGAAGACCGAGCCCGGCTCGAAATTGACGCCGATGGCGCGGTTCAAGCGCGTTTCCGGGCGGGTATCCTTGTAGGCGTTGAGGTCGTAGCCCGGGCGCGAGGCCATGGCGAGGATCGCGCCGGTCCGCACGTCCTCCACGATGGCCCAGGCGGCTTCGGGCTGGAGGTTGGTCATGGCCGCATCCAGCGCCTTTTCGACGAAATACTGGACGTTGAGATCCAGCGTCAGCTGGATGTCCGCCCCTTCCTGCGGGGCGATTTCCAGCGTCCGGTGGGTGTAGATCTCCCGCTTGACGCCGTCGCGTTCGCTCTGGCGAAAGCCGGGCCGCCCCTTGAGAAGGGCGTTCCAGCGCTGTTCGATGCCGGCGCTGCCCAAGCCTTCCATGTTGGAAAACCCCAGCACGTGGCAACCGAGCGCGTCGTGCGGGTAGTAGCGGGTCGTCAGCGGTTCGAAGTAGACGCCCTTCAGCTGGAGGCGCGCCACTTTCGCGGCGGTTTCCTCGCGGACCAGGCGGGCCACGGGTTCGTAGGGATCGCCCGGCTTGTTCACGCGGGCATAGACGTCGCCCTCCGGCAGGTCGAGCACCCGCGCCAATTGCGCGCTGACCGCCTTCGCCTGGCCGTTGCTCAGGACGACCTTCGGTTCGACGATCACGTTCTTGACCGGCAGGTCCAGCGCCAGCAGCTGGCCGTTGCGGTCGAGGATGCGCCCCCGCCCCACCAGGATCTCTTCTTCCACGGTGCGCATCTTGCGCACCTGTTTTTTCAGCGCTTCGTTCGCGCCCAGATGCAGGAACCCCAGGCGCGCGGCCAGCCCCGCCCACACCCCCAGCAGGGCTACGACCACCAGCGTCGTTCGCCAGATGTAGCCGCGGTCAATCACGAGGCGACGGAGCGCCGTGGAACGCGTACTGGGCCGGTTCGTCCGGCTCCGCCGCCTGCAGGCGGATGATGTTCCGCTCCTGGGGCCACGACATCGCGATGCCATGTTCGAGCATGAGCCGTTCCATGTTGACGATCGAACGGGCCATGGCCCAATTGCGTTCTTCGTTCACCACCCGCTTGCGTTGCTCGGCCCGTTCGTATTCCAGCTTCTTGATCTGGCGCCCGACGTTGTCGCAGGCGTTGAAAAGGCCCAGGTAGATGCCCGCCAGGACCGCCGCCACGCCGAAAAACGCAATGCTCCAGACCATCGCCCGATGGCCTTCTTCGCCGTTCTTCCGATTCCGTCTCGCCATGTCACGCCATCCTTTCCAACACCCGCAATTTGGCCGAACGGGCCCGCGGGTTCCTCGCCGTCTCCTCCGCCGTGGCGGTCACCGCCTTGCGCCCGACGCGGCGCGCCCGGGGCAGCTGGCCGCTCCAGCGCGAGCCGCCTTTCGCCAAGGACTCCATGCGGCCCTCGTGGGCCGCCATGAACCGCTTGACGATCCGATCTTCCAAGCTGTGGAAACTGATCACCGCCAGGCGGCCGCCGGGACCCAGCAGATCCAGCGCCGCCGGCAGGACCGTTTCCAGCGCGGCCAGTTCGCCGTTCACCGCGATCCGCAGCGCCTGGAAGGTCTGCGTCGCCGGATGCGCATGCCCGCGCCGCCCGCCTTTCGCGCGCGACACCAAGTCGGCCAACGCCGCGGTCGTCTCCGGCGTTTCGCCGCGCGCCCGCGCTTCGCCGATCGCCTTGGCGATGCGCCGCGACATCCGCTCCTCGCCGTAGCGCCACAGCACGTCGGCCAGTTCCGCTTCCGGCAGCCGCTGCAGCAGCAAGGCCGCCGTCAGTTCCTGGCGGTCATCCATCCGCATGTCCAGCGGGTTGTCCCGCAGGAAGCTGAAGCCGCGCTCCGGCCGATCCAGCTGCATGGACGAAACGCCCAGATCCAGCAAGATGCCGCGCACGCCGCGCACACCGTGCCGCGCGGCCACTTCGGCCAAATCCGAAAAATTCGCCCGCTCCAGAAGCGCGCGCTCCCCGAACGGAGCCAGGGCGGCCCGCGCCAATTCCAGCGCTTCGCCGTCGCGGTCCAGCGCCAGCAGGCGCGCATCCAGGCCGGCCGCGGCCAACACCGCCGCCGCATGCCCGCCCGCGCCCGCCGTCGCGTCCACGTACCAGCCGCCGGGTTCCGTCACCAGCCTGGAGACGGTTTCCTCGAGCAAAACCGGGACGTGAAGCACGTTTCACCTCCGAACGATCAGACGAACCAGACGCGGCCCCGCTGCGACCGCGTGGACGGGGACCCGATCTTCAGGCTCCCGCATTCCTCGACGACGGCATCGGCGCCTTCAAACAACTGGAAACGCGGCAGGAGGACGCGCTGGGGAACGGAGAACCAGCGCAATTCCTCTCTGCCGCTAGAAATGGATTGGCTCATCACGAGATGGCGGCCCATCTCGCTCCGGGCGGAGGCCGCGGTCTTGGACACCGCCGCCACGCGCGTCGCCGCCACCACGCGGGTGGTGGCCACCACGCGGGCCGTGGTCCGCGACTTCGAATGGACCGACACGACCGTCTGCGGAAGCGCCTTCGCGGCCGCCGGAGCCGGGCGTTCGGCCGGCGCGTACGTCGCCTGGCCGGCCGAATCGAACAGTTCCGCCTGCCGGCCGAAGGTCAGCGGCACGGCCTTTTCGGCAGGCGCCGCCGGATCGCGGTCCCACCAGTTCTCCTCTTCCCGCTCCTGCCGCGCGGCGGGCCCGATGCCCAGGAAAAACGCGGCGAAGAAGTTTAGAAGCCGATGTACTGGGCTGCTTCCGCGAACTTCGACTGATCCAGTTGCGAACTCTGCTCGTTCCATGATTCCGGACTCCATAACTCGAACCGGCTGCCGGTGCCGACCAGCACCATCTGGTTGATGATCCCCGCGAAATCCAGCAGCTCGTCTTTCACGCGGATGCGGCCCTGCGCATCCAGCGCCACCCGGTCCGCCCGCGAGAAGAAATCGCGCATGAATTTTTGCGCCTGCACGTTCGCGACCGACGCCGCCCGCACCTTCTCGAGGCGCTGCGCCATCTCGCGGGCCGTGACCACGTAGAGACATTTGAAATTGACGCCCGGCAGCACGAACAGCGTGGGATTCCCCGCCGCTTCGCGCCAATCCGCCGGAATCGTGACCCGCTTCTTGCCATCCAACGAATGGGTGTAGTTGCCCACGAACGCCCCTGCGTTCAGCAACTCCTCCATTTCAGTTGTGACACGACGCTCCATTCGGCCTTCCTTTTAATGCACTTTATCCCACTTCGCCCCACCAAGCGTCAACAGAAAAAAAGACAAAATTTCTTCGATATTTATCCACCTCCCCTCCAAGCAGTTACGCCTTAAAGACCCCCGGGGGTCCCCCGGCCTGTACACAACTTATCCACAGCCCTTTTTTGCCCCCGGCAAAAACTCATATTTTTCCTAGGAAATAAACGATTTTTCGACCCTCGTTTTCCTGTGAACGACCGGCCGAAAAACCGCATTTTCGGGGAAATCGCAACCGGTCGCCGGAAATTTTTTCGCTGGCATCGATTGAACTTGCGGGTATGTTGCTTTTTCACCGATGCACGAATTGAGTCTCATGTCGAATTTGCTGGAACACGCCGTGGCGGCCGCTGACGGGGCGCCGATCTGCGCCATGCGCGTCCGGGTGGGTCCCCTTTCCGGCGTCGTGATCGATGCGCTGCGCTTCGCGTTCGAAGCCCTCGCGCCCGGCACGCCCGCCGAGGGCGCGCGACTCGATATCGAAGAAACCGCGCCGCTCCTCCACTGCCCCCGTTGCGGCGCCGACTACGCCACCCCTGTTGGATTCTACGAATGCCCCTCCTGCGGCGCCGCCGACGGCGAATTGCGCGGGGGCAACGAACTGGAACTGGCTTCCATCGAGGTACCCGACCATGTGTGACACCTGCGGCTGCGGCGATCCCCACGCCCACGACCATTCCCATCCCCACGACCATTCCCACGGCCCCAGCCATGACCATGGCCATCCCCCGCCGGTCCGCACCCTCCCCGTGCAGAAATCCGCGCTGGAACTCAACCAGCGCCTGGCCGACCAAAACCGCGGCTGGTTCCGCGCCAAGGGCCTGACCGTCTACAACCTGCTCTCCTCCCCCGGGTCCGGCAAAACCACGCTGCTCGAGCGCACGTTGCGCGAGATGCCCCGCGCCGCCGCCATCGTCGGCGATCTCCAGACCGAAAACGACGCCGTGCGCCTGCGGGCGTCCGGCGCGCAGGCCATCCAGATCACCACCGGCGCCACGTGCCATCTCGATGCGCATATGGTCGCCCATGCGCTCGAAAAGCTGGACGCCGACGGCTTGAAAACGCTGTTCATCGAAAACGTCGGGAATCTCGTCTGCCCCGCGTCCTACGATCTCGGCGAAAACCGCCGCGTCGTGCTGCTGTCCGTCACCGAAGGCGAAGACAAGCCCCTGAAGTATCCCGTGATTTTCCGCAACGCCGATCTCGTGCTGATCACCAAGATCGATCTCGCCGACGCCGTCGGCTTCGATCGCGAAAAAGCCTTGGCCGCCATCCGGCAAACGGCCCCCAAGGCGCAGATCCTCGAACTGTCGGCCAAGACCGGGACGGGCTTCGACGCCTGGACCGCGTGGCTCGCGGGCTGATCAGCCGCGCGGCTCGAACCGCACGATCACGGGCGACCCCCACAGGCGGGTGAGCCCCAGCGCGCGGCAAACGGCTTCCGCCAGCGCCGACAGCGCACGGCTTTTCAGCATCCGGTGCAGGACCATCGGCAGGAAAAACTGTTTGCCCGTCGCCGCCGGGCCGAATCCGTTTTTCGCGAATTCGTCGATCACCTGCCGATGCCGGAACAGCGCCCACGTGCGCGTGTTCTTCTCGAACTTCTTCTTCGCCCCGAACAAGGCCGGCGCGATCGCGTTCAGGCTTTGGCCGGTCGGATAGTCCACGATCACGGCCTTCCGCGCCACGCGGCACAGTTCGCGCACCAGTTCCGGCCACCGTTCGCAATGCGTCAGCAGCCGAAAACACAGCACCAGATCGAACGAACGGTCCGGAAACGGCAGGCGGATCACGTCGCCGACCACGAACCGGCAGGCACCGGTTTCCACGACGGCACGGATCCGGTGGCGGCAGGATTCGTCGCTGCCGAGCACCGTCACCGCCCACCCGTCGCGGCACAGCGGAACCGCCAGCTGCCCGTGCCCGCCGCCGACGTCCAGCACCGCCGAACCTTCGAAGCCCCGCATCAGGCGGCGCGTGATCGTCTCTTGCACCGCCAGCATCCATTCGCCGGCCGGGCCGGAAAACCGCGTGGCGTATTCGTCCGACGACGTGTGGATGTCGGCGGTTTCGGGAAACGGACAATGGGGATCGGTCGCGCTCATGCGATTCTTGTATCCCTTTTCGCGCGGACGCGCAAGGCCACGCCGAACAATGCCGCCAGCCCCAGAAAGCCCAAAGCGGCCACGCCGAAGACCGCGCGCAGGTTCACTGCGGCCACGAGGCCCGCCAGCAGCGGACCGACCGACCAGCCGATGGAGCGCGTGGTGCTGGCCAAGCCGAACGCCACGCCTTGGCGCGCCTCCGGCACGCGCTTGGCCAGCCAGGCGTTCAGCGCGGGCTCCAGCGTCCCGGCGAAAAACACCGTGCCGAAACGGATCGGAAACAGCACCGCGAACGAATCCACGAACATCTGCCCGCCGCTGAACGCCGCCGCCGCGATCGCCGCCGCGATGACCAGCCGCAACGGATTGAGCCGGTCGGACAGCCAGCCCGTGGCCAGTCCCGCCAGCAACCCGGCGACGCTGCCAAACGCGTTCAACCCCCCGCTCCAAATCGAGACGCCGTCCAGGGAACCGTGGATGTCCTGCACCAGCAGCGGCAGGAACGCCACGTCGAACTGGCGCACGAACGCGATCGCCCCGATCATCGCCAGCACGCCGTAGAGCGCGGCGGGCAGATCCCGCCAATGCACGCGCGCGCTTTCGGGAATCCCTTCCGGCACGTGGCTTCGTACGGTGGGCACCACGGTTTCGCGGGTGCAGCACAGCACCAGCAGCCCGGACGCCAGCAGCAGCGCGCCCGACACGGCGAACGCCGCGCGATAGCCCAGCCAGTCCGCGACGAAGCCGCCGAGGGACACGCCGGCCATGCTGCCCGAAAACACCGCCGCGCTCAGGCCCCCCACGGCCAGCCCCCGGCGCTCTTTCGGCATCTCGCCGGCGAGAAACGCCTGCGCCGCCGTCATCGTGCCCGTCAGCGCGCCCTGCAGCAGCCGCAGCACGATCAGCATTCCCGGCGTCTGCGCCGCGCCCATCAGCGACATCACGACCGCCCCGGCGAAGTTGGCGCGGATCAGCATGATGCGCTTGCCGTACCGGTCCGCCAGCAGCCCCCACAGCGGCGCCGCCACCGCCATCGTGAGCGCGGTCGACGACGAAAACAGCGCCACCCACATCTGCAGTTCCCCGTGGCGCACCACGCCCAGTTCCGTCTGCAGGAAATAGGGCGCGAACGGCAGCGCGAAGGCAAATCCCATGATCGACAGGAATTGCGACGCCCACACCAGCACCATCTGTTTTTTCCACGAACCGGCCATGAAGCGACGCATTCTGCACGAAACCGGGGCGATTGGCAGGGAAAATCGCGCACCGCAATCGGTTCTTGCTCCACGGCCCGCTTCTTTCTAGGATTCCCCGCAATATGGTTCAAACAGGCGCAAATCAGGAGAAGGCTTCCCGGGAACCGGCACCGACCGTCGCAAGTCCCATTCCGCCGCGGGATCATTACCGCCCCCGACGAAACCCTGCCCTCCCGCCGCAACCCTCCCTGCGAGCCCATACCATTCGCCTGGCCGTCGCCACCGCCATCGGCCTGGCCGTGATGTTCGCCTTGCTGATGATGGCCGTGAAATACGCCGAGAACGACTGGCGCCAAAAGAACAAGCGCGCACGCAGCCATCTCGCGCAACGCCAAAAAGAGAAACAGGCGGTGGACGTCGCTGCGGCACCCGGATGGAAATACGAATTGCCTCCCGCGGCCACGCAACGGGAATTGGAACGGCTGGCCACCCACCCCATGTCCCGGAACGGCTGGCTCACCCTGGCCCGCGGGCTTTCCGGCAAAACCGATGGCGGACTGGTGGTTTCCAGCCTGCGCATGGCCATGGCCATCGACGGCGAAAGCGCCGAGATCCGGAACGATCTGGGCGCGGCCTATCTCCGGCAGAAGAAGATGAAAAACGCCGTCGAGCAATTCAACGCCGCGATCCAGATTCGCCCCGGCTTCGCGCCCGCCCTCTACAATCTCGCCCTGTGCGCCATCTCCGACCGCAACCCGGCCCAAGCCATCCGGGATCTGGGGCAATATCTCGGCCAGCGTCCCGACGATACCACCGCCTTGCGCTTGCAAGCGACGCTTCTGACCCAAATGGGCCGGCCGGAAGACGCGCTCCTCCTGCTGGAAAAATTCCTGAAAACCCAATCCCCCAACCAGCCCCTGTTCCTCGAAGCGGCCCAACTGGCCGCCCGGCTCGGACAAACCGGCAAGGCGCTCCGCTACCTCGAAACCGCCTTGAACGGCAATCCCATCCAGACCGTCGTCCGCACCTACCAGTCCGGCATGTTCCGCGAGATCCGCCTGTCCGGCGAAGGCGACCGCCTCGCCGCCCTCATGGCGGGCAAAGCCCGCATGGCGTTCAGTTCGCCGATCCCGGAAGACGAAATCCAGCCCCTGCGCGAAAACACGCCGGACGCCAAGGTCCGTTGATCCGGCTCAACGGATCGCGGCTCCCATCCGGTAGCCCCGTTCCGGCCAGCGCGCCGGATCCTTTTCCAGTTCCACGTGGATCGTCCCCTGCCGATCGGTCCGCCAGACGCGGACGTTCCGCGCCGCCAGGCGCTCCAACAGTTCCCTGTCCGGATGGCGGCCATCCAGGTGCGCTCCCGAAGAGACGACGACCTCTTTCGGCCGCACTTCGTCCAACCAAGTTTCAGAAGTCGCGCCGGCATCCCCGTGCCGGCCGACCACCAGCACCGACGCCGCGAGCGTGGCTCCGGCGTCCCGCATCGCTTTCTCCTGCGCAAACCCGGCGTCGCTTGCCAGCAAGACCGACGTGCCGCCGCGCGCCACGCGCAGCGCCAGCGCGGCGTCGTCCGCGCACGACAAGCGCAGTTCTTCCGGCGGCCAGAACGTTTCCCAGAACAAATCCCCGGGCCAATCGCCCGAATCGCCGGCGCACAGGCGGCGCAGGGGAATGCCCTTGGCTTCCGCCTTGCGCAAGATGGCTTTCATCAGCGGCGAAGGCCAGATCGTCGCGGGCAGCCACAGCTCGCGGACCGGCAGCGCGTCCATCAGCCCGACGGCCGCGCCGACGTGCTGCGCGTCCGCATGCGTCAGGATCAGGGCGTCCAGCCGGTTGACCCCTTCGGCCCGCAAGAGCCGCAGCGTTTCGCGCCGGCCATAGGCCGGTCCCGCGTCCACCAGGATGCGCGCGGTTTTCGCCTGCACGAGCACGGCATTCCCCTCCCCCACGTCGAGCACCGAGATCCGGCAGCGGATCGTTTCCCAGACGCCCCAACCCACGGCCAGCGCCGCCAGCAGCGCGAGTCCCGCCGGCCACGCCCCCCGCACCCGCCGGGCCATCGTCGTGGCCGCCGCCAGGATCGCGTACCATGCGATCACGCCCGCCGCCGGCGGCGAACGGACGAACCAATGGCCGCCCGGCAGATCGGCCGCCCAGCCGATGCAGCGCGCCAGCAGCGCGGCGAACGCGCCGGCCGCAGCGTTGAACGTTTCCGAAACCCAGCCCGAAATCGGCGCGCTCAGCAGGCTCAGCACCCCCGCGAGCAGGATGCAGAATGCCGCCGGAATCACCAGCAGGTTCATGCCCAGCGCCACCGGCGAAAACAGATTGAAGAAAAACGCCGTCAGCGGCGACGTCCCGATCCACGCCGACGTCGATACCAGCCCGAAGCGCGTCGCCAGAAGCCCGGTCTCGCGCAGCCGGCGGCCCCGGGGCAATTCCTCTTGCGGCAGTTGCCAGTCGTCGCGCCGGAACAGGCGCACCGCGCCCGCATCGAACAGCGGCTGGATGGCCAGCAAACTGGCCACCGCCATGAACGACAGCAGGAAGCCCAGGTCCCCCAGTTGCGCCGGCGCGGCCAGCAGGATCGCGATCGCCGCCACCGCCAAGCCCGAAATCGCGTCCGGCCGCCGTTTCAGGAAGGGCGCCGCCAGCATCATCGTCGCCATCGCACACGCGCGGATCGCGCTGGTGGCCGCTCCCGTGGCGACCACATAGACCGCCAGCATCGGCGCCAGAAAGAAAAACCAGCGCGCCATCGGCACGCCCAGCGCGCGCAACAGCTGGATGACCAGGAACGCCATCATGCCCACGTGCGCACCCGATATCGCGAAGATATGCACGGTGCCGGTGGCGGCGAAATCCTTCCGCAGCGCCTGCGGCAAGTCCTCGCGGTAGCCCAACAGCAAGGCCTGCAGGATGCCCCGTTCCTCCGGAAAATCCTCCAATCCCCGCCCCAGGATTTCGCGGCAGGCCCGGCGGCGCTCCAGGCACCATGCCACGAACGGATTCCCCTGCCCGGCGTCCAGAAAGAAGGCCCGGTCCGGATCCACCACCGCCTGGTTTTGCGGCAGCGTGAACAGTCCCGACCGGCGCGGCACGGCGGGTTGCACGATGCCCCGCAGGCGCCACCGCTCGCCGTAGCGGGGCGCACGGCCTTGCGCGCCCGACCGCAGCACCACGCGGATGGAATCGTCCACTCGCCGCCACGTGCCGTCGCGGTTCAACCCTTCGACCCGCGCCCGGAACACGGCGTCGCCTTCCCGCGGCGCCGCGTCTTCCGTCGCCACCGCCACGAACTGCACGTATTCCAGCGGCCGGACCATCTGGACGGCCAGCGAGTCCGCTCCGCGCACCCCCGTCGATTGGCGCGCGTGCGCCGCCACCAGGAACAACGCCGCCAGCATCAACGGTCCGACCGACCAACCCTTGCGGACCCAGACGAACAGCGGCAGCAGCAACAGCGCCCCCGCGCTCCAGAAAACCATCGGCGAAACCGGCGCGCAAATGCCCGCCGCCGTCCCGGCGACGACCGGAAAGGCCAATCCCACCATCGCCCGCCGCCGCGGCGGGCGCATCCGGACTCCATGTCCTCCCCATTCCTCCTCGACCCACGATTCCATGCGCCGTTTTCTTGCTCCGCGCAATTCTTTGTCTTTTTTTACCCCACGCGCGCACCGGGAACAAGCCGCAATCCGCCCGCAAATAAAACTTTCCCCGCGCGCCGCGCCGGCCCCATACTGTCCCCATGCCGTCCATCGCGGACATCTTGGCCAACGCCGGCCCGCTCACCGGGGCCGAACTCGCCGCGGCCGGCGATTTCGCCGACGTCCTCGAGCTCTGGCGCGCGTGCCATGCGCCCGGCATCGTCCTCCGCCGCGCCGGCCGCCGCTACATGCGCCTCGACTCCGCCGTCGCAGGCTATGCCCGCCTCTCCCCGTCCATCCGCCGCGAATTCCTCACCTACACCCTCGTCGGCCTCGCGGGCCAGCAGGACGCCCTCGAAGCCCGCGCCGTTGCGCTGGAAAAAAGCATCGCGGACATCTCGCGCGAAAAGATCGACCTCGCCCGCGAAAGCGTCTGCATGGCCCTGGCCGGCCTGCCCGACGAACCGCTGCTGCTCAAGAAGGCCGTCTTCATGATCGCCGGCGACGTCACCTACCAGATGGCCCATCGCGTGCCCCGGCCCGAAAAAAGCTCCGGCCAGATGGTCCGCGGCTCCGACCTCGATATCATCGTCGTCGTGTCCGACACCCTGCCCGAGGCTCCTTGCCGCGCCCTCGACGACGCCATCTACCGCCAAAAACACTACCTCCTGACCCACCCCGACCACCGCGAGGAAATCGACTACGTCCTCAAGCCCCTGGCCAAGGTCCGCCAGCAGCTCGCCTTCGACCGCTTCGAACACATGGTCGCCTGCAAGATCCTCTGCGAATGCCAGCTCCTCTACGGCTCCCCCTTCCTCTTCGACGAACTCATGCAGATCGTCGAGGCTTCCGGCGTCCGCGCCAAGCTCGACGCCCTCCAAGCCGCGGCCGAAACCGAACGCCGCGACGCCGAACGCATCCTGCTCGATCCCGCCGCCTGCGCGAAAAACCACCTGCACCTCTTCTACACCCGCGAAGAGAGCGACGAAATCTACTGAGCCCCCCGCCGCGGGGAATCGCGGCTTATCCCCCCGCCGGCGGTTTTACGTAGCGTGGAAAAAAGTTTTCCACGGTGTGGAAAAATCGGGCAAAGTTTTTACGTAGCGTGGAAAAACCGATGGGCCGCGATTCCCCTCGGGAGGAGGCGCTTAGCCGATTTCCTTCTTCAGCGCCGCGGCGATGGCGTCGCACAGGCGCGCCACGACGGCGTCGGTCGGCCCTTCGACCATCACGCGGCACAGGTTCTGCGTGCCGGAATAGCGCACCAGCACGCGGCCGTCCTGCCCCAGCTCCTTTTCCGCGGCGGCGATCGCCGTCTGGACGCCCGGCAGGCTTTCCAGCGGCGGGCGGCTCGCCAGCTCCACGTTGACGAGTTTCTGCGGCGCCAATTTCAGCACCGCGGCCAGCGCCGACGCCTCCCGGCCGGAGCGGCGCAGCACGGCCAGCAGCTGCAGCGCGGCCACGATGCCGTCGCCCGTCGTCTGCTGGTCCAGGAAAATCATGTGGCCCGACGGCTCCGCGCCGATCACGCCGCCCTTGGCCTTCATCGTTTCCAGCACGTAGCGGTCGCCCACCGCGCTGCAAGCCAGCTCGATGCCCAGCTTGCGCATCGCCGCGTGCAGCCCGAAGTTGCTCATCACCGTGCCCACGGCGACGTTGTTCGCCAGCCGGCCGCGTTCCTTCAGGTCCTTCGCGCAAACCGCCAGGACGTGGTCGCCGGTCAGTTCGGCGCCCGTTTCATCCACCGCGATCAGGCGGTCGCCGTCGCCGTCGAACGCCAGCCCGACGTCGGCGCGCTCGGCCAGCACCTGCTCGCGCAAGGCGGCGGTATGCTGCGAGCCGCTGTTCGCGTTGATGTTCAGCCCGTTCGGCGTGCAGTGCAGGCTCGTCACGGCCGCGCCCAGTTCCTTGAACACCGCCGGCGCGGCCTTGTAGGTCGCCCCGTTGCCGCAATCCACCACGATGCGCACGCCCTTCAGATCCAGCTCCTTGGGAAAGGTCCGCTTGCAAAACGCGATGTAGCGCTCCAAGGCGTCTTCCACGCGAAACGACTTGCCGATGCCCCCGCCCGTCGGCAACAGGCTCGTCAGCGTTCCATCCGACATCAGTTTTTCGATCTCGGCTTCTTCCGCGTCCGGCAGCTTGAAGCCGTCGCACGAAAAGATCTTGATTCCGTTGTCCTGGTACGGATTGTGCGACGCCGAAATGACGAAGCCCGCATCCGCCTTCTGGTCCCGCACCAGCACGGCGATGCCCGGCGTCGGCAGCGTCCCCACGAGGATGGCGTCCGCGCCCATGGAGCACAGGCCGGCCACCAGCGCGTTTTCGAGCATGTAGCCGCTCAGGCGCGTATCCTTGCCGATCAAGACGCGCGGGCGGCGGCCGCTCTTGCGTTCCTTGAGCACGTGCGCCACCGCGCGGCCGAGATTCACGGCCGTTTCCACCATCATCGGATCGCGGTTCGCGACGCCGCGCACGCCATCGGTTCCAAACAGGGATTTTTTGCTCATGTTTTCGTTTATGTTCCGGCCGGCGCCAAGGCCGAGGCCACGATCTTTTGCAACCACGCGGTGCCCGACGCCTTCGCCGCCGCCGGCAAGGCCTGCACCCGCGCCACGTAGGTTTCTTCCTTCGCCGCGGTCCAGGCGGCGAGGAACGCCGTCTTTTCGGCGCACGCCACGTCGCCCGCCGCCGCCAGGCGCGCGCGTGCCGCCGGCCAGCCGGCGCACAGGGCCTCGTGGTCGCGGCGCAGCGCTTCGTCCAGCGCCGCCCGATCTTCGGCCGCGATTTTTTCCACAACCTCGTCGAGGCGTTTCAGGCGTTCCTTTCGCGCCTGCGCCAGTTGCCGCAACGCGCCGGCGAGACAGGCCGCGCCGTGGGGCGTCTTTTCCATCAACGGCCGCCGGACCTGCCCATACCACGTTTCCAAGGCCGCGAGATTTCCGACGTACGCCGCGCCGTTCTTCATGACGCGCGCGACCGACCGGTAGCCCGTCTCATACGGGAACGTGCCCGCATGCGGCATCGTCGGCACCACCAAGTGCCCGCCCTCCGGCACGTCCTTGCGCAGGACGTGGCCCGCGGCCAGCACCGTGCCGAACTCGATCTGCACCGGCCCGGCGATACCCCCCTGCCCGCCCAGGAAGATCGGCGCCTGATCCAGCATGACTCCGCGCGGCACGTCGCCGATCAGCGAGGCCGTCGCCTTGTCGCCGTGCGGCGTGTAGTTGAAATGGATGAACGAGGAACCGATTTCGCTGTGTTCCTTGCGGCTGCGGCCGCCGGCCATCAGCGCGTCGCAGAAATTGATCAGGCTGCCGCCCACCACGAAGGGGAAGAAAATCGTCTGCTTCAGGCCCACGGCATGCGCCGCTTCGGCGCCTTCTTCCAGGATCGTGCCCGGCCGCACCTGCGCGCCGCTGCCCAGCGCCGCCCCGTCGAGGAAAACCGCCCCGCAGAACGAACCGCCCTTGAGCTGCACGCCCGCCCCCAGCTGGCAGTCGTCCACCGTCGCCGGCGCCTCGCGCCCGAGCACGCAGCCGGACCCGATGCTCGTTTCGGCGCCGAACACCTTGCAGCCCGCGTGGATGACCGCGTCCGGCGCGATTCGGGCCGGATCCACTTCGTCGCCGATCTCCACCGAGGCCGGCGCCGCGATCTTCACCCCGCGCCGCAGCAGTTCTTCGATGCGCTTCATTTGCGCAACAGCGCCCCCGCCACCACCCCGATGCCCGCCGCCGCCAGCAGCGCGTACGACGCGTTCACGGTCTTCTTGAAGGTGAACAGGTTCACCGTCACGCTGTCCCGCGTCATGATCAAGACGACGATGAACGCGGCCAGAACCACGAGTCCCAGGATCATTCCTTTGCTCATCTCGATCCGCCTTTCGATTCGTTTGGAAACTATCCCACGTCTCCGGCCGCTTTTCACGCCTTTTTCCGCGGCGCGACCCCCGGCGCGAGCCGCGATTCCCGGAGCGCAGGCTCAGGCGACGGGCAGGCCGTCGCGCAGCACCACGTGCCGCCGGCAGCGGGCGGCGACGGCTTCGTTGTGCGTGACGATCACGAGGGTGAGGCTCCGCTCCGCCGCCAGATCGAACAAATAGCGCAGGACATCCTCGCCGGTCTGGGAGTCGAGGTTGCCGGTGGGTTCGTCGGCCAGCAGCAGCTCGGGGCCGTTCATCAGCGCGCGGGCCAGCGCCACGCGCTGCTGTTCGCCGCCCGACAGCTCGTTGGGCCGATGCGCGGCGCGATCGGTCAGGCCCACGCGCGCCAGCAGGTCCGCCGCCTGGGCGCGCAGTTTGGCGCCGCGCAGGAAGGCGCCCGTCGCGCTCAGGCCCGGCAAGAGCACGTTCTCCAGCACCGTCAATTCCGGCAGCAGATGGTAGGCCTGGAACACGAAACCGATCTTCCGCGCGCGGATGGCCGAGCGCTCGCGGTCGCCGACGGCGTAGAGGTCGCGGCCGCGATAGAGCACCTGTCCCGACGTCGGCCGGTCCAGCCCGCCCAGCACGTGCAGCAGCGTGCTCTTGCCCGCGCCGCTCATGCCGGTGATCGCCAGCGATTCGCCCGCGGCAATGGAGAGATCCACGCCGCGCAGCACCTCCAGCGTGCGCGTTTCCACGGCGTAGGAGCGGCGGACGGCGACGGCTTCGATGAGGCTACTCATAGCGCAGGGCCCTCACCGGATCGAGTTTCGCCGCCTGCCAGGCGGGAATCACCGCCGCCAAGGTGCAGATCACCAGAACGGACACCGCCACCAGGACCACGTCGCCGGGCATGGTGTGCGACGGCAGCTCCGCCAGATGGTAGAGCTCTTCCGGCAGCAGCTGCATGCCGCAGCGGTCGTTCAGGAAATGCAGCAGGTCGTTGCGGTACTTCAGCACGACCAGCCCCGTCGCGATCCCCAGCGTCGTGCCCAGCACCCCTTCGATCCACCCCTGCCAGAAAAACACCCGCATGATGCCGCCCGACGAAAAGCCCAGCGAGCGCAGCAGGCCGATCTCGCGCGTCTTCTGGACCGTCACCGTGATCAGGGTGTTGGTGATGCCGAAGGCGGCGACGATGGTGATGAAGATCAGGAGGAAGAACATCATGTTCTTTTCGACCCGCAAGGCGGCGAAAAGCTGCTGGTTCTGCTCCATCCAGGTGGTCACGTAGACGCCGGGCCCGAGGCGCCGGCGCAGTTCGTTCGCCACCTGGTCCGCCGCGTAGGGGTCCTTCGTCATCACCTGGATGGCCTCCAGGCCGGTGCCGCCGCAAAAGTCGCGCGCATCCCACAAGGAGGCCACGAGGAAACCCATGTCGAAATCCCACATGCCGATCTCGAAGAGGCCCGCCACCTTCATTTCCGTCGGCAGGCGGATTTCGTCCTTGTCCATGAAGGTCGCCGGCGAATAGACCGTCAGCGCGTCGCCCACCCCGACGCCGAGGCGCCGGGCGAGATCGCTGCCGACGACGACGTCGCCGTCGGCCACGGAAAATTCGCCGGCCACCAGGCTCTGGGGAATGCGGCTGACGCTCCCTTCGCGTTCCGGGTCCACGCCGCGGATCATCGGGGTTTCGACCTGCCCGTTGGGCTTCTGGATGAAAACGAGGCTTTGCAGGAACGGCGCGGCGCCGACGACGCCCGGCACCGCCTCGATCCGCTCGCAGAGGGATTCTTCTTCCTCCCCCAGCCCGCCGGGAACCGAGACCGTGACGTGGGAGTTGAAGTCGAGGATCTTGTCGCGCCACATCTCGTCGAAGCCCGTCATCACGGAAAGCACGATGACGAGGACGGCCACGCCGAGCAGCACGCCCAGCGTCGACAGCACGGTCACCACCGAGAGGAACGTGCGCTTCGGCTTGAGGTACTTCAGCGCCAGGAACAATGAAAACGGCAGCGTCATTCGGCCTGCGGCTCTTCCGGCTTGGGTTCGCGATTCTTCATCTGCGGGAACAGCATCACGTCGCGGACGTTTTCCTCGCCGGTCAGGACCATGACGAGGCGATCGATGCCGATGCCCATGCCGCCGGCCGGCGGCATGCCGTGTTCGAGCGCGCGCAGGAAATCCTCGTCGATCTTGGAAGCGTCGCCCGCGGCCTGCTCCTCGAGGCGCGCGCGCTGGTCGAGCGGATCGTTCAGCTCGGTATAGCCCGGGCACAGCTCGCGCCCGCGCACCACCAGCTCGAACACGTCGACGACGGACGGATCGTCCTCGCAGCGCTTGGCCAGCGGCACCAGCTCCGCCGGCAGGCGCGTCACGAAGGTCGGCTGCATCAGGGTCTTTTCCACCAGCTTGTCGTAGACCTCGTGGGTGATCTGCGCGTGGGTCATTTCATTCGGGATATCCAATTCCCGGGCCCGCGCCCATTCGCGGGCCGACTCGACGGTCCGGCCGAACCAATCCGCGCCGGCCTTTTCGAGCACGAGATCGCGATAGGTCGCCACGCGCCAGGGCGGCGCCAAGTCGATCTTCTCCTGGCCCTCCTTGCCCACAATCGTCGTGCCGCAGACGTCCTGCGCCGCGCCGCTGACGAGCTCTTCGACGAGCTTCATCATCGTCTTCACGTCGCCGTAGGCCTCGTAGATTTCCAGCGCGGTGAATTCGGGATTGTGCGAGCGGTCGAGGCCTTCGTTGCGGTAGTTCTTGCCGAGCTCGAACACCTTGTCGTAGCCGCCCACCAGCAGGCGCTTGAGGTACAGCTCCGGCGCGATGCGCATGTACATCGACTGGCCCAGGGCGTTGTAGAACGTCTTGAACGGGTTGGCGATCGCGCCGCCGGCCATCGTCTGCAGCACCGGCGTCTCCACCTCGAAATAGCCGCGCGCCTCCAGGAAGCGGCGGATGAACGACAGGATGCGGCTGCGCGCGTTGAAGACCTTGCGCACGTCCGGATTCGCGATCAGGTCCAAATAGCGCTGGCGATAGCGGACTTCGGTGTCTTGCAGGCCGTGCCACTTTTCCGGCAGCGGGTGCAGCGCCTTGGAGAGCAGTTCCCACTTCAGCACCTTGAGCGACTGCTCGCCCGTGCGCGTGACGAACAATTCGCCCTCCGCGCCGAGGAAATCGCCCAGATCCACGGCCTTGAACGCCGCGAAGGATTCGTCGCCCAGCGCGTTTTTCTGCACGTAGATCTGGAACTTGTCCGTCCCGTCCTGCAGGTGGGCGAACACGCTCTTGCCCATCTCGCGCACGGCGACCACCCGGCCGGCGATGCGCACGGCCCGGCCTTCGGCGAATGCCGACCGCACGTCGGCCAGCGACCCCGTCCGTTCGAACGCCCGGCCGTACGGCCGGTGGCCCGCCGCCTTCAGCGTCTCCAGATGGGCCAGCCGCTGCTGGCGGAACTCGATTTCGTGCGCGCTCAATTCCATGATGGTCCTCGTCTTGTAAAACGCGCCCACCTTACCCCGCCCCTTCCCCGAAATCCAGCCCTTTTCCCGCCGCCGGCGGCCGCGCCGGCCAAAAGAAAGGCCCCCGTTTCCGGGGGCCCGCGGGGCTGCAAAACTGGTGGAGGCGGCGGGAGTCGAACCCGCGTCCGCACAAGCGTCGCATCGGCGTCTACGCGCGTATTCCGCAATTAAGTTTCGCCATGCCGCCTGCCCACGGACAGGCCAGCGGCACCGCAATCAACCTGTTGGTTCTCGCTCCTCCGCCCGGTTGCCCGGCCGAGGTCGCCAGCCTGCTGAATGACATCCGGGTCCGCCCCGCAGGCGAGAACGGCCGAACGTCGCGGAACTAAGCCGCGAAGGCCAATTGTTCGTTGGCTTTTGTGTTTTTTCCCGGAGGTTTAACGAGGCCAACCGGGGTCCTCGGCGCGCGACCGAAGCTTCAACTGGCACGTCGAAACCGGTCGCCCCCGCAAAATCGAATGTATCCCACCCGCCCCCTTCGTGCAAGCCGCCCGGAACGGAAACGGAAACCCCGCCTCAATACTTGGCGCCGTTCATCGTCATCACCTGAACGACGATCAGCCCGATGATCACCAGCATGGAAACGATGGAAATCGCGGACCAAGCCGCACCCGGGCCTTCTTCTTCCTGGATCGTGAAAATGGGTTCGGCCGACGAAACCGCCGGCGACGTGGATCCGGAAATCGTGATGGCGGCGCCACCGGCGCTTCCGGGCCTCTTCAACTTGATGGTCGGCCGTCCGGCCGGAGCTTCGGCCGCCTCTTCCGTTTCGGGACGCCCCGGCGAAAACGTGCTGGGCGCGCCGCCCACGCGCACGGTCGGACGGCTACCGATGCGGATGGTGCGCGGCTGCGCCGCCGGCGACGAACTCAGCGGAATTTTGCTGGTGTCGAGCAAGGCGGTCCGCCGCTTGTAGGCGTCTTCGTCCGCAGGAGGCATGGCGGAGAGGCCGACGCGGGACGTCTGGGCCTTGGCGGCCCCCGGGATGGCGGAAATGTCGATGCGCGAGGTCGCCTTCTTGGGATTGGCGCCGATGCGGATGCCGCTGGTGGCGGGCGAGCCGGGGATGGTGGCTTTGCTCAGATCGATGCGCGAGGTCGATGCTTTGACCGCACTGAGATCCAAGGGTTTGAGTTCGTTGTCACCGGCCATGGTCCATCCTCCGTGTCTTCAAGACTGTGTGGGAGATACTACGGTGCCCGAATCGGCCCCGTCAACCTCTTTTCGGCCGCACGAACACCGCAGGCAACGAGTCAAAACGCCCATCATGCACATGCCTTGCCTCGCCTCGGACCCCCGCTCGGTCCACCAATGCCGTCAGGCATACACTGAATCCCGTTCTATTTTCCGGGAAAAACCGCCCCTCTTCCCGTTCCGGTCCGATCGACCACGACGCTCCGGCAACCGGTTCATAGTTAATTAACTATATGTGCGATTATTCATGCACTGATGATTCGATATATGCTTATTTATCGAATGAATTGCGTATTTTACCAGACATAGTTAATTAACTATATACCTGCCGGATCGCAGGAAGGCGTTTAGCCGACGCATAAAAAAGAGCCCTCCTGGCAGGAGGGCTCTCCCGTTGGCGACCGAACGGCCGCCTAGATGGCCTTGAAGCAGAGGGTCGCGTTGTGTCCGCCGAAACCCAGCGAATTGTTCAGGCATGCCCGGATCTTGGCCTTGCGGGCCGCATTGGGCACGTAGTCCAGGTCGCACGCCGGATCCGGCGTCGTGTAGTTGATCGTCGGGGGCAAAACGCCGTCGCGGATGGCCAAGGCGCACACGACGGATTCGACGCCGCCGGCGGCGCCCAGCAGGTGGCCCGTCATGCTCTTGGTCGAACTCACGGCGATTTGGCGGGCGCGCTCCTCGCCCAGCGCGATCTTGATGGCCTTGGTTTCGCCGGCGTCGTTGAGGGGCGTGCTGGTGCCGTGGGCATTGACGTAATCGATGTCCGCCGGGGTCAGTCCGGCGTCCTGCATGGCGAGCTGCATGCCGCGGGAAGGTCCGGACGCGCTCTCGTCGGGCGCGGTGATGTGATAGGCGTCGCCGGTGCAGCCGAATCCGGCCAGTTCGCAGTAGATCTTCGCGCCGCGAGCCTTGGCGTGCTCGTATTCCTCGACGATCAGCATGCCGGAGCCTTCCGCCATGACGAATCCGTCGCGATCCTTGTCGAACGGGCGGCTGGCGGTCTGGGGGCTGTCGTTGCGGGTGCTCAAGGCGCGCATGGCGTTGAAACCGCCCACGCCCAGTTCGCAAATGGCGCCTTCGGAACCGCCGGCGAGCATCGCATCCGCCTTGCCGCGGCGGATGAGCTCGAGCGCCTCGCCGATGCAATGGGTACCGGACGCGCAGGCCGTCACGATGGCGAAATTGGGGCCCTTCATCCCATGGTTGATGGAAATGATTCCCGGCAGGATGTTGGTGATCATCTGGGGAATGATGAACGGCGAAAAGCGTCCCGGCCCCCGGGACCGCAGCACGTCCATCTGCGACTGCAGGATCTGCAGGCCGCCGACGCCCGACGCGGCGATGACGCCGACGCGGGTCGCGTCTTCCTTGGCCATGTCCAATCCGGAATCGTCCACGGCCATCTTGGCGGCGGCGACGCCGTAGTGGCAGAACGGATCCAAATGGCGGGCTTCCTTCTTGGACATGAAGTCTTCGACGTTGAAGCCCTTGACCTGGCCGGCGAATTTCGTGTCGAACGCCGCGGTATCGAAATAGGTGATGGGACCGATGCCGTTCTCGCCGGCCTGGATCGCCGCCCAGAAGGAATCCAGCGTGCTGCCCACGGGGCTCACCACGCCTAAACCCGTCACGACTACGCGTCTATTTTCCGCCATGGCCTACCGTCCCATCTCTCGTTCGTTGTTCGTTTGAAAAACGGGCCGAGCCTCCGCCTCGCGGCGAGCGGTCCCGGCCCCATGTCTCGATCGATCCAGGCAAGCGACTTACTTGTCGAAGCCCTTTTCCTGCAAATACTTGATCACCGCGCCGACGGTCGTCAGCTTCTCGGCGTCCTCGTCGGGAATCTCGGCGCCGAATTCTTCTTCGAAGGCCATGACCAGCTCGACGGTATCCAGCGAGTCGGCGCCCAGATCCTCGATGAAGGAGGCTTCCGGAACGACCTGATCCTTGTTCACGCCCAACTGCTCGACGATGATGTCTTTGACTTTGTCTGCAAGAGCCATTGTGTTTCTCCGTTGTTGTTTTCTTTTTTTAAATCACCACACCATGCCGCCGCAGACCGCCAAGGTCTGCCCGTTCACGTAGGCGGCGGCGTCGCTGGCCAAGAACGCCACGGCCTTGGCGACGTCTTCGGGTTCGCCCAGCCGGCCCAGCGGCACCATCTTGAGCATCGCGTCCTTGACCGGCTCCGCAAGCTTGTCGGTCATGGCCGTGCGGATGAAACCGGGGGCGACCGCGTTCACGCGGACGTTCCGGCTGCCGAGTTCCTTGGCGGTGGTCTTGGTCAACGCGATGAGGCCGGCCTTGGAAGCCGTGTAGTTCGCCTGGCCCGCGTTGCCCATGATGCCCACCACGCTGGCGATGTTCACGATCGCCCCGGAACGCTGCTTCATCATGGATTTCACGACGGCCTTGGTCACCAGAAACGCGCCCTTGAGATTGATGTCGAGCACCGCGTCCCAATCCTCTTCCGTCATGCGGATCAGAAGGGTATCGCGGGTAATGCCCGCGTTGTTGACCAGCACGTCGATGCGCCCGAAATCGGCGAGAACCTTGGCGACGGCCTCCCCCACGGCGGCGCCGTTGGCCACGTCCATCGCATAGCCTTCCGCCCGACGGCCGAGGGCCTTCACCTTGGCGATCGTGTCCTCCAGCCATTCCGCCTTCACGTCGCACAAGGCCAGATCCGCCCCGTCGGCGGCCAGTTGCAAGGCGATGGCTTGGCCGATGCCGCGGGCGGCGCCGGTCACCAAGGCGATTTTGTTTTCCAAAGGCTTCATCGTGATTGGATTCCTAGGGTCAGGAGAACAGTTTGGCGGCCTCTTGGGCCCCCGCCAAGTCAAAAATGCTGGCAATCGGCACATCGGACGCAATCCGCTTGACCAGACCGGCCAATACTGTACCCGGGCCGCATTCGCAACCCGCGGTCATTCCGGCCGCCACCATATCGCCGACGCCATCGGTCCAGCGCACGGACGAAACGACCTGATCCACCATCCGGCGGCGGATGTCGGCAGGTTCCCCGTGCGGTTTTCCCGTCACGTTCGACCAAACGGGGAACGCCGGGGGCCGGAATTCGACGTCTTGCAGGAATTCGGCCAAGCGATCCGCGGCCGGTCGCATCAGGGAAGAATGGAACGCGCCGGCCACGGTCAGGCGCAAGGCGCGTTTGGCGCCGGCGGCTTTCGCGGCGGTTTCGCCGGCCGCGATCCGGTCGGCATGCCCCGACAGCACCGTCTGCACGGGCGAGTTCAAATTGGCGACTTCCAGACCGCTGGCCTGGGCCACTTCCTGGACCTTGTCCAGCGGCAAGCCGATGATCGTCAACATCCCGCCGGGAGTCGCCTCGCAGGCTTCCTGCATGAAGCGCCCGCGGGCGCGCAGCACGCGCAACGCGTCTTCGAAAGACACCACGCCGGCTTCGTGGAGCGCCGCCCACTCGCCCAGGCTGTGGCCGGCCGCGCCGGCCACTTGGAGCTTGTCGCCGGCGAAATGCGCCAGCGCGGCGCGCGCCGCCCGGCTCACCGCGAAAATCGCCGGCTGGGCGACGTCGGACTTCGTCAATTCCTCGATCGGGCCTTCGGCGCACAGTTTCAGCAGGTCGAACCCGAGGACTTCGCCGGCGCGCGCGAACAGCGCGCGGCATTCGTCCAGCCCTTCGGCCAATTCGCGGCCCATCCCGACCGCCTGGGCTCCCTGCCCCGGAAACAACAACATGGTGCTCATAGCCACTCCACCACGGAACCGCCCCACGACAGCCCGCCGCCAAAGGCCACCATCAGGATCTTGTCTCCGCTCTTGATCTTGCCGGCCGCAAAGGCTTCGGACAGCGCCAAGGGAATCGACGCCGCCGAGGTGTTGCCGTAGCGGTCCAGGTTCAGGAATACCTTGTCCATGACGCCTTCACCCAGGCGCTTGGCCACGGCTTCGACGATGCGCATGTTGGCTTGGTGCGGCACCATGAGATCGACTTCGGCCACCGTCAGGCCGGCGCGCGCGATCGCGGTTTGCGCGGCTTCCAGCATCGTGTTGACCGCGATTTTAAACGTTTCGCGCCCCGCCATGTGGATCGTGTGCAAATGATTCTGGACCGTTTCCGCCGAAGCCGGCAATTTGCAGCCGCCGGCCGGGATGGAAAGGAAATCGGCCTGGTTGCCGTCGACGCCCAGGAGGCTCGACCGGATGCCGGGCCGGTCGGAGGGCTTCAGCACGACGGCTCCGGCCCCGTCGCCGAACAGCACGCAGGTATTGCGGCTCGTCCAGTCCGTCACCGCGCTGAGTTTCTCCGTGCCGATCACCAAGGCGTTGCGGACGCGCCCGGACTCGATGGCGGCCGCGGCGGCATCCAAAGCCATTAGGAAGCCCGAGCAGGCGGAAGAAAGATCGAACCCGTAGGCGCGCGACGCGCCGAGGGCGGCTTGGATCAGGCAGGCCGTGCTGGGAAAAATCATGTCGGGCGTGCAGGTGGCCACGTAGATGGCTTCCACGTCGGCCGGCGCGATTCCGGCGCGTTCAAGGGCCATGCGGGCGGCGACCGCGCCCATGGCGGACGTCGTTTCGTCCGGCGCGGCGATGCGGCGCTCGCGGATGCCGGTGCGCGTCAGGATCCACTCGTCGCTCGTCTCGACCATCTTCTCGAGATCGGCGTTCGTCAACACCTTGGCGGGCGCATAGTGGCCGACGCCGGCGATGGCGGCATAGGTCTTCGGGCTCATGTCGCAGTCTCTTCCGGGGTGGTCTGGAGCGCGGCGCATTTGCGCACGCCGTCCAGAATGGCTTCGTTCACGCGGTGTTCCACCGCCTGCACGGCCTGCAGGATGCCGTTCTTGGCGGCGATCTTGTCCGAGCTGCCGTGGCCGATGATGCAAATGCCGTTGACGCCCAGCAACGGGGCGCCGCCATAGGTTTTCTGGCTCGTTTTTTTCTTCAGCGCGCGCAGGCCGCCGCTGAGCAGCAGCGCGCCCAACACGCGGATCGGATTGCGCGTCAGCTCGTGCTTGAGCCACTTGCCGATGGCGTGGGCGACGCTTTCGCTGGTCTTGAGGATCACGTTGCCCGTGAACCCGTCGCACACGACCACGTCGACCTCGCCCTCGAAGATGTCGTGGCCTTCCACGTTGCCGATGAAGCGGACGGGAGCCTGTTCCAGCAAATCGAAGGCTTCCTTGCTCAGGGCGTTGCCCTTGGCTTCCTCGGTGCCGACGCTCATGAGCCCGACTTGCGGATCCGCCTGGCCGATCACCCGCTGGGAATAGGCCGCTCCCATGATGGCGAACTGCATCAGAATTTCCGGCGTGCAATCGGTGGTGGCGCCGCCGTCGATCACGACCACGGGCTTGGCGGCCGGCGTCGGCATGGCCACGGCGATGCCCGGACGGCGGATGCCTTCCAGCGTGCGCAGTTTCAGCGTGGCCGCGGCCACGGCCGCGCCCGTACTGCCGGCGGCGAACACGGCATCGGCCTCGCCGTTCTTGACGAGATCCATCGAGCGGTTGATGGAGGAATCCTTTTTCCGCCGGACGGCGGTGGCCGGCGATTCCCCCATGCCGACCACTTCCGAGGCGTGCCGGATCTCGATGCGACCCGGATTCCCGCCGCAACGCGCGATTTCCGCCTGGATGGCCTTCTCGTCGCCGACGAGATACAGGCCATCGATGGCGGCGCATTCCTTGACGGCAAGCAACGCGCCTTCCACGATGGCTTGGGGGGCAAAATCGCCCCCCATGGCGTCCACGGCGATTCGCATGGCGTTCAGTGGCCGGCCGCCGAAGCGGGACCGCCCGAAATCAATCCTGCGTTTCTTGGATCACGACCTGGCGGCCATTGTATTTGCCGCACGACGGACACACGCGATGGGGTTGGCGCGGAGCGCCGCATTCGGGACACGCCTGAGTCGTGGCCTGCGGGATCTTGCCGGCCCATGCGGCCTTGCGCGTGCGCAGGCGGCTTTTCGACACTTTTCTTTTCGGGACTGCCATGTTCTTTCTCCTCGTTCACTTCCGGCCCCGGCCGGTTCCGCCTTTAGGCGGCCGGGGGCCGGGGGTTGCAATCAATTGATCCAGCGCGGACCACGGCGACGGCCCCTTTTCGGGGGGGACGCAGCCGCAAGGCCCTTCGTTCAGATCCTGGCCGCATTGGGCACACAAGCCCTTGCAGCTACCGTGGCAGAGGGGAAATCCGGGGATTTCCAGCAACAAGTCCTCTCTCACGTCGGCCGAGACGTCCAGAAACTCCGGATGCTCTGCCCATTCGTAAGCGTGCAAGAATGACGAAACCCGGGCGGTTGTCGAGAAAAATTGCGCGCAACGCGAGCAGCGCAGCCTCAGGGCCGCTTCCACCTGCCCGCGCACGACCAACTCCTGTCCCGCCCTTTCCACCGTAAGATCGTAGCGGATGGGCCCATCCGACCGCGCCACGGGGTCCTGCGCCAGGTCCAGCAGGTCGCCGGAAACCTCGCCCGAAACGGCATAGCCGTCTTCGCCGATCTGGGTGGTTTCGATGCGTATCATGGCCATATCTTCGGTTTGCGGATCCAGACGGCGGGGGGCCAACGGGCCGCGGGACGGCTTATGGAGCCGCCAGCTTCTTTTTCAGCGCGACCGCCACCGCGGGCGGCACGAATTGGTCCACGTTGCCGCCCAGCGCCGCGATTTCCCGCACCATGCTGGAACTGACGTAGCTGAAATCCTCGTTGGGCATCAGGAACAGCGTCTCGATGTCCGGCGCCAACTTGCGATTGGTCAGCGCCATCTGGAATTCGTACTCGAAGTCGGAAAACGCCCGGAGTCCCCGGATCAGGGTGTGGATGCCGCGTTTCCGCGCCCAATGCACCAGCAGACCGCCGAACGGAACCACCTCCACGTTCTCCAGATGGGCGAGACTCGATTTCGCCAGTTCCAGGCGTTCCGCCGTGCTGAACAGCAGCGTCTTGCGGGGGTCCTCGGCCACCGCCAGCGTCAGGTGCTCGAAAACGTGCGCGGCGCGGGCCGCCACGTCGAGATGGCCGAACGTCATCGGATCGAACGTCCCGGCATAGACCGCGCGGCTCACGGATCGTCCTCCTCGCCGCCCTTGCCGGTCGCCGCGACTTCCAAATCCTCTTCCGGCGGCAGATGCGCCAGAAAACGGCGGAAAAAAAACGGCGAAATGAACGCGAACCAGACGCCATAGGCGAACATGACCGCGGCCGAATAGATCGCCACCGCCGGAATGAACAGCATGACCACGCAGGCCATGAACGGAATCAGCACCTTGGGATTCTTCGTCGGCTTGGAATAGCGGATGCGCGAAACCTGCAGCGCCAGCATCGCCAACACGGCCAGCCAGAAGCCGGCGGCCAGCGGACCGTCGCGGAGGGACAGCAGCGGCAGCGCCGCGGCCCACGGGCTTTCCAGCGCGATCAGATAGGCCGCCACGAATCCCGCCGCAGTCGTGATCGGCAAGCCCAGGAATCCCCGCTGGCCCCGGTACGGATCCACCGCGCGGAAACGCGACAGGCGCGCCGCGCCCGACATCACGTAGAGGAACGCCAGCGCCAGACCCCAGAACGGAACCGTCTGCAGCCCGCCCGGATAGAAATACAGCAACACCGCCGGCGCGATGCCGAAACTCGTGACGTCCACGAACGTGTCCAGTTCCGCCCCGAAGACCGTCTGTCCCCGCAGCAACCGCGCCAACGTCCCGTCCAGTCCGTCCAGGATCAGCGACACCAGGATCAGCTGGGCCGACAGCAGGAAGCTCCCCTGCCCCGCCGCCAGAATGCTGCCCATGCCGGCGCACAGCGCCAGGAACGTGCACGAGCACGGGATGAATTTCCGAAGCGTCTGCGACATCACGTCCTCGCTTGTTTCAGCCGCGCCACCACGGTTTCCCCGGCACGCACCTTGTCGCCGCGCTGGACCGTCGCCTCGACGTCCGCCGCGGGAAAATACAGATCCATGCGGGACCCGAACTTCATCATGCCCAGCCGCTGGCCCTTCTCGACCTGCGTACCGGCCTCCTGCCAATAGACCACGCGCCGCACGATCGGCCCCACGATCTGTCGCTCCAGGCACCGCGTCTTTTCGCCCTCCACCAGGATCGAGCTGTGCTCGTTGTATTCCGACGAGCGCGCATCCATGGTGAACAGGTGCCGGCCGGGGGTATAGCCGGCTTCTTTGATCGTGCCGCTCAGCGCGTGGCGGTTCACGTGCACGTTGAACGGGTTCAGGAACACGCTGATCCGCATCGCCGGGCACTTCAGGAAGCGCGTCTCGTCGATGAATTCCACCGAGCGCACCACCCCTTCGGCCGCCGAGACGAACTCGTCCGGACCGCAGGTCGGCGTCCGTTCCGGATCCCGGAAGAAGTACAGCATGAACAGGCAACCGACCAAGCCCAAGGCATACAAGGTCCAAGCCGCCCACATCGCCGCCGGCGCGTAGTTGGTCACGATCATGGCCGCCACCGAACAAACCACGGGGATGCCGACGATCAAGGAATAGCCGTCTTTGACGATTTTCATATTCAATCGTTATCCTATCGGCCTCGCCGCCGGCCTGCAAATCTTTTCACCCCGCCCGGCGGGTCGCCGGCCGCGACTTTTCCGCACGGCGCAAGCCATTGACGGGATTCGCCGGCGCGCGGAACGAGCGGTTCAGCGCGCGACGAAAACGGCCAGGCTTTGGCCCGCCACGGTCGCGACCGGTCGGCCGGCGCGGCGCACGGCAGGCTCCTTCTCCGCCGTTCCCAGAACATAGGCCCACGGCGCGCCGCTGTCGTTGGGCGGCAGTTCGAACTCCAGCGGATCCGGCCCGGCGTTGAACACCAGGAACAGATGGTCGTCGTCGGCCGCTGCCCCGGTGTGCGTGCTCCGGCCGTCGATGCGGCAGGCGAGCGCGACACCCTTCTCCCAGTCGGGCTGCGGAGCGCCGTCCGGACCGTACCAGCGGATGTCCGGCCAATCGCCGGCGTGGTTCTTGCCTTTGAAGAACGACGTGCGCGACAGGGCCGGGTGGGCCTGGCGGAAAGCGATCGCTCGCTGCGTGAATTCGTACAGCTCGCGGTTCTTCCGGAGGAAACTCCAGTCCACCCACGAGATTTCGTTGTCCTGGCAGTAGGCGTTGTTGTTGCCCTGCTGCGTGCGGCCGAATTCGTCGCCGCCCAGGATCATCGGCACGCCTTGCGAGAGGAACAGCGTGGCGATCAGGTTCTTTTGCCGGCGGAGGCGCCGGGCGAGGATGACCGGATCGTCGGTGGGCCCTTCCTTGCCGCCGTTGTCGCTGTGGTTGTGGTTGTCGCCGTCGCGGTTGTCCTCGCAGTTGGCCAGGTTGTGCTTCTCGGCGTAGGACACGATGTCGGCGATGGTGAAGCCGTCGTGGCTGGCGACGTAGTTGACGCTCTTGATCGGCGATTGGCCGTCGCGATCGTAGAGATCGGGGCTGCCGCACAGGCGCGTGGCGAAGGTGCTCGGCGTCGAGGCGCCGCGCCAGAAGTCGCGGACGTCGTCGCGGAACTTCCCGTTCCACTCGCTCCAGCGCTCGTTCGGGAACGAACCGACCTGGTAGGCACCGGCCGCGTCCCAGGCCTCGGCGATGATTTTCACGCCGCGCAACACCGGGTCGTCGGCGATCTGCTCGATCACCGGCGGGTTCGCCAGCAGGTCGCCGTTGCGGCCGCGGGCGAGAATGGTGGCCAGGTCGAAGCGGAAGCCGTCCACGCGCAAGTCCAGCACCCAGTAGCGCAGGCAATGCAGGATGAAATCGCGCACCACCGGATGGTTTCCATTCACCGTGTTGCCGCAACCGGTGAAGTTCTTGTAGCGCTGGCCATCCTCCTCCATCATGTAGTAGATGGAATTGTCGATGCCGCGGAACGAGAACGTCTGCCCGGCCATGCCCCCTTCGGCCGTGTGGTTGAACACCACGTCCAGGATGACCTCGATGCCGGCCTTGTGCATCTCCAGCACCATCTCCTTGAATTCGCGCACCTGTTCGCCGCGCTGGTTCGAGCAGGCGAAACGCCCGTTGGGGGCGAAAAACGCCAGGGTGCTGTAGCCCCAGAAGTTCCGCAGGTTGCGGCGCGTGCCGTTTTCCCACAGGAATTCCATTTCGTTGTATTCCTGCGTCGGCAACAGTTCGAGCGTCGTCACGCCCAATTCCTTCAGATAGGGGATTTTCCCGATCAGCCCCCGGTAGGTGCCCGGATGCGCCGAGTCCGCGCTGGCATGCGCCGTGTAGCCGCGCACGTTGGCTTCATAGATCACCGATTGGTTCAGCGGCACCCGCAGCGTGCGGTCGCCTTCCCAGTCGAAGTCGTCCTTCAGGATGACGCCCTTGGGAAACCAGCGTCCGTTCTTGATCAACTGGCCGGGGACGATGCCCTCGTGCGCACCCCACGTTTTTTGGCCGGTCACGGCCAGGGCATAGGGATCCAGCAGCCATTGCGCGGGATCGAAGGCGTGGCCCGCCGCGCCGTCGCGCGGGCCATCCATGCGGTAGACGTAGCACTGCCCCGCCCGCGCGCTCGGCACGTGCAGATGCCACAGATCGCCCAGCCGGTTGCGGTCCGGCAGCAGTTCGAATTCTTCCTTCGGCGTTTCGTCCTCCGCATGGTCGAACAGCAGCAGCCAGACGCGCGTGGCGTGGCGGCTGAAAATGCTGAAATGGACGCCCTGTTCCATCACGTGGGCGCCGTAAGGCACCGGAACGGGAGCGCTGGGAATGACGTGTTCTTTCTTCTTCATGAGTCTCTTTCTTTCAACGATAAAGCATCCAGGCGCGGATCGAGTAGCGCACCCACTGTCCAAAGGACAGCAAAACGTCCATGATCGAAGGGCCGCGCGAGCGCCGGGAACGGCGGCGGTGCTTGTGCCGCACGCGTACCCGCCGGTACCGTTTTCCGTTGCGGATCACGACGGAGCCGTCAGCGGAATCCGGCGGGAGAACCGGCTCCGGGGCATCCGGGCGCGCCAGGCGTTCCAGCGCCAGCCGCAGCGCGCGCGCGGGCTGCCACGGCTCCGAAAAATCGCTCCATTCGATCACCAGCATTTCGGCCAAATCGACGGGCGAGATTTTTTCGCCGTGTTCGGCGGCCGCCTGCACCGCCAGCCAGGCGCAATCCATGGCGCAAGCCAACCGCTGGCGCTCCAACATGCGGGGCATACAGTTCCGGCTCATCATGGCCGCGGCTTTCTCCACCGCGTGCTGCAGCGCCAGCAACCGCTTGTCCGCGTCCATATCGGCCGCGACGGATTGTTCGTATTCGTTCGCGAGATCCCGGATGTCGTGGCGGTATTCCCGCGAAAACCAATCCTTCACCTGCCGGATGGCGCCGGCGCGCACCCGGTTGCACACGCGTTCCAGGTCGTCGCGCAAGGGATGCGCCCCCAAGGTGTCGCGCATGTCGGCGCGGGCGGCCCGCAGGGCGTCGCGGAGGGCGGGCGGAAGGTTCGGATTGTCCCCGTAATAGAGCAGCACCCGACCCAGCTGGCGCACCTGCACCTTCCATTCGTCGAAGGACCCCTCGCCCGGCTCGGGCGCGGGTTTCTTCGCGCGCGGCGGTGCGGAAAGCGACTGCAAAGCCACCAGCGGCGCCACCCAGGCGGTCGCCAGCATGAGCCCGACAAAAGACGCCGCGGTCGGGGACCGGCCGTGGAGCATGACGACCAGCGCCCCGCCCGTCGCGGCCATCACGACCAGCCACCAGAGGATCGGAGCCCGGCGCTCGCGCGCCGCCGCCTGCCGCAATTGATACATTCCGGGCGCCGCCTATTTCCCGGCCTTGCGCAGCAAGTCCGCCGTCAGATCGTTCGCCTGGTGGAAAACCGCCTTTTCGTCGATGCCGACCAGCTCGCCCTTCTCGACCAAGACTTGGCCGGCCACGATCGTATACTCGGCGCGCGGCGCGCTGCCGCAGAACAGCACGGCGTGCGCCGGATCGGTCATCGCCCCCGCGAAATCGAGGCGGTCCAGGCGGAACATCGCCAGATCGGCCGCCATGCCCGGCTTCACCTGCCCGATTTCCGGCTGGCCCAGGATCGCGGCCCCGCCGCGCGTCGCCATGCGGATCACCTTCTGCGGCGGCATGGCGGTCACCCCCGTGCCGACGCGGTGCACCAGCAGCGCGGTCTGCATTTCCTTCAGCAGGTTCGAGGAATCGTTGCTGGCGCTGCCGTCCACGGCGATGCCCACGCGCACGCCGGCATCGAGCAACGCCGGCACGTGGCAGATGCCCGAGCCCAGCCGCAGGTTGCTCACCGGGCAGTGCGCCACGCCGCAGTTCATCTTCCCGAGCCGCGCGATCTCTTCGGGCGTGAACCAGATGCCGTGGGCGTACCACACGTCCGGCCCCGTCCACCCCACGCTCTCCATGTATTCCAGCGGGCTCATGCCGAGCTTCTGCTTGCAGAAATCGTCCTCGTCGTTCGTTTCGGCGAGGTGCGTATGCATGAAGACCTTCTTTTCGCGCGCGAAAACCGCGGTTTCCGCGAGCGATTCCTTCGTGACGGAAAACGGCGAACACGGCGCCAGCACGATCCGCGTCATCGCGAACGGCTTCGGATCGTGGTATTTCGCGATCAGCCGGTCGCAATCGGCGAGGATGTCCTCCCAGCTCTGGGTCACGTCGTCCGGCGGCAGGCCGCCCTGCGAGCGGCCGAGGCTCATGCTGCCGCGCGTGGGATGAAAGCGCACGCCGATCCGGCGCGCCTCGTCGATCTCGACGTCGAGGAACTCCTTGGGCGCGGAACGGGGAAACACGTAGAAATGGTCGGTGGTCGTCGTGCAGCCGCTCAGCAGCAGCTCGCCGAGGGCGATCTGCGTGCTGACGCGCACGGCTTCCGGATGCAGCCCGCGCCACACCTCGTAGAGCCACAGCAGCCAGTCGAAGAGCTTCGCGTCCTGCACCGCGGGGAGATTCCGCGTCAGGGTCTGGTAGAAATGGTGGTGGGTGTTGACGAAGCCCGGATAGACCGCGCACCAGCGGCCGTCGATGACGCGCGCGTCCGGCGGCGTCGGCAGGTTCTTGCCGATGGAATGGATCTTGTCGCCCTCGATCAGGATGTCGACGTCGTGCAGGATCCGGTAGTCGTCGTCCACCGTCGCCAGCGTGTGGACGTTCGCGATTTTCAGCGTGGCCATGTGCGTTTACTCCTCGAAAACCATTTTCTTGACCGCCACGCCCGGCACCTTCGCCAGCGCGGCCGCCAGCTCCCCGGCCTGGCTCACGACCTCCAGCAGGATCAGGCCGTTGGGCGAGCAGAAGCCGTCGCCCGCGTCGTGCAGGCCCACGCGCGTCCGGATGGAACACCCGTAGTCCGACAGGATCTTCTGCACCTTCGCCGTGTGTTTCGTCCGTTGCGCCACGTGCACGCCCAGGATCGTCTTCTTCGCTTTTTTCATGGATGTCCCGCCTCCCAAACGGCCAACAGTTCCGGCGAGGCGGCCAAGACCACCTCGCGCGCCCAGCGCCCGGCCTTCCCGGACCGCAGGCGCATGGACGCTCCCGCCGCCCGGCAAATGGCCGCCGCCGCCGCGACGTCCCACAGCCAGATGTCGTCCTCCGCGTAGAGATCCAGCCAGCCGCCGGCCACGTAGGCCCCCATCAGCGCGGCGGTGCCCAGCATGCGGATTTTCTTGAAGGATTGCACTTGCCGGACGAAGTCCAGCAGCGGCGCGTCGGACTTGTCCTGGTGGTGCGGAAACCCGCTCGCCAGCGAGGCCTTCGCCACCTCGCGCACGCCCGAAACCGCGATGGGTTTGCCGTTGAGCCACGCCCCCTGCCCCACGATGCCCGTGAACAGTTCGTCGTGGAAGAAATTGTACACCGCGCCCAGCACGGGTTCGCCGTTTTCCCAGAGCCCCACCGAGGAACAGCACATCGGCATGCCGCGCGAATAGTTGAACGTGCCGTCCAGCGGATCGACCACCCACATGCGGGCGTTCTCTTCCACTCCGCCGTGTTCCCCGCTTTCCTCCGTCAGCACCGGCAACGGCAGCCTTTCCGCCAGGATCGACAGGATGCGCGCCTCGGCCAGCTGGTCGGCTTTCAGCTTGATGTCGTGCGCGGCCTCGGAGAGGACTTCGACGGGATTCCGGCGCAGGTCCAGCAGCAAACGGCCCGCCTCGGTCACGGCCGAAACCGCCACCGCCAGCGCCGCAGATGCGTCTATTTCCCGATGAATCGCCATATACCCCACTCTACCCCCCCCTCTCGGCACGGGTCAAGCGCTTGCGCAAATCCGCCCCGCCCCCGGCGAAAAATCGCGCCTCATGCCCGAAATCTACGTTATCCGCTTGAGCACGACGGCCGTCATGTCGTCTTCCAGATATTCCCTTTCGCTGAAGCGACGGGCTTCGTCCAGAAGCGTCCGCACGATTTCCGCCGCGGGCCGCGCCCGTTCTCGCCGGACGACTTCCCGCGCCCGTTGTTCGCCGAATTCCTCGCCGGAAAGCGAATGGGCTTCCAGCACCCCATCGGTCAGCAACAGCACCAGATCCCCTATCTCCAGCCGGATCCGGCCCGACTCTTTCGGCACGGCCATTTGTCCGATCCCCAGCGCCGGCGCGCTCGCAACCATCTCGGCTTTGATATTTCCCTTCGCATCCAGGATGCAGCCGGCCGGATGCCCCGCATTGATGAATTCCCAGTCGCCGGTCGCGGGCAGGAGGCGGGCCAGAAGCAAAGTGACGAACCGATCCTCCCCCAAATCGTCGCCCAGCAAGCCGGCGGCTTTCTCCAGGATCTCCGTCAATCGCGGCTTCCAGCCGACCAGCGTCCGCAGATAGGCCCGCGCATCCGCCATCAACAGGGCGGGCCCCAGACCGTGTCCCGTCACGTCGCCCACCACGACCACCAAACCTCCGTCCGGATCGGCGATGAAATCGTAGTAGTCGCCCCCTGTCGCTGCCGCCGGGCGGGAATTTCCGGCGAGATCGTAACCCTCCAGCACCGGCGGCGCCGCCGGAAAGAGATCCTGCTGGACCTCGCGGGCAATGCGGAACTCCTCTTCCTGCGCCAGCAACGCGCGTTCCGCCGACCGGCGCGCCCGCCGGTGCTCCACGTCGATCAGTTCCCGCTCCACCGCCGCGACCAGGCGCGACAGGTTGGTCTTCATCAGGTAGTCCTGCGCCCCCGCCTTCATGGCCTGCACCGCCATCTCGTCGCCGATGGCCCCCGATACGATGAGGAACGGCACGTCCGGATCGGCCGCCCGCACGATCTCCAGCGCCTGCGACGAATTGAATCCGGGCAGCATGTGATCGGAAAGCACGACGTCCCACTTCTGCTCCCGCATGGCCGCCCGAAGTTCCCCGGCGGTCTCGACCCTCCGGAAGTCCGGCTCGTATCCCCCCTTGTGGAGCAGGGATAGCAGCACCACCATGTCGACCTCCGAATCCTCGATGATCAAGACGTTCAAAGACTTTTTCATGCGCCGGAAGGGGCCTTTCACGGCCCCCCCTCCTCCGTAACCCTTCCCCATCGCCCCCCGAACCGCAAGCCCCCCGGCGCGGAAAATCGCGCCGCATGCCCGAAACCCCCGTTTTTCCACGCTACGTAAAAAGTTTCGGCGAGTTTTACGTAGCACGTAAAAACTTTGCCCGATTTTTCCACGCTACGTAAAAACTTTGGGGATTTTTTCCACTACCGTCCCATAGGAATCGGGTGGGGATAAAGAAAAGGCTGGTTTG
>ERZ1645187.383-NODE-383-length-43249-cov-22.528777_pt1 | contig 43249 bp, 32 predicted proteins | sample MGYA00575352_ERZ1645187 | MGnify/ENA primary metagenome ERZ1645187 (study PRJEB40837, sample SAMN11349314) | freshwater sediment metagenome | isolation source: river sediment | host: Sediment | place: India: Wazaribad , New Delhi | collected 2017-02-21 ... | reverse complement strand
TCCTCGTGGGGGGGTGCCCCCCAACCGGTCACTCCCCGGAACCACCCTCTCTCCGGTAGTACCCGAGTCCGTTCGGGGTCCAGGGACGGCCCCCTCGGGGCAGGAGTCCGGCTCGCCGCCCCACTCAGCGGCGACGAACCTCGGGTGTATCCTCTCCCGCACCGGACGCTATCCATGCGGATGGGGTCGGCTTCCGCCGACCGCCGAGTCACGTCCGTGGGGATCCCGTCGGCGTCTGCCGGCGTCCCCCCGCACAGCGAGAGAGACCGATGCCGCGCACCCCGAGCCTACGCCAGAGCCTCGCCCTCCCCGTCCTGTTCGCCCTCGCCCTGCCCGCCTGTGACGCGGGGCCCACGGCTGCCGAGCACGTCGACCGCGCCCGGGCCTTCGTGGACAAGCGGGACCTCAGTGCCTCGGTCATCGAGTTGAAGAACGCCCTGCAGAAGGAGCCCGAGAACCCCCAGGCGCGCCTGCTGCTCGGCAAGGTCTACCTCGACCTCGGCGACGGCGCCGGGGCCGAGAAGGAGCTGGCGCGCGCGGGGCGCCTCGGGGCCTCCGACCCCGACCTGCCCGTCACGCTCGCCCGCGCCCTGCTGCTGGAACGCAAGTACCAGGAGGCCCTGGACCAGCTGGCGAGGGCACCGGCCGACCCGCCCTCGGCGCGGGTGCTGGTCCTGCAGGGCGAGGCCCACCTCGGCCTCGGGCGGCGCGAGGAGTCCCGCGCCGCCTTCAACCGGGCCTTGGAGACCGAGCCCGGCCTGGCCGCCGCGCGTCTGGGTCTCGCCAGCCTCGCCCTCGCCGAGGGTCGCACGGAGGATGCGGAAAAGCAGGTGACTCTGGCCCTGGAGAAGAACCCCGACGACCTCCGGGCCCTGCTGCTGCGCGGCGAGCTGCTGCTGGCCCGCCGGGATCTGGAGGGTGCCGAGGCGGCCTTCGCGAAGGCCCTCGAAGTGGGCGGAGAGCGCAACACGACCGCCCGTCTCGCGCTTGCCCGCGCCAGGCTCGCCCGCGGGGACCTGGACGGGGCCTCGGCGCAGGTGGAGCAGGTGCGCAAGCACTCGCCCCAGGAGCCGCTCGCCAACTACCTGCGGGGGGCGGTCGCCTACCAGCGCAAGGACATGGGCGGGGCCCAGGAAGCCTTGCGTGACGTACTGCGGGTCGTCCCCGACCACCTGCCGAGCCTCCTGCTGCTCGGGACGGTGGACTACGCCGAGGGCCGGCTCGAGCAGGCCGAGGAGCACCTCTCCCGCTACAGCGCCGCGGTCCCGGACCACATGGCCTCGCGCAAGCTCCTGGCGGCGGTGCGGCTCGCCCGCAACGAGCCCGACCGGGCCCTCGAGGCGCTCGCCCCGGCCGCGAAGGAGGCCGCCGGGGATCCGCAGCTCCTCGCACTCCTCGGCACGGCCCACCTGCGCAAGGGCGACGCCGCCCGAGCGGAGGAGTACCTGACCCAGGCGAGCCAGCTGGCGCCCGACGTCGCGGCCATCCGCACGCAGCTCGCCCTGACTCACCTGGCCGCCGGCGAGGCCAAAGAGGCCGTGGCCGAACTGCAGTCGGCGGTCGACCTCGGCGTCGGCACGGGGCAGGCCGAGGTCCTGCTGGTGCTGACCCACCTGCGCCAGGGCCAGACCGACGAGGCCCTGGCCGCGGCGCGCAGGCTTGCCGAGCGCCAGCCCGAGAACCCCCTGACCCACAATCTCGTCGGCGCGGCCTACCTGGCGAAGCAGGACACAGCCAGCGCCCGGTCCGCCTTCGAGCAGGCCCTGAGGGTCTCGGCGAGCTTCGCGCCGGCCGCCCTCAACCTGGCTCAGCTGGACGTGCGGGAGGGCAAGCGCGACGCCGCCCGCGCCCGTTACGAGTCCGTACTCTCCCGCGACGAGCACAACGTGCAGGCGTTGGTCGGCCTCGCCCGGCTGGCCGGCGAGGCGAACGAAGGGGCGCGCGCGGTGGAGCTCCTGGAGCGGGCGCGCCAGCACCACCCGAGCGCCCTGGAGCCTCGGCTGATGCTCGCCGCCTACTATCTCGACAACGGCCCTCTCGCGAAGGCGGTCGAGGTGACGCAGGAGGCGATCAAGCTCGCCCCCGAGAACACCGTCGCGCTGGGGCTGCAGGGCCAGACCGAGCTGCTGTCGGGCCATCCGGCCGATGCGGCGCGCACCTTCGGGGCCCTGGTAGCGAAGGGCGTGAAGACCCCCGACCTGCACGCCCGCCTCGCTGCCGCGCAGCTCGGGACCGGCAAGCGGGACGAGGCCCGCGCCTCGTTCTCCCGCGCCCTGGAACTCTCCGAGGGCAAGCACGCGGGGGCGCTTCTGGGGCTCGGGCGCCTGGACATCGCCGCAGGGAAGCCCGAGGCGGCCCGCGAGCGGGTCGAGCGGCTGAAGACCCTCTACCCCGCGTCCCCCGCGGGCCCGGGTCTCGAGGGGGACATGCTGTTTGCCTCCCGACAACCGGCCGAGGCCGTGGCGGCCTACCAGGACGCCCTGGCCAAGGGGGGCGGCGCGGACCTGGTGCTGAAGCTGTCCCAGGCCCGCCGGGCCGCGGGCGACGAGACCGGCGGCCTGCAGGCGATGCGCGACTGGCTGGCCCAGCACCCCCAGGACGGCGCGGTGCGCCTGGGGCTCGCGAGCTCGCTCCAGGCCTCGGGCGCGCGGGACGCGGCGGTGAAGGAATACGAGCTCCTGGTCACGCAGCAGCCCAAGAACGCCGTAGCGCTCAACAACCTGGCCTGGCTCTATTTCGAATCGAAGGACCCGCGGGCGGCGGACCTCGCGCAGCGCGCCCTGGCCGAGGCCCCGGAGAACCCCGCCATCCTGGACACCGTCGGCTGGATCCGGGTGCAGCAGGGGCAGGTGGAACAGGGTGTACAGCTCCTGCGCCAGGCGGCGGAGAAGGCTCCGCGGGAGGCGGAGATCCGGTACCACCTGGGGGCTGCCCTGGCCCGCTCGGGAGACATGGCCCGCGCGCGCCAGGAGCTGGAGGCGGCGATCGCGGGGGCCGGCGAGGCAGCCTGGAAGGCGGAGGCGAAGCGGTTGCTGGACCTCCTGCCCTAGCCGCGCGTACGCAGGCGCGCCGGCCCGGGGCGGGGGCCTCTCGCCGTCACTCCTCGCGCAGCGCCCGTGCCGGTGACGTGCCGGCCATCCGGCGGGCCGGGTAGAGGCCCGCCGCGATCGCGGCCACCACCGCGAGGGCGACCGCCTGGACCAGAAGCCAGGGGTCCAGGTGCACGTCGAGCGTCCAGCCGAAGGAGCGGCAGTTGATCACCCGGATCAGGATGAGCGCGAGGGTGAGGCCGAGAGGAACGGCGAAGAGCCCCGCGAGCGTGCCCAGCAGCCCGGTCTGGGACAGCACCAGGCCCCAGACCTGGCCGCGGGTCGCGCCGATGGCCCGCAGGATGGCGACCTCCCGGCCCCGCTCCAGCTCGAGGGCCATCAGAGCGCTCAGGACACCCACGAAGGCCACCAGGGTGACCAGTCCCCGCAGCGCGTAGGTGATCGCGAAGGTGCGGTCGAATACCGCGAGCGAAGCCTGGCGCAGGTCGCGGTTGGACTGGACGACCACCGCGTCGTCCACCCCCACCACGGCGCGGACCTCGGACAGGAGCGCGGCCAGGTCGGCGTTCCTTCCGGCGTACAGCCCGATGGCCGCCACGCCGGGGTCGTCCCAGTACCGGTCGTAGGTCCGGCGGCTCACTGCCACCACCCCCCGGTCCGATCCGTAGTCCCGGTACACCCCGGCCACGGTGAGCTCACGCTCGCCCCGGTCCGTGGTGAGCGTGATCCGCGAGCCCCGCCCCACTCCGTGGCGGTAACCGAAGGACTCGGAGACGATGGCCCGCTCCTGCTCCTCGAGCTCGGGCCACACCGTGGCCGGCTCACCCTCGAGAAAACGGAAGCCCCGCCGGCTGGACGGGTTCAGGGAGTAGGCGCTCAGCTTGATCGGCCCGAGCGACGAGAGCGCCTCGCGCGTGCGTGCGGTGCTGGTGCCCTCGACCCCGGGAACCGCGGCGAGGCGCGGCAGCAGGCGCGGGTCGAGACTGCCGCCGCCGCGGGCGGACATGGCGGTGGGCGCCGACACGTAGATGTCCGCCCGAAGCGTCTGCTCGAGCCACACGGCCACGCTGCGCCGGAAGCTGTCGACCATGACCCCGACGCCCACGGTCGTAGCCACGGCGACCATGAGCGCCGCGACCGCCACGCCGGTGCGGCTCAGCCCCGCGGAGACACCCCGGACCGCGAGCGGGCCGAGCACGCTGCCGGCGCGCCCGAGCCACGCCGGCAGGGGGCGCAGCACCAGGACCAGGGCGCCGGGAGTGAGAAGCGTGAAGCCCAGGATCACCCCGAAGAGCGAGAGGAAGCCCACGGCGAGGCTGCGACCCGGCAGGGCCAGCAGGGCGGCGCTCGCACCCAGCATCCCCGCTCCCGCGAGCGCGGCGGCCGGCAGTCGGCGCCGTACGCCGGATTCGAGGGTGGATCGCGCCAGCGTCGCCCGGGGCGGGATGCGGGTCGCCTCGCGGGCCGGCAGGGCCGCCGCGGCCGCGGTCGCCAGGACCCCCAGCGCCACCCCCTTGGCCAGCGACAGCCACTCCACGTGCACGGCGCGCACGTGGAGGGTGAAGTAGAGGTCGTTGATCGTGCGCGTGACGAGGGCGAGGAAGGCGTCCGCGAGGACCACCCCGAGCATGAGCCCGAGAGCGGTGCCCACGGCGCCCACGAGCAGCGCCTCGCCCTGCACGGCGGCGAAGACCTCGCCCCGGGTGGCGCCGAGCGCACGGAGCGTTCCGAACAGGGCCCGGCGCTGGACCACGGAGAAGGTCATGGTGTTGTAGATGAGGAAGACCCCGACCAGCAGGGCCAACAGGCTCAGCATGGTCAGGTTCAGGCGAAAGGCGCGCGTCATCTGGTCGAGCACGGTGGCCCGGGACCCGGCCGGCCCCAGGCTCACCCCGGGCGGAAGCAGGGCCCGCACCCGTTCCAGGTCACCCGGGCCATCGGGGCCCAGGGCGAGGTCGATCCGGGACAGGCGCCCCACCAGCCCCAGCACCTCCTGGGCGGTGGACACATCGGCGACCATGACGCCCTCCAGGGTCTGGCGCGCCAGCTCGTCCGCCGGCTCCAGGAGCCCCACCACGGTGACCGCCACCCGCAGCCCCGCGGCTCTCAGGGCCAGCCGGTCGCCCTTGCCGACGCCGAGAGCCCGCGCCAGGGGGACCGACAGCAGGACCGCCCCCGGCTGCGTGAGCAGGGCCGGCAGGTGCCCCGCTCGGGCCTCCCCGGGTCCGGCCACGAACGAGCGCACCAGGTGGTCCGCGAAGGGATCCACGCCCAGCAGGAGGAGCGCACGGCCCGGGTGGTCGAGCAGCGCCACGTGCCCCTGGACCACCGGTGCGGCGGGCACGCGGGCGCCCAGGCGCAGGTCCACGTAGACCTGCTCGGGGAACCCGGCGGGGCCCGCCTCGATGGCGTGGGTCGCCCGCCCGGCGAGCCCCTCGGCGGAGAGCTCGAAGGCCCGCAGGGCGCTCCCGTTGGCAAGGTCGATGGACACGACCACGGCCACCCCGAGCGCGATGCCGAGCACCGCCAGGGCGAGCTGCACGGGGTGTCGCAGGGCGTGGCGCCAGACGGCGACACCGAGCAACGGGCTCACACCGCCCCCCGCTCCCGCTCCTGCAGGCGTCCGTCCACCAGGACCAGGCAGCGGTCCGCGTAGGCCTCCGCCTCGCTGCTGTGGGTCACCATGACCAGCGTGCGGCCGGTTCCATGGACGAGGCGCGCCAGTAATTCCAGCACCCCCCGCCCCGTCTCCCCGTCCAGATTCCCGGTCGGCTCGTCGGCGAGGAGCAGCAGCGGGTCGTGCACCAGCGCCCGCGCGATGGCAACCCGCTGCTGCTCCCCCCCGGAGAGCTGATCGGGGAAACTCTCCCCCCGGTCGGCCAGCCCCACCTGCTCCAGACGGGCCGTGACGGCGGACTCCGCCTGGGCCCCGCGCACCCCGTTCAACTCCAGGGGCAGGCGCAGGTTCTCGCGCACGGTCAGGGTCTGGACCAGATTGAAGAACTGGAAGACGAAGCCGATGTGGCGCCGGCGGTACAGGGTGCGCTCCCGCTCCCCGAGCGCGGTCAGGCTCCGGCCGTCCACGAGGACCTCTCCGGCGTCCGGCAGGTCGATGCCGCTCACCAGGTTGAGGAGTGTCGACTTGCCGGTGCCGCTGCGCCCCAGGAGGACCGTCACCCGCCCCCGCTCGATCTCGGCGTCCAGGCCGGCGAAGACCACCCGCTCCCGGTCGCCCTCCCGGTAGCCCTTGTGCACACCCCGCAGCGACACCAGGACGTCGCGGCGCTCAGGGGTCGTGTCGGACACGCTCTCCCTCCTCGGCCGGGTCCCCGGGAACGGGCTCGGCCGGTCGTCTGTCTCCCGCCGGTCACACCCCTCAGCGGGCGGGCCGACCCACCCCGAGCCAGGCGCCGCGGCGCTCGCGCGTCGCCTCGTCCACATCCTCCCGCAGGGTGAGGACGCAGGTGTCGAGGGGGGCCTGCGCGAGCGTCACGGACCGCTCGACGAGCTCGTCCCGGCGAAAGGCGTGGACCTGGACCCGGCTTCCGACCGGGTATCGGGCCACCGCCCGGTCCAGGGTCCCGTGGCTCACCCGCAACCCGTCCAGGGCCACCACCAGGTCGCCGGCGGAGAGGCCTGCAGCCTGGGCGGCGCCTCCATCGTACACGTGTGTCAGGCGCGCTCCACCCTCCGCAGCCTCCGTACGGACCCCCAGTGCGGGGCGCTCGGCACGCACCGGGCCGCTCGCCGGTCTCCCACCCCGGTCCTCCGCCGACTCGGCAGCCCGCAGGCGGAAATCGACACCCACCCAGGCGAGCAGCTCGGCCAACGGCGGGTCTTGCGTGCCGCGCACGAACCGCTCGAAGAACTCCCCGAGCGGCGCCCCGGCCACCGTCTCGGCCTCGCGCTCCACACCGTCCTCGGGCACTCCGACACCGGCGCGACCGTAACGCTCCCAGAGTGCCCGCAGGACGTCGTCCAGGCTCCGCGCGCTCCCCGTGCGCTGGCGCAGGGTCAGGTCCAGCGCGAGGGCCACGAGGGCCCCCTTCGCGTAGTAGCTGACCACCGCGTTGGGGGTGTTCTCGTCGGGGCGGTAGAACTTGATCCAGGCGTCGAGGCTCGACTCCGCGAGCGTCTGGCGAAATCGCCCCGGGGTGCGCCACACACGGGTGGCAGTCTCCCCGAGGAGCTGCAGGTAGTCCGACGCCTCGATGACCCCTGCCCGCGCGAGCGCCAGGTCGTCGTAGTAGGAGGTGACGCCCTCGAAGGCCCAGAGCAGCGTGGTGTACTGCTCCCGGGTCAGGTCGTAGGGGGTGAAGGCCGCGGGACGGATCCGCTTGACCAACCAGGCGTGGAAATATTCGTGGCTCGCGAGCCCGAGAAAGGTCCGGTATCCCTCTCCGACGGACTCCTCCCCGGGCTGCGGGAGGTCGTCCCGCCGGCAGAGCAGGCTCGCGCTGGCGCGGTGCTCGAGGCCGCCGTAACCCTCGCCGACCGCCGTGACCAGGAACAGAAAGCGCGCGAACGGCGGGGCGCCGCCGAAGAGACCGAGGTGGCACTCACAGACCCGGCGAAGGTCCCGGGCGAGACGCTCGGAATCCGCGCGGTGCACGCCCGAGATCGCGACCTCGTGGGGGACCCCGCCGGCCTCGAATTCCACGAGTGTGAACCGGCCCACCTCGACCGGGTGGTCGATCAACTCGTCGTAGTCGGCCGCCGCGTAGGTCCCGAGCCCCCGGGGCGCGGCCCCTGCGCGCGGCATCGTCGTCGCCACACGGCAGTCCGCCGCCCCTTCGGCTCCGGGCCAGACCAGGTCCATGCGGCAAGGACGGTGCTCGCGCCCCACGGCGTGGACCAGGAGGCTCGCGCCGTTGAAGTAGGCCCGGTCGGGGTCCAGGTAGGCGCCGCGGACCGACAGGTCGTGCGCGTAGACCTCGTAGACGAGGGACAGCGGCCCCGCCACCGGGGCGCAGCGCCAGCTCTGCTTGTCGACCTTCCGGACGGCAACGGGCCTGCCCCCGGCCTCGGCGCGGCAGCCGATCACGTGGCGCGAGAATTCCCGGACGAGATAGCTACCCGGGATCCAGGCGGGTAGACGGAAGAGCTGGCCCGCGGGGTCCGGGTCGGCGACGGTGCAGGTAACCTGGAATCGGTGGGCGGCCGGCTCCTCGGCGGCGACCCGGTAAACGACGGGCTCCGGAGCGGTCATCGGCTCGACCCCGGCGGGCAGGCGGGCTGCCCCGCCCCTCTCACCCCATCTCCTTCACCCAATCCAGGGCCCGCGCCGCGTGGCCCTTCGGGGAGACCCCGTACTCGGCGATGCGGACCTTCCCATCCGGGTCGACGACGAAGGTCGACCGCACGATGGCCATGGCCTTGAGCCCGTTCTTCTCCCTCTCCTGGTACACCCCGTAGCTTGCGCACGCCTCCCGGTCCACGTCCGCGAGGAGAGTGACCTTCAGGCCGTACTTGTCCCGGAAGGCCTGGTGGCTGAAACAGTCGTCGGGGCTCACTCCGGCCACGGCCGCGCCCGCGGCCTCGAACTCGTCGAGCAGCTCGCTGAAATCCGTGGCCATCAGGGTACACCCCGGGGTGTCGTCCTTGGGGTAGAAGTACAGCACCAGCTTGCGCCCCGCGAACTCGCCGAGGGTGCGCAGGCGCATCTCGGTGTCCGGCAATGAGAAATCGGGAGCCTTGTCGCCTGGGCCCAGCATGCCGTCCCCTCCGATCCAGTCCGCGCCTGTGCTCGAATGCGCCGCAGGACAGGCTCGGGCGGATGCCGGACCGGGACTGCGGGCGGCGGCATGATGTTGGGAAAAAACGGCCGCCGCAAGGGGCTGGCGGCGGCCGTTCGGCCGGAGAGGCGTAACGGATCAGGACGCGGGTGGCGGCGATTCCGTCGCCGGGGTTGGCAGGGGCAACGGGGTCTGCGCCGGGGCCTCCGCGGGCGTCGGGCTCTGCCGCGGCAACGCATCTTCGAGCGTCTCTCCGAGCGTCACGCCGAGACCCGATTCCCCCCGGCGGCGGGCCTCCCGGGCGGCGGACTCGATCTCCTCGGCGAAGGGTGTGCCCTCGGGGAGGACGCGCAGCAGGCGCGTCCAGTAGAAGCCCGCCTGCTTGTAGTTGCCCTTGCTGAAGTGGTACAGCCCGGCAAGCTCCAGCGCCTTCGGGTCCTTCACGTCCAGTTCCAGCGCCTTGTACACGGTCGCCATCGGCTCGCCGTCGAGGTCGGTGCCCCGCTCCATGGCCATGGCCTCGGCGTACGCCGACCAGGCGCCCGCCTTCTCGGGCAGGAGCTCGGTCGCGCGCTTCAGGGCCTCCACGGCCTCCCCGGCGCGCTCGAGCTGCACGTAGCGCTGGCCGAGCAGCAACCAGCCCTCGCCGTCGTCGGGCCGTTCCTGGACCCGCGCCTCCAGCTGCGTCAGGGTGGGCTCGGCCGCCTGGGCCGCGCCCTCCCCCCCGGGAGCGGCTGGGGTCCCCTCCGCAGGGGCAACCGGGGCGCCCTCCAGCGTCGCGGTGGGAGCACCGGGCAGGGGGGCGGCCACCGTCGCCTCGCTCGGGGAAACCGCGGGAGTCGCCTCGGCGCTGGCGCCCGGGACCGGCTCCGCCGCGGGCCGGGGCGGCTCCATCCGCGACAGGAAGACGTAGAGACCGATCGCAGCGGCGGGGACCAGGGCGGTCAGCAGGAGCGCGAGGGGCCGCCGGGCCTTGCCGCCGGTGTCTTCCGCGTCGCGCCGGCGCAGGAGAGGCGCCAGGATGAAGGCCAGTCCGACCGCCACCAGGGCGGCCGCCAGGACCCAGAACAGGATGGTCTCTCGAGGCATGGTCATGAGTGGTGTGACTCCGGGTCGAGGGGAAGGGATTCCTGCTGCGCCGGCGAGGTCTCCCCCTCTGCGGGAGGGACGCCCGTGGCCCTGGCGCGACGCAGGTACGCGAGCAGACCGGTGATTGCCGCAGCGGCAATCACCGCCGGTCCGAACCACAACAGCCACGTCTCCGGCCTGACCCGGGGACGGTACAGCACGAACTCACCGTAGCGCTGGACCAGGAACTCGACGATCTCCTCGTCCGGGTGCCCGGCGCGCATGAGGTCGCGGATCTCGCGGCGCAGGTCCTCGGCGAGGTCGGCCCGCGAGCCGGCGAGGGATTCGTTCTGGCACACCACGCAGCGCAGTTCCTGGGCGAGCCGCACGAGGCGCGCCTCGATCACCGGGTCGTCGGCGAGGGGCTCGGCCTCTCGCGCCCCAGCGTCCGGCGCAAAGGACGCCCCCACCGCAAGCCAGGCGACCAGGAGCACCCCCATGACGGGCCGGACCCCGGCCGACCGGCCTGCCAGGGCCACCAGCCCGCCCAGGACGGCGAGCAGGGCACCGCCCCAGATCCAGGACACGAACGGCTTCAGGTACACGCTGACGCTCCACGCCCCGTTGCCGAGCGACTGTCCGAGGGAGACGTAGAGGTCGTGGGTGAGGTGCGAGTCGATGGCGGCCTCGGTCATGGTCATCTCCGAGGCGCTGTAGACCCTCTTCTCGGGACGCAGGAGGTAGGTCTCCCGCGCCCCGCCCGTCACCTCGACCGCGGCCTGAGCCGCCACGTAATTCGGTCCGTCCACGCGGGCCACGCCGTAGAAGAGCAGCGTGTAGCCGCCGAGGCTGACGGTGTCCCCGGGGGCCATCCGGACGTGGCGCTCGGAGGCGAGGCCACCGACGAGACTGACGCCGACCACGGCCACGGCGACGCCCAGGTGGGCGAGCGTCATGCCGTAGAAGCCCGCGGGCGGGGCGGCGGCCCGTCCGAACGCCCCCCCGGGGGTGGCGCGCCAGCGCGCCACCACGTTGCCGAGGGCCGTCACCGCAATCCAGGCGGCGAGCAAGAGACCGACCCCGACCAGGGGACGCCAGAGGTGGAGCGCAAGGCCCGCTCCGAGTGCGATGGCTGCGCTCAGGAACACCGCGCCCCGGACCCTCCGCCCCAGCGCACCCGGGCGGTCCTCTCCCCAGAGGGTCAGGGGGCCCAGTCCCAGCAGCAGGAGGAACGGCAGCGCCACCGGCACGAACACCGCCTCGAAGTACGGGGGGCCCACCGAGACCTTGCCGAAGCCGAGGGCGTCGAGGACCAGGGGGTAGACCGTCCCGAGCAGCACGAAGGCGGTAGCGGTGAGCAGCAGCACGTTGCCCGCGAGCAGGAGGGACTCCCGGGAGAGGGGCGCGAAGCCCCGGGCCCCGGCCAGGCGGTGCGCGCGCAGGGCGAAGAGCAGCAGAGGGCCGCCGACCACGAGAGTCAGCAGGGTCAGGATGAACACCCCCCGCGCGGGGTCGATGGCAAAGGCGTGCACCGAGGACAGCACGCCCGAGCGCACCAGGAAGGTGCCGAGGAGGCTCAGGGCGAACGTGGTGATCGAGAGCAGCAGGGTCCAGACCCGAAGCGCCCCCCGCCGGTGCACTACCGCCAGCGAGTGCACGAGCGCGGTCCCCGACAACCAGGGCATCAGGGCCGCGTTCTCCGTGGGGTCCCAGAACCACCACCCCCCCCAGCCGAGCTCGTAGTAGGCCCACCAGCTGCCGAGGGCGAGTCCGGCGGTGAGGAAGACCCAGGCCGCGGTGGTCCAGGGCCGTGCCCAGCGCGCCCAGGGCGCGTCGATGCGGCCCGCGATCAGTGCCGCCACCGCAAAGGCGAAGGCCACCGAGAAACCGACGTAACCCAGGTAGAGCATCGGCGGGTGCACCACCATGCCGAAATCCTGGAGCAGCGGGTGCAGGTCGGCACCCTCCGTGGGCGCCGGGGAGAGGCGGCGGAAGGGGCTCGAGGTGGTCAGCAGGAAAAGCAGGAAGCCGGTGCTGACGAGCCCCAGGACCCCGATCACCCGTGCCAGCAGGTCGCGGGGGAGTTGCCGCCCGACGAGGCCCACCGCGGCCGTCCAACCCGCGAGGAGCAGGGTCCAGAGCAGCAGAGAGCCCTCGTGGGACCCCCAGAGGGCCGTGAAGCGGTAAAGGGTCGGGAGTCTGGTGTAAGAGTTGTGGGCGACGTTCTCCACCGAGAAGTCGTTCACCAGGAACGCGTAGGCGAGCGCGCCGAAGGCGAGTGCCACGAAGGCGAACTGCCCCACGGCGACCCGCGGGGCCATCCCCATCCAGATCTCGTCGCGCCGGGCAGCACCGGCCAGCGGCACGAGCCCCTGGACCACCGCCAGGACGAGGGCCAGAACCAGGGCGAAGTGGCCAAGCTCGGGAATCATCTCGGGACCGCTCGACGAAGGGGAATCCGGGAAGCCCGGAGGATACGACAAAAAAAGGGGGGGCACGGCATCCGCCGGCCCCCCCGTCCTTCAGGGGTACGAGCCTAGATTACTTCGCGGCCACGGCGCACTTCGTCGCCTTCGCAGCGGCCTCGTTCAGCATCTTCATGCCGTCCTGGGCCAGCGTGATCGCCTTCGTCAGGGACTCACGCGCGATCGCCGGGTTGTGGAAGCCCACCGAGTTCTCGGCAGTCCACCACTCCCAGAGCGGATGCATGGTCTCGTGCATGTCGCGAGCCTTCTTCAGGGTCTCCTCGTCCACGCACGCGGCCTTGGCCTTCGCGAAGGCATCGATGAACTGCGAGATCCAGAACTCCGCCTTGATGATCTTTCCGTTGATCATGTTCTGGATGTTGTCGATCTGATACTCGGCCTCTTCCTCGGTCCAGGCATGGCACTTGGAGCAGGTGTCGTGGAGCTGGTACTTCGCGCTCCGCTGACCGTGCCAAGTGTAGGTCTTGCCCTGCAGGCCCGATTTCACCTTCGGCATGTGGCAGTCCTTGCACTCCACACCCGCACGCTCGTGCTTGCTGCCCCAGTTGGTCTCGGCCTCCGGGTGCTGCATCTTGGTGATCAGGGCGCCGGTCACCGCATGCTTGAAGTCGCGGAAGAAGACCTTGTCCATGGTCGCCTTGTAGTCCAGCACGTTGACCCACGGGAAGAAGTTGGTCAGCTGGCTGTCCATCTTCACGGAGTACTCGCCGGTCCGGGTGTCGAAGCCCGGGTTGCAGTTGTACTCCACGTGGCACTGGGCGCACATGACGTTGGAGTCGGGCCGGCTCAGGAGGCCGATGGCCCGGAAGTCCCGGAACATGACCTTCTTGATCTGGCTCTTCTCGCTCTTCGCCTTGTCGTAGGGGTAGGTCCCGAGGCCGCGGTCCACCACCGCCTGGATCAGGCCGTCGCGAACGACGCGCGGCGCGGTCGAGTGCGGGTCGTGGCAGTAGAAGCAGTTCAGGCCGTGCTTCAGGTCACGCGCGAAGGCCACCGTCTTGGACGTGCGATCCCACTTGGCGCGAGGATCGGGGTCGCCCATGTACTTCCACTTCAGGATGTGGTCCTGGGTCTTGCAGTTCAAGCAGACCGGGTTCGCCGCCGTCGCCGAGTACGGGAGGAACTTCTTCTGCTCGTCGGTGGAGGGCTCCACGTCCACCAGGATCGACCACAGGTCCTTGGAGGCCGCGTTCGTGTTGGTGACCTCGGTCCAGTTCTTCAGCTGGAACCGGCCGCCGTAGGCGCGGTCTACGATCAGGTGATCCATCAACATGAACACGTGCTGGCGCGGCTCGCAGTGCTCGAACGCGAAGCCGTGGCCCTGGATCAGCTTGTCGAACATCGGCGACCGGCTTCCGAAGGAAGCCTTCTCGATGCGCGCCGCGGACTTCAGCTGCATCTCGAGGAAGGAGCCGTACTGGTCCGCGTGGCAGGTGCCGCACACGGAGTGACCCGTGAGGGTGACCGGCTTGGACATCGGCCCCTTGGCGATGTGCTCCTCACTTCCCGTGTGGCAGAACGCGCAGTTGATGCTGGCGTGCTTGCCGGCAACGTGCATCTCTTTGATCTGGACGTGACACCCGTAGCAAACCTCTTCCTGCACGGGCTTGACGGCCCCGGAACTCGCCGCGGGAACCGTCTGTGTCGGTGCCGGCTTATCCGCCGCCCAGGCGCTCCCTGCGCCGCCGGCGAGGAAAAGCAGGCCCGTCGCCACGTGCACCCACTTCTTTTGTAGCATGGCTCGACCCCTCGTGAACCCAACCGGCAGCGCCCGTCCAAACCGCCCGAACCGCTGCCTTCCTCTGTGCAAGGGCCTGAGCGGGGACTCACCCCGATCAGGCACTCGCCACACCCTGCAAGCCCGCAGACCTCCCGCGCCACCCGGGCCGACGCCCTTCGACAAAGCAGACACCGCCGAAGTTCCCGGCAGAGGCAAAAAAAGTACACAAATCGGGCTGCGTTCGAAGGATGACCCACCGCTCGTGGGGTCGACAATGGACCGATTGATCCGCATCAAAGGCCAGTCGAGGTACCATTCAGGCCCATGAGGATGAGGGCTCCCAACGGCTCCGGGACGACCACACCGATACCCCTGGTGACGGAGACCCTGCGCGCCACCACCCTCTTCTCGGCGTTTCCCGACGCCCACCTGGAGGCCGTGGCGCGCTTCTCCCGGCTGGCCTCTTTCAGCCCCGAGGAGGAACTCTTCCGCGAGGGGGAGCCCTGCAGCGCCGTGTACTGCTGCATCAGCGGCCTCGTCAAGCTCTATCTCCTCGGCTCCGACCAGCACGAGAAGGCGCTCGAGTTCGTCGGGGCAGGCCAGACCTTCGCGGAGGCGGCGATGTTCTCGGGCCAGGGTTACCCTGTGAACGCCGTGGCCCTGGACGTCACCCGTCTCGTCGCCATCGACGCCTTCTCGCTGATGCGCCACCTCCGCCAGCACCCGGAGCTCACCTGGCAGATGCTGGCGGTCATCAGCCGGAGCCTGCACGCCCTGGTGGGCCAGATCCGCAGCGTCTCCCTGCACAGCGCCGAGCAGCGGGTGGCCTCCTACCTTCTGGCGAACCACGACCCGGAGGAGCCGGCGCTCCCCATCGGCGGGAACCCCTCCCGGCGCTCGGAGCTGGCGTCGATGCTCGGCCTCACGACCGAGACCCTGTGCCGGGTGATCGCCAGCTTCCGGCGCCGGGGCTGGATCGAGACCGCAGACCACCAGATCGTGGTCTCCGAGCCCGACGCGCTGCAGGACACCCTGAAGCGCCCGCGCCGCTGACCCCCCGGGGCCCGCGCCCCCGGCCCTGCGGGGCCCCGTGCTCCCACGTCTCGCCCCCCCGCGCCTAGAGATAGCGCAGGTAGATGTATACGGTGCTGATCACGATGGAGAGCAGCATCAGGGGAAAAGCGGCGAGCAGGAACGGAACGAAGCGGATCGGTTGCCCGGCCCGTTCCGCGAGGCCCGCCACGATCAGGTTCGCGCTGGCCCCCACCAGGGTCCCGTTGCCTCCCAGGCAGGCCCCGAGCGAGAGCGACCACCAGAGCGGCATCAACCCCTCCGGCCCCCCGAAGGTCGGCGCCATCGACTTGATGAGCGGAATCATGGTCGCGACGAACGGGATGTTGTCGACCACGGCCGAGGCGATGGCCGAGACCCAGAGGATGGACAGCGCGGTCACGGTCAGGTCCCCCCCGGTCGCCGCGGCGAGCCACTCGGCCAGCATCCGCAGCAGCCCGGTGGAGTCGAGCCCGTGCACCACGATGAACAGCCCCACGAAGAAGAAGATCGTCACCCACTCCACCTCGGTGAAGGCGTGGTGGACGTTGCGGGCCTGCTCGTCGGCGCCGTGAGGCCAGTTGGCAAGGAGCAGCAGGAGCGCCCCGCCGAACATGGCGATGGTCGCCGGCTCCAGGTGGAGCGGGTGGGCCAGCACGAAGGCAGTGAGCACCAGCCCCAGCACGGAGAGCGACTGCTTCAGGAGCCGCGGGTCGGTGATCGCCTCGCGCTCGTCGAACCTCATCACCCGCTCCCGATACTGGGGCTCGGCGTGCATCTTCCGGCCCCAGATGAGGTAGATGGGCACCAGCGTCACCAGGAGGACCACCAAGACCACCGGGCTCAGGTTCATCACGAAGTCGTTGAACGTGAGGTCGACCGCCGACCCGATCATGATGTTCGGGGGGTCGCCGATGAGCGTCGCGGTGCCGCCGATGTTGGAGGCGAAGATCTCGCTGAACAGGAAGGGGTAGGGGCTCACCCGCAGCTCCTCGGCGATGAGGAGGGTGACGGGGGCGATCAGAAGGACGGTCGTGACGTTGTCGAGGAACGCGGACAGCAGTGCGGTCACGAGCGTGAGCATCACCAGGATGCCCCAGGGTCGGGCCTGGACCTTCTTGGCCGACCAGATCGCCAGGTACTGGAACACCCCCGAGCGCTTGGTGACCGCCACGATGACCATCATCCCCGTCAGCAGGCCCAGGGTGTTGAAGTCCACCCCGTCGATCGCGGCGTCCTGGGTCAGGATGCCCGCGAAGATCATCAGGCCGGCGGCCAGCAGCGCGACGATGGCGCGGTTCACGCGCTCGCTCATGACGACCGCGTAGGTGACGACGAACAGCCCCCCCGCGACCCAGCGCGGATCCAGGCCGAAGACGACGGACTGTACGGAGTGGACGGTATCCGGACTCATGGCGACCCCTCCCCTACCATCGCAGCGCCCGCGCTCCAGTGCGAAACGATCCCGACGAGCCGCATCGTCGTGGCGTCCACCACGGGCAAGCTGGTGCGATTGTGGTACAGCGAGAGCAGGGTCTCCGCAATCGAGGTCTCCGGGGTCACGGTCTCCAGGTCCGTGTCGAGGCACTCCAGGACCGGGGTGGAGGCGACCTCCCGCCACCGCTCCCGGAAATCCGCGAGCGTGTCCTTGACGAAGGGCAGGCTGTCGATGCCCGACCGCTCCATGAAGGCAGCCTTCGGCAGGACCATCTGGAGCAAGCGGTTCGCGCTCACCACCCCGAGGTACCTGCCGGACTCGTCCACCACCGGGACGTTGCGGAAGCGGTGCTCCAGGATGAGCCGTGCGGCGTCCCGCAGGCGCGCCGTGTGCGGGAGAACCATGGGTCTTTCCTTCATCAACTGCCGTGCCGTCATGCGCGCTATCTCCCTGTCAGAAAGGGCACTCGGCCGCGAGGCCATCGGGCTCGCGGCCCGTGAAGGCGGGCCTCCGCAGGCGGGTCATCGCCGCCAGAAGCCCGGGTAGAACAGCATCAGGAGAGGAAAGACCTCGAGGCGACCGAGCAGCATGGAGAAGCTGAGCAGCCACTTGGCGATGTCGTTCAGTCCGCCGAAGCCGGCCGCCGTGCCCCCATACCCGACGCCCATGTTGTTCAGCCCCGCGGCGACGGAGGCGAGTGCCGTCGCACCGTCGACCCCCGTGGCCACCAGGGCGAGCGAGAGCGCGCAGAAGGAGAGGATGTACAGGAAATAGAAGGCCCACACCGCCGTCATCACCCGCTCGTCGATGACGCGGTTGCCGAGCTTGATGGCAAAGCTCCCGCGCGGGTGGATGAGCAGCTTCAATTCCCGGCCGCTCTGGCGGTACAGGAGCAGGAAGCGGATGGACTTGATGCCACCGCAGGTCGACCCCGCGCACCCCCCGAAGAAGCTCCCGAGCACCAGAAGGATCACCACGAAGACCGGCCAGCTGCCCGGGAACCCCGCGGTCGCCAGGCCGTTGGTGGCCACGATCGAAGGGACCTGAAAGAAACCGTGATACAGGGATTCCCAGAAGGGGAACGTGCCACTGGCGTAGAGGACAGCCACCGTCACGACGATGAGCCCGCCCATCACCGCGGCATAGAGCCGGAACTCCGGGTCGCTCGTGTACACCCGTGCGCTCAGGGAGCGCCACGAGAGGAAGTGCAGCGCGAAGTTCACCCCCGCGATCAGCGTGAACAGGCCGGCCACGACCTCGATGGCCGCGTTGTCGAAGAACCCGATGCTCGCGTCGTGGGTCGAGAAACCGCCGAGCGAAACGGTCGCGAAGGCGTGGGTGACCGCGTCGAAGGGGTCCATCCCCGCGATCCAGAAGGCCACGGCACAGGCCGCGTTCACACCGACGTAGACGACCCAGAGGCTCTTGGCGGTCTCGGTGATGCGAGGCGTCAGCTTGTCCTCCTTCATCGGCCCCGGGGTCTCCGCGCGGTAGAGCTGCATGCCGCCGATCCCCAGCATGGGCAACAGGGCCACGGCGAGGACCACCACGCCCATGCCGCCCATGAACTGCAGCTGCATGCGGTAGAAATTGATGCTGTGGGGGAGGTTCTCGACGCTCGCGAGGACCGTTCCTCCGGTGGTCGTGAGGCCGGAGACCGCCTCGAAGAACGCATCGACCAGCTCCATGTGCGGCCGGTCCGAGAGCATGAGGGGGAGAGCGCCCAGGAGCGAGAGCGCCACCCAGAACAGGGTGACCACCAGGAACCCGTCGGAGCCCCGGATCTCGGGCCGGCGGCCACGCGTGACCACCCAGAAGACAAAGCCGATGACCAGCATGAGCCCGAAGGCGACCCCGAAGGGGGCGGTCTCGCCGTCCCCGTACCACCAGCCGATCGCCATCGGTGGGAGCATGGAGACGCTGAACATCATCGTCAGCAGCCCCAGCAGGTAGAGGACGGTGCGCAGGCGCATGGTGGCGGCTATTCTAGCCGCTGTCCCACCTCGCCAGGCCAGCCCGGCCGACCGCCGATGCCCATCCCCACTCCCCCGTCCTCACCGCCCGCCCCCGGCCCCCAGGCCGGGCGCTTCGTCCTCGAGCACCGCGTGCTGCCCGGGGAAGAGGCGGCGGCGAGCGAGCTCCTCGCCCGCCTGTGCGGGCTGTCCCGGAGCGCGGTGAAGGACGCCATGGTGAAGGGGGCGGTCTGGCTCCGGCGTCCCGGGACCCCGGGCGGAGAACGGCGCCTGCGCCGCGCGACCACCGAGCTCAAGCCGGGCGACCACATCACCCTCTGCCACGACCCCGCGATACTCGGCGTCGTCCCCCCGGACGCGACGCTCCTGGAGGACCGCGGCGACTACACCGTGTGGCTCAAGCCGGCCGGGCTGCTCGCCCAGGGTACCCGCTTCGGCGACCACGCGAGCCTGCTGCGTCAGGCAGAGAAGGCGGGCGGGCGACCGCGGCCGGTGTTCCCGGTGCATCGGCTGGACCGGGAGGTCACGGGCATCATGGTGGTAGCGCACACGCCCGCTGCCGCCCGCCGGCTGGCGGCGACCCTGCAGGCCGAAGACACGGAAAAGACCTACCGGGCGGAGGTCCGGGGCGACCTCGCGGCACGCCACGGTACGATCGGCCGGATCGACCTGCCGCTCGACGGACGAACGGCCCTGACCGAGTACCGCGTCGAGCGCTACGACCGGGCGCGTGACGCGAGCGTGGTGCAGATCCGGATCCGGACCGGCCGCACCCACCAGATCCGCCGCCACCTCGCCGCCCTCGGGCACCCGGTCCTCGGCGACCCCCGCTACGGGCGGGGCAACGCCGACCCGCGGGGGCTGCAGCTCGTGGCCGCGGGGCTCACCTTCCGCTGCCCGCTGCGCGGAGACCGGATGGCCTTCGCGACCGATTGAGGAGACCTTCAGGCGCTTGCGGGCCAACTGCGCCGGAACACCCAGTACTTGTTCACCACGAAGTTGAAGGCGAGGCCGGCGACCGAGCCGGCGGCCACCCCCAGGACCGGCCAGGTCCGGACCGCCCCGGAGAGCCAGAGCGCGAGCACGTAGGTCCCGTAGTTCACGAGCCCGCCGATGGCGTTCGCGGCCAGATAGGCGAGCCATTCGCCGGCGAGCCCCTCTCGCCCCGGGACCCGGAAGGTGTATCGGCGGTTCATCGCCCAGGCGGCGGTCGCCGCGCAGAGATAGGAGGCGACGCGTCCGCTGTAGGGGTCGAGCCCCAGCGCGAGCGCTGCCTGCAGGACGCTCGCGTCCACGAGGAAGGCCAGCACGCCCACCACCGCAAAGCGCAGGAACTGGCCCGTGGACTCCCGCAAGGAGGACTCGCCGACGGGAGGCTTCTCGGACACGTACCCCCGCAACGCGGACTCTCCCCTCGAACCGGGCACGGGAGCGGGCTAGCGCGGGCCCGGGATGGTCAGGTAGGCGAGCCGCTTCAACTCCTTGCGCCCCCGCGTCACCGTCTCCAGCACCAGCCCGGACGTGAAACTGAGAAAGGCCAGGATCATCAGACCGGTCGCCAGGATCGCGGTCGGAAACCGCGGCACCAGACCGGTCCTCAGGTACTCGGTCAGCACGGGGTAGCCGAGGCCGAGCGCGAGCACCGCCAGGGCGAGGCCGGCGAGCCCGAAGAAGGCGAGCGGTCGCTCCTCCTTGAACAGCACCAGGATCGCCGTGAGGATCCGCACCCCGTCCCGGTAGGTCCTCAGCTTGCTCACCGACCCCGCGGGTCGGTCCTTGTACGGGGTGTCGACCTCGGCGATCGGCATGTCGAGCTCGAGGGCGTGCACGGTCAGCTCGGTCTCGATCTCGAACTCCTTGGTCAGCGCGGGGAACGACTTCACGAACCGGCGCGAGAACACCCGATACCCCGAGAGGATGTCCTTGAAGCGGTCGCCGAAGACCCTGGCCACCACGCCCGTCAGCAGCCGGTTGCCCAGGCGGTGGCCCGGGCGGTACGCCTGCTCGATCTCCGTGACCCTGCGCCCCACCACCATGTCCAGCTGCTCGGCCAGCAGGCGCTCCACCAGCAGCGGGGCCGACGGGGCGTGGTAGGTGTCGTCGCCGTCCACGAGCACGTACACGTCGGCCTCCACGTCGGCGAACATCCGCCGCACCACGAAGCCCTTGCCCTGCTGGGTCTCACTGCGCACCACCGCCCCGGCGGCCGCGGCCCGGGCGCGGGTCTCGTCCCGGGAGTTGTTGTCGTAGACGTAGACGATGGCCTCGGGCAGGGCCTGGCGGAAGTCCCGCACCACCTTGCCGATGGCCTCCTGCTCGTTGTAACAGGGCAGGAGGACGGCCACACGCAGGCCGGCCCGGCTCGTCGTCAGCAGGAGCTGCTCGGCAACCTCGCTCATCGAGTCTCGACTCCCTCCAGAGGTCAGGCCCCCGGGCGGCTCCCGGGGGCCTGACCGGCCGTGCAGCGCCCGGCCCCTCGCCGGGGCCCTGGCCCGTCAGTGACGAATGCCTGGAACGTTCAGGGGGATACCCTGGTTCTGGGCCGCGATGAACAGCGTCAGCTCACCGTACTCGGGCGCGTCGGGCATCAGCTCGTTGGCCCGCACCGCGACGTTGCACCACTGCAGCCGGCGCGGAAAGTCCCACACCCCCCCCTGGCTCGTGCGGAAGGTCGGGAAGTGGGCGTACGCCCCCTTGTAGGCCGCCAGATACTGGCCCCGCACCCAGCGGTTGGCACCCGTCTCGTGGCAGTCGTTGCAGGTGAAGTTCTGCTGCCCCACCTTCACCGTGGTCAGCTTCTTTCCCCGCTCGATGGCGGCCTTCGCCTCCGGGCTCGCCAGGTCGACGTTTATCGGCGTGCCGTTCGCCAGATGCCGCAGGTAGACCGCCATGTCGATGTTGGGCTGCGTCTCCATCAGGAGGTCCGCCCCGGTGGTCGCCTTGGCGTGCCGGGCCACGAATTCCTCGATGACCATGACCTTGTTCATCCGCGGCTCCCACTTCGGCATGGACGCCGCCCAGGTCTTGAAGGCCTGCTCGGGCTTCTCGTGGCAGGAAGCGCAGGACTTCCCGCTCGGACCCACCTTCGCGAACAGGGCCTTGCCCTCGTCGACGCTGAACATGCCGGGGTTCTCGGTCGGGTCCAGGTTGTCCCGGGTCTCCACCGGCACCGGCCGCAGGTTCGGATCGTCCAGAGTCGGATTCCGCAAGACCGCGGGCGCCTTCAGCGTCTTCATGAACGCCACGATGTCCTTCATCTCCGCCTCGTTCAGGAGCTTGTTCGTGCCCCAGGGCGGCATCGCGCTCAGCGGGTTGTAGACACGCGGGTCGCTCAGATAGTTATAGAGCCAGGTATCGTCGCGGTAGGTCGCGATCTGGGAGATGTCCGGGCCGAGATTGCCCGCCTGGTCGCTCTTGTCGCCCATGACGTGGCAGGTCATGCAGTGCCCGCGGCGCTTCGAGATCTCGAGTCCCTTGGCGGCGTCACCCTCCACGTTCTCCATCTTGGTCGGCTCCTTCTGCGGAGGCGGGGCCACGTCCAGCCTGGGCAGGCTGTTGTAGTCCTTCCAATCCGTCTGGGGCCAGCCACCGTAGCGTTTCCAGGGCTCCTTGAATGCCACCATCTTCGTGTCGATGGCCGGAGACTCCTTCTTCACTTCGGCGGCGCTTGCCAGACCGACCGAGGCCAGGGCACACCCAGCGACGACTAGGGCGACGGACCGTCTCGCCCGTGAAAGGATCGACGTCTCGCTCATGGGGGACTCCTCCACTCCATCACGTTATTCGTGCTTGTGTTCGGCGCCGCCGACGCGAGCGGCAGGCCGTGAGGACTGCACCCGAAAGCTAGCACCCCGGGAGGGGGATGTCACACCTCGCCCGGTCGCTTCGGGGCCGGGCCTGCGCGCCACACCCTGGTTGACCCATGCGCGCCGGCGGGGCTAGCCTGTCCCCGGCTCAAGGCCGCACCCGGCGGTGTCGATAGACTTTACAGCCCTGCGTGGAGGCCTGCCGGCGGCCGCGGGAGGCCCGCGGAGCGCCAGCAACCCGGGCTCACTGGCACGCAGGATGCTTTCGTTCACGGCGGTCCTGGTCCGCCCCCCTGCCGTGAGGAGTATCGTGGCCTCTCATCGGATCTCCGCCCTCCTGCTCGGTCTCACCGCCGCCCTCGCGGCCCACGCGGCGGTGGGCGCAGGCGCCAGCCCCTCGGTCCAGCGCATCCTGCGCTTCGACGCCGTCACCCAGACCGCCTGGGGCGAGCGCTACGAGCACGGGGAAGGGGTCGCCCGGGACTACGGCAAGGCGGTCCAGCTCTACTGCGCGGCGGCGCGCCAGGGCAACCCGCGCGCCCAGTACCGCCTCGGGTGGATGTACGCGAACGGCAGAGGGGTCACCCGGGACGACGGGCTCGCCGCGGCCTGGTTCCAGCTCGCGGCGAAGCAGGGCGACGAGCACGCGGGGCGCATGCTTGCGCACGTGGCGAAGCCGGCGAAGCCGGTGAAGGCCCGCTGCGTCGGGCCGCGGGTGCCCCTGCCCCGCCCCCTGATGGCCGCGCGGCTCGACCTGAAGTCCCCCCAGCGCAAGACCGTCGTGGACACGGTCCAGCGTCTGGCCGACCGCTACGGGCTCGACCCGCATCTGGTCTTCGCCGTCATCCAGGCCGAGTCGGCCTTCGACCCGAGGGCGGTGTCGCCGAAGGGTGCCATGGGGGTCATGCAGTTGATGCCGGACACCGCCGAGCGTTTCGGCGTTCGCGACCCCTTCGACGTGGAGGACAACCTGAAGGGCGGGATGGCCTACCTGCGCTGGCTGCTCGGGCAGTTCGACGGCAGCGTGGTGCACGCGGTGGCCGCCTACAACGCGGGCGAGCAGGCAGTCAGCCGCTACGGCGGGGTCCCGCCGTACGAGGAGACACAGACGTACGTGCAGCGCGTCACCTCCTACTACCCGCACCCGAATCACCCGGTCGGCGAGGGGGCCCGGGTCGCGCGCCGGACCGCGGCCGCGCGCCAGGGAGACTCCTGAGGAGCCGGCTCCCGGGCATCCGTGCCCCGGCATCCGTGGGATAATCGCCCTTCGAACGGTCGCCGCCGCGTTCAGGCGGGGCGCGCATTCCTCGAGGTGAGTACGATGCGGACAGTGCTCCAGGGTTCGTCCCGCCACTCTCTCTCCGCCGCGGTAACGGATCTGACCCCGTTGGCCGGCCTGCGGGCCGAGGTCCGGTCCCCTCCCCGGCGCCGCCTGCGGTTCTCGACGGTTCTCCTCGGCGCCCTTTTGCTGACGCTCGCCGTGGGATTCGGCCGGGGGATCTGGGACAGCGTCCTCGACCGGCTGGAGTGGCTGAGCGCCGTGCACCCCGACCGGTCGAGCGCCGACTCCGGCGTGCGCCGCGAGGCCCGGCCGCTCGCGTGGCTCACCTACCGGGCCGCGGATGGCCGCGAGGTCCGCGCCCTGGTCGACGAGGAGCGCCTGGGGGCGTTTCTGGCCGGACAGGTGTACCAGCTCGAGTCGGCCCGCGCGGAACTGCGCCGGACGGCACGGGCGGGCACGGAGGAGGCGGTCGCTCCCCTGTTCGAGACGATGGCAGGCCGTGTGTCGGCCTTCACCGACTGGTACCTCGCGTGGGGCACCGGCTACGAGCTGCTGCGGGTGGCGCTGGTCTCGGCCGCCGGCCACGCGCTGACCCCGGGAGTCATGGGCCTGCGGGACGCGGTCGCCCAGGACGTGGAGCGCCACGTGGAGGGCCGGTACCGGGACCTGGTGCTCAAGCCCGAGGAGTCCGACCCCCTGGTGCGCGCCGCCTACGAGCAGGCCCTGGTGGACGCCCACCGGCGGACCCTGGCCCTGGCGGCCCAGACCGACGCCGACTTCCTGCGATTCCTGGACCGGGAGTCCCGCGTGCTGGAGAGCCCTTCGGCCCAGGCAGCCCCGCGCCTCACCCTCGACTGGGCGGCCTGGACCCGCAAGCTGGTCGTCCCCGACCTGGGGCAGACCGGCTTCGAGTCCCTGCGCGGACTCACCCTCGCCGCGGCCGGGGCCATGGCGGGACGCGCCGTGGGCACGGCCGCAGGGCGAGCCCTCGCCCAGGGCGTCTCCGGCCGGGCGCTCGCGCCCTCGGCCGCCCGCGTGGGCTCAAGGCTCGCCGCGCCCGCCCTCTCTCGCCTGGCAGGGAGCGTCGCCGGGGCCAGCGTCGGTGCCGGGGGTGGGCCCGTGGGCCTTGCCCTGGGCGGCGCAGCGGGCCTCGGGGTCGACTACCTGGTCCACGCGGCGACCGCCGCCGTGCGCCGCAGCGACGTCGAGGCAGCGGCCCACGGAACGCTGACGGCGCACAGGAGCGCCTGGCAGCGCCTCCTCGGCGATTCGGTCGCGGGCACCGTAGACCTCTGGGTCGACGACCTCCAGGCGTTCCTGGTCGAGCACGCGGGCCGGGACTGATGCGGCTGGACGGCTACCGGCTCGGCGAGACGCTCGCCCCCCTCGAGGTGACGACGCTCGAGGAGGCCGCGGCGGTCGCCCTCGCCCTCGCCCGCCAGGCCGGGCGGACCCTGGACATCGTGAGCCGGCAGATGGACCCACGGCTCTTCGACACGGCCGAGTTTGCCGAGGCCGTGACGCAGCTGGTCCTGCGATCACGGCGGGCGCAGGTGCGCGTCCTGGTGCAGGACGTGGAGCCGGTGCTGCGGGATGGACACCGCCTGGTGGTGCTCTCCCAGCGCCTGCCGAGCTTCCTGCAGATCCGGGTGCCGGCGGAGGAGTACCGCACCTTCAACCAGGCCTTCGTCGTGGCCGACGGTACCGGCTATCTGCACCGCAGTCTGGCCGACCGCTTCGAAGGCACGGCGTCGTTCCACGCCCCCGCGAGGGCCCGGGAATTGCTCCGGGCCTTCCAACCCATCTGGGACACGGCCGAGCCCGACCCCAGTTTCCGCACCCTCGGCGTATGAGAGAACTGCGCTGCGCCCTCGGCCGCGCCCTCGTCGGCCTCGTCCTCGTCGCCAGCGCGCTCGGCGCCGCCGCCGAGGAGCTCGTCATCCAGGTGTACGCCCTGCAGTACCGCACCGTGGAGGAGGTCGCCCCCGTGCTGCGCCCGCTCGTGCCCGAGCCCGGCGCGGTGACCGGCCTCGGCGACCGTCTGGTGGTGAAGACCTCGCCGGGGAATCTCTCCACCGTCGAGGAGGTCCTGAGCCAGCTGGACCGGGAGCCCCGGCGCCTGATGATCAGCGTGCGCCAGGAGCGGGAAGAGGACCTGGACGCCCTCGGGGCCTCCGTCGGCGCCCGGGTCCGCGTGGGGGACGCGACGGTCACGGCCGGGCGCCCCGGCCCCGGTGCGGGAAACCGCGCCCGCGTCGAGGTCTACGGCACCGACTCCCGCGACGAAGGGGTGACGACCCAGAAGGTGCAGACCCTGGAGGGCCGGGCCGCGCTGGTGCGTGCCGGGACCTCGGTGCCCGTCGGCGAGCAGTACGTCTTCGTCGGCCCCGGCGGCCCCGGGGTTGCGGGCACCGTGCGCTATCTCGACCTCGCGACCGGCTTCTACGCCCTCCCCCGGCTGAGCGGCGACCGCGTGACCCTGGAGCTCTCCCCCTTCGCCGCCCGCCCCGCGGGTGGGGGTGGCGGGGTCGTGGACACCCAGGCGGCGAGTACCGTGGTGTCCACCCGGCTCGGCGAGTGGGTCGTCATCGCCAGCTCCGTGGAGTCCGCCCAGGACCGCGGCACCGGTACCGTCTACTCGACCCGGCGCCGGGGGGAGACGAACCGCGTCATCCTCCTGCGGGTCGACGAGGTGCCGTAAGGCCCGCGGCGTCGGGACCAGAAAGCGTCAGAACTGGCCCCAGAGGTACTGGTTCGTCACCTCGTGGTGGAACTGGATCTCGCCGCGCTTGACGCGCGAGCCGAGCGCCTTGGGGCAACGCTCGGCAGAGGCGAGCTTCAGCTCGGCGTACTTCGCGTGCACCTCGCGCCCCAGCAGCTCCCGCAGGTATCGGCTCGACCCGAAGGAACGGACCGCGTCGTAGATGTTGCCGGGGAGCAGGCGCACCCGCTGGGACTTCGCGCCGTCGCCCCCGGGCCCCTCGAGCCCGGTCTTCAACAGGACGAAGATCACCAGATAGGGATTCGCGTCCGGCGCGATCGAGCGTACTTCGATGCGGGCCGTGCGCTCGTTGCCGATGGGGATCCGGACCATCGACCCCCGGTCGGAGGCGGAGACCTTGATCTGGTTGGGGGCCTCGAAGTGGGGGTCGAGACGCCGGTAGGCGTTCACGCTGGAGTTGAAGACGAGGCAGGTCTCGCCCGCGGTCGCCAGCACCCGGTTCACGAAGCCCCAGGCCAGGGAGCTCAGCCCGTACGGTCCCTTGCCGTCGTGGAAGAGGTTCCTGCCGTTGCGGGCGATGGACACGTTGGTGTGGCAGCCGCTGCCGTTCACGTTGGCGACCGGCTTCGGCAGGAACGAAGCGGTGAGGTCCATCTGGGCCGCGACCTGCCGGGCGATCAGCTTGTAGAGCTGCACCTGGTCGGCGGCCACGGTGGCCTCCGTGTAGGCGTAGTTCATCTCGAACTGCGAGGGAGCGACCTCCGGGTGGTCCTTCTCGTTGCCGAACCCGAGCGCCCGCTGGACCTCGGCCGAGGTGTCGATGAACCGGCGCAGCGCGTCGCCGGGCAGCGAGTGGTAGTAACCGCCGGTGGACACGTACTCGAACTGGCCGGTCTCGAAGTAGCGGCGCTCGGCGTCGCGGCCCCGGAAGAGGAATCCCTCGACCTCGCTCGCCACGTGGGCCACCATCCCCTTCTGGCGCAACTCCTCGCCGAAGGCCTTCAGCCGCGAGCGGAAATCACCGGGATAGGGGGTCCCCTCCTGGTCCCGGACGTCGCCGAAGACCAGCACCTTGCCGGGTCCGAAGACGTCCGAGGGCAACCAGTACAGCGCTGCCCAGTCGACCCCGAGGCGCAGGTCCGACTCCGCCTGACGCGAGAAGCCGCGGATGGACGAGCCGTCGAAGGTGAGGCTGTCCGGGGACTTCAAGAGGAACTTCTTGTCGTAGTCCAGCATGTGGAGGCGGCCCTCGAGGTCCGTGAAACAGACGGTCACGGCCTTGATGCCCTTCTCGTCGGTCAGCCGCTTGACGCGCGCCTCGCGGATCTCTCCCGGGTCCTCTCCGGCCACGCGCTCGGCCTTGGCCTGAAGATTCACTTCCTCGAGCTGCTCGTACGGGATCTCCAGAAAACGACGGAGCGGCGTGTCCATTCCTGTCCTCGCTGCGCGCAACGTGATCCGAGCCGCGCGGTGGCGACCGCCGGCAACGGGCCAATGGGGCCGTGGGAACCTCGCACGCCCCCGGCTCCAATGCAAGCGACTGCCGGCCCCGGGGCACGCCGCCCGCGCCCTCGACCGCCACACCCGGGACCGCTATGCTGGACGTGGGCCTCGGGGAGTGCCGTGATGCCTGGACGTGACCCTCGGAACTGGATGTGGGCGGAGGCCTGCGAGATGCTCGAGCAGGCCGAGCGGATGCGCCGCGAGTTCTTCCGCCCCGCGCCCCGCGGGGGGCGGACGGCCTGGCACCCGCCGGTGGACGTCTTCGAGACGGAGCGCGACCTCTGGCTCGTGGTCGCGCTCCCCGGGGTGCCGGTCGACCGGGTCCAGGTGCGGGTCGAGGGTGGCACGGTCATCGTCTCCGGGGAGCGGCCCCTGCCCGCCGCGGTCCGCGAGGCCCAGGTCCACCGTCTCGAGATCCCCCAGGGCCGCTTCGAGCGCCGCCTGGAACTACCTGCCGGGCGCTTTCGCGTGGACCGCCACGAAATGGTCGACGGCTGCCTGGTCCTGAGCCTTGCCCGGGTGCCCTGAGGACGCCATGAGCGAAGAAGAGAAGGAAGGCGGCGCCGCGCCGACCTCCGTCCCCGAGATCCCCGACGACGCCGTGATCGTGCTGCCCGTGCGCAGCACGGTGCTGTTCCCCGGTGTGGTGATCCCCCTCTCCGTGGGGCGCAAGCGCTCGGTCGCTGCGGCCCAGGAGGCGGTCAAGTCCGAGCGGCCCATCGCGGTGCTTCAGCAGCTGGACCCCGCACTGGACCAGCTCGCGCCGTCGGACCTCTCCACCGTCGGCACCGTGGCGACCGTGCTCCGGTACGTCACCGCCCCCGACGGCTCTCATCACCTGATCGTGCACGGTGACAACCGCTTCCGCGTGCTCGAGTTCCTGGACGGCTACCCGTTCTTCGTGGCGCGGGTGGAACGGGTCGAGGACCCGGACACGCTCACGCCCGACCTCGAGGCGCGCATGGACCACCTCCGGCGCGAGGCGCTCGAGGCGGTGGAGCTGCTGCCCCAGGTCCCCACCGAGCTCTCCGGCACCATCAAGGCCATCCCCGCGCCGGGGGCACTCGCCGACCTCGTGGCCCACTTCCTCGACATCAAGCCGGAGGAGAAGCAGGGGCTGCTGGAGACCTTCGACGTGCAGCAGCGCGTCACCCGGGTGGCGGACCTCCTCGCCCACCGGTTGGCCGTGCTCCGCCTGTCGCACGAGATCGACCGCCAGACCAAGGAGTCGGTGGACAAGCGCCAGCGGGAATTCCTGCTGCGCGAGCAGCTGAAGACGATCCAGCGCGAGCTGGGCGACATCGAGCCGAAGGCGGCCGAGCTCGAGGAGATCGCGAGCGCGATCGCCGGGGCGAAGATGCCTGCGGAGGTGGAAGAGCAGGCCCGGCGCGAGCTGGCGCGCCTGGAGCGCATGTCGGAGGCCTCCGGCGAGTACTCCATGGTGCGGAGCTATCTGGACTGGCTGACGGCGCTGCCCTGGGCAGAGCCGGCGGAGGCGCCCATCGACATCGCCGAGGCCCGCCGGATCCTGGACGAGGACCACTACGGGCTCGAGAAGGTCAAGCGGCGCATCCTCGAGTTCCTCGCGGTGCGCAAGCTCAATCCCGGTGCCCGCGGCGCCATCCTGTGCCTGGTCGGCCCACCCGGCGTCGGCAAGACCTCGCTCGGGCAGAGCATCGCCCGGGCCACGGGGCGCAAGTTCGTGCGGGTGGCCCTCGGGGGCGTGCACGACGAGTCCGAGGTCCGCGGGCACCGGCGCACCTATCTGGGGGCGCTGCCCGGCAACGTGATCCAGGCGATCCGCAAGGCGGGCGCCCGCAACCCGGTGTTCATGCTCGACGAGCTCGACAAGCTCGGCATGGGGGGCTTCCACGGCGACCCCTCCTCGGCGCTGCTGGAGGTGCTCGACCCGGAGCAGAACTCCACTTTCCGGGACAACTACCTGGCCGTGCCCTTCGACCTCTCCCGGGTCATGTTCCTCGGCACCGCGAACATGATGGACACGGTGCCCCGCCCCCTGCGCGACCGCATGGAGGTCATCGAGCTACCCGGCTACACCGAGGAGGAGAAGGTCGAGATCGGCCGGCGCTATCTGGTCAGGCGCCAGCTCGAGGCCAACGGACTCACTCCCGGGCAGGCCTCGCTCACCGACGAGGCCCTGCGCGCGATCGTCCGCGATTACACCCGCGAGGCGGGGGTACGAAACCTCGAGCGCGAGATCGGCAAGGTCTTCCGCCGCGTGGCGATGCAGGTCGCCGAGGGTACCGCTGCAGCCGTCCACCTGGATGTCGACGACCTGGCGCCGGTCCTCGGACCACGCCGCTTCGAGGGGGAGGTCGCCATGCGCCTGTCCGTCCCCGGGGTGGCCACGGGGCTCGCCTGGACGCCGGTGGGCGGCGACATCCTCTTCATCGAGGCGAGCCGGGTCGAGGGAAGCGGCCGGCTCATCCTCACCGGACAGCTGGGCGACGTCATGAAGGAGAGCGCGCAGGCCGCGCTGACCCTCGTCAAGGGCCGCTCGGCCGCGCTCGGCATCGACGGCGAGGCCTTCCAGAAGAGCGACGTCCACGTGCACGTGCCGGCCGGCGCGACCCCGAAGGACGGCCCGAGCGCAGGCGTGGCGATGTTCACCGCGCTGGTCTCGCTCTTCACCGGCCGCACGGTGCGCAGCGACACCGCGATGACCGGTGAGATCAGCCTGCGCGGGTTGGTGCTGCCGGTCGGCGGGATCAAGGAGAAGACGCTCGCGGCAGCCCGGGCAGGCCTGAAGCGCGTGCTCCTCCCGGCGCGCAACCGCAAGGACCTCGAGGAGATCCCGGCCGCCGCCCGCGGACAGCTCGACCTCATCTGGCTGGAGACGGTCGACGACGCCATCGCCGACGCGTTCTCGGACACCCAGCCGTTGCCGGCCCCCATCTCCTCCGCGGATCCCGTCCCCACTCCGGACCTCGTCCCGCCCCACGGCTGAGGCCCGTCGCCCGGCTGAGGCCCGCCGGCTCCGCAGCGCCGGCTGTTGTCCCGTTACGGACTGCGGGCCGGCGCCCCGTAGGGGTAGTAGGGCTGAGGGGCCCAGCCGTAGGGGGAGGAATACCCCGGGTACGCCGGGTAGGAGGGATAGGACGGCGCCGGTGCGGACGCGGGCACCGCTGCCGGAGCGGGCTCGGACGCAGGCCTGGGTGCAGGGGCGGGTGCAGGCGTGGGCACGGGCGCAGGGGCGGGTGCAGGCGTGGGCACGGGCCCAGGGGCAGGAGCGGGTGTCGTCGAGGGCGCGGGGGCGCTCGCCTTCCCCGATGCCACCTCCGCTGCTTGCCGGGAAGCCCTTTGCGGCTCCGGCCCCGGAGCGGGCCAGACAGGCTCCGGGAGCGCCGCCGCCAATGGCCGCTCCGCCGTCGGCGCCGCGCCCGGCCGGGTGGGTGTCCCGGGGGAAGACGCCGTACGGACCCCCGTCGCCTCGGGTGTCTGTTCCGACGGGCCGCTCACGAGCCAGACCAGGGCCAGGGCCACCGCACCTCCGGCCACCCCCACGAGCAGCCCCCTGCGCCCGCGCCGGCCGGCGGGGCGCCGCGAGAGCGAGTCCCGGGACAGCCCCAACTCGTCCATCCGCGCCCGGATGGCCGCCTCACGCTCCGGGGAGACCGCGGGGAGTTGGCCCGGTGGCGCGGTCCGCGGCGAGGGGCCGGCGGAGACCGGTGGAACCGGGGGCTCCATGTCTCGCTGGGGGGTGGTTTCGGAACGGGCCATCGTGGCGCCCTCCTGACGGTCTGGTCCGGCGTGGAGCCGAGAGGGTAGCACAGTGACGCGCCCGGCCCGCGCGCCCGGGGCGACCCTGCCCTATCATTGGGGCTCGCTCCCACCCCGAGGCCCGGCCATGTACCTGCGCGGCTCCCCCGCCCTCTCCCGATTTCGCCTGGACAAGACCCTCGACCAGGCCCGAGCCGCGGGAGCCGGGGCGCTCACCGGCGCCTTCGCCGAGTACGTCCACTTCGTGGAGTTGCGCGAGCCCCTCGCCCCACAGGACCTCGCCGTCTTGCGCCAGCTGCTGGACTACGGGCCGGCAGCCGCCCCGTTGCCGCCCCCGGGGCAACTCCAGCTCGTGGTCCCCCGCCCCGGCACCATCTCGCCCTGGTCCACCAAGGCCACCGACATCGCCCACGTCTGCGGGCTGGCGGCGGTGTCGCGCATCGAGCGGGGCGTCGCCTGGTATCTCGAGAGCGAAGGGGGCACGGGGCTCGACCCGCGGTCACTGGCGGTCATCCAGGGGCTCTTCCACGACCGCATGACCGAGGTCGTGACGGCCGACTTCGCCGAGGCCGAACACCGGCTCTTCCAGCACGCCGAGCCGGCCCGCCTGCAGTCCGTGGACCTGCTGGAGGGTGGACGGGGAGCCCTCGAGCGGGCCAACCGCGAGCTCGGCCTCGCCCTCTCGGACGACGAGGTGGACTACCTCCTCGCCAGCTTCCGGGCGCTGGGGCGCAACCCCCACGACGTCGAGCTGATGATGTTTGCCCAGGCGAACTCGGAGCACTGCCGGCACAAAATCTTCAACGCCACCTGGACCCTGGACGGCGCCCCGGGCGAGGGGACCCTCTTCGGGATGGTCAAGGAGACCCACCGGCGCAGCCCGGGGGACGTCCTCTCCGCCTACCGGGACAACGCGGCCGTGGTGCGCGGCTTCCCCGCCGCCCGCTTCGCCCCCGACCCCGGCGACGGGCGCTACCGCTACGTCGAGGAGCCTGTCCACATCCTGATGAAGGTGGAGACCCACAACCACCCCACCGCGATCTCCCCCGGCCCCGGCGCCGCCACCGGCACGGGGGGTGAGATCCGCGACGAGGCCGCCACCGGCCGCGGGGCCCGGACCAAGGCCGGGCTGGTGGGCTTCTCGGTCTCGAACCTGCGGATCCCGGGCTTCGAGCAGACCTGGGAGGTGGACCACGGCAAGCCGGGCAGGATCGCCTCCGCGCTCGACATCATGATCGAGGGCCCGGTCGGGGCCGCCGGGTTCGGCAACGAGTTCGGGCGCCCGAACCTCGTGGGGTATTTCCGGACCTACGAGCAGAGCGTCCCCGGGGTCAAAGGACCCGAGGTCCGGGGCTACCACAAGCCCATCATGCTGGCCGGCGGGGTCGGCAACATCCGCGCACCCCACGTGGCCAAGGGGCGCATCCCCACGGGAGCCAGGGTGATCGTCCTCGGGGGACCGGCGATGCTGATCGGACTCGGCGGCGGCGCGGCCTCCTCGATGGCCTCCGGGGCGAGCGAGGAGGCGCTCGACTTCGCCTCGGTGCAGAGGGCCAACCCCGAGATGCAGCGCCGGGCCCAGGAGGTCATCGACCGCTGCCGGGAGCTGGGCCAGGCCAACCCCATCGTGGCCATCCACGACGTGGGTGCCGGCGGCCTGTCCAACGCGGTCCCCGAGCTGCTGCACGAGAGTGGCCGCGGCGGACAGCTGGAGCTGCGCGCCGTGCCGAGCGACGACCCCGGGATGTCGCCGCTGGAGATCTGGTGCAACGAGTCCCAGGAGCGTTACGTGCTGTCCGTGCGCCCCGAGGACCTGGCGCGCTTCTCGGCCCTGTGCGAGCGCGAGCGCTGCCCGTACGCCGTGCTCGGGGAGGCGACGGACGACGGGCGCCTGGTGATGCACGACCGCCACTTCGCCAACACCCCCATCGACCTGCCGCTCGAGGTCCTGCTCGGCAAGCCGCCCCGGATGCACCGGGAGGTGGTCCACGCGCGCCCACCCCGCCCGCCCCTCGATCTCTCGGGCGTCGACCTGCGCGACGCGGCCCTGAGGGTGCTCCGGCTGCCGGCCGTCGCGGACAAGACCTTCCTCGTGACCATCGGCGACCGCAGCGTGACCGGCCTGGTGGCGAGAGACCCCATGGTCGGCCCGTGGCAGGTCCCGGTGGCGGATTGCGCCGTCACCGCGACCGGCTACCGGTCCCGCACGGGCGAGGCGATGGCCATCGGCGAGCGCACCCCCCTCGCGCTCGTGGACGCGCCGGCATCCGGGCGCATGGCCGTGGCGGAGGCCCTCACGAACCTCGCCGCGGCCGCCGTGGAGGACCTCGGCCAGGTGGTCCTCTCGGCGAACTGGATGGCTGCCGTGGGGCACCCCGGTGAGGACGCGGCCCTCTTCGACACCGTGCGCGCGGTGGCGCTCGAGCTCTGCCCCACCCTCGGGATCGCGGTACCGGTAGGCAAGGACAGCCTGTCCATGAAGACCGTGTGGCACGAGGCCGGGGAAGAGCGCGCCGTCACCGCGCCCCTCTCGCTCATCGCCTCCGCGTTCGCGCCGGTCGCGGACGTCGCCCGCACCCTGACGCCGGTATTACGGACCGACCGGGGGGAGACCGACCTGCTGCTCGTGGACCTGGGCCGCGGCCGGAACCGCCTCGGGGCCTCGGCGCTCGCCCAGGTCTACGGCCAGCTGGGCGACCGGGTGCCCGACCTCGACCACCCCGGGGACCTGAAGGGCTTCTTCGCAGCCGTCCAGCGCCTGAACGCCGAAGGGCTCCTGCTCGCCTACCACGACCGCTCGGACGGCGGGCTCTGGGCGACGCTCTGCGAGATGGCCTTCGCGGGCCACACCGGAATCGAGGTGGACCTGACCCCGCTCTCGGGCGGGGCGCTGGAGACCCTGTTCAGCGAGGAGCTGGGCGCCGTGCTGCAGGTCCGGCGCGCGGACCGTGAGGCGGTGCTCGGCGCCTTCGAGGGCGCCGGGCTCGGCGGCCACGTGCACCGCATCGGAGCGCCGGCGACCCACGGGCGGGTGGTCGTGCGCCGGGGTCGCGAGACCCTGCTCGACCTCTCGCGGGTCGACCTGCACCGGGCCTGGTCGGAGACGACCTGTCGGATGCAGGCCCTGCGCGACCACCCGGACTGCGCCCGGGAGGAATACGACCGCCTGCTCGACGCGGACGACCCGGGGCTCTCGGTCACGCTCACCTTCGACCCCGCCGCACCCCCGGCCCCCCACCTCGCCGGCGCCCGCCCGCGGGTCGCCATCCTGCGCGAGCAGGGGGTGAACGGCCACGTGGAGATGGCGGCGGCCTTCGACCGGGCGGGCTTCGAAGCGGTGGACGTGCACATGAGCGACGTCCTGTCCGGACGCTCGGGGCTGGGGGGCTTCCGCGGCCTGGTGGCCTGCGGCGGCTTCTCCTACGGCGACGTCCTGGGGGCCGGCGGTGGCTGGGCCCGCTCGGTCCTCTTCAACCCGCGGGCCCGGGAGGCCTTCGCGGCGTTCTTCGCCCGCCCGGACACCTTCGCCCTGGGGGTTTGCAACGGCTGCCAGATGCTCTCGCTCCTGCACGACCTGATCCCGGGCGCCGAGGCCTGGCCGCGGTTCCTGCGCAACCGCTCGGAGCAGTTCGAGGCGCGCCTGGTGATGGTGGAGGTCACCGGGAGCCCCTCGCTCTTCTTCGCCGGGATGGCGGGGTCGCGCCTGCCGGTCGTGGTAGCCCACGGCGAGGGGCGGGTCGAGCATCGCGACCCCGCCCACGCGGCGGCTGTCGGGACCGGCGGCCTTCTGGCCCTGCGCTACGTGGACGGCCGCGGCCAGCCGGCGGAGCGCTACCCCGAGAACCCCAACGGCTCCCCGGGCGGCGCCACCGGCTTCACCACTCCGGATGGCCGCTTCACCATCCTGATGCCCCACCCGGAGCGACTCTTCCGCACACCCCAGTGGTCCTGGCACCCCGACGGCTGGGGCGAGGACTCACCCTGGATGCGGTTCTTCCGCAACGCCCGCCACTGGGTCGGCTGAGTCGTGAGCGGGCAGGGGCCGCGCGCCTCCTACTGGAGCGAGCAGGCTCGAGTGGTGATGGACCACCTCGGGAGCGGCCCGCAAGGACTGCCCGCCACGACCGCCGCGCAACGGCTCCGGCAATACGGAGCCAACTCGCTCGACGAGCAAACCCGGCGGACCTCCGCCAGGCTCCTGCTGAGCCAGTTCGAGAGTCCGCTGGTGCTGATCCTCGTCTTCGGCGCCGCCGTTTCCATCGTCGCCGGCGACTGGGTCGACGCCGCAATCATTCTCGCCATCGTGACCGGCAGCGCCCTGCTCGGGTTCGTCCAGGAACACCGGGCATCCTCCGCGATTTCCAGGCTGCGTCGCCGACTGGCCCTGACCGCACAGGTACGCCGCGACGGCCCGGCCCGAACGATCAGCGCCAGCGCCATCGTCCCGGGCGACGTGATCGAGCTTTCCGCGGGCAACCTGGTTCCCGCGGACGGGCTCATCCTCGAGGCGAGGGACTTCCTGGTGACCGAGGCGAGTCTCACCGGCGAATCCTTGCCGGTGGAGAAACGTCCCGGTGTCGTGCCAGCGCAGACACCCCTGGCCGCCCGGACGAACTGCGTATTCCTCGGCACGTCCGTGCGCAGTGGCACGGCGACGGTGCTGGTCGTGAAGACAGGTCTGGACACGGCCTTCGGCGCCGTCGCCAGGCAATTGAAGTCGCGGCCACCGGAAACCGAGTTCGCCCGAGGCGTGCGACAGTTCGGGCACCTTCTCGTCCGCGTCATGCTCCTGATGGTGGTGTTCGTGCTGGCCGTCAATCACTGGTTGGACCGGCCTGCCATCGAATCGCTGTTGTACGGGGTGGCCCTGGCCGTGGGGATTTCGCCGGAGCTGCTGCCCGCCATCGTGAGCGTGACCCTCTCCCACGGGGCGCGCGCCATGGCACGGCGCGGGGTGATCATCCGGCGGCTGGAAGCGATCGAGAATCTGGGCAGCATGGATGTCCTCTGCACGGACAAGACCGGCACCCTCACCGAGGGGAGCATCGCTCTGCAGGCCGCAGTCGACCTGGACTTCCGGGACTCGGACTCGGTTCTCCGCCTCGCCTACCTCAACGCGGCCTTCGAGACGGGCATCGAAAACCCCCTGGACGAGGCGCTGATGGCGGCCGGGGCGCGGGAAGGGCTCACCACCGACGGCTGGAAGAAGGTCGATGAGATCCCTTATGACTTCGTCCGCAAGCGCCTCACGATCGTGGCCGCCCCGGCCGAGGACAGCGGCCATCACTGGATGGTCACCAAGGGCGCCTTCGCGCAGATGCTCGCTGTCTGTTCCTCGCTCGACCAGGAAGGCAGCGAGGTCCCCATGGACGACGCCGCTCGCGAACGGCTGGACGCCTATTTCCGCGCGAGGAGCACGGAGGGTTTTCGGGTGCTGGCGCTCGCAACGAGGCGTGTCGCGGCGAGAGAAGAGTACGTTCGCAGCGACGAGACGGAGATGTGCCTGCGGGGCCTTCTGCTCTTCTTCGACCCGCCGAGGCCAGACGCCAGGAACACGATCGAAGACCTGGCCCAACTGGGCATTCGAATCAAGATCATCACCGGTGACAACCGCTACGTCTCGGCACACGTGGCCAGCAGCATCGGGCTCGACCCGCAGGCGATGATCACCGGCGAAGAGATCGCCGGACTGAAGGACGAGGCACTCTGGTATCGAGTCGGGCGAGCCGACCTGTTCGTGGAGGTCGACCCGCAGCAGAAAGAGCGCATCGTCAGGGCGCTGCAGCGAACCGGTTGCGCCGTCGGCTACATGGGCGACGGCATCAACGACGCTCCTGCCTTGCACGCCGCCGACGTCGGCATCTCGGTCGAAGGGGCGGTCGACGTCGCCAGAGACAGCGCGGACGTGATCCTGCTGCAGAGCGATCTCAAGGTGCTCGGCGCGGGCGTGCGAGAGGGCCGCCGTACCTTCGCCAACACCTTGAAGTACATCTGCATCACCACCAGCGCGAACTTCGGCAACATGGTGAGCATGGCCCTGGCGACCCCGGTCCTGCCCTTCCTGCCCCTGGCCGCCAAGCAGATCCTGCTGAACAATTTCCTGTCCGACCTGCCATCGCTCGCCATTTCGACCGACAACGTCGACGCTGCCAAGGTCGCCGTGCCCCAGCGCTGGCACGTCCAGGACGTCCGCCGGTTCATGCTCGTGTTCGGCCTGCTCAGCACCCTGTTCGACCTGCTGACGTTCGTCGTTCTCTTGAAGCTGTTCCGGGCCGACGAGCCCACCTTCCGGACCGCGTGGTTCGTGGTCTCCCTCATGACCGAGCTGGCGGTGGTGCTGGTCCTGCGGACAGAGCAGGCCGCGATACGGAGCCGGCCGAGCGGCCTGCTGCTGTGGACGACGGTCCTCGTCGGAGCCGTCGCACTGTTCAGTCCGTACCTCGGCCCGCTCTCCGCGAGCTTTGGCTTCGTTTCCCTGCCGTGGCAGGTCCTCGCGGTCACGGGCCTGGTCGTCGCGGGTTACCTCGTGGCGACGGAGGCGGCCAAGCGGCGATTCTTCCGGCCGGGCTGAGCGAGCTACCTCACGGATGCTCGTCGGTCGGCTCGCCCCGTGGCGCGCCCTGGTGGCTCCCCTCCCCGTGGTCGTCGGAGTGGGTGAGCCAGAGCGCCGAGCCGATGAGCGCGATCCCGCCCGCCAGGTAGAGCAGGTCGAGCGGCTGGTCGAAGTGCATGTCGATGACGTGCTCGAAGAACTTCACGATCAGGATCATCAGGATGACCTTCGCGAGCCGCGACTTCAGGTCGTCCAGGCTTCCGATCAGCAGCACGTTGTTCGAGGTCTCCGACCCCTTGGCCACGTCCAGCTTGCTGATGAAGAGCTCGTAGAGCCCCAGGGCGAAGATGAGCAGTACGGCCCCGAGCAGATAGCCGTCCACGATCTCCACCACGTGGGCGACCGCCTCGCCGTGCAGGTCGGCGCGGGCGACCGCGTCCAGCCCGGGCTCCCAGTAATGCGCCAGGTGCACGAACATGTAGACCGCGTCGACGGTGGCAAGGTAGAACATCGCGAACGCGGACAGCAGGCTGGCGATCACCGCGAACAGCACCACGACCCGGCTCTGCCAGAGCATGGACTCGAAGGTACTCTCAAGCCACTTCATGTGGGGTCCCCTCCCGATGGCAAGGGAGCATGATGTACCACAGAGTCCACGGCACTCCCAGCCCCGCAGGGGACGGGCGGAGGGCAACGGGTGAGGCGGAGGCGTTGCGGGGCGGAGCGAGGGCGTGAAGCGGCACACACCCAGCGAGGAGGAGGTCCGGCTCTTCCGTGAGGCGGTCGGACCGGTCCGGACCCTGGAGCACGACCGCCACGTCCCGCAGACGCCGGGGCCAGCGCCGGTGCCCTCCCAGCGCCTGCGCGACGAGAGGCAGGTGCTGCGTGACCTCCTCTCCGACGGCCTCGACCCGGCCGACCTGGAGACCGGCGAGGAGCTCGTCTACCTGAGGCCGGGCCTGCCCTACTCCCTGCTGCGGCGTCTGCGCCGGGGCCAGTTCAGCGTCGGCCCGCAACTCGACCTGCACGGTCTCACGGTGGACGAGGCGAGGACCGCGCTCGGCGCCTTCCTGCACGAGGTCCAGCGGGGCCACCGACGTTGCGTGCGCATCGTGCACGGCAAGGGCCTGCGCTCCCGCCAGGGTCAGCCGGTGCTCAAGGTGAAGGTCAACCACTGGCTGCGCCAGCGCGAGGAGGTGCTCGCGTTCTGCTCGGCCCGTCCCGTGGACGGCGGCACCGGCGCGGTCTACGTGCTCCTGAAGGCCTGACCGGGGGCTGCGACCTCTCGCAGGAGGGCGGTGGCGTAGGCCCCGCTCGCGAGCGTGAAGGCGAGCTCCAGGGCGTCCTCCCCGCGCCAGCGCCAGGCGAGATCGTGGGCCCGGGCGCGCAGCGCACGCCGGTCCGCCTCGAGCCCCGCCTCTTCGAGCCCCCGGCACCAGTCCCCGCAGCCGGCGAGGGCCTCCTCCTCGAACTGCCGGGCCCCCTCGCGGGGCTCCGGCTCGCCCCGGCCCCAGAGCGGCCCCGTGGGGTGCACCTCCCCCCGCGCGGCCCGTTCCATCAGTTCCGGCGTTGGCTCCTCGGCCAGGAAACGGCTGTGGCGGCCGTCCAGCATCAGCACCTCGCCCGCGAGGGGGCGATCCCACGTCCCGCCACCGACCCGGGCGGCGAGGACGCGGTTGAAGAGGACCGAGCGGGCGGCCGAGAGGTAGAGCCCGCGCTCGGCGCGGTCCCGGACCCGCAGGCGCCCCCCCAGCATCGCCAGCGCCCGCGCCGGGTTCGACCCGTCCCGGCCGAACCGCTGCTCGCCGAAATAGTTGGGGAAGCCCCGGTCACGCAGGACGCCGAGCCGCTCTTCCACCGCGGCCCGCGCCCCCGTGAGGTCCCGCAGCACCAGGACGAACCGGTTGGCGCGGTGGCTGCCCCGGCGCAGCTTGCGGTCGTGGCGCTGCGCGGCGAGCACCTCGACGGTGCCGGGTGCGACCTGCCCCCAGTCGGGCTCGGGACGGCCCGCCAGGTCGACGGAGAACCACTGGGTGGTCACGGCGTCGCGGTCCTTCAGCCCCGAGTAACCGACCGCCACCGGGGGCACGCCGGCGAGGCGTGCGAGCTGGCCGGCCACCCAGACGGTGTTCGCCCCGCGCTTGCGCAGTTGCAGGAGGACGTGCTGCCCGGTGCCGAGCGGATCGAAGCCCAGGACCTCGTCGACCGCGAAGTCCTCCGGCGCGACCCGCCAGCGTGCCCGGGCGGGCGGGTCCCCGTGGGCCCGGGGCAGATCCTCCCAGGGGATCGGCGGGCAGTGGTCCGGTCGGTCGCCGGTCACGCCGGCGCGACCGGCGAGGCTTTGCGCTCCACGAGCAGGACGACGGCGTGGGCGGCCATCCCCTCCCCGCGCCCGGTGAAGCCCATCCCCTCGGTCGTGGTGGCCTTCACGTTGACCCGCGACGGGTCGACGCCCAGGTCCGACGCCAGGGTGGCGCGGATGGCCGGCACGTGGGGTGCAAGCTTCGGCGCCTGGGCCACGACCGTGAGGTCGGCGTTGCCCACCTCGAGCCCCTGCTCCCCCAGGAGGGCGACCACGCGGCGCAGCAGGACCCGGCTGTCGACGCCCGCGTACTCGGCGCTCGAGTCCGGGAAGTGCCGGCCGATGTCGCCGAGACCCGCCGCCCCGAGCAGGGCGTCGCACAGGGCGTGCACCAGGACGTCCCCGTCGGAGTGCGCGAGGAGGCCCTGGGGGTGAGGCACCGTCACGCCTCCGATCACGAGGGGCCGGGCGGCACCGAAACGGTGTGCGTCGAAGCCGTGACCGATTCTCACTTCGCAGCCTCCTGGGCCCTCAGGAACACCTCGGCGAGCGCCAAGTCCCGGGGCGTCGTCACCTTCAGGTTGTCGGGACTGCCCTCGACCAGACGGGGAACGTGACCCGCAAGCTCCATGGCCTGGGCCTCGTCGGTCACCAGGAGCCCACCGCCGACGGCCACCCGGAGCGCCCGGCGCAGCAGCCCGAAGCGAAACATCTGGGGCGTCAGGGCGTGCCAGAGCCCGGCGCGGGCGACCGTCTCCCGCACGCTGCCGTCCGGGGCCGCCCGCTTCAGGGTGTCGCGCGCCGGCAGCCCCAGCAGGCCGCCGACCGGGTGCCCGGCGAGCTCGTCCATGAGCCGGTCGATGTCCTCGCGCCGCACGCAGGGGCGCGCGGCGTCGTGGACCAGGACCCAGTCGTCCTCGGCAGCCTCGCCGGCGAGGGTCTCGAGCCCGCTCAGCACCGAATGGCAGCGCTCGGCACCACCGGTCGCCCGGCGCGGCCGGGGCACGGGCCCCAGCTCGACCGCATCCCAGAGCACGTCGTCACGGGCCAGGACGACCACCGCCCCCGAGACCCTGGGATGACCCGCGACCCGCCCGACGGCGTGGGCGATGACCGGCCGACCGGCCACCACCAGGTACTGCTTCGGCAGGTCGGCGCCCATCCGCTTCCCGCCGCCCGCCGCGGCGATGACGGCCCAGTGGCGCGGGGGCCGCACGCTCGTCGGGCTCACTCTTCCACCAGGAGGTAGAACGTCTCGTCCTTGCGCGTCATGCCGAGCTCCCGACGGGCCCGCTCCTCGATGGCGTCCAGTCCGCCCTTGAGGTCCCGGACCTCCGCGTCGAGCGCCCGGTTGCGCTCCACGTATCCCTCGTTCTCACCCTGCTGGGCCCGGGTGCGGCGCTCCAGGTCACGGACCTCCTCGAGGCTGCCGTCACCGAGCCAGAGCCGCTGCTGGAGACCCACCAGCAGCACGAACAGCACCGACATGAGCAGCAGCCAGCGCACCTTGCGAGGTCAGCGACGCCAGCGGCGTCAGCGCGCCCCGGCGAGCGCCGCCCGCCCCGGGTACCGACACGCCCCGCCGAGCTCCTCCTCGATGCGGATGAGGCGGTTGTACTTGGCGATGCGGTCGGAGCGCGAGAGCGACCCGGTCTTGATCTGGCCGACGCCCGTCGCGACCGCCAGGTCGGCGATGAAGGCGTCCTCGGTCTCACCCGAGCGATGGGACATGACCGCCGTGTAACCCGCCGCGCGCGCCATCGCGATGGCCTCGAGGGTCTCGGTCAGGGTGCCGATCTGGTTCACCTTGATCAGGATGGAGTTGGCGACCCCTTGCGCGATCCCCTCGGAGAGGATGGCGGTATTGGTCACGAAGACGTCGTCGCCCACGAGCTGGATGCGCTTTCCAAGGCGCGCGGTGAGGGTCTTCCACCCGTCCCAGTCGCCCTCGGCCATGCCGTCCTCGATCGAGACGATGGGGTAGCGGTCCACCCAGGAGGCGAGGAACGCCGCGAACTCCCCGGACGAGAGCGCCTTGCCCTCGGAGGCGAGACGGTAGCGCCCGTCGCCGTAGAACTCGGAGCTCGCCGCGTCCACCGCGAGCGCCACCTCGTCCCCGGCCCGGAACCCCGCCTTCGCGATGGCCTCCAGGATGACCTCCACGGCCGACTCGTTGGACGGCAGGTCGGGGGCGAACCCGCCCTCGTCGCCCACGGCGGTGTTCAGGCCGCGACCCTTCAGGACCGACTTCAGGGCATGGAAGACCTCCGCCCCGTAGCGCACCGCCTCGGTCAGGCTGGGCGCCCCGAGGGGCATGACCATGAACTCCTGGATGTCCACGCTGTTGTCGGCGTGGGCACCCCCGTTCAGGATGTTCATCATGGGCACCGGCATCGTGTAGGGCGCGCCGCTGCCGAGGCAGGCGTAGAGCGGTCGGCCCTGCTCGGCCGCCGCCGCGCGCGCCGCCGCCATCGAGACCGCGAGGATCGCGTTGGCGCCGAGGCGGGCCTTGTTGGGGGTGCCGTCGAGCTCGATCATGCGGCGGTCGAGGGCCCGCTGGTCGAGCGCGTCCATCCCCAGGACGGTTGAGCGGATCTCGCCGTTGACGTTGCCGACGGCCCTGCGCACGCCCTTGCCGAGATACCGTCCCTTGTCCCCGTCGCGCAGTTCCACCGCCTCCCGGGTACCGGTCGAGGCCCCGGAGGGCACCGCCGCACTGCCCCTGGCGCCGGAAGCCAGCACCACGTCCGCCTCCACCGTGGGGTTGCCCCGCGAGTCGAGGATCTCCCGTGCCCGAACGTCCTGGATTGCCGACATGCC
>ERZ1645187.382-NODE-382-length-43315-cov-246.658622_pt1 | contig 43315 bp, 42 predicted proteins | sample MGYA00575352_ERZ1645187 | MGnify/ENA primary metagenome ERZ1645187 (study PRJEB40837, sample SAMN11349314) | freshwater sediment metagenome | isolation source: river sediment | host: Sediment | place: India: Wazaribad , New Delhi | collected 2017-02-21 ... | reverse complement strand
GCCGAGCCGCCCTGGTCAGCGACCGGCAGGCGCGGGACTGGCTGGCCGCCGACGCTCATCTCTGGACCCTGGTCGTCAGGCCTTGGATTCTGGTGCAAGAGATGGTGCCAGGCATCGCCCAGATCTGATTCTGGTGCCGGCAATGGTGGCTGGGCCCGCTTGGGCTTGATCCGCGCCCCGGGCTGCCCCCATTTGACAACGACGCCGCTACCCATCGCCAATGCATTTTCGGTAACCCAGGTCGGCACGGGTTGGCATGTGTCGGCAGGGACGGCCTGGGTCAGCACGGGTCGGGTGGCCTCCGGCGGGGGTGTCACCCGCATGGATGCGGGTGCCAAGCCTACAGGGACGTATTCACGGCGTCCCCCGCCGGAGGCTACCCGACCCGACCCATCGGATGCCGAAAAGAAAGCTGTATTGCGCGTCTATACCTGAGATCGAGCCTCGACCCCATGGAATCCCATCCCCTCCCGACCGACATCCAACTCCACCAGCAATCGCGGGTGCTGGAGATCGCCTTTGACGACGGCGCCCGCTTTCACCTACCCACCGAGTACCTGCGCGTCTATTCGCCCTCGGCGGAGGTGCGGGGCCATAGCCCGGATGAGGCGGTGCTCCAGGTGGGCAAGGAGCAGGTCAACATCCGGGATCTCCAGCCCATCGGCCGCTATGCCCTGAAGATCTTCTTCGACGACGGTCACAAGTCCGGGCTCTACGACTGGGGCTATCTCTACAAGCTCGGCCGCGGCTGGCAGCCGCTCTGGCTGGACTACCTGTCCCGGCTGCGCGACGCGGGGCGCGAGCGGCGGGGGCCGGACCCCTTCGAGGTGCTCCAGGCCGCGGGTAAGCAGCCTTCGCTGCTACCGCACTGAGAGACCGTGACAAAGGCACAGGGTGAACACCTTACCTGGGTGCCTCGTTGTTCATCGCCCCGCATTGTTCCCGACTGGCATCTAAGTCCATACAGATGCCTTGCGCGAAGCGTCTCGTTCCGGGGAAGTTCCCGCGGGGAAACCCCCGTCAGGGGGTGTCGGCCAGTTTCAGTTCACCGAGCGTCTGCCCCATCCGCAATGGGACACCGGGAGCCAGGGTGGCCTCCCAGGTCACCGCCCCGGGGGGAAAGAGCAGGATCACGGTGGAGCCCATGTTGAAGCGCCCCATCTCCGCCCCCCGCGCCAGGTCCACGGGCTCATCGTCCCCATAGTGGTGGCGGGGCGACTGGCCCCGGGCGGGGGTCACCTCGCCGGCCCACACCGTTTCCATGCCGCCGACGAAGATGGCCCCCACCAGGATGAGGGCGAAGGGTCCGGCCTCGCCCTCGAAGAGGCAGACGACGCGCTCGTTGCGGGCGAACAGCCGGGGCACCAGGCGGACGGTGGCGCCGTTGACGCTGAACAGGCGCCCGGGGACATGGATCATCTCCCATAGCCGGCCAGCCAAGGGCATGTGGACCCGGTGATAGTCCCGGGGGGAGAGGTAGATGGTGGCGAAGCTGCCGCCCTGGAAACGGCGGGCCCAGTCGGCGTCGCCAACCAGTTCCTCCAGACCATAGTCCAGCCCCTTGGCCTGAAAGAGGCGATCCGCGTCGATGTCCCCATGCTGGCTCAAGGCACCATCCGCCGGACAGGCGATGGCGGTGGGGCTGGCGGGCAGGGGCCGGGCGTCGGGCTTGAGGGCGCGGGTGAAGAAGGCATTAAAGCTCGCATAGGCCCCCAGGTCGGACTCCAGGGCCTCGCGCATATCGACCCGGAAGTGGCGGGCGAAGGCGCGGATGAGGGCCGCGCTCAGGGGCCGCCAGCGCAGCCGGGCGAAGCGGTACATGAGGGCCGCGAGCAGGTGTTGAGGCAGCAGATACTGCATGCCGACGAACAGGCGGTCGGCCCAGCCGGGTCTGGTGTCGGGCGATTCGTGGGGTGTATGCGCGGGTGCCCGAGCGGGAGCGGGGGCGGGAACGCGGATGGGTTTAGTCACGGTTCTGGTTCTCCAGGGCCTCCAGGGGCCAGTCGGCGAGGAGGGTCAGGTCAGCGGCCACCTCTTGGGTGGACTGGCTGGGGGTGAAAAAGGCCAGCAGCCTGGCGTCGGGGGTGATGAGATAAAGCACGGAGCGATCCTGGGGCGCGGGGTTCGCTGGTTCCCCCAGCAGGGTGGCGAGCTTGCCCAAATCGCCGGCCTCCCCAGCCACCAGCCGCAAGGCCGGGGAGAGCCGGCTGAAGTCCTGGGCCAGTTCGTCGCGCTGGATCGGCGTGGCGAGGACCAGTTGCAGGCGCTGGCGGGGCTCGGCGGTGGCGGGCAGGTGGTGGTAGACGTCCAGGAGGCGTTGGATCGCCAACTGACCCCGGGCCTGACCGAGGTCACCGAAGGCCAGCAGGGTCCAGCGCTCCTCCAGTTGGGCGCGACCGAAGGCCTGTCCGGTGCCGTCCGCCAGGGTAAAGGCGGGCAGGGCCATGGGGGGGGTGACGAGCACGCCACTAATGGCCGGGGGCTGGCCGAAGCGGCGCTGATTGCCCCACTGATAGCCGATGAGGAACAGCCCGATGGCGCAGACCATGAGGATCAGGCGGACCAGGGGCCCACGGGGCAGTGGCCGGCGCGACCGGCTGGACCCGGGGGGCGGGGGAGGGGGCGGCATGAGGCTGGCGGGCTCCGGTGGCTGGACATGAGGGGCGCAAAGGTTCCGGGCTGGCGGGCACGGTTGCTGGCAAAATACTACCCTAAGCGAAGGCGCTGGGCGGGGGTACGGCTCGGGTTCCCCTATTTTTCCTGGAATCTGGATCTTGAAGGCGAGAGAACGAACATGAGTAAGGACATCGAACTGACCGAGGCGCAGTGGCGGGCCCGGCTGACCCCCGAGCAGTACCGCGTCTGCCGTGAAAAGGGTACCGAGCGGGCCTTTACCGGCCGCTACCATGCCCTCAAGGCCCCCGGGGTCTATCGTTGCGCCGGCTGCGGCGCTCCCCTCTTCGATGGCGCCCACAAGTACGACTCGGGTAGTGGCTGGCCAAGTTTCTGGCAGCCCCTGGACGGGGCCCCGGTGGCCAGCGAGCGGGATACCAGTCTGGGCATGATCCGCATCGAGGTGCATTGTGAGCGCTGCGGGTCCCATCTGGGCCATGTCTTCGACGACGGCCCCCGGCCGACAGGCCTGCGCTACTGCATCAACTCGGCCTCGCTGGACTTTGAGCCGGCCACGGGGGCGGTTGGCGAACATGGCGTGTCTGGCGCGGACGGAACGGGTGGCCTGGACGACCCGGCCGCCCGGACGGAAAGCGCCTGATGTACCCTGTTCTGACCGGCTGTAGAAGCGTGCAACTGGGGCGCTGGTGCTTGAGCCCACTGACCAGTGGTGGCGGAGGGGGGTGGCTGCCGGAAACCCGGGGGCAGACCCCATGACCCCCCCGTCGCTCAAACCGACCGCGGGTTCGCGGTCGGCCTTGCCTTGGGCGGCCCTCCTCGCCGCGGCGGCGGGTGCCCTGGCCGTTCTAGCCTTTCCGCCCTTTGGCCTGTCCCCTGTGCTGGTGGTGTCTTTGGCGGTCCTCCATGGTCTGCTGGTGGGCCGGCGAACCGGGGAGGGCTTCCTCGTCGGTTGGAGTTTCGGTATCGGCCTGTTGGGTTTCGGTATCTTCTGGATCCGCGTCAGCCTCAACGAGTTTGGCAACATGGGGGTCTGGCTGGCCCATGGCCTGACCCTCATTTTCATCCTCGCCATGGCCCTCTACTACGGCCTGCTCGGTGCGCTGACGGCCTGGCTGACGGGCCGCCTGCCGGGAGGTCCGGGAGGATGCCTGGCGGGATGGGCTAGTCCGCTCCTGCTCTTCCCCGCCCTTTGGGTCCTGCTTGAGTGGCTGCGGGGCTGGTTCCTCACTGGTTTCCCCTGGCTCAATGCTGGTGACTCCCAGGTGGAGGGGCCCCTGGCCGGCTATGTCCCCCTCCTCGGCGTCTATGGCGTGAGCCTGCTGGTCGCCCTGTCCGCCGGTCTTCTCTGGCGCCTGGTGGCCGGGCGGGTCCTGGGTGCTCATCGGGGGCTTCCGCCTACTCCTGGTCCGGCCTCCAGCCCCCGCCGTTCCCGCGAGCGTTGGGGTCTGGCCGGGGTGCTGGCCCTGATCTGGTTGGCGGGCCTGGGCCTGGGGCGACTGGAGTGGACCCAGGCCGTGGGGGAGCCCTTCCGCGCCGCGGTGCTCCAGGCCAACATTCCCCAGTCCCTTAAGTGGAACGAGGAGTCCCTCTACCCCACCCTCAGGGCCTACGTGGAACTGACCCGGGAGGCCTTCGACCAGCAGGCCCAGGTCATCGTCTGGCCCGAGACGGCCATCCCCGAGTTCCTCGACCGGGTGCGCGAACCGCTGCTGGAACCCCTGGCCGCGGAGGCCGGGGAGGCGGGCGCACAACTCGTCATCGGTCTGCCGGTGCTGGACTATGAGGCACAAACCTATTTCAACGGCCTGATCAGCCTGGGGGCCGCGGGGGAGGACCTGTACCGCAAGCGCCATCTGGTGCCTTTCGGCGAGTTCATGCCCTGGCGCTCGCTGTTGGGTCCCCTGGCCCAGGCTTTCGCGGTGCCCATGTCGGACTTCAGCGCCGGGGACGCCGCGCGCCCCCTGCTGCGGGTCGGACCTCACCAGGTCGGGGCCTCCATCTGCTATGAGGATGCCTTTTCCGCCGAGGTGATCCAGGCCCTGCCTGAGGCGGCCTATCTGATCAATGTCAGCAATGACGCCTGGTTTGGGGATTCCCTGGCCCCCCACCAGCACCTGGGCATCGCTCGCATGCGCGCCCTGGAGACCGGCCGCTGGCTGGTGCGCGCCACCAACACCGGGATCTCCGCTCTCATCGACCACCGCGGCCAGGTCCGGGGCACGGTGCCGGCCTTCCAGCGGGGCCTGTTCAGCGCCCTGGTCCAGCCCCGCGCCGGCGCGACCCCCTTCGCCCGTTTCGGCAACGCCCTGCCCATTGGTCTGGCCCTGGCCATGCTGGGGGCAGCCCTGCTGGCGGGCTGGCGATCCATTCTTCCTGGGTGGAGGTGACGCCCATGGCGGCCTTGATCCGTTTCTTCGTCGAACTCTGCCTGCTGCGCCGCGCCCCCCAGGATCTGCCGGGGTCCAGCGCGCTGATGGGCCTCATCCTGGTGGTCAACCTGGTAGCCTCCTGGCTGGTGGGGCTGGCGGCAGGCCTCTCCGCCCCCGTCGCCCTGGGCCAGGGGCTGGCGGATGCCCTTCTGACCCTGGCCCTGCTGCACCTGGCCCTGAGTCTGACCCGGCGCCCGGCCCGCTTCCTCCAGCTCGCCACCGCCCTGCTCGGGGCCGGGGCCCTGCTCAGCCTGATCGCCGTGGCCCCCTTGCTGCTGGTCTCCGGCGCCGAGTCCCGGGGCGAGACCTCCCTGGCGGGGCTGCCCCTGCTCTTCCTGCTCGTCTGGAGCCTGCTGGTCACCGGCCACATCCTGCGCCATGGCTTCGATCTGCGCCTGGGGCAAGGGGTCCTGATCGCGGTGGCCTACAATCTCCTCGCCTCGACCCTCATCAACACCCTCTTCCCCGGTTCCTGACATGCACCTCCATATCCTCGGTATCTGCGGTACCTTCATGGGCGGCATCGCCCTGCTGGCGCGCGCCCTCGGCCACACCGTGACCGGTTCCGACGCCAACGTCTATCCCCCCATGAGCACCCAGCTCGCGGAGGCGGGTATCGGCCTCATGGAGGGCTATGACGCCAGCCACCTGGACCCGGCCCCGGACCTGGTGGTGGTGGGCAACGCCATGAAGCGCGGCCTGCCGGTGGTCGAATACCTGCTGGACCAGGGCCTGCCCTATGTCTCCGGCCCCGAGTGGCTCAAGCAGCACCTGCTGCGCGATCGCTGGGTCCTGGCGGTGGCCGGGACCCATGGCAAGACCACCGCCGCCAGCATGCTCGCCTGGGTGCTGGAGGACGCCGGGCTCCAGCCGGGCTTCCTGATCGGCGGGGTGCCGCGGGACTTCGGCATCTCCGCCCGGCTGGGGGCGGCGCCCTTCTTCGTGGTGGAGGCGGATGAATACGACACCGCCTTCTTCGACAAGCGCTCCAAGTTCGTCCACTACCTGCCGCGCACCCTGATCCTCAACAACCTGGAGTTCGACCACGCCGACATCTTCGACGACCTGGGCATGATCCAGCGCCAGTTCCATCACCTGGTGCGGACGGTACCGGGCAGCGGCCTCATCATCCATCCCGAGGGCGAGGCGGCCCTGGATCAGGTCCTGGCCATGGGCTGCTGGACGCCCCGGGAGTCGGTGGGTGATGGGGGTGACTGGTCCGCGGAGTTGCTGGCGGCGGATGGCTCCCGCTTTGCCGTGTTTCAAAAGGGCGAGCCGGTGGGGGAGGTCCAGTGGGAACTGACCGGGCGCCACAACGTCGCCAACGCCCTCGCCGTCCTCGCCGCCGCCCGCCATGCCGGGGTGCCCCTGGCCCAGGGCCTGGCCGCCCTTGGCCGCTTCCAGGGGGTTAAGCGCCGGCTGGAGTTGCGGGGCGAGGTCCGGGGCATTCGGGTCTATGACGACTTCGCCCATCACCCCACCGCCATCGCCACCACCCTGGAGGGCCTGCGCCGGCAGGCGGAGCGACGGCAGCTCTTTTTACCCGACGCCGAGCCCGCCACAGCGGAGGAGGCCGGTACCGCCCTGACCGCCGGCACGGCGGGAATGGTCGGCGGCAGGGGCATCGGCCGCATCCTGGCCGTATTGGAACCTCGGTCCAACACCATGCGCCTGGGGGTTCACAACGCTAGCCTGGCGGCCTCCCTCTCCCTGGCCCACCGCATCTACGTCCATGCCCCGCCGGATCTCGGCTGGGATGCCGCCCGGGTCTTCGCTCCTCTGGGGCCGCGGGCCACCATCTGCTCTCGGGTGGAGGAGATCGTGGAGCAGGTCGCCCGGGAGGCCCGGAGGAGCGATCAGGTGCTGGTGATGAGCAACGGCGGTTTCCAGGGCATCCACGAACGCCTGCTGGCGGCCCTGGCCGCGGCCGGTCCGGAGGGATGAGCCCCCGATGACAGCCGCGCCACCGCCGCCGGCTACCGAGGTCTCTGCGCCTGGCCCCGGCGTCAACCCACCGGGTGTCGGCTTTTCACTTCCCGGAACGGGTCCCTCCCCACCAGAATCAGGTCCTAACCCGCCCGTTTCGGGTCAAACGCCGCCGGCCACTCCCCGTTCCCGGCCGCCACGCTGGCGGGGCTGGCTGATCAACATCGCCCTGGTGGTGCTGGTCATCGTCGGGGTGGATTGGTGGAAGAGCCGGCCCCTGGCCCAGGGCGCGGCCCCGCCCCTGGCGGGCCTCGATCTCCACGGCCAGTGGCGGGATCTGGGGGACTGGCGGGGCGAACCGGTGCTGGTGCACTTCTGGGGAAGCTGGTGCCCGATCTGTCGGGTCATGGAGGGTAGCGTCGACGCCATCGTTGCGGATCACCGGGTGCTGACCGTCGCCCTCCAGTCCGGTGAGCCGGCGGAGATCGCCGCCTACCTGCAACAGGCCGGCCTAAGCTTCCCGGTCATCCCCGATCCCGATGGCGCCATCGCCTCCCGCTGGGGGGTACGGGGGGTGCCCGCGAGCTTCATCCTCTCTGGTGATGGTCAGATCGTCTCCACCACGGTGGGCCTGAGCACGGAGCCCGGGTTGCGGCTCAGGCTTTGGGCGGCTTCAAGGGATTGAGATCGCCAGCAAGCCTCACTCCGCGCCGCCAAGCAGCCAGGGACCCTCGGCGGCCGACTGCCGTGGCGCCAGGGCCCCCAAGTCCGGTAGGACCTTGGCCAGGGGCTGAGCGGTGTCCGTGCCCGTCGCCGGCAGGGCCACCAGGTTGAGGATCATCCGGCGGTGCTGGGCGGTGACATTGCCGATCCACAGGGGCGCGCGGCCATCGATCCAATAGGGCGTGGCCCAGAGGCGCAGCACCAGGCGGTTGTCCTCCCCCTCGGGCTTAATCAGGGCCAGGTCCTCGTGATGGCCGTCGTGGACGTGAGGGATGAGGGGCAGTTCCGCCAAGGGCAGGGACGGGGAAAGGAGCCGAATGGCGTTTTCCGGGGAGAGGGTATCGGCGACTTGCCAGCCCTGGCTCTGCAGGGCCTGGATCAGGGTCTGGGGCTCGCCCGCGTATTGCAGGTTGAGGGGCTGGCCATTGACCCCCCGCAGGTCGGTCCGCCACTGGGGCAACCGGGCCCAATCCTGGGCCTGCCAGGCAGCCGCGGTTAGGTCGATGCGCGCGCGCTTGGGCTCGTAGAGGACCAGATCCGAGCGATGGAAGGTCAGGCTCGCCAGGCCATAGGCCAGGACCAGGGCCAGGCTGGAGACGGCCGCCAGGCCATGCCAGGAGGGGGCCGGCCGGGTGTGGCGACGGAAGGACAGCCCCAGGGCGGCCACCCAGACCAGGCCCAGCCCCAGCCCGCCGAGGACGTCCGTAAGCCAGTGGACGCCAAAATAGAGCCGGGCGATGGCTACCGCGGTGATCAGCAGGGCGGCGCTGGCGTAGGGCAGCCAGCGCCAGGCCAGGTTCATGGCCCCGGCGCCGGCCAGACAGACGGCCAGAAAGCCATAGACGACGGTGGCGCGCAAGACGTGGCTGCTGGGGAAGGCCCAGGGGGATAGACCTTCCAGACCGATGTCCGGCCGCGGTACCTGGAGCAGCCACTTGAGTAGCGGCGCCGCCAGCAGGCCGAAGGCCAAGGCGGCCAGCCAGTAGCCGGCCTGACGCCGTTGGCCGCGGGCCAGCAACCAGATCAGGACCGCGATCCCCAGGGGCAGGATCACGGCGACGTCCCCCAGGCGGCTGAGGGCGGCCATCAGGTGGCTGGCGCCAGGGCTGTGCAGGCTCAGGGCCAGATTGAGGACCAACTGGTTGAGCGGCCAGTCCGGGGCCTCGGCGATCGCCAGTCCCAGCATGAGGGCGAAGGCCAGGGCGCCCAACAGCAGGAAGCCCGCCAGGCTGGCCAGGGCGCGGGCATCGGGGTGATGGGGGTCCGCCAGGGCCCGGGCGATCTCGCCCAGGCGCGGATGGACGTCCGCCCAGTGGAGCAGGCCCTGCACCCAGCGCCCGGCCCGGGGGCTATAGAAGAGAAAGAGGCGATGCACCCCCCAGCCGACCAGCCAGAGGGTCAGGATCAGGGCCAGGGCGAGGATGCCCAGGCGGGCCGTGGCCTCGGAGGCCAGTTCCAGGGAGGCCCCCAGGACGATGCCGGGGACGATGTAGGCCGGGGCCCAGGCCAGGGCGGAGAGGACGTTGGCGAGGTAGAACTTCTTGGGCTCCATGCCCATCATCCCCGCCACCACCGGGATCACCGCCCGCACCGGGCCGACGAAGCGGCCGAAGGCGACGCTCTTACCCCCGTATTCGCGGAAGAACTTCTCCCCCCGAGCCATGCTGTCCGGATAGCGGGAGAAGGGCCACATCTCCTTCAGCCGTTCCCGGTAATGGTGCCCCAGCCAGTAACTGACGCCGTCGCCGACGATAGCCCCCGCCACCGCCCAGCCCATCACTGGCCAGAAGCTCAGGACCCCCGCCGCGATGGGGGGACCGGCGCCGATCATCATCACCGCCCCCGGGACCAGCATGCCCACCAGGGCCAGGGACTCGAACATGGCCACGCCGAAGATGAGCAGGTACGCCCAGTGTGGATTGGCCGCGATCCAGGCGAGCATGTCCTGAATGAATTCGGTCATCGATCAGCGTCCCCTTCTCACCCGGTCAACCGGGCCCTGGCCCCTGGCCGCCGGACGATCCGGCCGCGCTGGAGTCGCTATGATCGCGCCTGGGATTCCCCTTGAGCAACAGGCTTTGCGCGAAGGGTTGCGGTGAGGCCATGATCTTCGCTCCGCCTCGTGCCGACCAGCGGGGCCCAGTTGTGGCTTCGGGTGCCGAAGCGTGTGTCGGGCATGATCCGGGGCAAAATGGCTCTGTCAGGTGCTATCACTATCTTCGGTCAGGCCAGGGGGAGGCGTCGGTAAACCCGAACATGGATGGGCGATGTCTATATAATCGCGGGCCTATTGACATCGTTGATGAGTATCCGGTAACCGAGTCGCGCCATGCTCCTGATGATCGACAACTACGATTCCTTTACCTACAACCTGGTCCAATACCTGGGCGAGTTGGGGGCGGAGGTACGGGTCTACCGCAACGACGAGATCGATCTGGCAGGGGTGGCGGCCCTGGCACCAGAACGGATTGTGGTCTCGCCGGGGCCCTGCACGCCCCTGGAGGCGGGAATCTCCGTGCCCCTGATCCAGGAGTTCGCCGGGCGGGTGCCTATCCTTGGCGTCTGCCTCGGCCATCAGTCCATCGGTCAGGCCTTCGGCGGCCGCGTCGTCAAGGCCCGCCAGGTCATGCATGGCAAGACCTCCCCGATCTATCACGCCGACACGGGGGTCTTTTCCGGCCTCGACCGGCCCTTCCAGGCGACCCGTTACCACTCCCTGGTGGTGGAGGAGGCCAGCCTGCCCGCTTGCCTGGAGATTACGGCCTGGACCTGCACGCACGAGGGCGAGCGTGACGAGATCATGGGTCTGCGCCACCGGGGACTGCCGGTCCAGGGGGTGCAGTTCCATCCGGAATCCATCCTGACCCGCCAGGGTCACGAGTTGCTGCGCAATTTCCTTGAAGACCGCTGAGGGGCCCGTTCCCCATCGCCATTAACAAGACCAGACCGGGTCTCGCTTCCCGACGAGGCCGAGGGTCAAGACCATGAGGATCCGCACCGTGGATATCAAAGAGGCCATCGCCAAGGTCGTTGACCGTCACGATCTGACCAGCGAGGAGATGACGGCCGCCATGCGGCTGATCATGACGGGTGGGGCCTCCCCGGCCCAGATCGCGGGGTTTCTCATCGCTTTGCGCATGAAGGGCGAGACGGTGACGGAAATCACCGCCGCAGCCGCCGTGATGCGGGAATTGGCGACGCCGGTGGACGTGAGTGACCTGGGGGACGCGGTGGACATCGTCGACGGCACCCTGGACCTGCCGCCCCTCGCGGCGGGCGCTACCAGTCCTCAAGGGCCGGTGGACATCGTCGGGACCGGGGGCGATGCCTCAGGTACCTTCAATGTTTCCACCGCCAGCATGTTCGTGGCGGCGGCGGCGGGCTGTCACGTCGCCAAGCACGGCAACCGCTCCGTCTCCAGCCGCTCTGGCAGCGCCGATGTCCTGGAGGCGGCGGGGGTGCGACTGGACCTGACCCCGGCGCAGGTCTCCCGCTGCGTCCATGAGGTGGGCGTGGGTTTCATGTTCGCCCCCGGGCATCACAGCGCCATGAAGCACGCCATCGGCCCCCGCCGGGAGCTAGGGGTGCGCACCCTGTTCAACATCCTCGGCCCCCTCACCAATCCCGCCGGGGTGCCCAATCAGGTCCTGGGCGTCTTCAGCGAGGACCTGCTGGTGCCCCTGGCGGAGGTGCTCCAACGCCTGGGCAGCCGCCATGTCCTGGTGGTCCATGCCCGGGACGGCCTGGATGAGATCAGCATCGGTGACAACACCGAGGTGGCGGAGCTCAAGGACGGCGAGATCCAGCGCTACACCCTGCGTCCCGAGGACTATGGCCTGGCCCGCGCGCCCCTGGACGCCATCCGGGTGTCCGGACCGAAAGATAGCCTGGCCCTGGTTAAGTCCGTACTCGATGGTGTTCCCAGTCCGGCCCGGGATATCGTCCTGCTCAATGCCGGCGCGGCCATCTACGTCTCGGGCCTCACCCCCAGCCTGGGCGAAGGGGTGCGCTGGGCGGCGGCGGCCATTGACAGCGGCGAGGCCCGGCGGCGCTTCGAGCGGCTGGTGGCCCTGACCCAGAGCTTCGGCTGAGCGGTGCCCGCCATGACCATAGCCGAGATCCCCGACATCCTGCGCAAGATCATGGACCGCAAGGTAGCGGAGATGGCCGAGCGGCGCCAGAGCCGGCCCTATGCGACGCTTGAAGCGGAGCTGCGGTCGCTCAGGCCGGGGGGGCAAGATACGGTCCTGGGGGCCGCCCAAGGGAGGGGCCAAGGGGCGGTTCAGCCATTGGTCCAAGGCGCGACGCATGGGGGGCCGTCTTCGACCGACCCAGCTTTGGATGCCTTAGCCTCGCCCATGGCGGCTCAGGCCGACCCGGCTCAGTCCGCTCCCGCGCCGCTCGCCACGGATCAGATCTCCCTCGTCCGCCGAGGCTTCGCCGCCGCCTTGCAGGCCAGGGTGGCCGCCGGTCGGCCGGCGGTGATCGCCGAGATCAAGAAGGCCTCGCCCAGCAAGGGCGTGCTGCGCGAGGACTTCCACCCGGCGGATATCGCCCGAAGTTATGAGCGCGGCGGGGCGGCCTGTCTGTCGGTCCTCACGGACCGGGACTTCTTCCAGGGCTGCGATGAATACCTGCAAGAGGCCCGGGCCGCCTGCCGTCTGCCGGTGATCCGCAAGGACTTTATCCTCGATCCCTACCAAGTGCTGGAGGCCCGCCTGCTGGGGGCGGACTGCATCCTCCTCATCGCCGCCTGTCTCGACGACAGCCGGATGGCGGAGCTGAACGTTCAGGCCCTGGAACTGGGGATGGATGTCCTGATCGAGGTCCACGACCGGGCGGAACTGGAACGGGCCCTGTCCCTGCCGGGCCAGCTCATCGGCATCAACAACCGCGACCTGCGCAGCTTCCAGGTCAGCCTGGACACCACCCTGGGCCTGCTGGACGCCATCCCCCCAGACCGGCTGCTGGTCACCGAGAGCGGGATACTGACCATGGATGATGTGGCCCTGATGCGTGCCCACGGCGTCCATGCCTTCCTGGTCGGGGAAGCCTTTATGCGCGCCGCGGATCCGGGCGCGGCCCTGGGGCAACTCTTTTTCGGCGGCGGCTGAGCTGACTTTCAGCCCGGCATGAGCACTCACTCCATTGGATGTGTACAGCGAGGTAACCCATGAAGGCGCGTGTCAAATGGCTGGAAGGCGTGACCATGGTTGGCGAGTCCCCCAGTGGGCATGCCCTGGTGATGGACGGCCCCCCGGATTTTGGCGGGCGCAACCTGGGCCCCCGGCCCATGGAACTGTTGTTGCTGGGCATGGGGGGCTGTACCGAGTTCGACGTCCTGACGATCCTGCGCAAGGCCCGCCAGGAGGTCACCGGCTGCGAGGTGGAACTGGAGGCGGAGCGGGCCGCCGAGGACCCCAAGGTCTTCACCCGCATCCATGCGCACTTCATCCTCACCGGACGCAATCTGAGCGAGAAACACGTGGAGCGGGCCATCGCCCTCAGCGCCGAGAAGTATTGCTCCGCCTCCATCATGCTCGGGGCCACTGCCCAAATCACTCACGATTACGAAATTCGCGAGGGCTAAGGGCGAGTGCCGGCAAGAGGCTGATCAGACCCAATAGACGGTTCGGGTCATCACCTTCGACATCAGCCGCATGGCCAGCCTGATGGGCGTGGGGAGGTCAGCCCCACCAGCGGCCTGGGCCAGGTCGGCATGGTGGATCTCGTCCGCCTTCATCCGCTCCAGGATGGCCCGGGTCTTGAGGTCCTCGGCGGGCACCTGCGCCAAATGTTCGTCCAGGTGGTCCTCCACCTGACGTTCCGTCTCCACCACGAAGCCCAGGCTCCACTTGTCCCCCGCCAGGCCGGCGGTGGCGCCGATGGTGAAGGATCCCGCGTACCAGAGGGGATTGAGGAGGCTTTTGCGGTCGCCCAGTTCCTCGATGCGTTGCGCGCACCAGGCCAGGTGATCGTTTTCCTCCTGGGCCGAGCGCTCCATCTTGTGGCGGGTCTCCGGCAGCTTCGCCGTCAGGGCCTGCCCCTGGTAGAGCCCTTGGGCGCAGACCTCGCCGGTATGGTTGATGCGCATGAGGCGAGCGACATGGCGACGTTGCTGTTCGTCGAGTTCCGTGTCCGCCAGTCCGGTGGCCGGATTGGGGCGCTCGGTGACCTGGGGCGGCCCAAACAGGGTGCGAAGGACCTGGTCGACGCCGATCAGCAACTGGTCCGCGGGGGTTAAATCGCGATTTATCATGGTGATGGAAGGTATTCCGAGGTGATGAGGGTGTCCTTTTCGGCCCTGGGCGCATGGCAAAAAGCCGGGATGAGGTTGTTCAGCAGGGCTTCAGGTAAGGGTCGATCTTTAAGGAAAGGGTGGCATGGGGCAATATCTGGAAGCGGCGGGCGAGATCAGGTAGCGCAGGACAAAATCAGTTAGCGTGAAAGTCACGGGAATATCTTTCATTATCAGGGGTGTGGCTTTCCGCCTCATGCCAGTTAGCGCAGAACAGGATTGGGTGGCTCAGGACGAGATCAGGGCAGGGCATGCTCCTCCTCGTCAAACGCAGGTTCCGTGCCTGCAAGTTGCCGGGCAATGACCTCAACCGGATGCAGGACCTCTACCGCCAGACCCGCTTCCCGGACCCCGGCGGCCAGGTGCAGGGCGCAGCCGGTGTTGGTGGTGACGAGGAGCCGCGCCCCCGATGCGGCCAGGTGGGCTAGCTTGGGTCGCACTAGGGCGTGCGACAGGCTGGGTTGCAGCAGGAGATAGGTCCCCGCCGCGCCACAGCAAAGGTCATTCTCCGGCAAGTCGATGAGTTCAACGTCGGGAATCCGTCGCAGCAGGTCGCGGGCCGCTTGGGCATCGCGCAATCGGTTGCGGTGGGAACAGGGCACATGGATGGCGATCCGCCCCAGCAGGGGCCGCAGGGGGACGGTCGCTGGCCAGTCCAGATCGGCGAGCAGGCGGCAAATCTCCTGGGTGGCGGCCAGATGTGGCTGAGCGCGCAGTTCCGCGACGCAGGCGCTGGCCAGGCCCACCACGGGAAGATCGGTGAATGCTCTCGCGTTGGTATCCAAATAATCATCGGCGGACCCTGGCAGGCCATTATGGCGATGCATGCCACCACAGCAGGTCTGCCCGGGCGGCATGACGACCAAATAGCCCAGCCGGCGCAGGACCAGGACGCTGGCCGCGATGGCCCCTGGCTGGGCGGTACGGGCGATGCAACCGAGGAAAAGGCCAATAGGGCCACGGGTTGCCTCACGCGCCGCCGTAGCCGGAGGGATGCGGGGCAGCGCTTCCAATTGCAGGGCCAGGCGGTGCAAGGCCCTGATTCCCGGCCAACGAGTCAGACCACTCCCGGACACCAGACGTGCCAGGCCGAGCCCACGGTAGAGCTGGCCCACCGCCCCGAGCACGGCGGCCGCGCCCGAACTGGCAAGGAGCGCAAGCCAGGCCTGGCGCAGGCTTCGGCGCCAGGCGGGCTGATGGCGCCAGTGCGCCGCCCGGGCGCCATCCATCAGGCTGGCGAAGGGCACCAGTGTCGGGCAGGCCCGCTCGCAGGCCAGACATTCCAGACAAGAATCCAGATGCTGCCGCAGGGCGGGGGTGTCGTTCAGCTCCCCCTCCGCCCAGGCCTGGATCAGGGCGATACGTCCGCGGGGGGACTCGGCTTCCTGACGCGCCAGGCGGTAGGTCGGGCAGTGCGGTAGACAAAGGCCGCAGCGGACGCAGCGATCGGCGACCGTTGCCAGGTCTTTGGCGGTGGGAATGGCAGTCAATGCTGGGGGTTGGGTAATGAGGACGGGTCTGTTGGCTGGGGACTGGTCGCGAATCCGGGGCCAGGCCCTGGGGGGTTGTGCTGGCCGCGCCACCCTCGGCGCGGTGGCTTGCAGGTTTCATTCCTGGCCGCTAATGGTACCCTGTCCCGCGATTTCGGGTTCATTTGGCGAGGGGAGATCCATCGTGGCCTATTACCGTTATCACGTTTTCATGTGCGCCAACCGGCGCGAGGATGGCAGCCAGTGCTGCGCCCAGTACGGCGCCGACGAGCTGCGGCACTATCTTAAGGGGCGGACCAAGGAACTGAGCATTGCCGGGGAGGGGGGCGTGCGCATCAATAGCGCCGGTTGTCTGGCGCGTTGCGATGAGGGCCCGGTCCTAGTCGTCTATCCGGAGGGCGTCTGGTATACCTATGTCGACCGTGAGGACCTGGAGGAAATTCTGCAACAGCACCTGCTGCAAGGCCAGGCCGTCGAGCGCTTGCGGCTGCCGGGCTGACCCAGGTCCGGGGTGGCGGCGATTGCATGGTCGGCCTTGACACCGATCATCGAGGCGATTCTTCCTGCTACCTTTCTGCCACCACCCTGGTTTTGCGCCAAAAGCCGCGGGTGAAAGAGGATTCAGGCGTCATCTTTGCCGGGGGCGAAAAGGTGTCGTGGGCGAAAATGTTGCCTTCCGGAAGGCCCTCCTATAGAATCCGCCGTCTTTCCCATTTCGACACTTTCCAGGCCCTGGAGCAACGGACATGACGACTGTGAGTGCCAAACCCGCGGAGGTCCGCCGCGAGTGGTATTTGATCGACGCCGAAGGCAAGACCCTCGGGCGTCTTGCCACCGAGTTGGCGCGCCGTTTGCGCGGTAAGCACAAGCCCTGCTACACGCCCCACGTGGATACGGGTGACTTCCTGGTGGTCGTCAACGCGGACAAGGTGCGCGTGACCGGCAACAAGCTCGCCGACAAAATTTACTACCATCACACTGGTTACATAGGCAGCCTCAAGTCCATCTCGCTGGAGAAGCTGTTGGCCAAGGCCCCGGAGCGGGTGATCAATCATGCCGTCAAGGGCATGATGCCCCGTGGTCCCCTGGGCCGTGCCATGCTCTCCAAGTTGCGGGTCTACGCCGGCCCCGAACATGCCCACGCCGCCCAGCAGCCCAAGCCGCTGGATTTCTAGGATCAGGTAATCTCTCATGTCGCAAATTCACTACGCCACTGGTCGCCGCAAAAGCTCCGCGGCCCGTGTCTATCTGACGACCGGTTCTGGCAAGATTGTTGTCAATGACCGTCCCCTCGACAACTTCTTCGGTCGCGAGACGGCACGGATGGTCGTCCGTCAGCCCCTCGAAACGGTCGACATGCTGAATCGGGTGGACGTCAAGGTCAGCGTCACGGGTGGTGGTACCACGGGTCAGGCGGGCGCCATCCGTCATGGTATCGCCCGGGCCCTCGTTGAGTATGATGAGGCCATGCGCCGCCCCTTGCGTCAGGCGGGCTTCCTTACCCGCGACGCCCGTGAGGTCGAACGTAAGAAGGTCGGTCTCCACAAGGCGCGCAAGCGTCCGCAGTACAGCAAGCGTTAAGCTTAGTCTTTGGTGCTTACCGCGTTGTTTACGGTCTGGTATTCGCGTTAATCATAATCTTTTTAAGAACTGCTACCGCACTCCTTAACGCTATAGCACATTGGGGGATCGTCTAGCGGCAGGACAGCGGACTCTGACTCCGTTAACCGTGGTTCGAATCCACGTCCCCCAGCCAACTTCAGGCCCGCCACGTGCGGGCCTTGCTTTGCCCGGTTACCGAGCAAACCCTCGAACTCCATGCCAATCCGGCAAGGTCAGGCTCAGGATGTGCCCTCCGTCGGGACAAGGTTCTGACGTGGCGTGCATGCAACGTATTGGAGCTTCCTTACTGGCCTTGAACCTCCTAAAACACCGTCTCGGTAGCGACAAGCAGGCTTTTTGAGCCGAGTTTGCCGTGGTTCATCCTTGGGTCAGGACAATCAAAAGCTAATCATAACAAATGGTTACGACATGGTTAAGTGTCCAATGTTGGGTATCCGCAACAGTTGCGCAAACTGTATCTTTTTTAGAAAAAACTGTTGCGTCATCCCCCTTGCTGGTCTATCATTCTCCTCACACGCATATCGCGTATAGCTTTTCAGCAGTCCATACTGGCAAATCAGCAACAGTGGAGAAAACCATGAACAAGAAACTCGTTACCCTGGCCGTCGCCGCCGCCATGGCCGCGCCCGCGGCCGCCATGGCCGATGCCACCCTCTACGGCAAGTTGAACGTCGGCATTTCCTACATGGATCAGGAAGACGGCTTCAAGGGCTGGGGTCTGAGCGACAACCAAGCCATTAAGTCGGGTTGGGTCAACCAAGGAACTCTTGAGGGTTCGAAGTACGTCCAAGTTAAGAACCCCTTTGTGGTGACTCCGCAGGGTCCCGCCAACCGGATTGGCGTGAAGGGTTCTGAGGACCTTGGTAATGGTCTGAAGGCAATCTACCAGATCGAATTGGGCTTCAGCCTTTCCGACAGCAACAACAACGGTGCCGTTGGCAACGAAGCCATCACCATGCGTAACACCTTCGCTGGCTTGGCCGGCGGTTGGGGTACCGTGCTGGCTGGTCGTCATGACACCCCCCTGAAGATTTCCACGGGTCCCCTGGATCTCTTCGCCGATACCATGGCCGACTACAACAACACCGTTGGCTTCATGGATCTTCGGGTTGACAATGCCGTCGCCTACATCAGCCCCAGCTTCTCCGGCTTCACCTTCGCCGCGGCTGTCCATGCGGGTGGTGGTGCTACCGCCCTCGGTGGAAAAGATGCTGCTGCAGGCTGGAATCCGAATTCCGACAGCTTGGCTGAAGGCTATTCCTTCGCTGGTATCTACAAGAACGGTCCTTGGTACGCCAGTTTGGCCTATGAAGGTTTGAATGGAGACCTGGCCTGCAATACTGATTTCTGTGATGCTGAGACCTGGGGTAAGTGGCGTGTCGGCTTGGGTATTCTTGACTGGAATGGCTTTACCCTGACCGGTATCTATGAAGGTTGGGACAATGGTTACTGGGCCGATGAAGCCAAAGCCGATCTGTGGAACGTCCAGGCCGGTTACACCTTTGGTAACTTCATGATTAAGGCCATGTACGGTAGCAATACCCAGAAAGACATTGCCAGCCCGGCCGGTTTCGTTGAAACCCCGCTTGCTGATTATGCTGCTTGCGCTGGATGCCGTGAAGACTTTAACTACAAGTCTTGGTCCTTCGGCGTCGATTACAACATGAGCAAGCGCACCAAGGCCTTCTTGCTCTACACTGCTAACGATGCCGATGAGCTCGACCTGATTAATGCGTCGACCGGTCTCTACGCCCCGGAAACCCAGGGCATTGACTGGAACGGCTTCCAGTTGGGCATGATGCACAACTTCTAAGCTTAGCTCGTCTCAGTCTGAGACAGATGAACGGGGCCTTTGGGCCCCGTTTTCGCATTGAGGGATAGGGAAACTATTGTAAAGAACCCTTTATAACGTTCAGCTTTCTGGTAATACCTCGCGGGCACCCATTGCGTTGCCCAGGACCAGAACATTAGCCCCCCGCAAGGCAAAGAGTCCTACGGTGACCACCCCGGCGATGTTGTTGATCCTCTGCTCCAATTCCTTGGGCTGATGGATGGCTAGGCCTTCCACGTCGAGGATGACATTCCCATTGTCGGTGACGACATTCTCCCGCCAGACGGGATTGCCACCCAGCTTGGCCAATTCCCGGGCGACATAGCTCCGGGCCATGGGGATGACCTCCACCGGCAAGGGAAAGCGCCCCAGCACCTCCACCAGTTTGCTCTCGTCGGCGATGCAGACGAACTGTTCGCTCGCCGCCGCGACGATCTTCTCCCGGGTCAAGGCCCCGCCGCCGCCCTTGATCAACTCCAGCCGATGATTGGACTCGTCGGCCCCATCGACATAGAGCGAAAGGCCGCCGACGCTGTTGAGATCGAAAACCGGGATACCCTGGGCCTGCAGGCGTTGGGTGGAGGCTTCGGAACTGGAGACGGCACCGTCAATCCGCCCCTTGATCCGTCCCAGGAAGTCGATGAAGTGATTGACCGTGCTGCCCGTCCCGACGCCGATCACCCCCCCCTGTACATAGGCCAGGGCGGCCTCCGCGGCCTGGCGTTTCATTTCGTCTTGAGTCATGGTGGCTCCTCGTCCGGTTAATTAAGTGCGCGCATCATAGCAAAGGCGCCCCCCGACCCCGGGGTAACGTCTCGACCACGAAGGGCATTGCATCGCCTCTCGATACTCTTGGGCGCCGGGGCAAAGGTATAAAATGTCCGCCATGCCAGAAAGCTACATCGAACGTATCCTCCGCGCCCGGGTCTACGACCTGGCCCAGGAGACCCCCCTGACCCGCGCGCAAGGTCTGTCACGCCGTCTGGGCAACCAGGTACTGCTCAAACGCGAGGACCTGCAGCCGGTCTTCTCCTTCAAGCTGCGCGGCGCCTATAACAAGCTTGTCCATCTCAGCCCAGCGGCGCTGGAGCGCGGGGTCATCGCCGCTTCCGCCGGCAATCATGCCCAAGGGGTGGCCATGGGGGCGGCGCGACTGGGGGTCCAGGCCACCATTGTCATGCCGCGGACTACGCCGGCCATCAAGGTCCAGGCGGTGCGCGGCTTCGGCGCCAAGGCCGTGCTGCATGGCGATTCCTATGATGAGGCCTATGCCCAGGCCATGGACTGGGTGGCGGAGCGGGGCCTGACCTTCATCCACCCCTTCGACGACCCGGAGGTCATCGCCGGCCAGGGCACCATCGGCATGGAGATCCTGCGCCAGCACCCCCAGCCCCTGCATGCCATCTACGTCCCGGTGGGGGGCGGGGGGCTAATCGCCGGGGTAGCCGCCTACGTCAAATACGTCCGACCAGAGGTGAAGGTCATCGGCGTGGAGCCGGAGGATGCACCCACCCTCCACAGCGCCTTGGCGGCGGGGCGGCGGGTGGAACTGGCGCAGGTGGGTCTCTTCGCCGATGGCGTGGCGGTGCGGCTGATTGGGGAGGAGACCTTTCGCGTCGCCCGCGAGCGGGTGGACGAGGTCATCCTGGTCAGCACCGATGAGATCTGCGCCGCCATCAAGGACATCTTCGACGACACCCGCGGGATCGCCGAACCGGCGGGTGCCCTGGCCCTGGCGGGGCTCAAGCGCCATGTCCAGGCCACAGGCATGCAGGGCAAGAACCTGGTGGCCATCGAGAGCGGGGCCAACATCAACTTCGACCGGCTGCGGCACGTCGCCGAACGGGCGGAGCTGGGTGAGCGGCGCGAGGGCCTGCTGGCGGTGGAGATCCCGGAACGTCCGGGTAGCTTCCTGGAGTTTTGTCGCGCCCTGGGCAAGCGGCAGATCACGGAGTTCAACTACCGCTACGCCGACGAGCGTCGCGCCCAGGTCTTCGTCGGCGTGGAGTTGGGGCGGGGCGATGAGGAGCGCCGCGAGCTCATCGCCCGGCTGGAGGCCAAGGGCTTTGGCGTCCTGGACATGTCCGACAACGAGACCGCCAAGCTGCATATCCGCTATATGGTGGGTGGGCATGCCCGGGGGATCAGTGACGAAATGCTGGTACGCTTCGAGTTTCCGGAACGCCCCGGGGCCCTGCTCAACTTCCTCACTGGTCTGGGGCGGCGCTGGAATATCAGTCTGTTCCATTACCGCAACCATGGCGCCGCCTATGGGCGGGTGCTGATGGGGTTGCAGGTACCCGCTGGGGAGCGGCCGGATTTAACCCAGCGTCTGGATCAGCTGGGCTATCGCTACTGGGACGAGACCGCGAATCCCGCCTGCCGTATCTTCGCCGGGGCGGTGGGGGACTGAAGGGGATGTCAGAACTGGGATTGGGATGTCGTCAGCCGGGCCGGGCATGGTCGGGGCTGAGTCCCGGCGCGGCCAGGTTTTGTGTCGACTCAGCGCAAATTCCGGGCAGGGTCAGGGGGAGGATCAGGATCAGGGAACATCAAGGTCCGAGGTGGCGATCCTAGGCGCATCCTGAGCTGCTAGCGGGCGGGGCGGCAAGTAGATGCGCGCTTCGGTGACGACCATGTCGAGGGGGATGTCCCAGGGACGGATCGCCAGTCGTTCCACCCGCTGGCATTCGTGGGCCAGGCCGATCAGCAGGGGGCGACGCCAGTGTTGGCGGTCCCTCAGGTAGGCCAGGGTCTGGTCGTAGAAGCCACCCCCCATGCCCAGACGGTTACAGTCGGCGTCGAAACCCACCAGGGGCAGCAGTAACAGATCCAAGGCCCAGGCCAGGCGGATGCGGGCCTGACGCAGACTGGGCTCGGGGATCTGGAAGCGATTGAGCGTCAGCGGCTCGCCGGGACGGTGGCGGACGAACCACAGCTTGCGCCGGGGGTGCGGGCGCAGGACCGGCAGATGGCATTCTTTGTAACGTTGCCGAGCCAGTTCAAGTAAGGGAGCCGGGTCAAGCTCCCCATCGGCGGCCAGGTAGGCACCTAGGCGCCGCGCTCGCAGAAAGACTGAAAGGCTCCCCAATGTGCGGGCCACGCTGGCGGCATGGCTCCGTTGCACGCTGGGTGGCAGGGCGCGCCGCCGGGCACGTAATTCAGACCGCAGTACGGAAGGGTGCTTCACAAGAAGGAGAAAGAGGGGACATCCCCCACCTGTGCCGTCAAGACCTTTGTTCTTGAACCGGAGGGTTCAAGTGGGGACAGTTGGTTTTGCTTCAGGCTTCCCGCTCGGAGGCGGACATGCGCAACGGCTCGACGGTCGTGCCCCCAGGGCATTGATTAGGCTCAAGAAAATACCCAGGCCATCATCGAACACCGCAGGGAATGTCTGAGCTAAAGACTATACGGTTTCCGTCTTCTGGTCCAGTTCTCTTTGCGTGTCCAGGGCGCCCGCGATCCGCCTTTGCAGCACGCTGAGCCGGCCCGTGTCGGCGTTCTCCCCCCCCGTGCCCTGATGCTGGCGCAACTGGATAAGCTCGTGGGCGATGTTGAGGGCCGCCATGACGGCGATCCGGTCGGCGCCGATGATGCGCCCCGATTGGCGCATTTCGCGCATGCGCCGGTCCACCAGGCGGGCGGATTCCAGCAGGCCCTCCTGTTCCTGGGGGCCGCAGGCGACACGGTACTCCTTGTCCAGAATGCGTACCGTGACGGGGATCTGTTCTTGCTTCACAGGTCTTCCTCCATGGATTTGAGGCGGGTGATCATGGACTCGACCTTGCTGCGGGCGAGTTCGGTCTTCTCGACAAGCTGGGCGCGATCGTCCGCGAGGGTCGCCTGCCTGGCGCGCAGCCAGGTATTCTCCTCGCGCAGGCGGCTACAGATCTGGATGAGCTCATCCACCTGTTGTTCAAGGACCTGAATATCGAAATGGCTCACGGTATCGCTTCCAAAGTTACGATAGGCCACTATAAAAGGGCCAACCTTCGGGGTCAATCGGTCGCATCCCGTGGCCGCAACCCTCGGCCAGGGGCGCGACCGTTGCGCCTTGCCGGGCATGCTATGATTCGACCCCACTTAAATTGCCTCGACATTCAGAGCGCCAGAAAACCCTCATGACCGTCGCCATGGATACCGCCTACGCCCGACTCGCCCAGGGACTTCAGGACTCGCCCCTGAATGCCTCCCCGGCCGAGGCCCATGGTCTGCTCTGTGGTCTGCTGTGCCTCGGCGTCCCGGACGCCGAGGCGCGCTGGGCTCGGGAGGTCCTGGGGGCAGAGGCCAGGCCCGACCCGGTCGCCGATGACGACGAATGGGGATTGGAAGACCTACCACACTCCCTGCGGCTTCTCGCCCGGGAGACACGCGCCCAATTCGCGGCCGACGATCTAGCCTTGTCCCTGGTCCTTCCCACGGAGGAGGCCTCCTTGCGGGAGCGGGCGGAGGGGATCTACGACTGGACCCGCGGCCTGCTCCTCGGTCTCGGGCTGGCGGGACTCAAGGCCGAGGCCCTCTCGGACCAGGGCCGTGAACTGCTCGATGACCTGCTGGCCATCACCCGCCTGGATCTGGATAGCCTGGTCCCTGGCATCGCGGGGGACGGTGAGGGCGAAGGCGAAAAGGAAGAAGAGATAGACGAGGAAGAAGAGTCCGCCCTCGTGGAGTTGCAAGAATTCCTGTGGGTCGCCGTCCGGCTCCTGCATGAAGAGACGGGCCGGGCCCGGAGTTGAAACCATGGCCGCCAACCACGCCACCCTGCCACCCATCCCCTCGTCCCCCGCCGCCGCGATCACCCCCGCCGAATACCGTCGCCGCCGGCGCCACCTCTTGGCCGCCCTCGGCGAGACCGGGGTCGCGCTCCTGGCCACGGCCCCCGAGCGGGTGCGCAACGGCCACACCCACTACCCCTATCGCCAGTCCAGCGACTTCAGCTACCTCACCGGCTTCCCCGAGCCGGAGGCCCTGCTGGTCCTAGTGCCCGGCCGCCAGGAGGGCGAGGTGGTGTTTTTCTGTCGCCCCCGGGACCCGGAGCGCGAGCGTTGGGAGGGACACCGCGCTGGCGTCGAGGGCGTCGTCGAGCGCTACGGCGCGGACCAGGCCTTCCCGATCGTCGCCCTGGATGAGGAACTGCCCAAGCTGCTGCGCGATCGCGATCAGCTCCACTACCCCTTCGGCCAGGACCCCGACCTGGACGCCCGCGTCATGACCTGGATCCGGGCGGTGCGGGCCCAGGCCCGCGCCGGGGTTCGTGCCCCGACCGCGCTGGTCAATCTCGACGCCCTGCTTCACGAGGCGCGGCTGTTCAAGTCCAAGGCCGAGGTCAGGCTCATGCGCCGCGCGGCGCGGGTCTCTGCCGCGGCCCATCGCCAGGTCATGCGTTTTTGCCAACCGGGGCGTTGGGAGTATGAACTGGAGGCCGAATTCGCCCGGGCCTGCGCCGCGTGCGGGTCACGCTTTCATGCCTATCCCCCCATCGTCGGCGGGGGGGCCAATGGCTGCATCCTCCACTATGCCGCCAATGACCAACGCCTAAAGGACGGGGACCTGGTGCTCATCGATGCCGGGGGCGAGTTGGAAGGGTATGCCGCCGACATCACCCGCACCTATCCGGTCAACGGCCGCTTCACGCCCCCTCAGCGGGAACTCTACGAGCTGGTCCTGGCGGCCCAGGCGGCCGCCATCGCCAAGGTCGTCCCGGGCAACCGCTGGATCGAGCCCCACGAGGCCGCCGTCAAGACCCTGACTCGCGGCCTGGTGGAACTGGGCCTCCTGCCGGGGGGGCGCAAGGCGCTACCCAAGCTGATCCGCGACGAGGCCTACAAACCCTATTTCATGCACCGCACCGGCCACTGGCTGGGGATGGACGTCCATGATGTCGGCGACTACAAGCGCCGCGGCGACTGGCGCCGCTTCGAACCGGGCATGGCCCTGACCGTGGAGCCCGGTCTTTATCTGGCCCCGGAGCGCGAGGAGGTCCCCGAGCGCTTCCGCGGTATCGGCATCCGCATCGAGGACGACCTGGTGGTGACGGCGGACGGCCATGAGGTCCTGAGCCACCAGGCCCCCAAGACGGTGGCCGAGATCGAGGCCTGGATGAGCGCCTGAGACGGGAGGAGACGTCAGGATGTCAGGAACCCGCTATGACCTGATCATTGTTGGCGGCGGCCTGGTCGGTGGCAGCCTGGCCTGCGCCCTGGGGGCGGCTGGCCTGCGCGTCGCCCTGGTGGAATCGGTGCCCCCGACCATCCGGGCCGAGCCGAGCTACGATGAGCGGGTCATCGCCCTGTCCTGGGGCAGTCGCCACATCCTGGCGGGAATCGGGCTATGGGAGGACCTCGCCGGCGATGCCGAACCCATCCAGCGGATCCATGTGTCGGAGCGGGGCCACTTCGGCCTCGCCCACCTGGACTGCGCGGAGGAGGGGGTCCCGGCCCTGGGCTACGTGGCCCCGGCGCGGCTCATCGGCCAGGCCATCCAGGCCCGGCTCGGGGCCGTCGAGATCTTCTGCCCGGCGCGACTGGTCGGCTTTCACCTGGGGGCGGACCGGGTGGACGTCGAGGTGGCCAGTGGCAACGCCTCCCGGCTGCTCAGCGCGTCCCTCCTGGTGGCAGCGGATGGCGGGGACTCGGCCATCCGCAAGCGGCTGGGTTTCCAAGTGCTGGAACGGAGCTATGGCCATGACGCCATCATCACCACCCTCACCGCGGATCGGCCCCAGCCCGGGGTGGCCTTCGAGCGCTTCACCGATACCGGCCCCCTCGCCATGCTGCCCATGACCGCGGGGCGTTATTCCCTGGTCTGGACCGCCCGGGAGGAAGAAACGGCGGGCATCCTCGCCCTCGACGACCGCGCCTTCCTCGCCCGCCTCCAGGCGCGCTTCGGTTATCGTCTCGGCGCCCTGTCCCGCCCGGGCCGGCGCCTGGCCTGGCCTCTCAAGCTGCTCTTGACCCGGGAGCCGGTGCGCCCGCGCCTGGTCCTGATTGGCAATGCCGCTCATACCCTGCACCCCGTGGCGGGTCAGGGGCTCAACCTGGGCCTGCGCGACCTGGCCGCCCTGGCCCAGGTCCTGGTCGATCGGGTCCGCGCCGGGGCCGATCCGGGCGACGCAGCCGCCCTGGTGGAATATCGTCGTCTCCGCGGCGGTGATCAGGACCGGACCGGGCTGGCCACGGACCTGCTCGCTCACCTTTTCATTAACCCCTGGCCGCCCTTGCGCCTGGGGCGTAACCTTGGGCTGTTGGGGCTGGACCTGCTGCCTCCGCTCCGCCATGCCCTGGCGGCCAGGTTCATGGGGGTCGCCGGCCACCTGCCGCGACTGGCGCGGGGGCTACCCCTATGACGATCGTGGTGGTTGATCCCGGCGCGGACGCTGATCGCACTACGAATCAAGGCGTTGCGCGAGATCTGGCTTCACTAGGGAGGGTCTGGTGGTCTCGGGCGGGGGTGTCGACAGCAAGGATGCTGTCGTCAAGCCTACAGGGACGTATTAACGGCGTCCCCCACCCGAGACTACCCGACCCGGAACAATCGAAATTGATTGGGCATGGCCATATCCACCTCAGCCTTCTCTCTTGCCAGGAGTCAACCCGATCCTCATCTCGCCGTATCCCCACGATCACGCTGAGGCATAAGCGATGAAGATCTCAGACACCGAGCCCCCGTTTGATCTCCTGATCGTGGGCGGCGGCATGGTCGGTGCAGCCCTGGCCGCGGCCTGCTCTGGCCGGGGGCTGCGCATCGCGGTGACCGAGGCCCGGGAGCCCCAGCGCGACTGGCCCCAGGGGGAGATCGATCTGCGCATCTCCGCCCTCAGTCGCGCCAGCCAGCGGCTGCTGGAACGTCTCCGCCCGGCGCGGGGGCCCAGCGTCTGGGAGCGCATGGTGCAACTGGGCGTCAGCCCCTACCGTGAGATGCGGGTCTGGGACGCCGTCGGTCGCGCCAGCATCCACTTCGACAGCGCCGATCTGGGCGAGCCGGATCTGGGTCATATTGTTGAGAACCGCGTCACCCAGCTGGCTCTCTGGGAGTACCTGGAGGCGGCGCCGGACGTGACCCTGCTCTGCCCGGCCCGGGGGGCGGCGCTGACCTTGCCGGTCCCGCTGAAGGGAGAGGTGCGTTCGGACTGGGCCCGGCTCACCCTCAATGATGGCCGCTGCCTCAGCGCCCGCCTGCTGGTCGGGGCCGATGGCCGCGATTCCTGGGTGCGGGCGCAGGCGGGGATCGCCACCTCCGGCTGGGACTATGACCAGCAGGCGATCGTCGCCCACGTCCAGACCAGCGAGCCCCACCGGGAGACCGCCTGGCAACGCTTCCTGACCACCGGCCCCCTGGCCTTCCTGCCCCTGGCGGATGGCCGCTGCTCCATCGTCTGGTCGGTGACCGAGGACCGGGCGCGCGCCCTCCTGGCCCTGGACGATGCCGCCTTTCGTGGGGAAGTGGAGGAGGCCAGCGAACGCCGCCTGGGATCGGTGACCGCCGTCGGCCGGCGGGTCGCCCTGCCCCTGCGCCTCCAGCACGCCGATCCCTATGTGCAGCCCCGGCTAGCCCTGATCGGCGACGCGGCCCACGCCGTGCACCCGCTGGCGGGTCAGGGCGTGAATCTGGGCCTGCTCGACGCCGCCCAACTGGCGGACGATCTTGCCACCGCCCTGGAGCGCGGACGGGATCTGGGCGGTCTTTGGACCCTGCGCCGCTATGAACGCGCCCGCCGCGGGGATAATCTGCGCATGCTGGGGGCGATGGATGGGTTCAAGCGGCTGTTCAGCAATGCCAATCCCCTGCTGGTGGCGGCGCGCAACACCGGCCTGGCGGTCGCGGACCGGTTGCCGCCCCTCAAGCGCCTGCTCATGGCGGAAGCCCTGGGCCAGGGCGCGGATCTGCCCAGCCTGGCGCGACGCTGAGGGCGAAGTTCACGGGCATGAGGGTGCGTGCCACCATGCTGAAAAATTAGACTTTTCCGTGCCGTGCCGTGCCGTGCCGTGCCGTGCCGTGCCGTGCCGTGCCGCGCCGCGTCTTGCGCGATCAAGTTCAAGCCGGCGCGCGCCCCGATCAACAAATTCCATCCCCATATCCAAGTTTTGGATTGGGCGCCGGTCCGTGTTTTGGCTACCCTTGGTCTATTTGCAATAACTGTCATGAGGGGGCAGAGCCACACCCCTGATCATGAAAGACATTCCCGTGACTTTCACGCTAACCTACGTAAGGGCGGGCACGGTTCGGGAAAGGGACTTGGGCCCTCGTGGCTGGGTGCCTCCCATATTGATAAGCGCCCAAGTTAGTGAAAATTATTTTATTATCATGGGAGTATTCCGCCTCCTCATGAGGCTCAGCCTTAAATACCTCAGCGGAGCCTGGCATTTTATGGGGTGTGGTTGGCCCTCATCTCAGTCAGGGAGCATCGCCACCGGCACCGATAACATGCGAGCGGCACCAACTACCGTTCCTATCCGCAGTAACGCCCGCGCAGGATATACAAACACATGGCTGACATCGCCGACATCACCGAATCCGAACGCTGGATCGTCCAGACCACGCTCAAGGAGCGCTATGGCCGCGACGTGGAGATCAAGCTGGCCGATGCCGAGATCCGTCTCCATCCCTCGGACCGGGAACTCAGCTCCTGCCCGGTGATATTCTGGAACGATGACGAGGGGTGTAATTTCGTCATCTTCAAGACCGGTGACCGGCGCTACCGCTGCCAGTTCTTTTACCGGGTTCATCAGCAAATGGGCACCGGCGTGGACGAGTATGACGACCTGGCGGAGTGCGCCGTCTCCCTGCTCCAGGCCCAGGCGGATCATGTCGCCCAGGAACGCGGGGATTTGCCCAAACCCAAGCATCGTCGCCCCTGATGCCGGGCCGGTGACCACCCGGGTTCCAGCCCATTGGCTTCCGACACAAAAAAGCCAAGCCTCAGCGTTGTGAGCTTATGAGACACCGAGTCGGGAAATGGAGGGCGCTCCGTAATGGTAGAAGCTTCCACGGGCCCCGCAACCAGTCCTGGTCCCTCACCTCCCTGAGGGCCAGGCGATCAGCAGACCACAATCAGCAGACCAAGAAGTAACGAGGGGAAACCATGTCCGTGAAGAATGCCTTCTATGCCCAGTCCGGTGGCGTCACCGCCGTGATCAATGCCTCCGCCTGCGGCGTCATCGAGACCGCCCGCCAGCATACCGACCAGATCGCCAACGTCTACGCCGGCCGCAACGGCATCATCGGCGCCCTTACCGAGGATCTGATCGACACCAGTAAGGAGTCGGCCGCGGCCATCGCCGCCCTGCGTCATACCCCCTCCGGTGGCTTCGGCTCCTGCCGCTACAAGCTTAAGAGCCTGGAGGCCAACCAGCGGGAGTACGAGCGCCTGATCGAGGTCTTCAAGGGCCACGACATCGGCTATTTCTTCTATAACGGTGGCGGGGACTCCGCCGATACCTGCTACAAGGTCTCCCAGCTCTCCGAGAAGATGGGCTACCCGGTCCAGGCCGTCCATGTGCCCAAGACGGTGGACAACGACCTGCCCATTACCGACAACTGCCCCGGCTTTGGCTCCGTGGCCAAGTACATCGCCACCTCCACCCTGGAGGCCAGCTTCGACGTCCGCTCCATGTGCGCCACCTCGACCAAGATCTTTGTCATCGAGGTCATGGGCCGCCACGCCGGCTGGATCGCCGCCGCCGGCGCGCTGGTGGCGGATCAGGGTATCCCGGTCATCACCCTCTTCCCCGAGGTGGAGTTCAATCAGGAGAAATTCCTGGCGGCGGTCAAGGCCAAGGTCGAGGAGTATGGCTACTGCACCGTCTGCGTCTCTGAGGGTTGCCACTGGCCGGATGGCCGCTTCCTGGCCGAGCAGGGCACCCGCGACGCCTTCGGCCACGCCCAGCTCGGCGGTGCCGCCCCGGTGGTGGCCAATATGGTCAAGGATGCCCTGGGCTATAAGTTCCACTGGGCGGTGGCCGACTATCTGCAGCGCGCCGCGCGCCACCTGGCGTCCAGGTCCGACGTGGAGCAGGCCTATGCCCTGGGCAAGGCGGCGGTCGAGTACGCCATCGCCGGCCACAACTCCATCATGCCCACGGTGGTGCGCAAGTCCACCAGCCCCTACGTCTGGGAGATCGGCATGGCGCCCCTGTCCGAGGTGGCCAACGTCGAAAAGTTCATGCCCAAGGACTTCATCTCTGCGGATGGTTTCGGTATCACCGATAAATGCCGCGACTACCTCTATCCCCTGATCGAGGGGGAGGACTATCCCCCTTATGAAAAGGGCATGCCCAAGTACGTCACCCTGGAAAATGTGGCGGTGCCGAAGAAACTGGCGCCCTTCGCGCTCTGAGCTTGCTGGCCCTGACGCCGGCGCTGCTGGCGTCAGGGCCAACCATCCCGGCGTCCCCTCTTCCCTCACCCAGGAGCTTTGGCCATGACCTTGGATCGCGCCCGCGAGATCATCGCCGAGCAATTGGCCTTCGGCGGCGGTTACAACCGTAACGCCGTCAGGTTGCTGCTGGGGGAGATCCAACGCGAACATGGCCTGACGGCCGCCGACGATCTGATCCGGGAGTTTGCCCTTGAGGCCCGCTTTGGGCTGCGGCCGGGCATGGACTTCAGCCGGGTTGGTCGCTAACCGGCCGGATTCGACCGACAACGGTGGCTATCAGCCGAAAATTGTGACTGCTTCGTGACGGCTGCCGCTTTCTGTGATTGAATCGTGGCGCGGAAGGGATGGGGCGCCTTATGGGCGCCAACATTCCGAGCGGCTACAAACGACGATTCACCCATCAGAGAGGAGTTAACCCGAATGACAGCAGGTTCGATCTTTGCGCTGCTTTGCGGTTTCCTGGCGCTGGCCTACGGCGTCTGGTCCGTGAAGTGGATCCTGGCCCTCCCCGACGGCAACGATCGCATGCGCGAGATCGCGGCGGCCGTGCAGGAGGGCGCCAAGGCCTATCTCAACCGCCAGTACACCACCATCGGCCTCGTCGGCGTGGTCCTGGCCGCCATCCTCTTCTTCGTCCTTGATTCCTACACCGCCATCGGTTTCGTCATCGGCGCGGTCTTGTCCGGGGCGGCCGGCTACATCGGCATGAACATCTCGGTGCGCGCCAACGTCCGCACCGCCCAGGCGGCCAATAACGGTCTGGATGCCGCCCTGCAGGTCGCCTTCCGTGGCGGCGCCATCACCGGCCTGCTCGTGGTCGGCCTGGGTCTGCTCGGCGTGGCCGGCTACTATGTGATCCTCTCCGGCATGGGCGTGCCCCAGGACAAGATCCTCCATGCCCTGGTGGGCCTGGGCTTCGGTGGCTCCCTGATCTCCATCTTCGCCCGACTGGGCGGCGGTATCTTCACCAAGGGCGCCGATGTGGGCGCCGACCTGGTGGGTAAGGTCGAGGCCGGTATACCCGAGGACGACCCCCGCAACCCGGCGGTCATCGCCGACAACGTGGGCGACAACGTCGGCGACTGCGCCGGCATGGCCGCCGACCTGTTCGAGACCTATGCCGTCACCGTGGTCGCCACCATGCTGCTCGGCTCCCTGATGGTCGGCCTCTCCTCCGCCGTGGTCTATCCCCTGGCCCTGGGTGGCGTCGCCATCATCGCCTCCATCGTCGGTACCTTCTTCGTCAAGGCGAAGGAGGGTGACACCAAGATCATGATCGCCCTCTACAAGGGCCTGGGCGTGGCCGGTGCCATCGCCCTGGTGCTGTTCATTCCGGTCACCTGGATGGTCGACCCCGCCGGCACCAACGCCGCCTACTCCAACGGGGCCATTTATGGCGCCTCGGTCATCGGCCTGATCCTGACCGCCCTCATGGTCATCATCACCGAGTACTACACCGCCACCGAGTATGCCCCGGTGCGCCATGTCGCCGAGGCCTCCCAGACCGGCCATGCCACCAACATCATCGCTGGCCTGGGCGTGTCCATGAAGTCTACCGCCGCCCCGGTGCTGGCGGTCTGCGCCAGCATTTGGGCCGCCTATGAGCTGGCCGGCCTCTATGGCATCGCCATCGCCGCCACCTCCATGCTCTCCATGACCGGCATCATCGTCGCCCTGGACGCCTACGGCCCCATCACCGACAACGCCGGCGGCATCGCCGAGATGGCCGAGCTGGACGAGAAGATCCGCAACATCACCGACCCCCTGGACGCCGTCGGCAACACCACCAAGGCCGTGACCAAGGGCTATGCCATCGGCTCCGCCGGCCTGGCCGCCCTGGTGCTCTTTGCCGACTATACCCACGCCCTGAGCGCGGCGGGTAATACCAACCTCAACTTCAGCCTCGACAACCACATGGTCATCATCGGTCTGCTGATCGGTGGGCTGGTGCCCTACCTCTTCGGCGCCATGGCCATGGAGGCGGTGGGACGCGCCGCCGGCGGGATCGTTAACGAGGTACGGCGCCAGTTCCGCGAGATGCCGGGCATCATGACCTACAAGCAAAAGCCGGACTATTCCAAGGCGGTGGACATGCTCACCAAGTCCGCCATCCGCGAGATGATCGTCCCCTCTCTGTTGCCGGTCCTGGTCCCGGTGGTGGTCGGTCTGACCCTGGGTAAGGAGGCCCTGGGCGGTCTGCTTATCGGCACCATCGTCACCGGTCTGTTCGTCGCCATCTCCATGACCACTGGCGGCGGCGCCTGGGACAACGCCAAGAAGTACATCGAGGACGGCAACCTGGGTGGCAAGGGTTCCGATGCCCACAAGGCGGCCGTGACCGGCGACACCGTCGGTGATCCCTACAAGGACACCGCCGGTCCCGCGGTCAACCCGCTGATCAAGATCATCAACATCGTCGCCCTCTTGATCGTGCCGGTGCTCTGATGCCCAGGCGTTCACCCCGGGCTTTGCTTGGGGTTGGGGCGGTGGGGGGCTGAGTTCCCCCACCGCCGCTCACCGCCTCCCCCGCCGGGTTTGCGCCCGGCGCGGGGAAGGAGGAGAATTCGTTAGGCCGGCGCGGGTGCGCCGGCCTCTTTTTTTTTCTGTAGTTGTAGGCGCCCTGGCGACGCCCGCGGAGAACCTTCATGAATCTGGACCGAGTCAGCTCGGGCGATAACGTCCCCAACGAGATCAACGTCATCATCGAGATCCCCTCCCATTCGGACCCCGTCAAGTACGAGCTGGACAAGAAGACCGGCGCCATGTTCGTGGATCGCTTCATGAACACCGCCATGCACTACCCCTGCAACTATGGCTATGTGCCCCACACCCTGTCCAACGACGGCGACCCGGTGGACGTGATGGTCCTCACCACCTATCCTCTGATCCCCGGTTCGGTGATCAAGTGCCGTCCGGTGGGGGTGCTGAAGATGACCGACGAGTCTGGCGACGACGCCAAGATCTTGGCCGTGCCCACCGACAAGCTGTCCCGCCAGTACCGCTCTGTTCAGGACTTCCGGGACCTGCCCGATGTCATGCTTGATCAGATTTCCCACTTCTTTGAGCATTACAAGGACCTGGACGAGGGCAAATGGGTGCGCATCGCCGGTTGGGGTGGCGCCGACGAGGCCAAGGCCGAGATCCTGGCCAGCGTGAAGATGTTCGAAGACGCGCCGGAAAAGCCCAATTTCTGACCCTTCTTCGGCCTTCCGGTCCCCGGCTTGAGAAACCGTTCGTCCATTGGTTACCTAATTGAGCGAGTCTCTCCGGGGACAAGTCGGTAACCGGAAACTGGAAATTTGCTTAGGCCGCTTATCGCCCCTATTCCCGCATGAAAGTTTGCCTCCTGTCCGATAGTCACGACCATATTCCGCTCCTGGATGCCGCGGTGGCGGAGGCCAAGACCCTGGGGGCCGAGGCGGTGCTGCACTGTGGCGATGTCGTGGCGCCCAGTACCTTGCGCTGCCTGGAAAAGTATGGCCTGCCGGTGCATGTCATCCACGGCAACAACACCGGGGACATGTTCACCCTTGGTCGGCTGGCCGCCGATCCAAGCAGCGTGATCCAGTATCACGGCATGGATGCCGGCATCGAACTGGCCGGGCGGCGGATCTTCATGGTCCATTACCCGCACTATGCCAACGCCATGGCGGCTACCGGCGATTGGGATCTGGTTTGCTGTGGTCATAGTCACCTGCCCAAGCAGCAATGGGTGCCCAATATCCGCGGCGGGCAGACCCTGTTGCTGAATCCGGGCACGGTCGGCGGGGTCGGTCAGGCCCCGGCGACCTGGTTTCTGGTCGATCTGGCCTCCCTGGCCTGCGAGACCCATGAACTCGACAAGGCCCGGGAGCGGCGGGCCCAGGCCCCGCGGTGACAGAGGCAAATCCGACGCTGACCCACTTCACCCCCGGTGGCGAGGCCCAGATGGTGGATGTGGGGGGCAAGGCCATCAGTCGGCGTCATGCCCTTGCCGCGGGCTGGATTCGCATGGAGCCGGCTACCCTGGACCTGATCCTGGCCGGTGGCCATCGCAAGGGGGATGTCCTGGGCATCGCCCGGATCGCCGGCATCATGGGGGCCAAGCGTACCGCCGACCTCATCCCCCTCTGCCACCCGCTGGCCCTGACCCATATCCGCCTCGATCTGGAGCCCGACCTTGCCGGCTCCCGGGTGGTCTGCCAGGCCCGGGTGGAGACCCAGGGCCAGACGGGGGTGGAGATGGAGGCCCTGTGCGCAGTACAGGTGGCCCTCCTGACCATCTACGACATGTGCAAGGCGGTGGATCGGGGCATGAGCATCGAGGCGGTGCGCCTGGTGGAGAAGGCCGGCGGCAAGTCGGGGCCTTGGCGGCGTGCGGACGCGAATGCCAGCACCAATGCCGATGACGATGCCATTGCCATTGCCAAAGCCAATGCCAAAGCCAATGCCAAAGCCGATGCCGATGCCGATGCCGATAAGGTTGCCGACACCGGCACCACAGCGAAGACGAACCCAGCCCGGATGGTCCATCCCGGGGTACCCACCCCATGAATCCCCGCTACCGGCAAACCTATTTTCTCCGCGCCGCGGCCCGCCTGGACCAGGCCCCCGCCGATGAGGGGCGCGAGGTGGCCTTCGCCGGTCGCTCCAATGCCGGTAAGTCCAGCGCCATCAACCTGATCTGTGATCAGCGCCAGTTGGCCCGCACCAGCAAGACCCCGGGACGCACCCAGCAGATCGTCTTCTTCGCGGCCGGTCAGGAGGATCGGCGCCTGGTCGATCTGCCGGGCTACGGCTATGCCCGGGTCGCCGAGGCGGTGAAGTTTCAATGGCAGGACCTGATGGCTGAGTATCTCTATCAGCGCCGATCACTGGTGGGGCTGGTGATCGTGATGGATATCCGCCACCCCCTCACGGATTTCGATCAGCGCATGCTGGCATGGAGTCGTGAGGTCCAGCGCCCCGTGCTCCTGCTGTTGACCAAGCAGGATAAGCTCAAGCGCGGCGCGGCCCTGGCGCAACTGGCCCAGGTGCGGCGGGCGCTGGCGGGGGAGGGCGAACGCGTCCGCGTCGCGGGCTTCTCCGCCCTGGACCGCCAAGGCGTCGCGCCGGTCCATGATCTCTTGGATGAGTGGCTGGAGTTGGCGGGCTGAGGAGACTCCCCGCTCGTGCCCAAGGGTCACTCCCGGTACGGGGTGACGCGCAGCCAGGCCGGTGTCTGGCGGCGAGCTTAATTCGAGTGATGAGTAATGAGGGAGGAGGGGTAAGGAGTGAGGGGTGTCGGGGGGCTTCCGGACGGACGGGAAGGATTCAGGCGGGTGCGGGCGGTTAGGGAACCGCCCGAATCGGGAGGGTGGTTCAGAACTCGCCCTTGGCAGCCCCCTGCATGATTTCCTGGATGGTCTGGCTGACCCGCTGGGCGGATTCCTTCAGCTCGGTCGGCAGGGCCTTGCCGCCGTGAATCATCAGTTCCAGATTGAGGGAATAGAGCCACAGGCGCCCTTGCTTGTTTTCCACCAGGGCGATGCGGCAGGGCATGAAGCCACTGTACTGGTCCCGGTACTCCAGCATGATCTTGCCGACCTTGGCGTCACAGAAGGACAGGAAGTTGACGTAGCGATAGTCTTCCCCGGTGATGGCCTTGATCTGCTTGTAGAAAGGCGATTCGCCGACGAAGAGGAAATTGCGGCTGGTGGCGAGACTCTTGAGGGATTGGATGACATCCTCCGGGGTCAGGCCCTCCTCGACCTCCACGGCCCACATCATGGCCACGCCCGGATCGCCGGTCTCCAGCAGACGCTGGGCCAGATCGCCATAGACACGCGGGAATTCGCTGTCGAACTCCGCCAGGGTCGGGGCCAGGCGGACATAGGCATAGCCCGCGGCGATGAGGCTGACGAGTCCGATGATGGCCAGCAGGTTGCGAATAAGTTTCATGGGTGGAAGCTCCCCCTAGTGGTGTCCCCGTTATCGTTGTAGTGAGCGCCGGGTGCGCGAGCCCTTTCAGGGGGCAGGCGCGCACCCGGCGAGTGGCCCGGGAGCCGGGCTACCAGCGGTTATAGCCGCTGTTGGGCATCATCATGGGTGCCGGCATCTGACCAGGGTTGGCGCCCGACCAGGGACGGGGTTGATCGTAGCCACCAGGGCCGGGACCTCCATAGCTAGGTCCGCCATAGCCGGGATTGGCGTAACCGGGTCCCGCGCCATAACCGGGGCCACCACCGTATCCGGGCCCACTGAAGTCAGGACCGCCATAGCCGGGCGCGACCGGCGGATAGCCGCGGGGGGCCTGAGCGCCAAAATTCCCACCATAAGGCAGGTTGGGCATCATGTCCCGGCCCATCTCCGGCATGACGGGCATGGCCGGCATCTCGGGGGGCTGGGGCATCTGGCCGAAGATGGCCTCGGCCGCCTCACGTTCCTCGGCGGACATCTGGTCAATCAGCTTGCGATAGTTCTCCCACCGGGCCTTCATGGCCTCGCGGCGCTGTTCGGCCTCCTTCCAGGGCGGGGTTTCGGGCAGGGTCGTCCCCTTGGCGGCGGCGCGTTCACGCATCTCGGCCCAGTGCTGATCACGCAGGGCGGCCCGTTCCTCGGGGGTGGCGGCCTGGCGCATCTGCTCCAGGTGGGCGCGATGCTCCTCGGGGGTCAGCAGGCTCCAGGGGGCCTGCTCGGGCATGTCCACCCCGCGCTGGGCGGCCCGGTCGCGCATGGCCTGCCAGGCCTGTTCACGCCGCGCCTGCCAATCCTGACCCTGGGGACCACCCATGCCTTCCATACCACTCATGCCGCCCATGCCCGCCTGGTCGGGCCAGGCGGGCATTTCCGGCATGCTGGGCATCTCCGGCATGGCCGGCATCTCCGGTGGGGTGAAACCGGCCTCCTCCCAAGGCGGGGTCTCGGGCAGGGTCAGGCCGGCGGCCTCGGCGCGCTTGCGCAGTTCCTCGTAGCGTTGCTTGCGCTTGGCCAGCATCTCGGCCTGGCGCTCCTCCATGCGCTTCATGGCGGCCTCGGCATGGGCGGCATGAGCCGCGTGCGCCTTCTCGGCCGGGCTGGGGGCCGCCGCTGGGGCCGCGGGTGCCTCGGCGGCGGGAACCGCGGGCGTCTGGGCCGTGACGGGGGCGGCGGGCGCCTGCGCCTGAACGGGGGCGGGGGTCGCCGGTGCCTCGGCGGCTAACGGGGGGGTGACCGCGGGAACCTGAGGCGCGGCTGGGGCGGGTGGGGGCGAGACCAGCGGTGCGGGTGGGGGCGGGATGGCGGCCGCCTGAGCCGCTGGTAAGGCCTCGGTCTGTGCCAGAGCGGCCTGGCTGAGGGCCAGGCTCAAAGCCGCCGCCGAGGCGAAAAGCTGGTAGGGGCTCTTGTCAAGCATGGGGGACTCCTACTTGATGGCGTTGATTGTGGGGTGAAGAAATTCTTGGGCACCCGACCGATCGACCAATCCGCGGAGGACGGGTGGAGGTCACCTGCATTCTAGTATCCGTTGCGCGGCTTGTCGTCCCCCGGCTGTGCCACCGGCTTTGCCCCTCGCCACCGGACCTGCCCTCGTCCGCCTGAAAATCGCTAGGCGTTACGTATACAATCCAAAGGGTAGCGACGGGAGTCCCGGCCTGGCTGGCCAGGACCACAACCACTTCACTGCCAGGAGACAGGGGATGCAGATCGGTGATCTGATGATGGAAAGCGGCGTGCAGTTCGGCACCAGCGGGGCCCGGGGCCGGGTGGAGGACATGACCGACCGGGTATGTTACGCCTACACCCTGGGGTTCCTGCGTTACTGCGTGGCGATTGGCGTGCTGCAGGCGGGGGGTGAGGTGGCCCTGGCGGGTGATTATCGGCCCAGTACCGGCCGTATCCTCCAGGCTTGCGCCCAGGCGGTGGCGGACGCTGGTCATCGGCCGCGGTATCTCGGCCGGATCCCCAGCCCGGCGCTGGCCGCCTTTGGTTTGGGCCAGGGCCTGCCGAGCCTCATGGTCACCGGCAGCCATATCCCCGATGATCGCAATGGCATCAAGTTCAACCTGCCCGGGGGCGAGATCCTCAAGGCCGACGAGGCCGGGATTCGCGCTCAAACCGTCGCGCTTCCCCCGGGCCTCTTTACCCCGGAGGGGGACCTGATGCCCGCTGCCGCCCGCCCCCTGCCGGCGGAGGACCCCGCGGGTTACCGGGCCTACGTGGCCCGCTATCTGGACTTCTTTCCCGCCGGTTGCCTGGCGGGGATGAGCATCGGGCTCTACGAGCACTCCAGCGTGGCCCGGGAGGCCCTGTACGAGGTGCTGACCGGACTCGGCGCCAGGGTCGAGCGGCTAGGCCGGTCGGAGGTCTTCATCCCCGTGGATACCGAGGCCATCCGCCCCGAAGACGCGCGCCTGGGCCGGGAATGGGCGGCGACCGGATGTTATCAGGCCCTGGTCTCCGCCGATGGCGATGGTGACCGGCCCCTGATCAGCGACGAGCGGGGCGAATGGCTGCGTGGTGATATCACCGGCATCCTCTGCGCCCGCCACCTCGGCGCGCAAGGGGTGGCGACGCCGGTGAGCTGCAACACCGCCCTGGAAAAGACCGGCTGGTTCCGGGCCGTACGCCGCACCCGGATCGGCTCCCCCTACGTCATCGAGGGCATGACGGCGCTCAAGGCCGCGGGGCTAGCCCCGGTGGTTGGCTACGAGGCCAATGGCGGCTTCCTCACCGCCACCGATCTGGTCAGTGACGGTCGCCGCCTGCCGGCTCTGCCGACCCGGGATGCCCTCCTGGTACCGATCGCCCTGCTGCTCGCGGCCCGGGACCAGGGCCTGAGCCTCTCCGCCCTGGCGTCCAGCCTGCCACCCCGCTTCACCGCCAGCGATCGGCTCAAGGACTTTCCCACGGCGCTAAGCCAGGCGCGTCTGCACCCCCTCAGCGTCGGGGATGGCGTCAGCGACCTGGCGGCGGCGGAGGAACTGTTCGGGGCCTGCTTTGGCCCGGTGGCGGCCATCGACACCACCGACGGGGTACGCCTGACCTTCGCCACGGAGGAGATCGCCCACCTACGTCCCTCGGGCAATGCCCCGGAGCTGCGGGCCTATACCGAGGCGGACAGTCTGGAACGGGCCTGGGAGATGAATCGCCAGTGCCTGGAGATCCTGGCGGGCTGGCGGGGTTAAGAATTCAAGGTTTAGAAGGCGGCGAGGAACGCGGTGACGAAGTCCTCGTAAGCCTCCTCCGGTAACTGGTTGATGCCCGCCGCGGCCGGGCGACCGCCACCAGTGGGGAAACGCCGGCAAAGCTCGTCCGCCCCCTGCCGACGGGTCAGGGGCGCGCGCAGGCTGACGACGAAACCGCCGGCGGGGAGCCGGGTGAGCAGGGCATGGGCCTGGTCCGGGGCGGCGCGCGCCAGTTCGTTGGCCAGAACGCCACCGGCGCGGCGCGCCCAGGGCGCCGCCGGCAGGATGTGCAGGCGATGACCGGGCTGGTCCAGCGTGGCCTTCACGGCCCGGGCCTTGGCCATGTCGTCGGCGAAGCCGTTCCGCAACTGGTGGAAGGCCGGGTCCCGGCCGATGAATTCCAGGGGGTCGGCGTAGGGTTGAAGCCGGCGGAAGAGGGCATCCGGGGGAAAGTGCAGGTCGGCCACCTCGGCGCCATAGCTATTGTAATTGAGGTAGATGCCCAGGTCCCGCAGGGCGATGAGCTGGGCCTCGGTCAGGCCCAGGGGCTGGGCGGCGCGCCGCGCCGACTCGTCGAAGTTGTCGCCGAAGGTACCGACCACCGCCCAGGCACGAAAGCGCCCACCCAGGTAGTCGTCCACCAACAGGCTGGTGCCCCGGTCGGCGGTGGTGTCGATGTGGGCCTCCAGCCTTGGGTGCCGGGGGATCTCCCCGGGAAAGTGGTGATCGAAATACCGCACCCGCGCCCCCGCCGCCAGGACTCGCTCCAGGGCGGGGCGATTCTTGTCCAGGGACAGGTCAAGAACGGTGACCAGGTCTCCAGCCTGGGCCTCCACCCGGTACAACAGCCCGATGTCCCGCTTGACGCCGGTGACCAGGATCGCCTCCCCTGGGTCCGCCAGATGGAGTTGTTGGAGGGCGCAAAGGCCATCGGCATCGCCATTGAATACGTAATAGCGGATCATTCGGTTTCCCCGGGCTGGGTAGGGCGGTCAAGGGCCGGGAGTCTAGGGGGGCGGTGGCGGGTCCGCAAGGCGCGCGCGGGGCCTGCCCGAGTTCCGCCAGGCTTGGGTCCCAAGGCGGGTGCTCGCGGTGTTTGCACCACTGGGTGCTAAGGGGGTTGGCGCGTGAGAGGTGGTATCAGGCAGCTAGGCGGCCATGCACTGCGCGCCATTCCGCCTAGGGCGCCGCTCCTTGAGCCATTTCTCCCGGGGGGGCGGTTTGCCACCCGTCCGGCTACTGGGTAAACTTCCGCGCCTCAGTACTCAGGGTTGCCATCCGGGGCGGGTGCCAGCGCTTACTGATTCCCGGTGGCACACCATCCCCTGTCGCGGGCGACGGGCCGCCTTCCCCCCCTTCATTCTTATTAGCTAAAGATTGCGCCACCATCCTCATGGCCGACGTTTCCGTGTCCCTGACGCCACCAGATCATGCCCGGCCTGCCCTGTCGGCACCGGCACGCATTAACCTGCTGGACCTTGACCTCCAGGGCTGCGAGCGGCTGGTGACGGATCTGGGCCACAAGCCCTTCCATGGCCGCAACCTCTTCAAATGGATCCACAAGCATGGCGTCACGGATTTCGGCGCCATGACCGACCTGTCGCTCAAGCTCAGGTCCCAACTCCAGGAGATTGCCGAGGTACGCACGCCCCACCTGGTGGAGGAGTTCCCCTCCGCTGATGGCACCCGCAAGTGGGTCCTGGAGTTGGCCGATGGCCAGCGGGTGGAGAGCGTCTACATCCCCGTCCTGATCCCCCAGGAGCGGCGTCATACCCTGTGCGTCTCCTCCCAGGTCGGCTGCGCCCTGGACTGCGCCTTCTGCGCCACGGCCCGTCAGGGCTTCAACCGCAACCTCACCCCGGGTGAGATCATCGCTCAGGTCTGGCATGCCGCCCGCTGGCTGGGCGAGGCGCCCTCCAACATCGTCATGATGGGCATGGGCGAGCCCCTGGCCAATTTCGACAACCTCGTCAAGGCCCTGGCCATCATGCAGGACGACCTGGCCTACATGGTGGCCAAGCAGCGCCTGACGGTGAGCACCTCCGGCATCGTGCCGAACATCTACCGCCTGGCGGAGGTCAGCGACGTCTCCCTGGCCGTGTCCCTCCACGCCCCCACCGATGCCCTGCGCGACCAATTGGTGCCCATCAATCGCAAGTATCCCCTGGAGACCCTGATTCCGGCCTGTCGCGCCTACATCGGCGACAACCCCCGCCGGCGGGTGACCTGGGAGTACGTCATGCTCGACGGCATCAACGACAGCCTGACCCACGCCCGGCAATTGATCCGGCTGCTGGAGGGGACCCGCTCCAAGGTCAACCTCATCCCCTTCAATCCCTTCCCGGGCAGCGACTTCCGCACCTCGCCCCTGGACCGGATCGAGGCCTTCCGTGACCGCCTGATCCGTTCCGGCATCTTCACCACCACGCGCAAGACCCGGGGGGACGAGATCGCCGCCGCCTGTGGTCAGTTAGTGGGGCGGGTGCGCGACCGGGCCGGGCGTGCCCCGGCCTTCGCGGGCTGGCCCCAGCCGGTGGTCGCCACGTGACGCGGCCTGGCCGCCGGGCTGGCGGCCTGTCCGCCCTGATCGCCAGCCTGCTGCTGGTCGCCTGCGCTGGCGACAAGGGGGTCCGGTCGGATAACCCCCAGGGCCGGCCTGGCGACCTCTACGTCCAGATCGCCGCCGAGTATTACCGATTGGGGGAGATCGAGCCGGCCCTAAACAATGCCCAGAAGGCCTTGGCGGAGGACCCGGATCATGCCCAGGCCCACAACGTCATCGCCACCATCCATCAGCAACTGCGGCAATATGACGAGGCGGAACGGCATTTCCGCATCGCCCTGGGCCTGACCCCCAATGACCCCTACCTACTCATGGCCTGGGGTAATTTTCTCTGCGACCGGAACGATTTCGCCGGCGCGGCGGCCCAGTACCAGCAGGCGCTGAACAACCCCCTCTTCAACGCCCCCTGGGTGGCCGAGACCCGCGCCGGGATCTGCGCGCGCCGCGCCGGCCAGGCCGCGACCGCCGAGCAGGCCCTGCGCCGGGCCCTGTCCGCCAATCCGGGCTATGTCCCCGCCTTGCTGGAGATGGCGGAACTGGAGTACGACCAAGGCCGCCAGCGCTCCGCCAAGGGCTATCTCGAACGTTATCTCGCCGCCGGGGGGCGGGGTGCCCGGCCCCTGCTGTTGGGGGTGCGCATCGAGCGTGCCCTGGGTTCCCGTCCGGGGGCCGCGCGCTACGAGAAACTCCTGCGCCAGAATTATCCGGATGCCCCGGAAATCCAGTCTCTCTGAGAGCCAAGATGTCTGATACCTTCGATCCTGGCCGCGCCCCCGGCCGTGCCGGCCGCGCCCCCGGCATTGCAGCGCTGCCGCCCATCGCGCCAGGCGCGGCCAGCGATGCCGATCTGCCACCCGGTCCTGGCCAGCGCCTGCGCCAGGCCCGGCTACATCGGGGTTTGGAACTGCGTCAGGTCGCCCGGGAATTGCGCCTGACCGTGGAACGGGTCCAGGCCATCGAGGAGGACGATTATGCGGCCCTGCCCGATCCCGTCTTCGTCGTCGGCTACCTCAAGAACTACGCCCGCCTGATGGATCTGAACCCCGAGGCACTGGTCGCGGCTTATCGGACCCGCCAGGTCCGGTCGCCCGTCGCACCCAAGCCCAAGTCCGCGACCTTCCTGGCCCGGGTTAAGCCGTCTCAAGAGGCTGGGGGCGCCAAGCCGGCGGCGACCCCACGGCCAAGTCCAGACGGGCGTCCCCGGGGTCTCGGCCGGTTCGGTTGGGGCGCCCCCAGCACGAAAACCCCCCGTCCGCGAGCCTCCGCCCCGGGGATACCTGGCCCTGGAAACTCCAGTAC
>ERZ1645187.381-NODE-381-length-43316-cov-10.417651_pt1 | contig 43316 bp, 42 predicted proteins | sample MGYA00575352_ERZ1645187 | MGnify/ENA primary metagenome ERZ1645187 (study PRJEB40837, sample SAMN11349314) | freshwater sediment metagenome | isolation source: river sediment | host: Sediment | place: India: Wazaribad , New Delhi | collected 2017-02-21 ... | reverse complement strand
ATTTAGTGAGTTGCTTTGGAATTCCCCAATTTTCCCCACTTTATTTCAAAGAGTCTTAGTTTTTAAGATGCCTTTGACTTGCGACTCATACGTATCGATTTGAGCTTCCACTTTGAGTTCGGCAAATTGGTTCATATACAACTTGTGATAAGTCCCATTTTTGCTGAGCAGTTCGCGGTGGGAACCATCTTCGATGATTTTGCCTTCGCTCATGACCAGGATGCGGTCGCAATCGACGACGGTCGAGAGACGGTGCGCGATGATTACGGACGTACGGCCCACAAGCACTTTGCGGATGGCGGCTTGGATGATGGCTTCGGTTTCGGTATCGATGGAAGACGTCGCTTCATCGAGAATCATGATGGCCGGGTTACGGACGATGGCGCGGGCGAATGAGATGAGTTGTTTTTGGCCCACGGAGAGTTCGTTTCCGCCATCTTCGAGGACGGTGTCATAACCTTTCGGTTGCGACATGATGAAGTCATGGACTTCGACGGTTTTGGCGGCTTGGATGATTTCTTCGTCCGTGGCGTTGAGTTTGCCATAACGGATGTTGTCTTTGATGGTTCCGCTGAAGATGAACGGAGTTTGTTGGACGTAACCGATGTTACTTCTTAACCAGCCCACCGAACGTTGACGGTAGTCGACGCCATCAATCAAGAGTTCGCCTTGCGTGGGTTCATAGAACCGGCACAGAAGGTTGACGGTCGTGGACTTGCCGCTGCCGGTTTCACCGACGATGGCAATGCTTTGACCTTGCTTGATCTTCAGGTTCATGTCATGGATGATTTCGGTATCTTTGAGATACGAGAAGGATAAGTGACGGAATTCGATATCGCCTCGAAGCGGTTCGTAGTTTTCGATTTTTCCATCGAACAGACCGCCGTATTTGGCGATGACTTCGGGCGTATCGATGATGGAAGGTTTGGTCTCGATTAAGGAGAGAATCTTTTCGACCGAAGCTTGCGTGCCCATGACATCCCCGAAGATTTCGGCGAATTCTTGAATCGGGTTATAGACTTGGCCGACAAAGCCGATGAAGAGAATGAACATCGAGACATCGACGATCGACTCGGTACCGACGATGGACACCGGGACGAATTGATAACCGAAGATGATGATGGCGGCTGTGGTTAATGCAGCGACAATCGACACGGACGGTTGGAAGAACGCTTGGGTTTTTCCGGTCCTGAAGTACTTCCTGTTAACATCGGTGATGATGTCTTCCGCTTCGTCTTGGACGGAATTTTCGATGGCCAAGGTTTTAATCGTTTTGGCCCCGGCAATGCACTCCGCCAACCAGCCGACAAAGCCGGAGTAGGCGGTACGGGCAACGCGCGAGAGCTTGAGAATCGTGTTTTCGAAGTACGGAGCGATGATCATAATCAGCGGCGTGCTCGCCAAGATAATGAGCGACATTTGCCAGCTGACCGAGAACATCGTGATTAAGGATAAGACTAAGTCGAACGTAATCCAGATGATGCGGATGATACCCCATGAAAGGATATCGCTGATTTTGCTCGTATCGTTTTGCATCCGCGCGATCAGCCATCCGCTGGAGGTTTTATCAAAGTAGGAGAAGGAGAGTTCTTGGACGCGGCGGAACGAGTCGCGGCGCATCGCACACATGATTTTCATTTCCAAATAGTTCGTGATGAAGAACGTGGAGAAGATGGAGAGCGAACGGATGAGCATGGCCCCGATGAGCAAGGCACCGAATTGCCAGAACGTGACATTGAACGTAATCCCGAAGAAAAGTTCAACCCTGATCGATAAATCGGCGAGTGAGACAAGCCCTGCGCTTTGTTGAATGGCTTTGATGGCCGCGCGGTTCATTAACGGGACGAAACTGGAATCGTGGAACGAAGTGAAAACCATCGTCACCGCGAGGAACAGCAAAAGGTACCACCATTCGATGGCGTATTTAAAGATACGTTTCCAAACGCCGAAATTAAGCTTTTCGGCTAATTGTTCTTCTTCGAAAGCAAAGTTACTCATGGCTTGCTCCTTTCTAGACCATGCGGGTCTGAATGTCGTAGATCCGTTTGTAGAGGCCGTCTTGTTTTAATAATTCTTCATGCGTACCCAGTTGAGCGATGTGTCCTTCTTCCAAAACCATGATGCGGTCGGCATCTTTGGCGGTAGCGACACGGTGGGTAATGATGAGCGTCGTGGTATTGGCTTGGCGGGATTTAAGGGCGGACCGTATATGAATATCGGTTTCGGTATCGACCGCGCTCAAAGAGTCGTCGAAGACGAGAATCGGAGCGTTGTTGATGATCGTACGGGCAATCGCCAACCGTTGTTTTTGTCCGCCGGACAAGGTGACGCCTTTTTCGCCGACAGGCGTGTTATAGCCTTCTTTGAACGAAAGGATGTTGGTGTGGATATCGGCAATCTTGGCGGCACGGAAAACTTCTTCGTCGCTGGCGTTTTTGTTGGCGACGCGCAGGTTGTTGATGATGGTCTTGCTGAAGAGGAACGGCTCTTGCAGAACCGTGGCGATTTCGTGACGGATATGTTCTTTGGAAATCTTTTTGAGTTCGTAACCGTCAATTTTGATGGAACCGTCGGTGTAATCGTAAAGACGGGTCAATAAGTGGCTGAGCGTGGACTTACCACTGCCGGTTTTACCCATGATGGCAATCGTTTCACCGGGGTGAATATCTAAGTTGATGTCTTCGAGGATGGCTTCATCGGAATCATCGTAATGGAAGGACATATGTTCGAATTGAATGTGTCCTTTGACTTCGGGACGTTCACCGGATTCGATGTCTTCCAGCGGTTGGTTCAAGATGAGGTTGATGCGGTCGAGCGAGACAATCGCACGGGCTAAGTTGGATAAGGTCATCGCGACATCACGGACCGGCCAGACGATCATCGACACAAACGAGAACGCGACGACGGTCGTACCGATGGAAATATCACCGATAAAGGCAAGGTAAAGTCCAAATAAGGTGGTCAATACGATTTGACCGAATACGAAGATATCGCTACTGGCGAAGAAGAAGGACGACATTTTCCGCCAATGGATGAATTTCGTTTCGTAATCTTTGAGGTGTTTTTCAAATGCGTCAATCTCAAACTTTTCGTTGTTGAAGGCTTTGACGACGCGGACACTGGAAAGGTTTTCTTCAATCTTTGCGCACATCTCACCATCCGAGTCATCGGTTTTCCGGTAACGGACGCGGACTTCTTTGATGACGAAGTAGGAATAGACGAACATGAACGGAAGAATGATGATGCAGCTGACCGCAATCTTCCAGCTTAAGGACAAGAGGATTAAGAAGGATAAGGAGACGATGTAGAAGGCATAAACGATACCTAAAGTTTCGCGGATGACGAAACGACGCAGCACTTCTTCATCCCGCGTACAGGTTTGAATGATGTCTCCGCTCTTGGCTTTCTTTAAGAAAGGATAAGGCAACCGTTCGATGTGACGGAAGAGTTTAAGTTGCATGCCGCTGGCGACATCGCGGTCCAACGACGCACGAAGAATACCACGCGAAACGTTGATCAAAGCACGCGAAACACCGATGCCGACGATGGCCAAGGCAAAAATCCACAAGTGATTCCGCAGGTACGCTTGCCCACCCAACATTTCGGTAATGAAACCATCCACTAACCCTGTGGGAGCGTCCCCCGTTAAAGTGTCGGTTAAAATTTTGCTCATAAACGTGGAAATGAGTTGTAAAAGAACCGCGACAAAAAGAATGGCAAACGAAAAGAAGTATTTGAAACGATGGCCTTTGGTCATCGAATACATGATTTTTAAGTACTTTTTCATGGGCCTACCTCCAGACAAGATATCATTATACTAATGATAAGGGCTTTTTGCTAGGGAAATTCCGAAATATAACCCTGGTAAAGCGCTTCTTTGAAGCGTCTGAAAGCGTTCACTTTTTTAAAAATCATCGTTGTTTTTTACTTTTCCGGAAAAAATGTTAAGTTATCTCTTTTTTCTTTCTTGTGGGTCAGTTTCTCAACGAACGATTATATGTTATAATCGAGAGGCATTTTGGAGATTTTGATTCATGGAACTTAATGAAAAAGATATCGTGGTCATGAGCGGAGGCAATAAAGTACCCTCCTCCCCTGCCCCCGCTAAAAAGAAAAAACGCCTTCACAAGCGTTATATCTTTAATATTATTATCGTTCTTTTGATTGCTGCGGTCGTTTTGTACTTTTCGCTCAAAGATGGTTTTGATGACGTCGTCGTTGCCCTGAAGACCGCGGATGCCCGTATACTTATCGTCGTTGCGATTGTGGCCGTTGGAGTATTTTTGCTCGACGGCTTGATTCTTTACATCTTGGCCCGTTTGTACACGACCCGCTATAGTTTTGGCAAAGGATTAGCCAATGCGTTTATCGGCGTTTTCTATAACGACGTGACGCCTTCCTCTAGCGGCGGTCAATTCGCCCAAGCCTATACCTTCAAAAAACAAGGTTTGGAACTTGCCAGTGCGACTTCAATTCTAGTCATGCATTTCTTGCTTTATCAGATTGTGTTGGTCGCGTATGGCATTTTGGCATTGTTCATCAAACTCCCCGCCTTCTTGGCCTTAAACCCGGTGGCCGACTTTGGTGGCTTTAAACTCACCCTCATTCCGTTATCCTTGCTTGGTTTCGGCATTAATTTTTTCGTGATTGTTACCATCTTGCTTTTGTCCTATTCCAAGTGGATGCACAGCGTCGCCATCAACGGCATCGTCTCCATCGGTGCCAAACTCAAATTCATCAAACACCCGGAAAAGACCAAACAAAACTGGCAAGCTCAAATCGAAAACTTCCGGATTGAGCTTCGCCGTTTGCAAAGCAATATTCCGGTCACCATCTTGCTGCTTGTCCTTTTTACCATCAAATTAACGCTTTCTTACTCAATCCCGTATTTAATCGGTGTTTCTTTAGCGGAGACCACGATGGCGGGACATACCTACTTTGATACCGTCTTCTTCTCGGCATACTTGCAAATGATGACCAACATGATTCCGCTTCCCGGCGCCAGCGGCTTCTCGGAATACTTCTTTACGCAAGTGTTCGTCGGTATTTACGGTAGCGGCGCTTTAGCCACCGCTGCTCAATTGATCTGGCGTACCGCTACCTTCTATTTAGGCCTTATCATCGGTGGTTTCGTCACTGCCTTCTATCGGTCTTCCCCGCAAGAAGACAACTTCAAGAGTGACCGCAAGACCTTCGTCGAACTGCAAAAATCGACTTACGAACTTCGTAAGAAAACCGCAGATACGATGTTTCAAACCTCTCAGCTTTCGCGCAAAGATATTGAAAAGCGGATGTCGGAAGCCCGCCGCGATATTTTTGGAACCCGCAAACGTCGCGAACAAAAGAAAACCAAACAACAACAAGCTAAAACCGGCTTAGTCGAAATCAATGATGAAGGCGCCCTGAATCCTTTGGATTCGGCCACTTCGAACAAAGGAGAGGAATAATGAACATCGCCCTTTTCAGCGATACATATCCACCTGAGATCAATGGCGTCGCCACCTCGACGTTCAATCTTTTTAACATTCTCAAGAAAAATGGCCATAACGTCTACGCAATCGTGACCAATCCTTTTTCCAATAAAATCGAATATAAAGACAATGTCCTTCGAATTCCGGGTATCTTATTAAAGAAACTCTATGGTTATCGGATGGCCGGATTTTATTCTTCCAAAGCGATGAAAATCGTGCGTGAGATGAAGCTCGATGTTATTCATATTCAAACGGACGCCGGGATCGGTATTTTCGGAAAAATCGCCGCTCGCAGTTTAAGGGTCCCCACCGTCTATACGTATCACACGATGTATGAAGACTATACCTACTACGCCACAAAGGGACACTTCGACCGCTTTGCCCGAAACATTGTCCGCCGCTATTCGCGTTTTGTCGCGGAACAATGCACCGAATTCATTTCTCCCAGCAACAAAACCAAAGACATCATCCGGACCTATGGGGTCGACCGTTATGTCAACGTCATTCCTACCGGCATTGATTTTTCGAAATTTAAGAAAGAAAACCAAGACTGGCAAGCCATCGCGGAATTCAAAAAGTCCCATGGTCTTGAAAACCATTTTGTGATTCTGTCCTTGGGCAGAGTCGCCAAAGAGAAGAGTCTCGATATTTGTATCAAAGGTTATGCCTACTTTTTAAAGACAGCAACGTTCCCGACCAAGTTCGTTATTGTCGGGAGTGGCCCGGCCCGTATGGAACTCGAAACTTTGGTGGATGAACTCGGTATCCGCGACCATATGCTGTTTATTGGGGCGGTTCCCGGTGAACAAGTCCCCTTCTACTATCACATCAGTGATATTTTCGTCTCCGCCTCCGTCACCGAGACGCAAGGATTGACGTTCATGGAAGCGATGGCCAGCCGCCACATCGTGTTGGCACGTTTCGACGAAAACCTCAGTGGCGTCATCTCCAATAACGAAACCGGATACTTCTTTACAAATGAACATGACTTTGGCGAAAAAGTAGTCCGTATTCATGGTTTGGATGAAGAAAAGAAAGAAGCCATGTTGACCGCCGCCATGGAAAAAGTCGATGTCTTTTCGATTGAGCGGTTCTACGACAACATCATGGAGGTTTACCATCGTGCCGTCCGACAATACTGGTAAAGAAATTGTCGCTGTCAAACCTTCCAAAAAGAAAGTCTGGTTGTATTTTTCCGATGGTGAAAAGCTTGCTTTAGCACCTTCGGTGTTCTCTGATTTCTATCTTTATGTCGGAAAAAAACTTTCCGAAAAAGACTACCGTCACTTGAAACAAGAAAATGAAATAGGCTCGTTACGGGAATATGCCTATAGCCTGGTCGCGGTTCGTTCCTACACCGGCAAACAAATCGCCGATCGCTTATATAAAAAGAAGGCTACACGCGCGATGGTCGAAGCGATTGTCCAAGATTTGACGAACCATTCACTTATCGATGATGACCGTTATGTGGAAGATTTTCTCGAAGTGGCGCGCGACCGCCATTATGGCGAATATAAAATCAAACAGGAACTTGCCCGCGATGGCATCAGCGAAGCGAAAATTGCCGCCATCGAATTTGACGAGACCAACGAATACGCCAAAGGCCTTGATTTATTGCCGAGTTTTGAGAAGAAATATGAAAAGACCAGCTTCCGTGAACGCAAACGGCGTATCTACGAGGCCTATCTTCTTCGTGGCTATTCTCCCGACACCATCGAAAGAATCCTTGCTATTTTAAGCCCCAAAGATGAAGATAGTGAGAACACTTCACTCAAACGCGATTATGAGAAAGCCATGCGTCTTTACGCCAACCGTTATCAAGGTCGGCAACTCAAGGAGCATTTGATAAAAAACTTAATGCAAAAAGGGTATAATTATACCGATATCGAATCTGTTATGGAGGAAGCCAAACATGTCATGGATCAATGAATTTAGCGATAACCAACGCGTCTACGCCCAACTGTTGGTGACGAATGTCACCCGCGGAGTCACCGGGAATAATTTGGCTTACCTCACCGTTACGTTCCAAGATAAGACTGGTTCGATTGACGGAAAAAAATGGGATGTTCAACCTGAAGACGCCGACATTTACCAACCCGGACACATCGTTGAAGTGACCGGCGACGTCATTCTCTACCGCAATACGCTTCAAATGAAGATCATTTCCGGAAGACAACTGGACAGTGCTACCGTCGATGCCGCCCGTTTCACGATGAGCGCTCCGGTGGAAAAAGAAGTCTTGGAAGCCAAGCTGAAAAAATATATGGATTCAATCGTTGATCCCGATTGCTCGGCGATTGTGCACCGCCTGATTGAACAATATTACGACCGTTTTGTGATTTATCCCGCCGCGGTCCGTAACCATCATGAATACACCAGCGGTCTTCTATTTCACACCCTTTCGATGGCGGATCTCGCCGAACAAATCATGGTGTGCTATCCGCAAATCAACCGCGACTTATTAATTTCGGGCATCCTCCTTCATGACATCGGCAAGACGGTGGAACTCTCCGGACCCATCATCCCGAAGTACACGACCGAAGGAAAACTGCTCGGACATATTTCCATCATGGACTCCGAAATCCGCCGTGTGGCCAGCGAACTGGGCATCACCAACGAAACCCCGATGCTCCTTGAACACATGATTCTTTCCCACCACGGCCGTCAAGACTTCGGCTCTCCCGTTGAACCCTTGATACGCGAAGCCTTGGTTCTTAACATCATCGATGATTTGGATGCCAAGATGGTCATCCTCGATAAAGCCTACGCCGCCACTGCGGAAGGCGAGTTTACGACAAAAATCTTCCCTCTGGACGAACGTACGTTCTACAAAATGAAATCCAAATAGAAAAAAAGTGTCGGTCAATCCGACACTTTTTCTTTTTACTTGATGCCTTTGGAGATGCGGCCCGCGAGCACGGGAAGGTTGAGCTCTCCGACATGCGTGTTTTCGTACATCTCGATACGGAAACCGTCGGCCGGTTCGTATCGCGGGATGACGTGAACATGGAAGTGAAGGACGCTTTGTCCGGCTTCTTTATAACAATTCGTGAGGATGTTGACGCCGCGGGCTCCCAATTGTTTGATTTGGGCTTGGCCGATGCGTTGCGCCGCATCATAAACCTTGTGCATCACGGTTTTTGGCGTAGCCAAGAAATTGTCGTAATGCTTTTTGGAAACGACGAGCGTGTGGCCGACAGTCGTTTGGGAAATATCCAAGAAAGCCAACACATCGTCATCTTCATAAACTTTGGTGCACGGAACCAGTCCGGCGACGATTTTACAAAAAATGCAATCATTGATCATGGTCTTTCTCCTTTGAAACAAAAGGAGGCCATCGGCCTCCTTCGTTTTTGTTAGTTGTTGCTTCCGTAAATGTCGGGGTAGTTTTCTTCAAAGTAGGCAACGATGTCTTCGTCATGGAAGACGATCCCGGCTTGCTCAAGGAAGAACGTCATGGCCGTCGTTTTGTTCGCGTCTTTTTCGCCAAGGACTTTGGCAACCTTGCCGGCAATTTCATTGATGTCTTTGCCGAGTGTGGTGTAGTTCTTGCTGCTATCGACCGTCATCTTGGTGGTGTTGACGGCTTCTTCGATTTGAACGATGTAGTAGGTGGAGCTGGCGGAGTCAAACAACAGGAAGTCGCGGTCATCGCCTTGTTGGGCGTTTTCCGGGATTAAGTAGTTGACACCGTGAATGTTGCGGACGTAATCCGAGGTCTTCGGATCGGTGACGCTTCCATCCATTTCGTCAGTGACGGAGTCGACGCCATTGGCGGTACCGATGTTGAACAAACGGTTACGGATGGCATCAGGTAATTCGCTGAGGCCGCCGTTTTTCACGTACCAGCCGTCTTTGGTGTAGTCTTGCTTACGTAAGGTGTCGGTCTTGATTTCCAAGCCAACGGAGGGTAAGTAGGCACCGTTTCCGGTAAAGGAAGCTTCGATGGCGGCATCGGTCAATAAGCGATCATCGTCGATTTTGGCATAATCCGCCATGATATCACCGTAGAGCGTGTTGTCGAAGGCAGAACCGAGGAGCGTGTTACGCACACCGGCTTGATCGAGCAAGTCCGCTTCGTTGCTGGTGAAGTCGCTGGGGACACCGCGCCAAGCATTCGCGAGAATTTCAAGGTTGGCATCCGCGGCAGTGGCCGTCGCGCTAAGAATGTTGTTTTCGATGAAGGTATCGATTAAGTACTTAGCGGCTTCGGGGTGGTTGGAGTTGGTCGCAATCGCAATATAGTTGACTTTACGGGCGTACGAGCGTCCGAGCGTGGAGTATTCTTCTTGTAAGAGATACTCTTCAACGAGTTTTTCGCGATAGATTTCGGGAACGATTTCGCCTTCGATGTAATCCACATAGTAATCAAGGTGAATGGCTTGGCCATCGATGTTGTCCTTGGTCACGGAAGGAGTGAAGACGACGTCTTCGAAGTATCCGCCGGTAGCATCCACGGTGTAGAGCATCGAGCGAATGTATTTGGCGAAGCGTTCTTCGGAGAATTTGTTGCGGGTTTCGTAGGATCCGGTCGTAACCATATCGAACATTTTTTCGTTGATACGATCTTCGACGTCAGCCACGAAGTCAGCTTTGGCGGCATCGCCTTTGATGTCTTCGTAGACACCGAATTTGTTTTCGGCGAGTTTGAGAAGGACACCATCGAGAATCGAATTGTTGACATCATTGCCGTCTTTGAGCGCATCGTAGACGACGCTGGCAATGTTGTTGGTGAGATCTTCGGCAGTTTGGTCGACTAACGGAGTTTCGTAATCGCCGGGAAGAGCGACGATGTCGGCACATCCGGTAATCAGAAGTCCGCAAGCGGCGACCGCTACTAAATTAAGTTTATTAGTCTTTTTCATAGCAGATGCCTCCTACTTGGTATTCAGCCGCTGCGGCGGCATTCGCAAAGTTCACTGCGCAGGTTTCCGCAATCAAACGATTTCTCATTTGTTCTTGGAGCGCCAGGTATTCGGTATAGGTCTTCCAGCTTTGTTCGTAGTTCCAAGCGGCATCGAAGGCGATACCGGCACGGGTAACGGAGATGTAGTTTTCAACCGCTTCACGAACCACCGCATCATGGATGACGACTTGTTGCGAATTCGCCAATTTTTCATAGATGTGGGCATCGAGCATGGAGTCGAAACCTTTAATCTCATCTTCAACGGTTTGTGACCGTTCCTTGTAAACCTTGGTCGTGGTGTTCATGAAGTTGACGTACGTGATCGCGTCTTGTCCACCCACTTGCGGGAAGTCGGCAGAATCAGGAATTTCGGTCGTGTAGTAGTCTTCAAGCGAAACGCCATTCTTGGTGTCGACGAGCGCGGAACGTTCGACGACGATGAAGTGGACGCCTTGGTAACCGGAATCGGAAGAACCGGAACCGGCACGGACGACGAGGATGACTTTGCCATCTTCATCGGTGAGCACTTTTTGACCACCGAGTTCGGCAACCGCTTGGAAGCCGCCGAGGCCGACAGTGCTAATAGCGGAACCGTCTGTGTCTTCGGGGACGATGACGCTGATGTTATGTTTGTTAAAGTATTTATTGAAGTAGATGTTGCGCGGGTAATAGAGCGACTTGCCATTGTTGACTTGGTTACCGAGGGAGTCTTTCACAAGGCTCGAGACGGCTTCAAGCTTTAAGGCAGCGCCGTAAGGGATTTCTCCGATACCGAGAGCATTCAAATAGTTGCTGGCTTCGGTCGGGACGCTTAATTTCGAAGCATTGGCAGCGACGCTGGGATCTTCGTTGTAAATCGCGTCATAGGCATAAACGCCTAATTTGAATTCGTTAACATAGGAAGTCGATTTGGTCATGATTCCTAAGTCGCCGAATTGTTCGGCAGAGCCGGTATCTTCGCTGGCTTCACGAGCGATATCGCCAAACGTTTCGTTGTTCTTGCGAATGGCTAACCGTTTGATGACGCTGGAGAGGTTTTTGGCTTCTTGTTCGGTCACGGTCGCATCATAGAAAGCGTTCGCATCCGAGCTTACTTTGACGAGAATGTGACGGACGTGGTACGGTAACTTGTTTTCCAAGTAACCTTGGTAAGCGGGAATTGAACCGCTGGCATCAGCGCCGACGAGTAATTCGCGTTTGTTGTCTTCGTAGAATTGATCCTCGACTTCGGTTTGCATGAGTTGATAGGCGAAATAGTCTTTCAGCTCAGTCAAATCTTCAACACTGTAGCTTTCGAGCAATGTGTCGAGTTCATCGTCATAGTCGGTGTTGTTGGTGTCGGCATTATCTTCCGCCGTTTCCTTGACGCCGCTGACTTTGTTGGCTGCCTTCTCCATGATTTCCGCTTTGACGGCCGCGTTTTCGGGCTTTTCGATTTCGTTGCGGATGATGACCTCGGTGATCGCGTCATAGAATTGTTTGACGCCGTTCGCGCTGGTCTTGAATTGGCTGTAGAACTCATCAGCCGTGTAGTTGATGATGGTTCCATCTGGGCCAGTCATGGTTAATACGTAACCTTGATTGTTACGGGTAAGTGCATCGCACGAAGACAATGCGACGACCGATAAACCGATAACAAGTCCAAGGGTTAGTTTACCTTTCTTCATATAGAACTTCTTCCTCCTTGTATAAATACAGCATAGTTATTTTAATATTTTAATTTCATTAATTCAATAACAAAGTAGACGAAGCTAACGGATATCTTTGGCCATAGGCCTATTTTACACCAATAAAACCGCTTTGGCCTTATCGAATCAATATAATTGATTAGTTCAGAAGCAAAAGATAAAATATTACCGTTTCGTTTGTAGATACTTGGGTCATGTTGTAAAATGAAATGGCCGTTTAGGAGTTGAGGTTATGGCGAAACTAGTTATTCACGATTTACATGTCGAAGTTGAAGGGAAAGAAATTCTCAAAGGCGTCGACTTGACGATTGAACAAAATGAGACTGTTGCCCTATTAGGACCTAACGGTCACGGAAAGTCGACGTTACTTGCCGCCATCATGGGGCATCCGCGCTATTCAGTGACAAAAGGTTCCATTTTTTTGAACGACCAAGATGTGCTCAAGATGAGCGTCGACCAACGTTCGAAAGCAGGACTCTTCTTAGCCATGCAATATCCGAGTGAAGTTCCCGGTGTCATCAATGCTGATTTCTTGAAGTCAGCCGTGAATTCCCGCCGCGAAAAACCGGTCACTTTGTTCCAATTTTACAAAATGTTGGATACCGCCAGCAAAGAAATGAAAATTCCTTTTGAAATGGCCAACCGTTCTTTGAACGAAGGCTTTTCCGGCGGCGAAAAAAAGCGCAACGAAATCCTTCAATTAAAACTTTTGAAACCCACGTTTGCCCTCCTCGACGAAATCGACTCCGGTTTGGACGTCGATGCGATGCAAACCGTCGGCGAAGCCATCCGTGCCGAACAACAAAAAGGAATGGGCTTTTTAGTGGTTTCCCACTATGCCCGTCTCTATGATTTGATTACTCCCACTCGCGCAGTGGTCATGATTAACGGCAAGATTGCAGTCCAAGGAGGACCCGAAATCATCCGCCGTATCGATACCACCGGTTATGAATGGATCAAAGCGGAATATGGAATAGATGTCGAAAAAGAAGAAGCGGGTATGAATACTGTTTCGATTGGTTCGTGTGCCGTAAAGGAAATGAAGTAGCGTGGAACGCATATCGTTGTTTGAAATCATCCAAGAACCCAAGGTGGGTGCTTTGGGAGAAACTCATATCGCTTTAACCAAAAAAGATGCTTGCAAGCATTTTGTTTTGGATTGGACTAAGCATGCGAGCAAACAACTGAGCCTTGTCGTCGAAAGTTCAGTCATTGTGGACATTCTCGAAATCGGAAGTTCTTCCGAACGCAATCTCGACATTACCCTTCATGATCATTCTCAAGTTCAATGGCGTGCTGTCAATCTCGTTGAAGGAAAGGACGCCCATGTCTTTTTCCGTTTGGATTCGTCGGCTTCCCTTGATTACGCTTTCGCCGATTTTGCAAAGGGAACCGAAACCATCGATATGAACGTCGATTTGATTGGACCGTCGGCCTCATTGACCTGCCATATGGCTGCCATGTCGTACGAGAGTGACCAAAAAAGTATTTCCGTATCGGTGCACCATCAAGCTCCGGATACCTATGCACTTGTCAGTTCATATGGCGTTGCCCAAGGAACAGGGTTGTTAAAGTTTTCAGGAACCAGCCACATCTTCCATGGCGCGCCTAAATCAAAGACGCATCAAAATGCTAAAATTATGGTGTTCGACCCTCACAGTGTCGGACGTGCCAATCCGATTCTAAAAATTGATGAAAACGATGTCGAAGCGAGCCACTCGGCGGCTGTCGGAAAAGTCAATGATGAACACTTATTCTATCTGTGCTCACGGGGCTTGACGCCACATGAAGCCAAACGCTTGATTACCATGGGTTACCTCAATCCGATTATCCGTTACTTTAATGAAAAACATGTGCAAAAGGCCATCGAAAAAGCCATTATGGGGAGAATATAACTATGTACGATGTACAAAAAATCCGTGCCGATTTTCCAATGTTAAAAAACCATACGATGCAAGGTCACCCCTTGGTCTATTTGGACAATGCCGCGACGACCTTCAAACCCAAAGCCGTCATTGATGCGATGGTCGAATATTATTCTGAATATTGCGCCAACGCTCACCGCGGCGATTATGATTTGACGCATATCGTCGACACTAAATTTGATGAGGCCCGCGAAACCGTTGCCCGCTTTATCAACGCGGAACGTCGTGAAGTGGTCTTTACTTCCGGAACCAGCATGTCACTGAACATGGTGGCTTATGGTTATGGCGCCAAATACATTAAAAAAGGCGACGAGATTTTGCTGACTCAAGCCGAACACGCCAGCAATGTTTTGCCTTGGTTCAAAGTCGCGGAAATGACCGGCGCAACGATCGGTTATGTCCCTCTGGACCATGAAGGACGCTTAACTCCCGAATCGCTTGAAAAAGTCATTACCAACAAAACCAAAGTGGTTTCTGTCGCGCATGTGACGAACGTTTTAGGTTTTACCGTTGATGTCAAAGCCTTAGCAAAAATTGCTCACGCTCATGGTGCCATCATCGTCGTCGATGGGGCTCAAAGCGTCCCCCACATAAAGACCGATGTCAAAGATCTCGATTGTGATTTCTTAGCTTTCTCCGGGCACAAAATGTGCGGTCCGACCGGTATCGGAGTTCTTTACGGTAAATACGATTTACTCGTTAAAACCGACCCCTTTATGACAGGTGGAGGAATGAATGCCCGTTTTGATATGTGCGGAGAAGTGGCCTATATGCAACCGCCCATAAAGTTTGAAGCCGGTACTCAAAACATCGATGGTGTCTTAGGCTTAGCTGCTGCCATCAAATACTTAGAAGGCATTGGTATGGAAAACATCGTTGCCCATGAACATGAGCTTCGCCGTTATGCCATCGAAAGGTTGAAGAAACTCGACAATATCATTATTTATAACGAGAACGCCGAAGCCGGAATTATCACCTTCAATATCAAAGGTGTTTTTGGCCAAGATGCTGCGACGTTCTTGAATTCTAAAGGTATCGCCGTTCGTAGCGGTAACCACTGTGCCAAAATCCTTCTTACCTTCTTAAAGACGTCCAATACACTTCGTGCGAGTTTTTATCTTTACAACACCAAAGAAGAAGTCGATGCTTTTGTCGAAGCGTGTAAAAAAGGCGGTGACTTTCTCGATGCCTATTTCGCTTAATCCGCAAATGATGCGCCAAATCATCATGGATCACTACGAACACCCGCGAAATAAACGTGACCCGAAAGATGAAAGATACCGCAAAATCCGCATGGATTCTGTTTCTTGTATCGATGACATTTTCGTTTTTATGCTCTATGAAAACGGTAAGGTCAAAGACTGTTGCTTCGATGGCGTCGCCTGCACGATTTCGACTGCTTCCACGTCCATCATGACCGAACTGGTCATTGGAAAAACCATCGAAGAAGCTCAGTTCATTATCGATCAATACTTACATATGATTCATGAAGAACCTTATGATGCTTCGGTTCTCGATGAAGCTATCGTCTTTATGAATACTGCCAAACAAGCTGCCCGTATCAAATGTGCCACAATCGGCTGGAACGGGTTAGAAAGCCTTCTTGAGGAAGAAAAAGAACACCACCATGACCACAAATAAGATGCCCGAGGACTACAAATACGGTTTTAAAGACGAAGACGTTTCAATCTTTAAGACACCCAAAGGTCTCAGCGAAGAAATCATCCGTGAGATTTCCTCACTCAAAAACGAACCTTCTTGGATGCTGGAATTCCGATTGAAATCTTTTCATCTTTTCCAAACCATTGCCCTCCCATCTTTCGGCCCTGATTTATCCGGTTTAGATTTCGATTCCTACACGTATTTTACTCGGCCGTCCAAAGGGGAAAAAACTGATTGGAAAGATGTCCCCGAAACCATCAAAAACACATTTGAAAAATTAGGCATTCCCGAAGCCGAACAAAAGTATTTGGCCGGCGTCTCGACACAATACGAATCAGAAGTCGTTTACCACAATATGCTTGAAGAAGTACGGCAAAAAGGCGTTATTTTTCTTAGTACGGACATGGCGCTTCAGGAGTTTCCGGACCTTTTCAAACGTTATTTTGGCACGGTTGTTTCGTCATCCGACAACAAATTTTCCGCTCTTAACGGAGCCGTTTGGTCCGGGGGTTCTTTCATCTATGTTCCCAAAGGTGTCCACTTAGAAAAACCGCTTCAATCTTACTTCCGCATTAATAACGAGAAAAGTGGTCAATTTGAACGAACGCTGATTATCGTTGATGAAGGTGCCGAAGTCCATTACGTCGAAGGATGCACCGCTCCTACTTATTCAAAAGAATCACTTCACGCCGCTGTGGTAGAAATTATTGTTTTGCCCAATGGAAAATGCCGTTATTCGACTGTTCAAAACTGGTCAACAAATATTGTCAACCTTGTCACGAAACGCGCACTTTGCAAAGAGAATGCCCAAATGGAATGGATCGATGGAAATATCGGTTCTCAAGTTAATATGAAATATCCGGCTGTCATTTTGGCGGGGCGTGGCGCCCGCGGAACCTGCATCTCGATTGCGGTTGCTTCAAAAGGTCAATTTCAAGATGCTGGCGCTCGGATGATTCACTTAGCACCGGACACCAGCTCGACCATCATTTCAAAATCGATTACCCGCAATGGTGGGCAAGTTAATTACCGCGGAACCGTCCGTATGGGGTCTATGGCCGTGAATTCACGCAGCCACGTTGAATGCGATACTTTGATTTTGGATCATATCTCGAAAAGCGATACGATTCCAACCAATGAAGTGAAGAACAACGAATCCTTCATTGAACACGAGGCCACGGTCAGCAAGATTAATGAAGAACAGCTTTTCTATTTGATGTCTCGAGGTATTTCGGAAAAAGATGCCGTGCAAATGATTATCATGGGATTCATTGAGCCCTTCAGCCGTGAACTCCCGATGGAATATGCGGTTGAACTCAATCAATTGATTAAGATGGATATGGAAGGTAGTGTCGGTTAGTCATGAATTACGATGTAATTGTCGTTGGCGGCGGACATGCCGGGGTCGAAGCAAGTATGGCCTCTGCCCATATGGGGGCAAAGACTCTTTTAATCTCCCTCAATATCAAAATGATTTCCAATATGCCTTGCAACCCATCGATTGGGGGCTCTGCAAAAGGCATTGTCGTTCGTGAAATTGATGCTTTAGGCGGAATGATGGGCATTGGTGCTGATCATGAATACTTGCAAATGAAAATGTTGAATACCGGAAAAGGACCTGGCGTTCAATGCCTACGCTGCCAAGCGGATAAGAAAACGTATCCGGCTTATATGCAATCTTTGGTTCTCTCGACTGAAAACCTGACAGTCATCGAAGGAATGGTTGTCGCTTTGCTTCATGACGACCAAAAAGTTTTTGGCGTGAAGATGGACAACGGGACCGAATACACTTCAGGTGCGGTAATTTTAACGACCGGAACTTATATGGAATCCAAGGTTTTGGTTGGCCATACTTCTCGTAGTGCGGGCCCTGATGGCGAAAATCCTTCCTTAGGTCTTTCACCGTATATGGCTTCCATGGGAATAAAACTCTTCCGTCTCAAAACAGGGACTCCCCAAAGAATTAAAAGGGATTCGATCGATTTTTCTAAGACCGTTCCCCAATACGGTACGGAAGGAAATCTTGCCTTTTCCTATACCACGAAAACCTTCAAACCCATTCAAGAACAAGAACCTTGCTACCTTATCTACACCACTGCAGAGACTCACCGGATTATTCGCGAAAATCTCAGCAAATCCGCGATGTATGGCGGATGTGTAACTGGAATCGGACCAAGATATTGCCCCAGTATCGAAGATAAAATCGTCAAGTTTGCGGATAAAGAACGGCACCAACTTTTCTTGGAGCCGGAATCCAAAATGACGGACTCTATTTATCTCCAAGGGTTTTCAACCTCCATGCCTACGGATGTTCAAGACCAAATGGTACGCTCTCTTCCAGGATTGGCTAATGCAGTCATTCTCAAATATGCCTACGCGATTGAATACGATGCGGTCATTCCTACCCAACTGGATGCGACCCTTCAATTAAAGCAATGGCCGGGCCTTTACTGCGCTGGACAAATTATTGGAACTTCGGGTTATGAAGAAGCGGCGGGTTTAGGTTTGATGGCAGGGATTAATGCCGTTTTACGTCTTCGTTCACTTCCCCCACTCATCCTTCGCCGTGATGAAGCTTATATCGGTGTAATGATTGACGACCTCGTGACCAAAGGAACCAAAGAACCTTATCGTCTGATGTCCTCACGTGCAGAGTATCGCCTTTTGATGCGCCATGACAACGCGGACTTGCGTTTGACCGAACATGGCTATCGGATTGGCTTGATTAATGAAGAACGACATCAATCTTTTGAACTTAAGAAAAACGATATTCAAAAAGTCATTGAAGTCCTCGAAAAAAAGCATCTCAGTAATTCTAAAGCTATTAAAAATTTCGTGCAAAACCTCGGTTACTCCGATTTTCAAGGGGGAACTTCCGCCATTGAACTGCTTCGTCGTCCAGATGTCCGTTATTCCGCTATCCGAGATTTCGTTCCGGAACTTGCATCCTTTGATTTGGATGAAATCGCGATTGAACAATTAGAAATTATTGTAAAATACGAAGGCTATATCGAAAAGCAAAAGAAAGAGGCGCTCCATTTGGCAAAACTAGAGACCCTCTTATTGCCCCAAGATCTTGATTACGCTCATATGGATGGACTCGCTTTGGAAGCACGTCAAAAATTGGCTTTGATCCGTCCTTTGACGATTGGGCAAGCCAGCCGGATTTCGGGTGTCAATCCAAGCGATATTTCAATTCTTGTGTTGCACCTTCGCAAAGGAGGCAAATCATGAACCTTTTAATCATGAAAAAACAGCTTGAAAACCAGGGCCTTCCTCTCAATGAACAACAGATTGAATTGTTTTCAAAGTACTTAGCGCTGATGACGGAATGGAATCAAAAAATTGACCTCACTGCGTTGAAAACCGACGAAGAGATTATTGAAAAACATTTTTATGATTCTTTACTCGTTTCTTTCGGTCTAAAACTCACCAATCAAGCACTGATTGATATTGGTTCTGGGGCAGGTTTGCCAGGAATTCCCTTGCAAATCGCCTTTCCAAACCTCCATGTCACCTTATTGGAACCCACACAGAAACGTTGCCTTTTCCTTGAAGAAGTCCGTAAAAAATTAGCCCTAGGCAATCTAGAAGTCATCAACGGGCGTGCTGAAGATATTGTGACTTCAAAAAGAGAGTTCTATGATGTTGCGATTGCTCGTGCGGTTGCTCCCTTGAATATCCTGTCCGAGATCTCCTTACCACTTGTAAAAAATGGCGGTCTATTTATTGCCATGAAAGGACCAAGTGCTGAAGAAGAAATGGCCCTTTCAAAACGAGCTTTGACAACGCTTTTTTCAAGTCTTGAAAAAGTACAACATTGCACGTTGTTCTCCAATGGCGATATTCGTAACAATCTCTTTATTCGTAAAAATAAACCTACCCCTCGAAAATACCCGCGTATGTACGCAAAGATAAAAAAGAATCCTCTTTAGTTTTTGGATAAATGCCCATTATGATATAATTTCAAAATGGGAGTGATGATATGGCGAGGATTATAGCAATAGCGAACCAAAAAGGCGGCGTTGGGAAAACAACCACCGCTATTTCGTTATCATCTTCGTTAGCTCATTTTAACCGTCGTGTTTTACTCATTGACATGGATCCTCAAGGAAACTCCTCGCGAGGAGTTGGAACTGATATTACGTTGATTGCAAAAAGCGTTTATGATGTTTTGACTAAAGATGCTGATATTAACAAAATTATCCGCAGAACCGCCATGAAAAACCTGGATTTACTTCCGGCGAATCTTAAATTGGCTTCCACTGAGTCGGAAATGATCAACCGCACCAACCAACCTTTCTTTCTTTTAAAAAACTCGCTTTCAAATTTGAAAAAAGAATACGATTATATGATTATTGATTGTCCCCCTTCGCTTGGCCTTTTGAATATTAATGCATTGGTTGCCTCGAGTTCCGTTTTGATTCCTGTGCAATGTGAATATTTTGCTATGGAGGCGGTTGCCCAAATTTTGGCGTCGATCAGTAAAATTCAATCCAGCTACAACCCTGACCTAGGCATTGAGGGTTTCCTATTAACGATGTATGACCCCAGAACCCGTCTTGGAACCGAAATCACCACGCAAGTCCGTGGCCTCTTTAAGGAAAACACATTTTTGACTCAAATTCCGAGAAACATTTCACTCCCGGAAGCGAGTGCCCGTGGAATTCCGGTAACTTTATATCGCCCCACTTCTTCAGGAAGCCTTGCTTATCTAAGCCTTGCTAAAGAGGTCATGGATCATGAAGAACGATAAACAAAAACTCATCAAACAAAATTTGAGCACGCTGCTCAAAAAGTTTTCCAAAAATGACGTCATCGTCAAAATGGAAACCGAATATACCAATGCGAATGCAAAAGTATTGCCAACCAAGCTCATTGATGACAATGCCTTTTTAAAAAACGTCAAAATCAGTGAAGAAGACCTTCGCGGCCTTCATGAATCTGTTATTAGTAACGGAATCATCACTCCTCTAGTCGTGCGTCCTAAAAAGGACCATTTCGAGATTGTCCTTGGCCGTAAAAGACTTTTTGTTGCCAAAGAACTCAACATTCAAGAAGTCCCTGTGATTATTCGTGATTTTAGCGACGAAGAAATGTTGGTTATGTTATTGGCGTTCATGCGGGATAATCGCGATATGAACTCAGTGGGTATTGCTATTCTTTGCAATCACTTGACCAAGGATTTCCACTACACTCAACAATCGTTGGCGGATTTAACTCACCAGTCACGATCTCAAATCACCAATACGATGAGATTGTTGAACCTTCCCGAACACGTTCTAAACGAAGTTAGCCGGGGCAGACTCTCATATGGGCATGCCAAATCGTTAGCGACCCTTCCGGAATCAGTCGTGAATGAGTTTGTGGTGAAGATTATGAAGGAAAATTTGTCAGTCAGAACAACCGAAAGAATGGTGGCCCGTTACAAGAGCAGTTCATCGGTTGCGCTCAAAGAAAAATTCCTCTCCAAAAAATACAATTCTCAGGTTCAATTAACCAAGAAATCAATTACCCTTACATTTTCCTCGGAAAATGAATTGAAATTATTTTTAGAAAAGTTGGAAAAATAAATGGAAGATTTACGCCTTCAAAAATACATCGCGCAAGCCGGTATTTGTTCACGTCGAAAAGCCGAAGAATTAATCTTAACGAATCGCGTTGAAGTTAATGGGGTGATCGTTAACACCCTTGGCACCAAAGTGAACCCGACTGATCAAATCAAGGTGGATGGAACTTTGGTTTCTTTTGAGGCAAAATATTATTTTTTGATGAATAAACCTCCTCGCACTGTTTCCACGGTCAAAGATGATCGCGACAGACGGACGATTGTCGATTATTTTAAGGACATACCGGCGCGTTTGTTCCCTGTAGGTCGATTAGATTACAACACGACCGGCGCTTTGGTCGTTACCAATGATGGCGAGCTTGCTAATTTGATGATGCACCCGTCTGCAAATCTTTCGAAAGTTTATCAAGTGGAAATCGATAAGGATTTTAACGAGGCCGATAAAGTTCAGATCGAAAAAGGCGTTTTATTAGAAGATGGAATGACCGCGCCTGCAGAATTAGTCATAAAAGGGCCTCGTTTTTTAACTATTACGATTCACGAAGGAAAAAACCGCGAAGTGCGTCGCATTTTTGAACATTTGGGTTACTTGGTTAAAAATCTTCATCGTTCCCACATCGCTTTTTTGGATGTCAAAGAGGTCAAAGTCGGACAATACCGCCCCTTGAAAATGGCGGAAATTGAACGCATGAAAGCACTTTGTCTGCATGGAAAGGCAAACAATAAACGATAGATATTGATTAATGGCCCTTGAGGTCTATAATAAAAATTGACTTCAGGGTTAGGTGTGATTCCTTACCGGCGGTATACCCCGCGAGCTTCGGCACGAACTAGTGAAATTCTAGTGGCGACAGTACAGTCTGGATAGAAGAAGTTGGCGTTTGCCTGGCCCTGTTTTTGTGGGGCTTTTTATTTTCCCCGCCGAGAGGAGAGGGCATTATGTTGGATATCACGGTTATTCACACTTTGGCAGAATCATTTGCTTCGATTTATGGCGATTTACGCATGCTTATTGCCATCGTTGCCGATATTCTTGGTTTCTTTGGAATTTGGCAAATCATATCGAAAAGCAATACAAAAACAAAAACCAATGAAACGACACGGAAGGCAACGCAAACGATTGCTCGGGTCGCCATCTTTGGTGGCATCGCAACCATTCTCTATGCCATGCCGATGCTTCAATTCAAAGTGGCCATTTTCCCTTCGTTCCTTGAATTCCACTTTGACGAAATCCCTGTATTTATCGCCGGCTTTGCCTATGGACCGTTAACATCGTTCTTCATTCTTGTAGTCAAAACATTAATTAAACTTCCGATGACCAGTACAGCCGGTGTCGGCGAGTTAGCCGATTTACTTTATAGCAGTGCCTTCATTTTGCCTGCGGCTCTGATATACAAAAAGAACCGCACGATGAAAGGCGCTTGGTTCGGCTTTGCCGTCGGTACCCTTTGCCAATTGATCGCCAGTTCTTTGGGAAACATGTTCTTTATGATCGACTTCTATGTTTTCTTCTATAACCTTCCGGAAGCTGTTTTATTGAGCATTGCTCAAGTAGCCAACCCCAACATCACCGATATTCATTACACGATGGTCTTGTATGGCATTCTTCCCTTCAATCTTTTGAAGGATGCAGCGGTAATTATCGTGACGTTCCTCATTTATAAGCGAACCGAAGTCGTCATCTGCAAAAAAATCTAAAGAAAAAACTCGGCAAAACCGAGTTTTTTTTAGCTATTCAACTTCGATAGCGGCGGTGGGGCAATCAGCAGCGGCACCGTCAACGGCATCTTCTTCTCCAGCGGGAACGACATTGACAACGGCTTTCATTTTTCCATCGTCATCCCATTCAAACACACTGGGTACGGTAGCGTTGCATAAACCGCATCCGATACAATTATCTTTGTTGATTCTAACTTTCTTTGCCATGATTATTTCCTCCATAACACTTGCATTATATAAAACAGGGTCAAATATTGCAACAACAAATCCCCAAAAAAGACCTCCGAAAGTGTAATCTCGTACTACCAATTTATTCTAATTTCATTTAGAATATAGGACGTGAAAGAGGATTGACCTATGGCCCAAAATTCCCGCGTCCAAAAATATCAAAAACTTCGTGATGAAATTGATCATTTGGGCGACGCGCAGGAATCGACGGTTTTGCCCCCTTCAAGCCCTCAAATTTCATCGAAAACATCAAGCGAAAAGGCACTTCCGGATAGACGCCCATTGACCGATACGATTACTCGGGGAACGGTCAATATTCCGATAGACGATCTCATTAAAACCCATACTCAGATTACCAATGACGAATTCTTTCTCTCCGAAGAACAAATTGCGTTAGAGGATAAGAAAAATCGTAGATGGAGTATTATTGGAACGATTGCGACCATTGTTGTCATCGTTACTTTGGTGATTGCCCTCGCGCTTCTATTATGGAGGTTAGAAAAACTATGAAAATCAGTGTTGCTATTGACGGCCCAGCCGCTGCTGGAAAATCAACCGTCGCAAAAAGAGTTGCTTCAATCCTTGGCTTTATTTATATCGATACCGGCGCTATGTACCGTGCTTTTACCTACTATGTTCTTAAAAAAGGCGTCGATCCTCAGAATGAAGCCGCTTCATGTGCTCTGATCCCTGAAGTATTCATCGAACTTCTTCCCGGCGGTAAAGTACTTTGTAACGACGAAGATGTCACCGATGTTATCCGGGAAACCCGCATTTCTTCCAATGTTTCTTATATTGCCTCTTATAAAGCGATCCGTTTGCACCTTGTTGATTTGCAACGTGAAATGGCTGAAAAAGGTTCCGTCGTCATGGACGGAAGAGATATCGGAACTTATGTTTTACCCAACGCCGAAGTCAAAATTTTCCAAATCGCCTCAGTGGAAACCCGTGCGGTCCGCCGCTATGAAGAAAACATCCAAAAAGGCATTAAATGTGAGCTCAAAGAAATCGAAGAAGACCTTCGCCGAAGAGATTACATCGATTCCCACCGCGAATTTGCTCCTCTTAAAGCTGCTGCTGATTCGGTGCTAATCGATACTTCATTCATGAGTGTCGAAGAAGTGGTCAATACGATTCTTTCCATCATCAAACGTAAAACCGGAGTGGGTGAAGTCAAATGATCTCAGGAAGCGTTGCCATCGTTGGAAGCCCCAATGTCGGGAAATCGACACTTTTTAACCGTATCGTCGGGGCCCGCCACTCCATTGTGGATGACACCGCCGGTTCAACACGTGATCGTTTGTATGCCCAAGCTAGTTGGTTAACCAAAGAATTCAGCGTCATCGATACCGGTGGTATTGAAATCGCTGACCATCCTTTCCAAGAACAAATAAGGGCTCAAGCCGAAATTGCCATCAATGAAGCGGATATCATTGTTTTTGTTGTTGATGGACTCATCGGCGTCTCCGCGGACGACCGCATGGTCGCCAAGATGCTTTATAAAGCTAAGAAGCCTGTCTTGCTCGTCGTCAACAAAATCGATGATATTACGAAAGCGGATTCCATCTCCGAATTTTTCGGTTTGGGATTAGGCGATCCGATTCCCGTTTCCGGTGTCCATGGCATCGGTATTGGCGATCTTTTAGATAAAATCGTGGCGGTTTTGCCAGATAAAAAGCAAAAAGAATACGAAGGCCAAATCTGTTTTTCTGTCATTGGGCGCCCCAATGTCGGGAAATCCAGTTTAGTGAACGCCATCCTCAATCAAGACCGTGTCATTGTGTCTAATATTGAAGGCACAACCCGTGATGCGGTGGATACTTCTTTCCGCCGTGAAGGCAGAGATTATGTGGTCATCGATACGGCCGGTTTAAAGAAACGTGGACAAATCTATGAAGCGGTCGACAAATACTCCGCCATCCGTGCCCTTTCCGCGATTGACCGAAGCGATATCGTGCTTTTGGTGCTTGACGGTAACGAAGGCATTCGGGAACAAGACAAACACGTCGTCGGTTATGCGATGGAAGCTAAAAAAGCAATTATCATCGTGGTCAATAAATGGGATCTAGTCAAAAAAGAAAATAACACCATGAGCGATTTCATCAAAAAAGTCCGCGATGAATTCAAGTTTTTGGAATATGCTCCGGTTGTGTTCGTTTCGGCCAAAGAACGTTCCCGCATCAATACGGTTTTCCAAAGCATCGACGTCGCCTATGACGGATATTGCCTCCGCGTGGCGACTTCAACGCTCAATGAAATCATGCAAGATGCTCAAATCCTGAATCCTACGCCGTATTTTAACGGCGGTCGAATCAAAATCTTCTATGCCAACCAAGTCTCGATTAAACCCCCGACTTTTGTCTTGTTTGTCAATGACACGCATTTTATGCATTTCTCTTATCAACGGTATCTTGAAAACCGTTTGAGAGAAACGTTCGGTTTCGAAGGCACCCCGATAACGATTGTCTGCCGTGAAAGAAAATAAATGAAGATTGCTATTTTTGGAACGGGTTCTTGGGCGCTCGCGCTTGGGCAAGTCTTAACTGACAATGGTCACTCCGTGATGCTTCACGGACGCGACCCGCTGCAAATAAAAACGATCAATGAAGAACATCGTAACCCGAAGTATTTCGGGAATGATTTTTTCTTTTCACCGCAAATCCTTGCGACCGCAGATATTCAAGAAACGCTCAACGACGCCCATTACGTTGTTCTTGCCGTTCCTTCCAACGCTTTAAGAGGCGTTTTGGAGCAAATCCACGATCTTATCACGCCGAAGATGGTTCTCGTGAATACTGCCAAAGGTTTTGATGTCCAAACCAAAAAACGGCTTTCGTGTTTGATCCGTGACTTTTTTCCTCAGCGAAAACACCCTGGTGTCGTTTCGTTGATTGGGCCTAGTTTTGCCGAGGAAGTCATTATCCGAAAACTGACGTTAATTACGAGCACTTCGAAAAGTAAAAAAATGGCGCATGAAGTGGCACACTTGTTCTCGAATGAGTATTTCCGTGTCTATGCCCAACAAGATGAAGTGGGGGCAGAGATTGGTTCCGCGATGAAAAATGTGATTGCCCTGGCCAGTGGCATTATTGATGGCTTAGGCTATGGAAATAATGCTAGGGCTGCTTTAATCACACGAGGCTTGGCGGAAGTCGTCAAGTTCGGAACTTATTTTGGCGGAAAGCGGAAAACATTCCAGGGACTCACCGGTTTGGGGGACCTGAGTTTGACGTGCAACTCATTGCATAGCCGTAACTTCCGCGCGGGCATCGAAATTGGCAAAGAAGACTCGTCACAAAACTTCCTAAAAACACATGCCAACACGGTCGAAGGTATCCTTGCGACACTCATAATTCATACACTTGCCGAGGAACACAGACTGGAACTTCCCATTGTCAACGCTGTTTATGAAGTCCTCTACCATGAAGGTAAACCTTCAGAGATGGTAAAGAGACTGATGGCAAGGCCTTTAAAAGGTGAATAAGTCCGTTTTTTGCCGATGGTTAACGCATGTTGAGACGGTGTAGGTGTTGTTATTCTCGAATGATTGTGCTAATTTTATTTTAGGAAAGATGGAGGAAATACAATGAACAAGTCCGATTTAGTCGAACAAGTTGCGAAGAAAGCTAACTTGACGAAGAAAGATGCCGAGACTGCAGTTGAAGCCTTTTTTGCGATTACCGAGAAAGCCTTAGCCAAAGGCGAACCCGTCAAGATTTCTGGTTTTGGCGCGTTTGGTATCAGACATCGCAAAGGCCGTGTTGGTGTGAATCCGACCACCCACAAAAAGATTCAAATCCCAGCCGCGACCGTTGTTGTTTTCAAACCCTCAAAGAATTTGAAACAATTACTCAAGAGCCCGAAGAAAGCTAAGTAAGTATACGAAAGAGGGCCATGTGCCCTCTTTTTGTTTCCTCTTTTTTCGGTGTTGGGGTATCATTAGGGCGAAGGAATAACTCATGGATATCAGCATTTTTCTCGATCTTGCGGAACTGTTTGAAAAGTATGGCAAAAAGCTTTATATGATCGGCGGAACAAGCCGTGATTTTTTGCTTGGCCGCGCGATCGAAGATTTTGATTTAGTGACCGATGCCATTCCCAGTGACCTGCGAACCATTTTACCGGATGCGGACTTCACGTTTTCCCATTACGGAACCATTCGCTTGAAACGGCAGGGGAAAAGGGTCGACATCGTCACCTTACGCGAGGAAAAGCTTTATAAAGACCATCGCCATCCGTCCTCGGTCAGTTTTGTGAGTGACATTGAAAAAGACTATTCGCGGCGGGATTTCACGATTAACGCACTCTATATCGATGCCGCCCAACGGGTCTATGATTTCACTGGGGGTGTCAATGACCTCGAAAAACGGATCATTCGCACCATCGGCGAACCCAATGTTCGCTTTCAAGAAGATCCTCTTCGGATGTTGAGGGCTCTTCGATTCCATCTTAAACTCCATTTTGAAATCGAGCCCAATACGCTTCAAGCCATCAAAAACAATTGGGATTTGCTGGGGCTTTTGCAACCTTCCAAAGTCAATGAAGAACTGACCAAACTGCGCTCCATAGATGCGGAACAAGCGGAGACCTTGCTTAAAACTTTCGGAAAAATCGGAAGCTAACTCAAAAACTGTTAGCATTTTATGCTACGATATAACAATCAGAGGTGTTTTTATGGAAAATAGTCTTCTCGGCGCCATTGACTTCCACTATTTGCTTTTGGAAAATTACAAAAAGTTCGGAATCAACGAAAAACAAATGTCCGTCATCTGCATGGTGGATCATTTGTTGCAACAAAAAAACACGCTCGTGACAGCCGACTTATTGGCGTTAAAGATGTCTATGCCAATTACCGAAATCGATCAAATTCTGGTGGAGTTGCTCAACAAGAACATTCTTGAGTTTGATAATTCCGAAAGCCAAATGAAGACGACGCTTGAACCTTTGAAAAAAAGATTATTCCGCGAGTTCCAACTGGCCATCATCAAAGATCATGAAGCCGTCAACTCGAATGAATTTTCGACGCAAATCCAAAATATTTATCAAGTCTTTGAAAAAGAATTTGGACGTACGCTCTCACCTTTGGAATTTTCACGTATTCGTGAATGGGTTGGCTTCGGTTATACCGATGAAGTCATCATTAACGCTCTTCATGAAGCAATTTCGAATAACAAGAAATCGATTCGCTCAATCGACAAAATTCTTTTGAAATGGGCGACCCGTGACGACGTTTCCAAAGAAGGTTATTCCGCAGTCAACGAACAATGGAATAAAGACATCGAAAAAACCATTGCCATCGCGCAAACAAAGTGGGTTGACGAGGACGATGAATAAAACAACACTTGCCGCCATTTTTTCGTTTTTTGATGAATTGTTTCCCAATGCTTCCTGTGAGCTGAATTATACAAGCGACTACACGCTTTTGATAGCGGTCATTTTAAGCGCTCAAACAACCGATAAAAGCGTCAACCTCGTAACCCCGAGGCTTTTTGGTGAATTCACGACCCTTGAATCCATTGCCATTGCCGACATTGCAAAAATCGAAGGTCATATTCGCTCGATTGGTCTTTACCGGACCAAAGCTCTTAACATCAAAAATTGTTGCCGCGAAATCATCAACCGTTTCGATGGTAAAGTGCCATCCGCCAAAGAAGACCTTATGAGTCTACCGGGCGTGGGAGCCAAAACCGCGAACGTCGTTCGGGCCGAACTCTTCCGTTTTCCCGAGATTGCGGTGGATACCCATGTGGCTCGCATATCAAAGCGTCTTTATTTTGCCAATCCCGCTGATTCAGTTGAAATCATCGAAAAAAAACTTCGGAAAGCAGTTCCCGAAGATCGTTATATCAAGACGCATCATCAAATGATTCATTTCGGACGTTATTTCTGTAAAGCAATGAATCCTCAATGTGAACAATGCCGCTTACGGGATTATTGCCGGAAAATCAAAGAAGAAACTACTTGAAATAAAGTTGGTCGACCGCTTCAAGATAATAAAGGCGTGGGGTGAATCCTTGACGGATCGAACATCCCACTTTTTTGATGGTTTCAAGGGTGATTGATTTTCTTGCCGCATTTTCAAAACAATCGATGACATAACGGGCATCGATGGCATAATACTCATCAATCACCGAGAAACAGATGATGAAAAAAGCAATGCCGCCTTGCTGAAGCACTCTTCTTAAATGGGCAATTTGATGAACGGAAATGTTGCCAAGCGGAAAGGACGTTTTCGAGCGCGTGCTTTTGGCTTCGAAATCGAGGTATTTTCCGCGGTATATGCCATTATAATCGGTGGTGGATTGGTGTTCAAAATAAGCGTCGGTAATACGAGCGCCTTTGGTATAGTCAACCTTCACAATATTGATTGGGGTGGGGCGTTTGGTTATCAACGCCACCTCTTTTTCATTGTAGTAAGCATTGGCGTTATTGATGTCCGCTTCAAGACCCATCCCGCGGTTGGCGGCATTTTTCAGATTGGTTTTTTCAGCTTTTTTGGGAAGGACTTGCCCTTCAACGCCGTTGGGATATCGGATCATAATTATTTCACCGATTCGCGCACCAGTTCTTTGAACGATGCGGACGTCACATCTTCGCCACGGACTAATTTGCTGACGACTTGTGTAATGGGTTCGGGAAGGTGGCGCATATTGCCTAATAATTTCAGATATTCATCAAACACGATTTCGTTTTTGGACATCGCCGCTTGATAGAGCAACACGAGGTTTTTGGCATCCCATAAAGGATCGTGAGCGACGCCTTCGGGAGTAACGCCGAAAACTTTTAAATAATTCATCAACGAGAAGGGATTGTTGTTTGCGTCTTTAATGTATTGAGCCAAGGTGGCCGAAAGGTCGATGTCGTTCTTGCAAATGTACTTGGCGATATCGGCATTGGCGGTGGGGTTATGGGCCAACGATTGCATGACGATGCGAAGGTCGTGGTTACCGAAGGTCACGAACACACTTCGTGAGAAGGTTAACCCGCAATATTTCTTCAACTGAATCAAGGCGTCAGCGAAGGTAATGCCATCTTTGTCGATTTGTTCTTTGGTGATTCCGGTCAGGTTGGTCACAAAAGTCCCGATCTTTCCCTGGGGCTTGACGAAAACTTTCATGCCTTTATGGATGAGCAAGATTTTTCCGGACCGATTAATATCCACTTTGACTGCTCCAAGAGCAATCATTTCATGACTAAATTGGGTGCCTTCCAAATCTAAAAAAATAAGGTGTTTACGGTTTTTAATTTGCTTTAATAATGACTTCATGAACGGGCCTCGGGTTTAGTATATCATATTGTTTATTCTATGAAGAATAAAAAACAGGAAGGACCTTGGAAAACCTTTCGATTTCAAGGGTCTTTTTTATTGCTTTATTATATAAAAAAATATATAATAAATCGAAAGGTGTTGATGGTATGGACTTTAAGCTTGATTTATCCGCCGAAAAGATCCTAAAAAAACGTTTTTCCGCGAATGTGAAAGGCTATCAAGCGCTTGAGGTTGACACCTTCCTTGATCGTGTGATCAAAGACTATGAGTTTCTTGAGCTTTACCAAAAAAGCGAGATCCCGATGATTGAAACTTTAAAAGCCGAAAACAAGGCCTACAAAGAAAAGATTCAGGAACTTGAAATTCAGAACGCTTTGCTCAAAGAAAAATTTAAGAATTTGGACGACGATACCGGCGTAAGCCTCTCAAACATCGAGCTCTTAAAACGAATCAAATCGTTGGAATCCGCTTTATTCCGTTTAGGAAAAGATCCCAACAAAATCGAGTAAAAAAAGTAAATATCGACCCGGATAATTGCTGACGCTTTGCGTTAGAGGAAAGTCCATGCTCGCACGAGCTGTGATGCTCGTAGTGATTGCGCTGGCGGAAAAAATAACGCCAGGTATGCGGGAGCGCATAACGGCAGGGCGATGCCTAAACCGAAAGGTATGGCGGAACCCTTGAAGGTGCCACAGTGACGTAGCCCTTGGGAAACCAAGGGGTGGAACGCGGTAAACCCCACAAGCGAGAAACCCAAATTTGGTAGGGGAAGTTGAAGGAAATAATTAAGAATTTCCCGACGCATGCTTTGCATAGATGAATAATTATCTAAAACAGAACATGGCTTACTAGGTCGGTACTCATAAAGGAGATTTCAATGAATTTGCCCAATAAAATAACGTTGGCGAGAATGGCATTGGTGATCGTTTTGATCGGCCTTTTATTTTTTCCGTTTACGGCCCTCGGGATCACCATTCCCAACATTAATGTCGGTCTCCCGGGACAAGGCATTAACCTTGTCTATCTGATCGCCGGCATTATCTTCCTTATTGCCAGTCTCTCCGACTTTGTGGATGGGTACTTGGCACGTAAGTGGAATCAAGTCACGAACTTCGGCAAGTTCATGGACCCGATTGCGGATAAACTCTTAGTCGATTCAGCCTTTATCTTCTTGATTTCGATCCCTGCTTGGGCGAGCGAACAAGTCATCAGCGTTCCCAGCCTTGTCGTCATTCTTTGTATCGGACGTGATCTGATTGTCGACGCCATGCGTTTGGTGGCCGCTCAACGCGGACAAGTCATCGCCGCCAACATCTTTGGAAAAATCAAAACCGTCGCCGAGATGGTTGCCATTGTCTTCGTGTTCTTAAATGATTGGCCGTTTTCGTACCTTGGTCTCCCGCAAGGATGGTCGGTGACCCACATCTTATGTTACGTGGCCGCCATCGCTTCGCTTTTATCCGGAGTCATTTATATTGTCCAAAACGTCCATGTCTTAAAGGATAAATAATATGCGTGAAGCTGCCCTGATCGAATTTCTCAATGACCATCACTGGACGATCGGCTCGGTGGAAAGCATCACCGGAGGTCTTTTTGCTAAAACCCTGACGGATGTTCCGGGGGCCAGCAAAGTTTTTAAAGGCTCTTTAGTTACGTATTCCAACGAAACCAAGATGCGTTTACTTTCTATTCCACAAGAAACGTTGACCAAATACGGAGCTGTCAGCAATGAAATCGGTTCGTTGATGGCCATGAATGGAAAGAAAGCACTCAATGTTGACATCTGCGTTTCCTTTACCGGGAATGCGGGACCGGAAACGATGGATCAACTCCCTGTGGGAACTTGTTTCATCGGAATCGCGACGGCGCAATCCCAAAAAGTATTCCGCTTATCGCTTGCCGGCACCCGTAATGATATTCGGAAAGCGGCAGTGGAGTTTGCCATTGGCGAAGTATTGAAACTTCCCTTTGCAAGCAAATAAGGACAAGTTCTTAATTCATTAGGCTATTATTTGAAAGAGAGGAAATAACTATGGCAACAAAAGAACAAAACAACTCAGCAAAAGAAGAAGCTCTCGAAGAGGCTCTAAAAAACATTGAAAAGATGTACGGTAAAGGATCCGTGATGAAGCTCGGGGAACGCCCCGCTGCCGATATTGACTGCATCCCGACGGGATCGCTCTTGATCGACCAAGCTTTAGGCGTCGGCGGTTATCCCAAAGGCCGTATCATTGAAATCTATGGTCCCGAATCCAGCGGTAAAACAACCTTGGCACTCCACGCCATCGCCGAATCGCAAAAAATGGGCGGAAGAGCGGCATTCATCGATGCCGAACACGCCATTGATCCGGAATATGCCCGAAAACTCGGCGTGAACGTCGATGAACTCATTTTGTCTCAACCCGATAACGGCGAACAAGCGCTCGAAATCGTGGAAATGTTGGCTAAGAGCAGCGCCATCGATATCATCATCGTCGATAGTGTCGCCGCCTTGGTCCCGCAAGCCGAACTTGATGGCGTCATGGGCGATAATCAAGTAGGTTTACAAGCGCGTTTGATGAGCAAAGCGATGAGAAAACTCGCCGGCGTGCTCAACAAATCTTCGTGCACCGTCATCTTTATTAACCAACTTCGTGAAAAAGTCGGTATCGTTTACGGCAACCCCGAAACCACCAGCGGTGGCCGCGCCTTAAAATTCTATGCGACCGTCCGTATCGATATCCGCCGCGGCGAAGCGATTAAAAACGGTGAAGACGTGCTTGGCAACATCGTGAACGTCAAGATCGTGAAAAACAAAGTTGCTCCCCCCTTCAAATCCGCGAAAGTCGAATTAATCTTCGGCGAAGGTTTCTCCAAGACCGGTGAAGCCCTTGATGTCGCGACCGAGATGGGCTTCATCAAAAAGACCGGCTCCTGGTACGAATACAACGGCTCCAAAATCGGACAAGGACGCGAAACCGCGAAAACCTATCTTAAAAACAACCCAACGGTTCTTGACGAAATTGTCAAAAAAATCCGTACCGGTGCTATTTAATTGACACTTTGAAAGAAGCCGCCCGCAAGGCGGTTTTTCTTTTTGGGCGACTTATTTCAAAACACTTTGATTAAAACGTCGGATTTGCTATAATACATGTGTATCTTCGGATACTGACACATATACTCAAGAGTCGTTTACGTAGGTTCTGTAATCGGGCCCAAGCCCGTGAGCATAAAAAACAGCGAATGGAATCTCCAATAGGAGCGATTTTTGAGTAAAAATATCTGCAAATTGCGGTTATTTTATTTTTCCGTCGACCACGGATTATAAGCCGTCTGAATTGAACCCCCGTGAAACTCAATTCACCGTGCAGGCAAACCATTGAAAGGGGAAACTGTCATTATGCCTACTGGAACAGCCATTCTCCTGATTATTCTTGCTGCCATCGTCGGAATCGGCGTTGGTCTACTCGCTTATTTTTTCGTGCCTTTATTCGCATCGAAAAAAGCGATGGCCAAAGCCGCCAAAATCATTCGTGACGCAGAAATCAAAGCGGAACACTTGGTTAAGAACAGCCAATTGGACGCCAAGCAAGCTGCATACGAAATGAAGATTGAGGCTGACAAGGAAATTAAGGAGCGGAAAGCAGAAGTCGTTGCTGCCGAAAACAAATTACTCATACGCGAACAAGGGATCGATCGTCGTGATCTAGCCCTCATTGCCAAAGAAAACACGCTCGAAGAAAAGAATGAAAACTTAGCCAAACGGTTTAAAGAAGTGGATGCCAAAGAAGCCCTTCTCCAAACCAAGATTGATTCCATCATTGTTGAACTCGAAAAAGTCTCCAACATGTCCGTCAATCAAGCGCGCGATGAAATCTTCGCCCGCGTCGAAAGCAAAATCAGCAAAGAAATTGCTCAATTCATCCGTAACAAAGAAGACGAAGCCAAAGAAATGGCCGCCAAAAACGCTCAAGACTTGTTGGGCTTGGCCATCAGTAAATATGCCCAAGACGTTACCACTGAAAGAACCGTCAGCGTCGTGGCTTTACCCAGCGATGAGATGAAAGGTCGCATCATCGGTCGCGAAGGCCGGAACATCCGCGCCCTCGAACAACTTCTCGGCGTCGATCTCATCATCGACGATACCCCGGAAGTTATCACCGTCAGCTGCTTTGACCCGATCCGCCGCGAAACCGCGCGCCGCTCACTCGAACTTTTAATTAAAGATGGCCGTATTCAACCCGGCCGTATCGAAGAAGTCGTTGAAAAAGCCAAAGCCGAAGTTCAAGAATCCGTGCGTCAAGCCGGTAAAGAAGCCGCGTTCAAACTCGGTTTACCGCGCATCCACCCCGAATTATTGGACTATGTGGGCCGTTTGAAATACCGGACCAGCTATGGTCAAAACGCCTACGATCACTGTGTTGAAGTTGCCTATCTTGCCGGCATCATGGCCGCTGAATTGGGCCTTGATCAAACCTTAGCCAAACGCGCTGGTTTGCTCCACGATATCGGCAAAGCCGCTGACTTCGAATTGGATGGCAGCCACGTTGAAATCGGTGTCCGCTTTGCCAAAAAATACGGCGAACCGGATGTGGTCATCAACGCGATTGAAAGCCACCATGGCGATGTCGAAAAGAAATACGTTATTTCGCACCTCGTTGAAGCGGCCGACACCTTATCCGCCGCCCGTCCCGGTGCTCGCAGCGAAACGCTTGAAAACTATGTCAAACGGATCGAGCAACTCGAACAAATCTGCAAAAGTTATGAGGGTGTGTCGCAAAGCTTCGCGATGCAATCCGGTCGTGAAGTCCGCGTTATGGTCGTTCCCGAACGCATCGACGATATCGGAGCTTATAAGTTAGCTCGTGACATCCGCGAACGCATCGAAAACGAAATGACCTATCCTGGACAAATCAAAGTCTCGGTCATCCGTGAATACAGGGCCATCGAAACGGCCAAATAAAACTGAGGACCCCAAGCGGGTCCTTTTTTGGGAAAGTGGGGCATGTCATGAAAATACTCTTTATCGGTGATATCGTCGGCAAAAACGGTCGTGAAACCGTCGAACGCAATTTGGCAGGACTTAAAAAGAAATACCAAATTGATTTCGTCATCGCCAACGGTGAAAACGTCACTCATGGCAAAGGCATCATTTATAACCATTACAAAAACTTGTTGAAAACCGGCGTCGATTGCATCACGCTGGGGAATCATTACGATTCCAAAAGCGAAATTAAGGACTACATTGACGGAGCTACCTCCATCATCCGGCCTTACAATCTGGAAAAAGAGTTTCCGGGCACCGGAACAGTCCTTTACAAAGGCGATCAATATTCCATCCGCGTGACCAATTTGCTCGGCCGTGCATTTATGGAAGAAAAGGTCAAAAACCCGTTTGATTGCCTCAAAGAAATCCTCGAACATGAAGAAAGAGCCGACATTCACATTGTCGACTTCCACGCCGAAGCCACGGGCGAAAAACAATGCATGGGCTGGGCTTTTGACGGCCAAGTCAGCGCCGTCTTGGGAACCCACACCCACGTTCAAACCCGCGATGCCCGCATCCTTCCCAACGGAACCGCCTTTATGAGCGATGTCGGCATGGTGGGAGCTTATAATGGGATTCTCGGCGATAAGAAAGAAGCCGTCATTAATCGTGTGTGGCATGATTTGCCCGGACGATTTGAAGTCGACGACCGCGATGACTCGGTTCTCAGCGCCGTTGTCCTCGATATCGATCCTGAAACCGGAAGAGCGCAAGACATCATTCCGGTCTACTTACTTGAAAAGAAATAGTTAGGAGTTTCCATGCGTCCCATCGTTATCAAAAACCGTCCGATCATGAGCGAAGAAAGAGACCGCCGTTTCAAAGACTTCGAGACCTTACGCAGTGAGGTCCGGGTATCGGAGCGGTTGCTCAAAGCTGCCCATGGCAAAAAGTACTATATCCGCACCTACGGGTGCCAAGCCAATGTCCGCGATGAAGAAACCATGGCGGGTCTTTTGGCTATGGCCGGATTCAGCAAAGCCGAAGACGAAAACCAAGCCGATTTAGTCATTGTTAATACCTGTGCGGTCCGTGAAAACGCCGAAGATAAAGTGTTTGGCGAAATCGGACTGTTGAAATCACTCAAAGAAAAACGCCCCGACATGATTGTCGCGGTGGCCGGATGCATGATTCAACAAGCGCATGTGGTGGAAGCCATCGAAAAGAAATACAAATCCATCGATTTAGTCTTTGGAACCCATAACATCCACGAGCTTTTGGATATGCTCGACGAAGTGTTGGCGACGCATACCCGTCTCATCGATGTCCGTTCCCGTTCCGAAGTCGTTCCGGAAAATCTTCCCAGTGTCCGGACCGAACGCTTCAAAGCCTTCGTCAATATCATGTACGGATGTGACAAATTCTGTACGTATTGCATCGTTCCCTATACTCGTGGCAAAGAACGCTCACGCCAATCCGCCGATATTCTCAAAGAGTGCGCCGACCTCGTTCAAGCGGGTTATCAAGAAATCACGCTTTTGGGACAAAACGTCAACGCTTATGGAAAAGATCTGAAAGACGGAAGTTCCTTTGCTTCGCTTCTAGAAAACGTCGCCAAATTAGGAATTCCCAGATTACGTTTTATGACCTCGCACCCATGGGATTTTTCCGATGCCATGATTGACGTCATCGGCCAATATCCCAACATTATGCCCGCCATCCATTTACCCGTTCAATCCGGCAATGATTTAATCCTTCGCAATATGGGCCGCCGTTATACCTCGGCTTCGTACAAAGACCTCGTCGACAAAATGAAAGCAAAAATCCCCGGTTTAGCTTTAACCACCGACATTATCGTCGGTTTCCCGGGCGAGACCGAAGAGCAATTTATGGATACCGTGGAAATGGTCCGTTATGTCGGTTATGACGGATGCTTTACGTTCATCTATTCGCCCCGTGTCGGAACGCCTGCCGCCAAGATGGAAGATAACGTGACCGATGAAGAAAAACATCGTCGCTTCTCATTGCTTTTAAAGACCGTCGAAGCAGAAGCCGAAAAACGGGCAGATGCGATGGTTGGAAAGACCGTCTCTGTCCTCGTCGATGGCACCAGCAAGAAAAATGATTCCGTGCTTTCGGGATATGCCGAAAACGGGAAGCTGATCCACTTCCAGGGCAGTGAAGACCTCGTCGGGAAGATCGTCAAAGTCCACATCCTGGAATCGCATCTTTATTCGATGATGGGAGAAATCGTCCATGACTGATTTTGAAGAAAAACTCGGCCAGTTGCGAGAAGTTCTTTTCGACCGTGAAGAGGTCAAACGCTACTTTGCTCTTAAACGGGCGATTGAAGCGGATTCCGAATTGATGAAAACCAACGAACTGCTGCGGTTGCATCAAAAGGAAATGGCCAAGAATCTTCACAACCCGAAAAAGTACGCTGAAGAAAAAGCCCTGTTCGAACACTATTCGGATGTGTACCAAAACCATCCGCTGGTGGTCAATTACGAAGCGTGCAAAGCGGACGTTTACGTCCTTCTTACCCAACTCAAAAACATCCTTGAAAAATAGCTCCCACAGTCGGAGCTTTTTTTGTCTCGGGCTTGTTAGGGCCCTTAAAACTTACATAAATATAAGTTTTCGTGTGATACAATAGGGTTACTTGAATTTTCGAGGAACGAATATGAAACCAAAATATACGCCGATGATGATGCAATATTTAGCCATCAAGGAAAAACATCCGGACACCTTGATCTTATTCCGTCTCGGCGACTTTTATGAACTTTTTTTCGAGGATGCGAAAATCGCCAGCAAAGAACTCCAACTCGTTTTGACCGGGAAGAATGCCGGCTCTCCGGAACGCGTCCCGATGTGTGGGGTCCCTCATCACGCCATCAAAAACTATGTGGCTAAACTCATTGCCCGTGGTTACAAAGTTGGAATCGTCGAACAATTGGAAGATCCAGCCTTGGCAAAAGGCATCGTTGAACGGGATGTCATTCAAATCATCACTCCCGGGGCCCAAATGGATTTATCGGGAACCGAAAATAACTACATCGTCGCCGTCGATGAAACCGAGTTTTGCTATGTTTTGAGTTATGCCGACTTATCGACCGGCGAAATCTCCGTCATGAACGTTGAAAAAGACTTGGAATCGTTACTGAGCGAATTAGATAACCTTTTAACCCGTGAAATCATCGTCAAAAGTACGTTCTCTCCGGAACTCATCCTTTCCATCAATGCCAAACGGAATGTTTTGATTTCCCGTGAAGACAATGATCAAGTCAACCTCGAACATGAACCCATTTTGGCGGACGTCAAAGACCTTTTCCAAATGAAATCCATCGTCCGTTTGATTAACTACCTCAAGAAAACCCAAAAACGCAATTTGGATTATTTGCAAAAGGCAAATGTCATCAAGACCAACAAGACGCTTCAAATTGATGCCTTCTCACGGTTAAATCTCGAATTGACCAGGACGATCCGAAGCGAAGAAAAATATGGCTCGTTGTACTGGTTGCTCGATGAAACCAAGACCGCGATGGGCGGCCGTCTTTTAAAGCGGTGGATTTTAAAGCCCTCTTCGGACTTGGATGAAATTTTACGCCGACAAGAAATGATTTCCGTCTTGATGGACGATTTCTTGGTCCGCGGCGATTTACGTAAAGACTTGGATGAAATCTACGACTTGGAACGTTTGATTGCCCGTATCGGCTATGGCAACGCCAACGGCCGCGATATGCTTCAACTTCGAAATTCGTTACGGGTCGTTCCCCATTTGAAAAAACGTTTGGCGCAACTCAACAACGCGCACTACGAAGCCCTTCTTTCCCGCATGAATTCGCTGGAGCCGATCGTCGAAGAAATCGAGAAAGCTATCCGCGAAGACGCTCCTGTGTTAATTACCGAAGGCGGCATTTTCAAGAAAGGCTACTCTCCCGAACTGGACGAACTCATCGAACTTTCCCATGGGGGAAAGAAATGGGTCGCCGATCTGGAAGCTTCCGAACGTGAAAAGACCGGCATCAAAAACTTAAAAATCGGTTATAACAAAGTTTTCGGTTACTACATCGAAATCAGTAACGGCAACGTCGCCAACGTCAAACCCGAATTCGGCTATGAACGTAAACAAACTTTGACCACCGGCGAACGTTACGTGACCCCCGAACTCAAAGAAAAAGAAGCCTTGATTTTAACCGCCGATGAACGTCAGATGACGATGGAACACGAGTTGTTCGTCGAACTCCGCAAACGCATTCAAGCGGAAACCCCGAAAGTCCAACAATTGGCTAACACCTTAGCGCTGGTCGACGTCCTTGCTTCATTGTCCGAAGTCAGCGTCAATTATCACTATGTCCGCCCGAGTTTCAATTTCGACCGCACCGTCGAAGTGGTGGATGCCCGTCATCCGGTCATTGAGAAAGTCATGAAACAAAGTCGCTTCGTGGCCAACGATGTGATGATGCCCGCCGATGTCGATGTGTTATTGATTACCGGCCCCAATATGGGCGGTAAATCGACCTATATGCGTCAAATCGCCTCTTTGGTTGTGATGGCGCAGATGGGGTGCTTTGTCCCTGCCAAATCTGCCAAATTAATGGTTTTTGACCAAATCTTCACCCGTATCGGTGCATCCGATGACCTTGTCAGTGGACAATCGACCTTCATGGTGGAAATGTCCGAGACCAATTTTGCGCTTCGGCATGCCACCGAAAATTCGCTTTTGATCTTTGATGAAATCGGCCGCGGGACCGCGACCTTCGACGGCATGGCACTCGCCCAAGCCATCATTGAATACATCACGTCACGGTTGCACGCCAAAACGCTATTCTCCACGCACTATCACGAATTGACAATGCTCGAACACGAAGTGACGACACTGAAAAACGTCCAAGTGTGCGTCGCCGAAGAAAACGATCAAATCACGTTCTTGTATAAAGTCAAACCCGGAGCGATGAACAAGTCTTACGGTATCAACGTGGCCCGTTTGGCGCATCTACCGGATGCTTTGTTGACACGCGCCAAAGAAATCTTGGGTACGTTGGAATCCCGTGAAGTTCCGTTTGCCGCCAATGTGTTAAAGCCTCTGCCGGTCAAAGAAGAAGCCTGGATCAAAGAAATCAAAAACATCGATCCGCTGACGATGACCCCGCTCGAAGCGCTCAATTATTTATACGACCTGAAAAAGAAAATGAAGTAGGTGATTCGATGAGTAAAATTCATGTGATGGATAACGCGCTGGCCAATATGATTGCGGCCGGCGAAGTCGTCGAACGGCCCAGCAGTGTCATCAAAGAACTGGTGGAAAACAGCATCGATGCCCAAAGCCGGCAAATCGGTGTTTTCATCTATGATGCCGGACGTACCAAAATCGTCGTTGAAGACGATGGTGTCGGCATGGACCGCACGGATGCGGTGGCCGCATTTAAACGTCATGCCACAAGCAAAATCCTAACCACGTTTGATTTATTCCGCATCAAAACCCTTGGTTTCCGCGGAGAAGCTCTTCCGTCCATTGCTTCCGTCAGCAAAATGACGTTAGTCACCTGTGACGGATCGAATGCCGGAACCTCGGTGGTTTCGGAAGACGATGAACTAACGACTCATGACGCTCCGATGCGCCAAGGCACGATCGTGACCGTCGAAGAACTTTTCTACAATACCCCGGCGCGTCTCAAATACCTGAAATCCGATTTTACCGAAAACGCCAACAGCATCGAAACGATGTGCCGTTTGGCTTTGGCCCATCCCGAAATCGCGATGACGCTTTATATCGATGACCGTAAAAACTTTTCCACCTCCGGACGTGGCAATTTATTAGAGACCATCAAAGACATTTATGGCCTCGATGTCGCCCAAAAGATGATTCCGTTTCATTACTCAAACAATGATTTTTCCGTGGATGGCTTTTTGGGAAAACCGGAAATGGCCAAAGCCAACCGTTATTTCATCATTACGTTGCTCAACGGACGTAACGTTTATATGCCCAAAGTCCAATCAACCATCGTCGACAGCTATCATGATTTTATTCCACCGACCCGGTTTCCTTTTGTTGTTCTTGAAATGACCATTGACCCCGCCCTCGTGGATGTCAACGTTCACCCGAGCAAACGCGAAGTCCGTTTCTCCAAAGAAGGCGACCTTCGTTTAGCGTTACTGGAAAAAATCCCCGAAGCTTTAAGAGGAAAGAATTTGGTTCCCGACATCGTCTCGGTGCCGAAAGCTCCGGTGATCGTCAAGGAGGAACAATTGGCATTGGAGTTCGATACGTATACTCCTAAACCCATCTCACCAGAAGTTGAAGTCTTTTCTGCTCCCGAAGTCACGGTTTTTAAAGAACCCGAAGTGTCCTTCAACGAACCGGCCCATGCCGAAACGCAAATCCAGTCTTTGAAAGCTTTATGCCAACTTCATCTCACTTACCTTGTTGCCGAAGATGATCAAGGCGGCTTCTATCTGATTGACCAGCACGCCGCCAACGAACGCATCAATTATGAGAAATTACAGAAGCTGATGAATGCCACGTTGACCGTCAGCGAACCGCTGATTCCAATCGTGGTGCACCTGAATCCGAGTGAAATGGCACTCCTAAATAACGAAAAAATGGCCCTTTTGGAGTCCGTAGGGCTTAAATTGGATCCATTTGGCATCAATGCCTATCAAGTCCGCCAAATCCCGTCATGGGCCAAAGAATACGATGAACAGGCCTATGTGGATGACATTCTCCACGAAGCCCTTCATGGCGACAAAATTGACATTCCAAAGTTGAGAACCCATGTCATCGCAACGATGAGCTGCAAACGCTCGGTCAAAGCCCATGACCGTCTCTCGCTTTCCGAAATGCAGTATCTTCTAGATACTTTACTCCGCTGCGAGAATCCGCATAGCTGCCCGCACGGACGTCCCACGATCGTCCATTTTACCCAATACGAAATCGAAAAAATGTTCAAGAGGACCGGCGTATGATCTATGTTCTTGTCGGACCCACCGGAAGCGGAAAATCCTCCGTCGCCGAAGCCTTTGCGCAACGCTTGAATCTGCCCATCGTCAATGGCGATGCTTTTCAGGTATACCGCGAATTCGACATAGGTACCGCCAAGCCCAGTCAAGACATACGCAGTAAAATTCCCCATTATCTCTTCGATTTTGTCTCACCTGAAAACGATTATGACGTGAAAACGTATCAAACGGATTTACGCTCGACCATCGCGTTTATGGAAGCCAAACACCAAGACTTCATTTTGGTCGGCGGCACAGGTTTGTATATCCGTGCCGGTCTTTACGATTATGACTTTGCCGAAGAAGCTCCCGTCGATGTTTCGGATTTGGAACAACTTTCCGATGCCGAACTTCATGAACGCTTATGCGCCATTGACCCCGTGGATGCTCAAAAAATCCATCCCAACAACCGGAAGCGCGTGCTTCGTGCGTTAGCCATCTATCGCAGCCGCGGAATGAATAAAACCGAACTCCTCGCACTCCAAGAACATCGTTGTCTTTTCGAAGCCGTGTTTGTGGGCATTGACCTTCCCCGCGAACTCCTTTATGCCCGAATCGATGAACGCGTCGAAAAAATGTTTTCGCAAGGCTTGGTCGAAGAAACACGAAATTTGATTCAAAAATACGACCCCAAACGGCATGCTTTCCAAGGTATTGGCTATAAAGAATTGTTGGAGCATTTCGCTGGTCAAATGACTTTGGATGAAGCTAAAGTTAAAATCAAGCAAGACAGTCGCAATTATGCGAAACGGCAAATGACTTTTTTCCGTCATCAACTTCCGGTGGAATGGGCTCATAGCCAAGAGGAAACGCTCGACTTGTTACTGAAGAAAGCGGGGCAACGCCATGGATAATCTATTGACTCGGACCCGAATGCTTCTGGGAGACGAGAAAGTGGATTTTTTACGCACCA